>Ga0187867_10000072_pt1 | contig 87597 bp, 75 predicted proteins | sample June2016WEW_13_1_FD_132976 | JGI IMG/M metagenome (GOLD analysis project Ga0187867, IMG submission 132976) | Peatland microbial communities from SPRUCE experiment site at the Marcell Experimental Forest, Minnesota, USA - June2016WEW_13_10 | ecosystem: Environmental > Terrestrial > Soil >...
ACCCGGCTCAGCCGGGTGTCGCTGTTCATCCGTAAATTCGGGCAGCATGACTGACCGTTTGATCCCGCTCAATGACCGATGCCGCGCGAGCTGAAACGGTGCCACGCAGGAGGGCGTTGGGCCACCGCCGGAAGGAGCCGAATATGGACAACATGACAACGGAAATCGTCACGCCGAAACAGGCAGTGGCGCCTCGCGCGATCAACCACGTCGTGCTGAATGTGCGCGACATCGAGGAGTCGCACCGCTTCTGGACCGAAATGATCGGTTTCAAACACGTCGGCACGGCCAAACCGCGACCGGATCGTCCGAACCCACCAAACTTCCGCTTTTACAGTTGCTCGCACGAGGGAGGGCGTCTCAGCCACCATGACCTCGCGTTGGTGGAAAATCCCAACCTGCCGCCGCCCCCTGCCGAATGGAACATGGTCGGCATGAACATGGCGATCAACCATGTCGCAATCCTGTTGCCGAGCCGGGAGGCGTGGCTGCAGCAACTCGCGTATTTGCAAAGCAAAGGCGTGAAATTCGACCGCCGCGTCGAACACGGCATGACCCACAGCCTGTACATTCATGACCCGAACGGCTACGGAGTCGAATTGCTCTACGAGCTGCCGCGCGCTGTCTGGGAGGACGATATCGATGGGGCGCTGAACTACTCGGTCAGTCTGCCGACCGAGGGACTGGAGGCGCTCGGCGACCGCACGGAAAATCTTCCGTCGTTCAGGCGCTGACGGGCGACCCCACCGGATCAGGGGATCGCCGCGCGACGCGGCGACGTTCCGTTGCCGAGCGCAGTCCGGACGATCCCCTTGTCTGACCCTTTGGCGTGGCCACCAGAAACACCCGTAAGTAACTGGTACTAAAGTACAAGAATCGCCAGACTGCCCAGACCGGCCACCACGCAGTAAGCGGCAAACGGGCCCAACGCCCAGTCGTCATGGTTGCGGAAGTAGCGCATCAGAAACCAGGTACTGAGCCAGGCGGTGATGCCCGCCACCACCGCGGCCACCGCCGCGATGGGAAACGTGCCCGCCGGCATGTGTTCGTGCAGCAGCTTCGGCACCTCCAGCACCGTCGCGCCAAGGATGATCGGGGTCGCAATCAGAAAGGAGAAGTGCGCCGCACCCTCATGCGTGATGCCGCGCAGCACGCCGCCCACGATCGTCGCGCCTGAGCGCGAGATCCCCGGGATTAACGCCGTGCACTGCCAAAGTCCGATATACAGCGCGTCCAACGTTGTCAGGGTCGTGAGTTCCCGGTGGCCACGGTTGCGCAACCGGTCACCGAACAGCAGCAGGAGGCCGTTAACCACCAGGAAGATAGCCGCGATGACGGGGGTGCCGAACAGGCCGCGAACGAACTTCTCGAGCACGAAACCGACGATGACGGCAGGGATGGTGGCGATCACTATCTTCAGGAAAACTCGCCTGCTCTCCTGGACCCTCGTCTGATCCGCCATGCCGAGGACGCCCAGAAACAGCATCCACCAGTCGCGCCAGAAGTAGCTGAGCAAAGCGACCGCGGTGCCCAAATGCAGGAAGACGAGAAACGGCAGGAATTCCGGCGACAGCTGGTTGATACCCGAGCGCATCAAGGCCGGCACGATGACCGCATGGCCGAGGCTGCTGACCGGGAACAGTTCGGTGGCGCCCTGCAGGATCGCGATCAAAATCGCCTGAGGCAAATTCATGTTACGGTTCCATGTGGCGTTGAGAATCGGATGGATGGAGTGGGCGTACCGGCTCGCTTCGTGGCATAGACCGGGAACGATGGACACAGGCAATTCCGCTCGGCCGGACGACCGGAACCATGGGAACGGCGCCCATGACCGCGAGAATGACCGGCACGATCGTCATGGCCACGCGCACCATGGCCACGACCATCACCACCCGGGAGAGCACGACCTGGCATTCGCGGTGGGCGCCGGGATCAATCTGGCGTTTGCTCTGGCCGAGATCGGGTTCGGGTTCGCCGCCAACTCGGTCGCGTTGATTGCAGATGCGATTCACAATCTTGGCGACGTGCTCGGCTTGCTTCTGGGCTGGATGGCGATCTGGTTGCATCGCCGACCGCCGACATTGCGCCGGACCTATGGCTGGGGCCGTTTCTCCATCCTCGTGGCTCTGGGCAACGCGGCGATTCTCTTGGTTTCCGTTGGTGCGATCGGTATCGAGGCGCTGCACCGCATGCACACTCCCGCGCTGGTGGCCTCGGACGAGGTGATGGTGGTTGCGGCGATCGGTATCCTGGTAAATGGCGGTTCGGCGCTGTTGTTTCTGCGCGGGCGGCACGGAGACCTGAATATTCGCGCCCAGTACCTACATCTTGCCGCGGACGCCGCGGTTTCCTTTGGAGTCGTGATTGCGGCGCTAGGGATGCAGTTGACCGGGTGGGGTTGGCTCGACCCGCTCACCAGTCTGGCCATCGCCGTCGTGATCGCGCACTCCACCTGGGCTGCGCTACGGGAGGCCTCCGATCTGGCAATGGACGCAGTGCCCGCCGGTATTTCCCGCAGCGCGGTGCATGACTGGTTGCTGGACCTGCCGGGAGTAACAGAGGTGCACGACCTGCATATCTGGGCTTTGAGCACAACGGAAACCGCGCTGACTGCGCACCTGGTCTATGGCGGCGACGTAACGGATCGGCGACCGCACGATCTGGCCGCGGAGTTGCGACGCCGGTTCGGCATTGGCCATGCGACGGTGCAGATCGAGAGCGACGCAGACGCTGAACTTTGCCGGTTAAGGCCGAACGACGTGGTGTGAGGGCTGGATCGCCGATCGCGGCGTGCGATTTCGGGTTTGCTCGTCGGGCGCATTTACGTGATACCCCCGCCAAACCATGCTCCGATTGATGCCCGATGCCGCAATCAAGGTTCAGGGCGCGCGGGCGGCGGCTGCCAGCCTTTCCAAATCGGCTACCCGCCGCTGCAATGGCTCGAAGCCGGGATGCAGCAAAGCCGCCATTTTTGCAGCCGCCAGCGCCCGCTCCGGTTCCCCCTCATGTTGCAGGAGGTGGCCGAGCCGCTCGTGGTAAAAGGCCTCATTCGGGTTGATCGAAATGGCACGTTCGATTGCGGCGATCGCGTCGCCGGCGTGGCCAAGCCGCTGTTCGACGAGAGAAAGCCAGTGCCATGCGCCGTGATCGTCTGGCCACAGTCGTGTAGCCTCGCCAGCCACCGCAGCGGCTTCGTCCAGCCGCCCCTGGCGACATAGTATGTCGACCCACAATCTGTGTGCTTCGGCGCTTGATCCACCCAGACTTACCGCGTCCTGAACCACGCGTTCAGCATGATCAAGCGGACCACCATGGCGCAAAATATATCCCGCCAGTCGCAAAAGCTGGCCGGGGGTTTTGTTGATTGATCGCAGGTGCTGATCGACGAACGCCAATGCGGGCGCCGTCGCATGGGTCTTTCGCTTATGGACCGCCAGGGCACTCCCAATGAAGGTAATAGCGTCTATGTGATCGCGAATGTAACGGTCATCGCCCCACATCTCGCGAAGGTGAATGTTCTTGGCCATCCGCTGTCGAGCCAGATCCAGGAAATAGTCCGGCGCGGATATCGTCTTTTCCTCACCGGCTGGCTCACGCATGCCAAAGTGAAATGCGAGGTCCTCCACGACATAAACGCCACCATCCAGTAGAATGGGGAACAAGTACTTAAATGACCAGACGATATGATGCGCGAGGTGGGAACCATCATCGATGATGACGGACGGCGGATATTTCGCGCAGACCCGGTGCAGGAAGCCAGGATCTTCCTGGGAGCCGATTTCGATGGCCACCCGGTCTCCTGCGAAGGCCTGGCAATCCGGGTTGATGTCGATACCGACGATCTGGGCGCGAGAGAAGTATTTTCGCCATACGTTCAAGGACGCGCCGCGATCGACCCCGATCTCGATAAAGTTGATCGGCTGGTCTCGCCAGGGTGCAAAAAGAGCTTGATAGTGCCTCAGATAGTCCCAGGCAGAATTCACCGAAGAAGACTTATCAGTCCCTTCCAGCACACCGATGATGTCGAGATCGAAGTCGGCGGCGGACTCGTCCATGACAAATCCTGTTTCCAATGCCGGGCATTACATTTGCAGCCGTATAGCCGTATCCTCACGGCAGGGAAGTAGCTGCCGCGGATGACGCTTCGGGTCGCTTTATCTCAGGTCCGGTACCCAGAGGCAAGAGAAAGGCGGCAACAGCAATGGACTGGTGCCAATGACCGGAAACCCTCTGCTCGAAGCATGACAAAGATCGTTTGCCGTTATGCGGGTCCGCGAAGCGGCTGCTCCTGACCAGTCGGAGCCACCTTATGATGGCGGCCGCACGCCTGGACGCCCTCGCGCCCAGAGATGTTTGGCCCGCAGGCAACTAATCGGTGATCGACCAGGCCTGAAGATGAAAATCCGCGGTTGACCTCAGCTGTGGAACGTGGCAACCAGAGCATACCATCTGGTTGGTATTCAAATGACGCCTCCGCGCCACGCAAGCACCCGAACCCTACTGCTCGCCGGCGTCATCCGCGCCCAGGACGATGTGCCGGCGACAGTGGACCACCTTTGCGGCGCGGCGGGTGTGAGCAAGCGCAGTTCCTTCCACCGTTTCCCCGGCAAGGAGCAACTCGGGATCGCGGCGATCCAGCAATCCGGTGAGGCCCAATGAGGCAACGTCGACGATCTTCGCATTGGCGCGGTACCGCCAGGAACCTGGCCCGCGTGCTCGCGTTCTGGGTTACATCGAGTTCCGATCTCGATGTTAACACGGGAGATGGCGCAATTCACCGGCCTGTTGGGGATGATGGTGCAGGCGGTCTTAGCGACCTGTCCCGAATCTGGTCGGCGGGCGGCCAGGGAATGTGCGAACTTTTGGCCGACCTGACGCAGGACATCGAAGCCGCAAATCAACGCTGCCCACGGAATCCACCATGGCGCGCCGAAAGTGTCGGCCATTTCATGCAAACCGTTTTGCCAGGCGGCGCCACCTTCGCGCAGACAAAACAACAGACAAAACAAAACCCTCGTGTCGCCGCGTAAAGCCTGGGCCATTTGCGGCGCTATCCGGAAATGCTTCCGATCCCATCTGCCAACAATGAGGAGATACGATCATGACGACAGCAAAGGTAAAGCCAATTCCAGACGGAATGCACAGCGTGACACCACACCTGATTTGCGCGGGAGCGGCGGATGCAATTGACTTCTACAAGAAGGCCTTCAACGCCATCGAGCTGTCACGGCTTCCGGGGCAGAGCGGGAAACTGCTGCACGGCAGTATCCGGATCGGCGATTCGACCGTGATGCTGAGTGACGAATTCCCCGAGATGGGCGGCCTCGGTCCAAAATCATTGAAGGGTTCACCGGTCACGATCCACCTTTATGTCGAGGATGTCGATGCCTTCGCCGCCCGTGCCATCGCCGCCGGAGCCAAGGTCACGATGCCGGTCGCCGATATGTTCTGGGGCGATCGTTACGGGCAATTTGAGGACCCGTTTGGCCATCGCTGGTCGATCGCCACCCATGTTCGGGACGTACAACCTGAGGATATGCAAAAGGCGATGTCGGCGATGGGCGGCCAGAGGTGATCTGACCGGCTCCAACGTAGACATGGCAAGCGTCATCCGATTAAATTGCCAGCCAGCGCTTTTCCCCGACGATCACTGGGGAAAGGCGCTGCGAGCGGCGGTTACGGCGGCGTCGGCTCCAGGCACGGACCGGCGCTGTGACCAACGATAGCGCCGCTTGCTGCGGTGGATCGGGTGACAGAGCAATGAACCAAAAGCAACGGACTCCATTGGTAGATCGTGTCAGCCGAGCTGCGGACGAGGCACTTGCCGAGCACGACCACGTCAGTCCCATCGATGTACTGGTCGGAATTCGATGGCTGGAACCGTCAGCCTTGCAACAGTGGCAGCGGGGGCGGATCGATTGCCTCGAGAGTGCAATGCAGACCAATCCGCGGCGTGTGGCTAAAGCCATGGGATTGTTTCGGCAGTGGGCGGCCGACAATGGTCTAACGGCGAGCGAGACGCACTATTTCGCGCGCACCGTGCAACGCCAGGTTCTCTGTTTCAGCGAAAGCGGCGATCCTACGCTCGAACTGTTCCTCCGGACGCATTGGGTTTCGCCCATGCTATCCGAGCGGAAGCGAGAGCGACTTGCGGCGAACACCAATCGTGCCCCGGAACTGGCGGTGGTCCAACCAATAAACACCGCTTGGACATGCCATCGTTGCGGCGGAACTGGTGATCTCTTGATGATGGAAAATGCCGGCCCTGCATGCTTGCGTTGCGTCGGCTTGGAGGATCTAGAGTTCCTGCCGTCCGGCGACGCACTGCTCACTCGCCGGATCAAGGCGAAAAGCCCCAGAAGCGCTGTGGTCGTACGCTTCAGTCGGGCCCGGCGCCGTTACGAACGGCAGGGTCTGCTGGTGGCCCCTCAGGCGTTGGCCGACACTGCGCGCGACCTGGCAAAACCGACGCACGCGTAATTTGGTTGGCGGGCTCGGGTGCAGTTTCGTCAACGGCAATCGGTGGCTAAGTTCCTCCCCACTGCCCGGACGACGCGTCAAGGGCGACTACCAACGGATCGCCATGTCGACTATCACCACCGAACTCGCCGACGCGCTCAGCACGATTGACCGTTCGGGCGATTTTTTTGTTTCCGGCACAGCCGAGATGTTCCAGCCTCGGCTGGAGATCGAGGGCGTCGGACCGATCGCGTTGCCACTGCTGCCGATGCAGGCGGAACAACTCATCGCAGCGGCCGAACGCGCGCCCTATGGACGCGGCGAGGCCACGCTGATCGACCCGACGGTGCGGCAAACCTGGCAGATCCGCGCGTCACGTGTGACGATCGGCGGCAGGCACTGGCCCGCAACCCTCGAGGCGATCCTGACCCGGGTCACCGAAGGTCTGGGCGTCACCGAACCGGTTGAAGCGGAGTTCTATAAGCTGCTGATCTACGACGAGGGCAGCTTCTTCGTGCAGCATCGCGACACCGAGAAAGTGGCGGGCATGTTCGCCACCCTCATCCTCGTGTTGCCTTCGGTTTCCGCGGGCGGCCAACTGGTTGTGCGGCATAAGGACCGGGAGGGGCGGCTTGAGCTGCGTTGCGAGGACCCCGCGGAACTCGCTTTTGCCGCGTTCTATGCCGACTGCGTGCATGAGGTAATGCCCGTCACCTCGGGATACCGCATGGCATTGGTCTACAATCTCGTGCGGCGTGGCGCAGGACACGTGCCGGAACCGCCGGACCACAGCACTGAGCTCGATACCGTCGCCGCTCTACTGAAAGATTGGGCTGACGGTAAACATTCGCCGGACGACGATTCACCCGAGAAACTGATCTATCCGCTGGAGCACGCCTACACGCCGGCTGAACTCGGTTTCGAGGCGCTGAAGGGCGCCGACGCCGCCATCGCCAAGGTCGTTGCCATGGCCGCGCTCCGATCCGGCTGTGACCTCCACCTCGCGCTGGTATCCGTCGAGGAGAGCGGGTCCGCCGAACATACCGGTTATTCCCGGTCCTGGCGCAACCGGTCGGACGACGACGATGATGAATTCGAGGTGGGAGAAATCAACGACCGCACAGTGACGGCGTCGGATTGGCGCCGGCCCGACGGCGAACAATCGCCGTTGACCGTGATCCCGGTCGAGGACGACGAATTTTCACCTCCTGAGGCATTCGAGGATCTCGAACCGGACGAGGAGTATTTCCGTGAGGCCACCGGCAACGAAGGCGCGTCGTTTGAACGCACCTACCGTCGGGCGGCTCTGGTTCTCTGGCCGCACGACAGGCTGCTCGCTGTCATCAACCAGGCGGGATTAAGGGTTACGCTGCCGTATTTTACGGATCTCGCCGAACGTTGGGAGACCAGTGGCGAAGATCATCAGCCACCCTCGGAGGATTCGCCCCTGTGGCGTCAGGCGCATGATTTGTCCGCGCACATGGTGGCAGCCTGGCCGACGGAATATTGGCATCCGCGGCGGGACAACGAAGCAACCAGCACCGGACAGATGCTGACTTTGCTGGTCCGGCTTAAGGATGTCGCAAATCTGGAGCTTTTCCTGGCGGCGATCGCCGATCGCGGTGGCTTCGATCTGGGCGACACTGCGGCGATAGTCGACGCTGTTCATCTTCTGGCTCCTGAGCGTGCGGCGTCAGTGACCACACGCCTCGTTACGGCGAGCGTTGAGATGACGCTTGCCGCTTGCGGCAGATTGTTGGCGCTGGCCGCACCGCTCGGTAAGATCGTCGTTATTGGTGCCGCCAACGCATTGGTCGCTGCGCTGCCGGGCGGTTCGCCGCGCGACACGTGGCGCCGCGGGCCTGGCGTCGGAGCCGATTTTGTCGTCGACCTTTTCACCGCTCTCGCATGGATCGACACTGCGCTTGCCGATCGCGCGGCTTCCCACGTGCTTGCATGCCCAAGTACTTACCCGTTCGACTCGATACTGGTCCCTGCCGTCCGTAACCTGCTCGGGTCGAATGATACGGCGAGGGCGGCCGGTGTACAGCGGCTTTGTCTCGCCTGTGTCGCACACCTCGATGCGCGCGTGGCGGAACCATTGGAAGCCCCACGTGACTGGCAGAGAGCCAGTGCTTTGGGCTGTAAATGCACGTTTTGTACGGAACTGAGCCGATTTCTTGCTGATCCGCAAACCTCGCGCTGGGTGTTTCGAGCCAACGAAGGCGACCGCAGCCACGTTGAAAGTACCATTCGTACCGCACACTGCGACATCGATGCAGTAACCGAACGCCGTGGCCGGCCCTATAGCCTGGTGTGCTCAAAGAACCAGGCCAGTTACGAACGCCTACGGACCCAGCGGCAGCGTGATCTGGCCGATCTCGTGCGGCTGAACGGCTAATAAGCGGCTGAACGTTTAATAAGAAGAGGTGGGCGGCAACGACGGGCTTGACGCAGTCGACGAACCGGTACGGAAACCACCCAACGCCAGCCGCTCCCACCGTTGACCGCCGGATAACGGCGGAGCAAGGATGCGACCATGATCCTGCTCATCGACAACTACGACAGTTTTACCTTCAACCTCGTCCACTTCCTCGGCGACGTTGGCGCGCGATGCGAAGTCGTGCGCAACGACAAGTTGACTGTGGCCGACGCGCTGGGACGGAACCCCGAGGCGATTGTGTTGTCTCCCGGGCCGTGCACGCCGAATGAAGCGGGGATCTGTCTCGACCTGATCGCCGCCGCCGCCGGAAAATTCCCCATTCTGGGCGTTTGCCTCGGCCATCAGGCGATCGGCCAGGCGTTTGGTGGTCAGGTCGTCCGGGCACCGCTGCCGATGCATGGGAAACTGAGCGCCATATCGCACAACGGCACCGGCATTCTTGAGGGTGTGCCGTCACCGTTTTCCGCCACCCGGTACCACAGCCTGATCGTGGCCAGGGACACGCTGCCGGCGACACTTATCCCCACAGCGTGGACCGATGACGGTCTGATCATGGCCATGCACCACCGCGATTTTCCGATCCATGGCGTCCAGTTCCACCCGGAGAGCATTGCCAGCGAGCACGGTCACCGCATTCTGGCGAACTTCCTGGCGATCGCCCGCTTCTCCAACACGCCTGGCGTTGCCAAAAACGCTCAGGCTGCCTGAACTGCGGACGGGATGCCGCAGGACCTGAAACCGATCCTGGGACAACTCGCCGGCGGGGAAACCCTTTCGGTCGACGATGCCGAGGCTGCGTTCACCATCATCATGTCCGGCGACGCGACGCCAGCTCAGATCGGCGCCCTGCTGATGGCCATGCGACTACGCGGTGAGACGGTGCCGGAGATTACCGGTGCGGTTCGCGCGATGCGTGCCCGTATGGCCGCAATCGCCGCTCCGGACGACGCGATTGACGTATGCGGCACCGGCGGTGATGGCGCAGGCACCTTGAACGTGTCCTCAGCGGTAACGTTCGTCGTCGCGTCGCTTGGCGTGCCGGTAGCCAAGCACGGCAACCGCGCCTTATCCTCCCGCACCGGCGGCGCCGACGTGCTCACCGCACTGGGCGTCAACATCGACGCGCCGATCGAGCGGCTGCCTGGCATTCTGCGCGAGGCCGGTGCCGTTTTCCTGTTCGCCCCGCGACACCATCCATCCATGCGGCACGCTGCCGGACCGCGCGTCGAACTGGGCACCCGGACGATCTTCAACATCCTCGGCCCGCTCTCGAACCCGGCGCGGGTTAAGCGGCAACTGACCGGGGTGTTCTCCCCCGAATGGACCCGGCCGATGGCGGAAACCCTTGCCGCACTTGGCTGCGAGTCAGCCTGGCTGGTGCACGGTCTCGGCCTGGATGAACTGACGGTCGCTGGAGAAAACCAGGTCACGGCCTTGAAAGATGGCTCGGTCCACACCTTCTCGGTTGCTCCGGAGGACGCCGGCCTCACCAGGGCGCCTGTCGCCGCGATCAAAGGTGGCGACGCCTCGTTCAACGCCGACGCGCTGGTGGGGGTGCTGCGCGGCGCGGCCGGCGCTTATCGCGACACCGTGCTGCTGAATGCTGCCGCTGCCCTGATCGTGGCGCACAAGGCGGCCGATTTGCGCGATGGTGTGGAGCAGGCGGCACGCGCCATCGCATCGGGTGCCGCGTTGAACGCTCTGGAGACCATGCGACGCGTATCGGCGGTGATCTGATCCCGCGGGAGGCTCGATGCCAAACGATTCCAGTTCCCTGCCTGACGTTCTGCTCCGCATTTGCGCCAATACGCGGATGGAAGTGGCTGTCCGCAAATCCAAAATGCCGCTCGAGGCGTTGCGCCAGATCATTTCGGCCCGTGGCGACCAGCCGCGCGGCTTTGGTGCCGCGCTGAAGGACGCGACCATCCATGGCAAGTACGGGTTGATCGCCGAGATCAAGAAGGCCTCGCCATCGGGCGGGTTGATCCGCCCTGATTTCGATCCAGCAACGCTGGCCCGCGCCTATCGGGATGGCGGCGCCACCTGCCTGTCGGTGCTGACCGACGAGAAATACTTCCAGGGCACGGCAGAGCACTTCCGTGCCGCTCGCGCCGCAGTGGAATTGCCGGTGCTGCGCAAGGATTTCATTCTGGACTCGTGGCAGGTCTACGAAAGCCGCGCCATGGGCGCCGATTGCATCCTGCTGATCATGGCCTGCCTGACCGATGCCGAGGCGCGAGACCTGGAGGCGTTGGCGCGCAACTTCAACATGGACGTCCTTGTCGAAATTCACGATAAACGTGAGCTCGATCGGGCACTGGGGCTCGAGACGTCGCTGATCGGTATCAATAATCGTGATTTACGCACGTTGAAGACCGACCTCGCGACCACCGAGGAGCTGGCGCCGTTGGTGCCACCAGACCGTTTCCTGGTCGCCGAAAGCGGGATCCGCGACACGGACGACCTGCGGCGGCTGTCGGCGGTTGGCCCCAATTGTTATTTGGTCGGTGAGAGCCTGATGCGGCAGACTGACGTGACCGCAGCGGTGCGGGCGCTGTTGGGCGACAGCGGGGCAGGGACTGTGGGTTGATGAGCGGCCGCAGTTTCACTCACTTCGATGCGTCGGGTAACGCAATGATGGTCGATGTGTCGGCCAAGCCGGTGACTGATCGCATCGCCACGGCACGCGCCCAGGTTGTCATGAGCCCGGAGACGTTGGCGATGATCGAGGCCGGCACTGCAAAGAAAGGCGACGTTCTGGGGGTGGCACGGCTTGCCGGGATCATGGCGGCGAAGCGTACGTCGGAGCTGATACCGCTGTGCCATCCGCTGCCGATTACCGCAGTCGAGGTGGACCTGACGCCAGATCGCGAGGCCAACGCCATCGATATTGCCGCCACCGTCCGCACCACCGGCCAAACCGGGGTCGAAATGGAAGCACTGACCGCGGCCAGCGTTGCTGCGTTGACGGTTTACGACATGTGCAAATCGGTTGATCGCGGCATGCGGATCGAAGGCGTGCGCGTGGTGCACAAAGCGGGCGGCAAATCGGGGGAGTTCACGCAGGCGTGAAATCGGATTTGCGCCAGGTTATGGTCGCGTGCGGTGCCATTCGGTAACAGAACGTCGGCCTGGCGCCAGCTGAACGAACGCCTTTTTTCCGAGAGAATTCATCCATGCCCGAGCCCGCCATGATCACCGTTGACGAAGCCCGCAGCCGCATTCTTGCCGGTTTGCAGCCGATGCCGGCGGAAATCGTAGCACTCGCCAATGCCTGGAACCGGGTGAGTGCCGAGCCGGTGATTGCTCGCCTGACCCAGCCGCCGTCGGACGTGTCTGCCATGGACGGTTATGCGTTGCGGGCAGCAGATGGTGGGTTGCATGTGTCATTGCGGGTCGTCGGTGCTGCGCCCGCCGGCCATCCGTTCGACGGCGATGTGGGGCCGGGTCAGGCCGTCCGTCTGTTCACCGGCTCGGTGGTTCCTCCCGGTGCCGATGCGATCCTGCTGCAAGAGGATGCCGAGCGTTCAGGCGACACCGTTGTGGTCAACGAAGCTGTCGTCGCAGGCCGCCATATCCGTCGCGCTGGTCAGGACTTTTCCAAAGGCGACACGGTGATCCCGGCCGGACGCCGCATTACCGCGCGTGACGTGGGTCTCGCCGCTGCCGCCAACCATCCGTGGCTCAGTGTTCACCGCAAGCCAAGGGTCGCGATTTTGGCGACGGGGGACGAGATCGCGATGCCCGGAGAGCCGATCCCATCGGGAGGGATTGTCAGTTCCAACTCCCACGCGTTGGCGGCGTTGGTCCGTGCGGTGGGGGGAGAGCCAACTGTGTTGCCGGTGGCCAAGGACACCACCGAGGCAATCGCTGCCGTCGCCGATCAGGTCGGCGGGTTCGACTTGCTGGTGACGACGGGTGGCGCGTCGGTGGGTGATCACGATCTGGTGATCTCCGGCTTGCAAACCCGCGGCCTGGTGGTGGATTTTTGGCAAATCGCGATGCGGCCGGGGAAGCCATTGTTGTTTGGCCGGATGGGCGCGGTGCCGGTGCTTGGTTTGCCAGGAAATCCCGTGTCGGCCATGGTTTGTGCGGCGTTGTTTCTGTTGCCGGCACTGGCACTGATGCAGGGACTGCCGGCCGGTCCGCCTCCCACGGTGTCAGCCATGCTTGGCACCGCAGTGAAGGAGAACGACCGACGAGCGGATCACCTGAGGGCGACGGTGTCGACGGACGATCTTGGCCGGGTCGTAGTGACGCCGTTCCCGGTGCAGGATTCGGCAATGTTACGACGACTCGCGCTGGCCGACGCGCTGGTTTTGCGTGCACCATTTGCGCCCGCGCTGCCGGTCGGCGCCGAAGTGTCGGTGATCCGGTTAGATACGTTGGGTATTTGACCCCTTGGACGGGGGTCTGGGGCCTCAAGGCCCCAGCGGGTCCAGGGCGGAGCCCTGGCCGTCCCTTAAAACTGCACTCCCCTCGTCAACGCCCCATCGACAACCAAATTCGTCCCAGTAATGAAACTCGCTGCCGGGCTGGCCAGAAACACCACCGCCCGCGCCATTTCCTCCGGCCGTCCCATTCGCCCCGTCGGGTTCAATGCCATGGCCTGACTGAACAGCGCCGGGTTGCCTTGCTCGATCTTTTCCCAGACGCCACCCGGGAAGTACGTATTCCCTGGCGACAGCGCATTGACCCGGATGTTGCGTCCGGCGAGTTGGTAGGACAGTCCCTTGGCGTAATGCACGAGCGCCGCCTTGAACACGCCGTACGGACCGGCTGCGAAATCTACCTCGCGCCCGGACACCGAGGAGATCACGACGATCGAGGCCGCTTTTGACTGCTCAAGAAATGGCATTGCCGCATTGACCGCTCGCACGGTGCCCATCATGTCGGTGGAGAATTCGGCCTGCCACGACGCCTCATCCTGGCCGATCGCCAGCGCAGAAACGTTCGACACGACAATGTCGAGACCGCCGAGTTCCCGAGCGGCATCCTGCACCCAGGCGGTCAGCGCAGGTCCATCCGCGACATCCAGGGCGCGCCCGGTGGCTTTTATGCCGCGGGCCGTCAGCGCGGTGACTGCCTCGACCACCCCGGCAGCGTCGCGTGCGCAAATCGCGACATCTGTGCCCTCCGCCGCGAAATGCTCGGCAACGGCGCGGCCGATGCCTTTGGTGCCACCGGTGACCAATGCCTTCATGCCGGCGAGGCCGAGATCCATTGCTGTTGCCTCCTGATCGATGGTTACGCCAGGTACGTCTTCAGAATGCCGGCGCCGACGGTGTATTTTGGATCGACAAAGTTGCCGAGCCTCACGCGGCCGCACTGGCTGAGCATCATGTAGGCGTCCCACCGATCGAAACCGTACTCCGCCTCCATCCACAGCACGAGTTCGCGGTAAGCGATGCGGGTAGCGTCTTCCAACGGCCGCGCGCTGCCGATCGTCATGATGAAGTCCTCGCGCTCCAGGCGCGGCCATTCCAGGGTCCAGCCCTTGATCACGTCAACGCGAATAGTGGTGGTCGAGGGATATTCGACCGCCGTGCCGCAGACCTCGCCGTCGCCCTGGCAGGCGTGCGCATCGCCGATAAACAGGCGGGCTCCCGCTGTGCGCACCGGGAGATAGGTGATGCTGCCCGGCCCCATGTCCGGCAGGTCCATGTTGCCGCCATGCGAGTCAGGCGTCAGCGAATTGATGGAGTCGATCTCCGGCGAGGTGCTGAGCGTGCCGATGTGCGGGTTGTACGGCAGCGTGACCCGCGTGCTCCAGCGCACGTGCTTTTCGTCGACGTGGATTTTCCGGGTCAGTTCCGGCAACGGGGGATTGAGTGTGGCCGTCAGCGTGGTGCCGGTCAGGGCGCCGAAATAAGGGATCATGCAGCAGGTGCCACAAGGGTTCTCGCCGCGCGGCAGCATGGATTCGATGTGCACGGCGAGCGCGTCGCCGGGTTCGGCGCCGTCGATCATGATCGGGCCATTCTGCGGATTGACGAACGGCATCCGCAGGCGTTTGGTCGGCTTGTCGCGTTCGGTGCGAATGGCGCCCTCAAAGGCATCACGGGTTTCGATGCGGATGCGATCGCCAGGCGAAACGGTCAGCACCGGATCGGAATATGGACCGATCGTGTAATGGAACTTGCCTTGCATTGCTTCGGTCAGATTATGCAGAACCGGCTGCTTCGCCCAACCGACCCCGCGACGCGCAACGATCGACTGGTCGGTCCATTGTGCCTTTGTAGAACGCGCCATCCGCGCATGCCCCCGCTGTTCGTGTGTTACGATGGGACGTTTCCGGTTTTCCGGGGAGTGTTGCTCAGTACGTTGCAGAGCGCCAGTAGGATTTGGCTGTACGGCGACTGTCGCGTCAGGCCGCCCGGTAACGGTGGATGCCGTCATTGCCGGTCTCGCGCAGCAGTTCGCCGCGACCCGACATGTAATTGACGTGCGCGAGCACTTCACCGAACGCGAAGCCGGTCTGGTGCGGGTCGAGCAGGCGGACAAACAGGGCGGGGATCAGTTCGGCGGCTGTCAGTGGCTGAGCCCGGCACGCGTCAGCGACCCGTTCGCAACGCACTGCGTGATGGTCGGTGAGTTCGTCGATGCGTGCATGCAGGCCGTGGAACGGCAGCCCGTGACCGGGCAACACCAGCACGTCATGCGGTACCGTTGCTCGCAACGCCCGCAGATCGCGCAGGTAGATGCCCAATGGGTCTTCCTCGGGCTCCACCGGGTGGACGCTGACGTTGGGTGAGATGCGCGCGATCACCTGATCCGCAGCAAAGAACAATCGGTCCGCGGGTTGGTGCAGCATTGCCTGTTCCAGCGCATGGCCGCCGCCGGTCAGGACATCGAAGTCTCGACCGCCGACTCGTCGCGTATCGCCGTGTTTGATCCGCTCATAGGACGACGGCACGCCGGTGGTCAGCCGCAGGTAATTCAGGCCGCGGCCAAGGATCATGTCCGTCATTTCCGGCGGCAAGCCGTTGCTGTGGTAAAACTCGCGATGCGCGGCGTCATACATATCGCCACGGCCATGCGCGGCCATCAGGTGATACAGATACTCCGTGCGTGGCATCGCCAGTGGCAGCCCGAACGACTGCGCAAGCCATCCCGCGAGACCCACGTGATCCGGGTGAAAATGCGTCACCAGCATCCGGCTGAGCCGCTCGCCATGCAGCGGGCCCGACAGGATGCTGTCCCATCCGACCCGGCAATCATCGGTGCCGAGGCCGGTGTCGAGCACGAGCCAGCCGTCGTCATCCTCAACGAGGTAGATATTCACATGGTTAAGTTGAAACGGTAGTTTCAGGCGAAACCAAATCACGCCAGGGGCAATCAGCGTGACCTCGCCTGGTGCAGGCGGCGCCGCGTAAGGGAACGTCAGAGCCTGAATGTCCATGATCTGGCCTGGCTGCCGGTCAGGCGGCCAGTTGCTCCACGGTGATGCTGTCGCCGGCGACCGTGGTGCGGCGCATGTCGCGCACCCTGGTTTCATCGAACCGTGTCACGCGATGCATCGTGGTGCGGTTGTCCCACATCACCAGGTCGTATTGCTGCCAGATATGTTTGTAGAGGAATTGCGGCTGCGTCGCGTGCTCGGTCAGATCGCGGATGAAAGCGCGCGCTTCCGGCACCGGCCAGCCGATGATGCTGCCGATATGGGAAGATAAATACAGCGACTTCCGCCCGGTTAACGGGTGGACGCGAACCAGACGCTGCCTGACGGGCTTGAACGTCGCGCGTTCGGCGTCGGACAGGTCGGTGAACCCCAGGGCGCCGCGCGAGTAAAGCAGCGAGTGTTCACAGACCAGGTCGTCGATTTCCGCCTTGGTCGCGGCATCGAGCGCATCGTAGGCAGCCCGCATATCGGCAAATTCGGTGCGGCCGCCCTGATCGACGGTGATACGTCCGGACAGGATGGAATATTTTGCCGGGATCGCCCGGAATGAGCTGTCGGAATGCCAGAGCCGGTTGCCGAGATTGAACATCCGGCGCCGGTCGTCGCGGGCCAGCGGCTTGTGGTTGGCGTCCAGATTGGACACGTCCGCCATGAACGCGCCAAGCCGCTGCTCTTTCGCCTGAGTGACGTTGCCGCCTGCGGTCTGTTCCAGATTGCCAAAATTCAGGCTGAAGGCTTTTTGTTGCTCATCGGTGATGGTCTGGCCGTGGTAAACCAGCACCGCGAACCGGTTCATGCCGGCTTCCAGGGTTGCGACCTCGGCTTCGGTCAGCGGGTGCGTCAGATCGACGCCGGAAACCTCACCAGCGAAATCCGGGGTAAGTGGACGAATAGTGATCGTCATGGCGGAACCTTCGGGTGCTACTGACGGGTAGGTTTACGATCTGGCGATGCAGTGCACAATCGCCGCCTCGTGCCGTCACCGATGCCGGTTCCGCATGGCTGGATCAGGCGGCGACCCCGGCGACCGTGGTGCGGCGCATGTCGCGGACCAAGGACTCATCGAACCGGGTCACACGGTGCATGGTGGTGCGGTTATCCCACATCACCAGATCGTTGCGCCGCCAGGCGTGGGAGTAAACGAAGCGGCGTTGCGTCGCATGCTCGTTCAGGTCGCGCAGAAAAGCGCGGGCCTCGGGCACCGGCCAGCCGAGGATCGTGCCGGCATGGGCGGACAGAAACAATGATTTGCGGCCGGTTACCGGATGAGTGCACACCAGCCTGTGCTGCACGGGGGCGAACATTGCCCGTTCTGTCTCGGACAGGGCGGTAAAACCCAGAACGCCGCGGGAGAACATCAGCGAGTGCTCGCAGACCAGGTCCTTGACCTCGGCTTTCGTTGTATGGTCCAGCGCGTCATAGGCGGCGCGCATGTCGGCGAACTCGGTGCGGCCGCCGTACGGCACCACGATCCGGCCGGACAGTAACGAATACCGCGCAGTTAACGGCCGAAACGAACTGTCGGAGTGCCACAGCCGGTTGCCCAGATTGAACATCCGCCGCCGGTCGTCGCGGGCGAGGGGACGCTGATGCTGATCCAGATTGGACGCGTCCTGCATATCCAGCGGCAGGCGACGGTCCTGTGCCGTGGTGACATGGCCGCCGGACGCCACCTCCAATGGGCCGAACCGGCGGGTGAACGCGCGCTGAGCGTCGTCGGTCAGTGGTTGATCGTGGAACACCAGGACGGCGTAACGATCCATGCCGGCCTCAATGGCGGCGATGGCGGCATCGGGAAGCGGTTGGGTGATGTCGAGGTCGGAACATTCGGCTGCGAAGCCGTCGCCGATGGGGGCGATAATCATTTCAGGTCTGCCTCAAATCCAATTGCGTAGGCTACATCGCCGTTTTCTTCCAGCGCGTCGGAGCCACACGGACCAGCGCCACGCGGTGCCAGATAAGCCGGATATCCTCTGCACAGGCCAGGGGAGGGCCATGACGACGTCGGCTTCATGAGGGGCGAGGCAGAGAGTTCACGTCGGCACCTGCAACTCACCCAAATAGGCCTCACGGATCATGGGGTTTTGCCGCAATTCCTCGGCGGTACCGGACAACACGACCTGGCCGGTCTGCAGCACATAGGCGCGATGCGCAATCGACAGCGCCATGTTGGCATTTTGCTCGACCATGAAGATCGTGGTGCCCTGACGGTTGATCTCCTGGATAATGTCGAAGGTCTGTTCGACGAAGATCGGTGCCAGGCCCATGGATGGCTCGTCCATGCACAACAGCCGAGGCCGGGCCATCAGCGCTCGCCCCATCGCCACCATCTGTTGTTCGCCGCCGGATAACGTGCCGGCAATCTGGCTATGGCGTTCCTTCACCCGCGGGAACAGCGAGTACACACGTTCCAGATCCTGATCGAATTCGGCGCCTCGCTTGCGGAGATAAGCGCCCATTTCGAGGTTCTCGAACACCGTCATGCGCGGGAACAATCGGCGCGCTTCCAACACCGGAGCGATACCGCGACGCACGCGTTCGGCGGTGGCAAGGCGCTCGATCGGCTGGCCGTCGTAGATCACCTCTCCTCGCGTAGGCCGCACCACGCCCATGATCGTCTTCATCGTGGTCGACTTGCCGGACGCGTTGCCACCCAAAAGCGCGACAATTTCCCCGGGCTCGATGGCGTAGTTGACGTCCTTCAACACGTGCAGATCGCCGTAGTGGGTATCGACATGGCGGAACTCAAGCAGCATGGGTTACTGCCCCACGATCGGCAGTGGCACATTCGCCATTCCCGCAGCCGCCGCCTGGGCATTGCGTCCGAGGTAGGCCCGCAGCACTTCCTCGTCCTGCCGCACCTCTGCCGGTGTGCCATGTGCAATGATGTCGCCGTGGTCGAGCACATAAACCGTGTCGGCCAAGGTGGTAACGACATCCAGCTTGTGCTCGATCAGCAGCACCGTCAGGCCAAGCTCGTTGAGGCTCTTGATTTGCTCGGCCAGTTCCAGTGTTTCCGCGGGGTTCATGCCGGCAGTCGGTTCGTCCAGCAGCAGGATGCGCGGACGGGATGCCAAAGCGCGAGCAATCTCGATCCGCCGCCGGTTGGCATATGACAGGCCCGAAACCATCTGCCCAACCCGTGGCGTCAGCCGGTTGCCGAAAATGGCAAATACTTCCATGGCCCATGTGCGTGCCGCGGTTTCCTCGGCGCGGGTATGAGGCGGCCGCAGAATTGCCTGCAACACACCCGTGGTCAGCCGCGAATGCTGCCCGATCAGAGTGTTCTCCATCACCGTCAGATTCGGGAACAGCCGCAAATTCTGGAAGGTGCGCGCAATGCCTTTGGTAAGGATCTCATGTGGCGGCAGACCGATCATTTCTTCGCCATGGAAACGGATGGAGCCGGCTTCGGCCTCCACCAGGCCAGTGATCACGTTGAACAAAGTGGACTTGCCGGAACCGTTCGGCCCGATCACCGCGACGACACCGCCATTCGGCACGACCAGGTCAACCTCGTTCAACGCGGTCAGGCCGCCGAACTTCACGGTCACACCTTTGATCTCTAACGCCGCCGCTCCGGTGCGCACGGCGCCGCCGAGACCCTGCAGCTTCAAATCGGTGAAGCCACCGCGGCGAATTTCGGCATGCTGCTGATCGAAGCTCAGCGCCGCCTGCGGACGCGTGGCCGGGATCAGACCCTGACGGCGGAACAACATCATGCCGACGAGGATGAAGCCGAAAATCAGCTCGATCGATGGCGCCAGATCGACGTGTTGCAGCCACTCGCTGTGCACCGCATGGCCCAGTGCATTCAACCAGCCGGTGAGATCTTCCAGCCACCAGGACTGCAACAGTTGCAGGATGTAGGCGCCGAGCACGACCCCCCAGACGCTGCCGATGCCGCCGAACACGATCATCACCAGGATCATCACCGAGACCGGGAAGCCGAACATCTCCGGCGTGGCGGTCTGCAATTTGGCGACATAGAACACGCCGGTCATACCGCCGAATGCGGCACCAATGGCGAACGCCAGCAATTTGAATTTGGTGCGGTTGACTCCCATCGCCGCGGCAGCAATTTCATCCTCGCGGATGGCCATCCAGGCACGGCCAATGCGCGAATCGCGCAATCGAATGGAAACGAAGATCAGCATCGCCACGAGGCAGATGGCAACATAGTAGTACGGAGTCGAATTGACCCCGAAACTCCAACCGAACAATCGTGGGGCTTGGACGCCGTTAAGACCGGCGGCACCGTTGGTCAGATCGGACCAGTTACGGACGACAATGGGGACGATTTCACCGAAGCCAAGGGTGACGATCGCCAGGTAGTCGCCTTTCAACCGCAACGTGGGAGCGCCGAACATGACACCCCAGAATGCGGCAAACCCGGCAGCCAGCGGCAGCGCCAGCCAGAATGACAAAGTGAAACGCACCACGCTGCCGTCGCCGGTTTCGGCCGCCATCTTCGACACGAGGCCGAGGATACGGAACGGTTCCCAGAACGACGACCATTCCGGTTGCAACTGGAACGAACTCAGGATGCCGTAAGTGTAAGCGCCAATGGCAAAAAACGCGGCGTAGCCGAGATCGAGCAGCCCGGCAAAGCCCACCACGATGTTCAATCCAAGCGCCAGCACCGCATAGGCCGACGCGTTCGCCATGCTGTCGATGTCGGCGTCGTTGTCGTGCAGCAACGGAAACAGGACCGCAAAGGCAATCAGCAGCCCGAGGCCAATCCGGCGCCGCCATGCTTCGGGAATACGTTCGAACGGTTGGGAAATGGCGCGCGCGAGCCCGCTCACGACTTGGTCGGCGCCAGACGCCCGAACAATCCGGCTGGCTTGAACACCAGCACCAGAACCAGGATCGAGAAGATGATCACGTCGGTCCAGGCGGTGGCGATGAACTGGCCGCCCATCGCCTCGATCATGCCGATGATGACGCCGCCCACCATGGCACCCGGCACGTTGCCGATACCGCCCAGTACAGCGGCGGTGAAGGCGCGCAGGCCGGCGGTGAAACCGATGAGGAAACTGGTGAAGTTATAGTACAAACCGAAGATCAGTCCGCCCGCTCCGGCCAGCGCCGAGCCAAGGAAGAACGCCATCATCACGACCCGGTCTACGTCCACACCCATCATCCGCGCCGCTTCGGCATCCTGAGCCGTGGCGCGCATCGCCTTGCCGATGCGACTCTTTTGCACAAACAAATAAAGGCCGACCATCAGCACAAGCGCCACGGCCCAGATCATCAGGACGCGAATATCCAGCACCGCACCGCCGATATGGAAACGCACCGAGGGCATCGGATTTGGGTAATTCTTGCCTTCTGCACCACAGGACAACAGGATGATGTTGAACAGAATGTAAGAGACGCCGATGGTGGTGATCATTGCCGCCGGACCCTTGACGTTGCGCAGGGGCCGCAGACACAGTCGCTCGATTGTCACGCCGATCACGCCGGAAGAAACCATGGTGATCGCGAAGGTCACCAGCAGCACGCCTGCCAACGGCAGGCCGGTCAGGATGATATCCTGACCGGACAGGCCAAACATCTGCAACACCCCCATGGCGATGAACGAGCCCACCATGAAGACGTTGAAGTGCGAGAAGTTGATCAGTTCCAGAATGCCATAAACCAAGGTAAACCCGAGCGCGAGCAATGAATACATCGCGCCCAGGCTGAGACCGTTGATGGTTTGCTGCAGCAGCAGGTCGAACAGGGTCATTGCCGCTCAGGCCTGCGGCGCCACCCCGATGTAGTGGTACTGGGCTGATACGTCATCCAATTTGGCGTTGGCATCTTTCTTGATCTGGAACACGCTGACCGTGCGGTCGGCGAGGTCGCCGTTTTCGTCGAACGACACGGTGCCTTGGATGGTCGGGACTTTCCCGGTTTGGATGGCGTCGCGCACAGCGTCTCGCGTTACCGGCTTGCCGGATGCGGCCACACGTTTGACGGCGTCGATGATCACCAGCGTGGCATCATAAGCGGTGATCGAGTAGTCCTGCGGCGCCACGCCAAACTTGGCGGTAAATTCCTTGACGAATTTGGCAGCCTTCGTGTCCCCGGTCAGATGCGGTGAGGCGACGGTGCTGTACCAGCCCTCGGCGGCCGGGAACCCGACACCGCTAAGGAATGTCGCACCGTTAACGCCATCGCCACCCGCTTTGATCACATTCGGAATGATGTCGTAGGCCTGCTTCGCCAACTTGATTCCCGCCTGGCCAACTCCACCATAATACAGTGCCTGTGGATCGAGTGCCTTGATCTTGGTCAGCACCGCCGAATAGTCGGCCGCCTTCGGATCAAGCCGGTCACGGCCCAATACCTTGACTCCCTTCTTCGCAATTTGTGCCTGGTACGCATCGGCCAACCCCACGCCATAGGCGCCGCTGTCGTCAAGGATGTAAACCGACTTGATCTTCAATTTCTCGGCCATGTAGTTGGCCATGTTGGGGCCCTGATAGGCGTCCGTGGTGACTGTGCGGAAATAGATCGGCTTGCCAGCCGGCCGGTATTGTTCCGCGAACTTCGGACTGGTGATGTCGGGGTTGGTGGAACTGGGGGTGATGGTCGCCAGATCGCCCTGACTCAGGATCGGCGCCATTGCCTTTCCGGCGCCACTCATCTGCGGACCGACCGCAGCGACCACATCGGGGTCGGACACCATCTTGCGCGCATTGGTTGCTGCTTGCGCCGGATCGTACTGCCCGGCGGTGGCGGTGCCGTCGTCGAGGGTCAACAATTCGAATGTGTAGCCTTTGACGGTCTTGGCCTTGTTGGCGGCGTCCACCGCCATGACGATGCCATCCTTCACCCGCGCCGCATCGTCGGCGTCGGCGCCGGTCAGCGACAGATCGGCGCCGATCTTTACCACCTTGTCGTCCGCCTGAGCGGGTGTGATCCCGGAGCCAAGGGCGGCAGTAGCTGCGGTTCCGGCAAACAAACGTGCGGCTGCGCGTCGTGTGATCATTATGGTCTCCCTGCTCATCGAGCATTATTGCCAGCGACCCGCGACGGCGAGCCGAGTGATTCGAGCACGACGCAGATTTGAACGGACCACGCCTCCTGGGCAAGGGGGATTATGGCAGGATGGGTGGTATCGTTGGTAAGAAGGCAATTATTCAGCGGCGGCGGGCGATTCGCCGGCAGTCGAGCTTCCGCCGGGTTGGACGGTTCCCGCGACGCTGCGCCGGGCCCCGACTAACCCAGCCCGGGACTTACCCAGCCTGGGCCACACGCGCCGAGCGGCCGTCATTCCGCTGCCAGTGGCTCCTGTGCCACCGTTGGCATGGCACCTGCCACCGTCGTGCGTCGCATGTCGCGAACCTGTGACGAATCATAACGACGGACCCGATGCATCGTGCAGCGGTTGTCCCACATCACGAGGTCGAACGGCCGCCACTGATGGGAGTAAACGAACTGTGGCTGCGTTGCATGCTCGGTCAGGTCGCGGATGAAGGCGCGTGCTTCGGGGATTGGCCAGCCCAGAATTTTGCCGATGTGCGACGCCAGATAGATCGACTTGCGGCCACTGACGGGATGGGTTCGCGTCAGCACCTGGCGCACCGGCCGCATCGTCGCGCGTTCGGCTTCGGTCAGATCGTCGAACCCAAGCAGTTCGCGCGAGTAGATCAGTGAGTGTTCACAGACCAGATCGCCAATTTCGGCTTTGGTCGCGTCGTCCAGCGCGTCATACGCGGCACGCATATCGGCGAACTGAGTCTGCCCGCCTTGCGCTACAACGACTCTGCCGGACAGTAACGAATACGTGGCCGGGATTGGCTTGAACGAACTGTCCGAGTGCCACAACATGTTGCCGAGACTGTACAACCGCCGCCGGTTGTCGCGCGCGAGTATGGTATTGTCCTTGTCCAGATTGGACACATCAGCGAAGGCGGGGTGCAGCCGCTGCTCGCCGGGTTTGCTGATGCCGGTACCGCGGGTCTCTTCCAGTTCGCCAAAGCAACGGCTGAATGCCAGTTGCTGATCGTCGGTGATGCGCTGATCGCGAAACACCAGGACAGCGTGTTCCGCGATCGCTGCCTCAAGTGCGGCGATATCCGGCGGAGCGACCGGCCGCGTCAGATCGACGCCGCTGATCTCACCGACAAACAGATCGTGCAGGCGCCGGACACTGAATGCCATCGGTTATTCCGCTGCCATCGCGTGTTTCACTTCCAGTCCGACCCCCTTGATCGAGGTCCGCCGCAGATCGCGCACTTCCTCCAGGTCGCGGAACCGCGTCGCGCGATGCATGACGGTGCGGTTGTCCCACATCACCATGTCGCCGACCCGCCATTTGTGGCTGTAGACAAATTGCGGCTGCGTCGCGTGTTCGGTCAGGTCGCGGATGAAGGCGCGCGCCTCCGGCACCGGCCAGCCAACGATGCCACCGATATGCGACGACAGATACAGCGACTTGCGCCCGGATTTCGGATGCGTGATGACCAGCCGATGCGGCACGGGCTTCAGATGCTCCTCATGCCCAGGATTGTAGTCGCCGAAACCGATTTGTTCGCGCGAGAAAACGATCGAGTGTTCACAGACCAGGTCTTCAACTTCTGCCTTTTCCGACGGGTTCAGCGCGTCGTACGCGGCGCGCATGTCGGCGAACTGGGTATCGGCGCCGCGGCTCGGCACGATACGAGAATGCAACAAGGTGTAGCCGGCACCGACGGCGCGGAACGATGCGTCAGAGTGCCACAACCGATTGGCCAGCGCATACATCCGGCGTTTGTCATCGCGGGCGCGTAGCCGCGTGGTGTCAGCGCCATTGAAGTTGGAAATGTCGCCGAGTTCGAGCTGCTGAAACCGGCGATCTTCCGGTTTGGCCATCTGGCCGGCGAGGGTGATCTCCAGCTCACCAAAATTCTGCGAGAAGACGACCTGTTGTTCATCGGTCAGTGGCTGGTCGGGGAAGGTCAGCACGGCGTATTGGTCCATGCCGTGCTCGATCGCCGCCACTTCGGCGCTGCTGAGCGGCTTGCAGATGTCGATCCCGGTGACCTCGCCGACGAAGCCGTTCTGAACCGCACGAATATTCATTCCGTTGATCTCCTTATATTACGCTGCTTCCTGGATCTGTACTGTGGTCATGCCATCGCCACGAATGGTGGTGCGCCGCATGTCGCGCACCTCCGTCAGATCGTTGTAACGCCGTGCCCGATGCATGGTAGTGCGGTTGTCCCATATCACCAGGTCCCATTGCCGCCAGACATGGGCATAGACGAACCGGCGTTGCACCGCGTGCTCGATCATGTCGCGAATGAGCATACGAGCCTCCGGCACTGGCCAGCCGACGATCGCCCCGATGTGTGCTGACAGATACAGCGCCTTGCGTCCGGTGCGCGGGTCGTACCGGACCAGGCGATGGCGTACTGGACGCAGTTTCAGTTGGTTTTCCTCGCCGTAGTCGGCTTTCAGAAAACCGATCTGCTCGCGCGAATAAGCGTTGGAGTGCTCGGTGATCAGGTCGTCGATTTCGGCTTTGGTTGCTTCGTCGAGGGCGTCATAGGCGGCACGCATGTCGGCGAATTCAGTATTGCCGCCGGTTCCAGGTACGGTACGCGCCGACAACAGGGAATACTTCGCCGGTATGGCCCGGAACGACGCATCGGAGTGCCATAGCCGATTGCCCAGTGAGGTCAGACGCATCCGATCGGACGCGCCGCGCAATTTGCCTTGGCGATCCAGGTTGGAGATGTCGGCCATCTCCATCTGGTGCAGCCGACGGTCCTCAGGTTTGCTCATTTCGGCGCCGGAGGAGACTTCCAGCGCGCCGAAGTAACGGCTGAACGCCATCTGGGTTGTGTCATCGAAGTGCTGGTCGTGAAACACCAGCACGCCATATTGATCCATGCCAGCGTCGATCGCCGCCACCTGCTCCGGGCTTAACGGCCGGGTCAGATCGACGCCCAACACCTCGCCGGCGAACCCGGATTGAGTGAGGGGACGCGTTGACAGGGACATCTGCGACACTCCGGGACAATCCTACCGGCCAGTATAGGGTGGAACTGGCAGGTTTCACCAGGGGATGACGTGTTCCCTCTCGGCAATGGCGATATGACCGGCGGGCAATGCACGCGCCGAGACCCGGGCCCGGCTTTACCGGAGCGACAGGTTACGCTACGATAATGTTCGGCGGCATCGACCAGGCCGATGCCGCAGCCGCCGCAGGTGATTGCTCATCACAAACAATAAAGGTCCAATCCATGATGAAGCACCTGTTTCGCTCGCTGGCGGTCGTAATTTTACTCGCCAGTTGCGCCCCCACCCCTCAGGCGCCGGTGCGCACCGCCGGGCCGCCGCCGGGTTTTCCCGCGAACCTACGCTGGGACCTGGTGCCCAGGTGGATCCAGTGGAATCCCTCGAATGCCACTATCGACTGGCCGCCCAATGATGGTTGCGCCGCCGCACCGGTAGCCGAAAAGGTTCCGGTCGAAGCAATGATCGATCGATTCGGCTCCGATCATGGCAGCTTCTTCAGCCCGAAGGGGGCCAGTTTCGCGTCGCGGGCAACACCGTACGTCTGCAAAGAGATGGATTATACCGTGTATCGGGTGCTCAAGGCTACGCCGGCCGAGGCCTGCAGGGCCGCGCCATGGTTCGATGAACCGGGTGGCGCCGGGCAGATGAAATCAAGTGAACCCGCCGAGAAGTTGGTGAGCGACAAGTTTATCAAGGTGGTGTCTCATGTCGCTGGCGGAGGTAGTGGCCCGTTTCCGCAATGCGGGAGTCCCTGACTGGTTCTATGTCATCGACGGCGGATTGGGGACCGGCGAATGCGTCGGGATCGAGCCCGTCCCAGGTGGTTGGTCAGTTTATTATAGCGAGCGAGGCGGTAAGTCCCCGCTTGAACATTGCGCAGATGAAGCTTCGGCCTGCCAGGCGCTGCTCCGGCATGTTGATCGGATGATGCGGCAAAGCGGGCGCGGCACAGTTTTGGGACCGGAGTGATCCCCAACCGCAAGTCCCAGTGACCCTTCGCTATCAGGCGCGATCCGGCTGTCGGGCCATATGGGCCAGCAACGCCATTAAGTGCCGGTCGCGCCACTCCTGCCGGACCGGCACCATGTTCAACGGCAACTCGTCACGCCGCGCCTCATGCAGCCGGTTCACCAGCGTTGCGTCCCATTTCAGCGGCACCGCCTGTTCCTGCAACTTTGCGTACAGCGGACCATAACGCTCGCAATAATCCTTGAGCCCGCCTGGCGCGTTCAGATCGATCGTTTCCAGCGGTCCCATGAAGCTCCAGCGCAGGCCAAGCCCATGTTTCACCAGCGCATCGAGATCGGCCGGCGAGATAACATCATCGGCCAGCAAACGAAACGCTTCGGCCAGCAACGCACCCTGCAACCGATTCAGCGCGAACCCGTCCATCTCCTTCTTCACCGTCGCCGGGACCTGACCTGCGCGATGCATCAAATTGCGCGTCCGTTCCACGACGTCCGCATCCGTCCACGGCGCCGGACAAAGTTCCACCAATGGCACGAGGTAAGGCGGGTTCACCGGATGTGCGACGAGACAGCGCTCGCGGTGCGGCAAATTTTCGGTGAAAGTGCTGGCGGGAATGCCGCTGGTGGAACTGGCAAGCACAACGTGAGGCTTCGTGGCGCGGTCAAGTTCCGCGAACAGTGCCTGTTTTGCCGGGATCTGCTCGGGGCCGTTTTCCTGTACGTGGACGACGTCCTGCACCGCGTCCCATAGGGTTGCCACTGGCGTGATTCGGGCGAGAACGTCAGCGGGTTCGTTCGCCAGCAGTCCAGCCTGTCGCAGTTCCGGCAGACGGTCGGCGATGAACGTCAGCGCTGCCTCAGTCTGGCGTAGGAACGGATCCCAGAGGGTCACCCGGAAACCAGCGCGGGCAAAGACGATGGACCAGGAACGGCCGATCAGGCCGGCTCCGATCACGGCGACTTTGGTCATCATGAGGTCTCCTGCAAACTCAACCGGGGGCAAACTCAACCGGGGGCAAACTCAACCCGGGGCAAACTCATCCGATAATAGCAGCGGGCCGGCAACGATCCAGAGACGGGTCTTGCCACGTCGCATCGCTCGCGCCACGGTGCGGCGAAACTGAGGAGGAATGTATGAGCGGCAACAAATCCAAAGTCGCGGTTCTGGACGACTGGCAGGGTGTGGCGCGCCGGAGTGCCGATTGGTTCGAATTGGAATCTCGTGCCGACGTCACGATTTTCGCCGACGCGTTCCGCGACGAGGATGACGCCGCGGCACAACTTGCCGATTTCGACATCGTCTTGTCGATGCGCGAACGCACCCCGTTGCCGGGCTCGCTGATTAACCGTTTGCCGAAACTGCGGATGCTTGGAATGACCGGCGCGCGCAATGCCTCGCTGGATACGCCGGCCTGCACGGCACGCGGCATCGTCGTGTGCAATACGCAAGGTGGCGGCTACACGGATTCAGCAACGGCGGAACTGGCGCTTGGATTGTTGATCGCGGCCGCGCGCGGGATTCCGAAGGGCGATGAAAACATGCGCCACGAATTGTTCCAGAGAGGTGTCCCGGTCGGCATTGGCCTCGCGGGTAAGACCATCGGGATCATCGGTCTCGGCCGGTTGGGCGGCTACATGGCGAAATATTGCCTCGCACTCCGGATGAACGTGATCGCCTGGAGCCAGAATCTGACCGAGGAACGCTGCAAGGAAATCGGCGCCACCTTGGTCTCGAAGCAGCAGCTGATGCGCGACTCCGATGCAATTTCGATCCACATGGTGTTGTCGCCGCGTAGCCGGCGTCTGGTTGGTGCGGCGGACATCGCCTTGATGAAACAAGGGGCGATTTTGATCAACACCTCGCGCGGCCCGATCGTCGATGAGGATGCAATGCTGGCAGCGTTACAGGAAGGACGGATCATTGCCGCGCTCGACGTTTACGACAACGAGCCGTTGCCGGTGGATCACCCGCTGCGCCGTTTGTCGAATACGGTGCTGATGCCGCATCTCGGGTATGGCGTGAAAGAAACCTGGGAGGGTTTCTATCCGCAAATGATCGAAAACGCGCTGGCCTTCATGGATGGCAGACCCATCCGCGTGACCAACCCTGAAGTGCTGAAGAGGTAGCAAGCGGGAAGGGCTACGCCGACTCGCTCACCGTCATCCCCCGGGCTCAACCCGGGGATCTGCCAACGCGCACTTTGAGGGCTCAGGTACGGGCGGAATCGGCAACCGATACCCGGTCGGGTCAGGCCCGAACGTGACGGGAAGGGTTTGGGGCTGTCACCCCTCCAGCGGAACAATCCCGGGTCGGGGCTGCGCCTTGTGATCCTTCAACACGGCATCGGTGTCCGGATCGATCTCTGACATCACCACGTCGTAGCCCCAAAGATCGGCGATGTGCTGCAGCACCATGCGCGCGTCCTTCTCCTCCAACAGGATCCGATTCGTTGCCCGGTGCTGCACGATCAGCTTCCGGTCACCGGCGAGGTTGACGTCCACCACCTGAATATCGGGCGTGAAATAGGCCGGGTCATAATGCCGGGCCAGCGCCCGCTTGATCGAGCGATAGCCGCGTTCGTCGTGGATCGCCTCGACCTTCAGATGCGAATCTTCCGCATCGTCCGACACGTGGAACAGCCCAAAGTGCCGGGTCAGCCGCGGGCTCAGGAACTGCAGAATGAAGCTCTCATCGCGGTAATTGGCCCAGACATCCTTAAGCACGTTCATGTGGTCGCGACAGCCGGCGATCGCGGCGAAATACTCGCGATCCTCTTCCGTGGGTTCGTAACAAATCCGCTCGATGTCCTTCATCATCGCGAAACCGAGCGCATAGGGATTGAACCCTGAATAGCGTGGATCGTCGAATTCCGGCTGGAACACCACGTTCGTGTGGCTGCGGAGGAACTCCATCAACGACCCATCGCTGATCTGCCCCTTTTCGTGCAGCCGATTCATGATCTGATAATGCGTGTAGGTGGCGCAGCCCTCGTTCATGACTTTGGTCTGGGTCTGCGGATAGAAATATTGCGAGATGATCCGCACAATCCGCAGCAGTTCCCGCTGCCACGGCAGCAAACGCGGCGCCGACTTTTCCAGGAAGTAGAGGATGTTTTCCTGCGGTAACTCCAGCAAAGCGCGCCGACGCTCAAGTGCGGTCGGGTCATGCCGGCTGCTGTCGTTGCCCGGCACGGTACGCCACAGATCATTGAACACCCGCTCATCGTGTTCGCGCCGTTCCCGTTCGCGCTTTTCCTCGGTACGCAAATCGGTGGCGCGCCGGCGCGGGTATTTGTGGATGCCATGGCTCATGAGCGCATGGGCGGCGTCCAGCAAACGTTCGACCTCGGACGCGCCGTATTGGTCCTCGCATTTCATGACGTAATCGCGGGCAAATTCCAGATAGTCCAGGATGCCGTCAGCGTCGGTCCATTGTTTGAAGACGTAATTGTTCTTGAAGAAATGGTTATGCCCGAACGCCGCATGTGCGATCACCAGCGTCTGCATCGTGGCGGTGTTTTCCTCCATGATGTAGCTGATGACCGGATTGGAATTGATCACGATCTCGTATGCGAGACCCTGCATACCGGCGCGGTACATTGCCTCATTCCGTGCAAATTGCTTGCCAAACGACCAATGTTTGTAAAACAGCGGCATGCCGATGGAGGAATAGGCATCGAGCATTTGCTCGGTGCTGATCACCTCGATCTGGTTTGGGTAGACGTTGAGACCAAGCTCCTTCAGCGCAATTTCCTCGACCGCGTCATTGATGCGCTGGATCGTGGCGAAGTCCCAGTCGGCGTTCTCGAACAGTAGACTGCCGGAATTGATGGTGAGGCTCATGCGTCAACCTCCGCGCCGACCTTCTTGGCGAACAGTTCCCGGAATACGGGGTAGATGTCGCGCCGGTGGCCAACCTTGCGCATGGCCATTGGCGCGCCGCTTTTGATCAGCCCCGTGTAGGTCTGCCACAGGTCGCTGTCACGACGGATGAAGCCCGGTGGAAAATGCTCGGCGTCGCGGCCGACTTCCAGATAAGCGTAATACTGACAGATCGGCAGGATTTCGCGCGTCAGCAGACCGGCGGTCCGGTCATTGTCGCTGGCGGTATTGTCGCCGTCCGACGCCTGCGCAGCGTAAATGTTCCACGCATCCGGATCGTAGCGGTCCGCAACCACCTTGGCCATTTCGTCCAGCGCGGTGGAAACCACGGTGCCGCCGGTCTCCGGGCTGTTGAAGAACGTGTCCTCATCAACCTCGGCGGCTTCGTGGGTGTGCCGGATGAACACCACATCGACGTTCTTGTAGCGGCGCTTCAGAAAAATGTAGAGCAGGATGTAGAACCGCTTGGCAAGGTCCTTCATGTGCTCGGTCATCGAGCCGGAAACGTCCATCAAGCAGAACATCACCGCCTGGGCGACCGGCTTCGGAATTGCCTCGAACCGCCGGTAACGAACATCCAGCGGATCGATATAAGGAATGATGCCGGTGCGTCGTTCTTTACGCGCAAGTTCAGCTTCAAGCTCGCTCCGGCGACTCTCATCTTCGGGGCTCTTCCCGAGCGCGGCGATTTCCGCGCGCAGTGACTCCAGTTCCTCGGGCTTCGGCCGCTTCAAGGCGATGCGCCGCGACAGCGAATTGCGCACCGTCCGGTTCAACGCGAGGTTGGAGGGTGAACCGGTCACCGAATAGCCAGCGCGATGCCAGGTTACGATTTCCGTGCTGGCGACTTTGCGCTTTGCCAGATCGGGCAGTTCCAGGTCTTCCAGGAACAGGTCAACGAATTCGTCGCGCGACAACGCAAAGCGGAAATCGTCTTCGCCCTCGCCATCGGGGCTGCCCTCGGAACCGCCGCCGCCTTCACCGCTGCGCGGGCGCGGGATGGTATCCCCGGCAACATATTCCTTGTTGCCAGGCAAAAGATGATCGCGGAGCCCGCCATGCGAGCTACGCCGGAACTGCGGTTCGTGCACGCCCTGGGCGGGCAGGACAACCTCGCCGCCGTCATCGGCATCCTTGATGCTGCCTTTGGCGGTACTTTCATGCACCGCTTTCCGGATTTGCGATTTCGCCCGCCGCATGAAGCGCTGCCGGTTGGCGAGGTTTTTCCCGCTCGGATTTAGGCGGCGGTCGACAATGTGCATATCAGATGACCATAGGGTGGGCGCGAGCGAAGCTCATTGGATTACCCCGCTTGCTTCACCCTCATATACCATTCTACGAGCCGGCGCACCTGTCGTTCCGTATAGCCGCGCGTCATCATGCGATTCACGAACTCGGTGTGCTTTTTCTCCGTTTCGCCGTCCTTCTTCGAGCCGAAGCTGATGACCGGCAGCAATTCTTCGACCTGGCTGAACATCCGCTTCTCGATCACCTCGCGGATTTTCTCATAGCTGGTCCAGTTCGGGTTTTTGCCGGCATTGTTGGCGCGGGCGCGCAGACTGAATTTCACCACCTCGTTACGGAAGTCCTTCGGATTGGCAATGCCCGCCGGCTTCTCGACCTTGGTCAGTTCCTGATTGAGCAACTCGCGGTTGAGCAACTGCCCGGTATCCGGATCCTTGAAGTCGATATCCTCGATCCAGGCATCAGCATATGACACGTATCGGTCGAAGAGATTCTGCCCATAGTCGTGATACGACTCAAGATACGCCTTTTGGATTTCATTGCCGATGAACTCCGCATAGCGTGGCGCGAGTTCCGCCTTAATGAATTCCAGATAGCGCTTTTCGGTGTCCTGAGGCATCTGGTCACGGCGAATCGACTGTTCCAGCACATACATCAGGTGAACCGGATCGGCAGCAACCTCGGTCGTGTCATGATTGAAGGTCGCGGCCAGTACCTTGAAGGCGAAGCGAGTCGAAGCCCCATCCATGCCTTCCTCGACGCCGGCAGCATCCTTGTATTCCTGCAGGCTGCGCGCGCGAGGATCGGTCTCTTTCAGGCTTTCCCCATCATAGACCCGCATTTTGGCGAAAATGGTTGAGTTTTCATGCCGTTTCAGCCGTGTCAGCACCGAGAATCGAGCCAGCATCTCGAACGTCGCCGGTGCGCAGGCCGCATCCCCCAGTTCGGAACGCGAGACCAGTTTCTCGTAGATCTTCTGTTCCTCGGTGACCCGCAGGCAATAGGGCACCTTGATGACGTAAATTCGGTCGATAAAGGCTTCATTGTTGCGATTGTTCTTAAAGGTCTGCCATTCCGCCTCGTTCGAATGGGCCAGCACGATGCCGGAGAATGGGATGGCGCCGATATTCTCGGTGCCGATGTAGTTGCCTTCCTGCGTCGCGGTCAGCAGCGGATGCAGCATCTTGATCGGCGCCTTGAACATCTCGACGAATTCGAGCAGTCCCTGGTTGGCGCGATTGAGGCCGCCGGAATAGCTGTAGGCGTCCGGGTCGTTCTGCGCATGCATCTCCAGCTTGCGGATGTCGACCTTGCCGACCAGGGACGAGATGTCCTGGTTGTTTTCATCGCCCGGCTCGGTCTTGGCCACCGCGATCTGGCGCAACCGCGACGGCAGGATCTTCTGCACGCGGAATTTCGAAATGTCGCCATTGAATTCATCGAGCCGCTTCAGGCACCACGGGCTCATCAGGCCATTCAGCCGCCGGCGGGGTATGCCGTACCGCTCTTCCAGCAATCCACCCATGCGTTCGGGGTCGAACAAGCCGAGCGGGCTCTCGAACACCGGGCTCAGGTCGTCGCCGGCCTTGAGCACGTAAATCGGGTAGGTTTCCATCAACGCCTTGAGCCGTTCGGCCAAAGACGATTTGCCGCCGCCAACCGGGCCAAGCAGGTACATGATCTGCTTGCGCTCCTCGAGGCCCTGCGCGGCGTGGCGGAGGAAACCAACGATCCGCTCGATCGTCTCCTCCATGCCGTAGAATTCGCTGAACGCCGGATACATCCGAATGGTCCGGTTCATGAAGATCCGGCCCATTCGGGCGTCCTTCGAGGTGTCAACCATGACCGGCTCACCGATTGCCGCCAACAACCGTTCGGTGGCGGTAGCGTACATCATCGGCTCGTCGTGGCAGGCCTCGAGGAATTCGGGCAGCGTCAGTTCACCTTCGCGGTGCTGGTCGTATCCGCGGGCATAAACGGCAAAGATATCTTCAACGGGCTGCACTGGCCGCTCCATTTGCTATCAGGGTGATGCTACGCCGCCTGGTGAGGCTTTTTCACCCCATGCAAGACTTGGGCTAGCGTAGCGTACGGACGGCTTACAATGTGAAAGAAATTTTGCGGGCAAGGGACCTCCGCTAACGAATTCATGCAACGTGCCTGGACATGGAGCGTTCCCTGCCACCCGGGATTGATGAACATTTCCCCGCCCCCCGGGTCTTGTGCCCCGATACGAGGAGCCGACTCGGCCATGGCCTTCCGAGTCTGACCTGGAAGGATCATCATACTGCGGAGCAGTCCGCCTGAGTTCAACACTTATCATTGCCAGGCACACCGCATTTCTGTGGACAAGTCATGCCGCCGGCTGCCCTTCGGGCCGAGTCCGGTCACGGCCTCGCCGCTGGTTTCACGTCGCATGTCCCTTTTCGAGAGCTGGTGACGTTGCCATTGCGGGCCGAATTCCGCTTCATTCAGCCTACAGATGCGTGATTAAAATGCGGTTAACGCAAAAGTTAATATAACTAACTATATGCGGTGCCGCAAAAATCAGCATCTGCCGAAGAATAACGCGCCTTTATTGGTCGCGCCGCGCAGAGTCCAGTAATGCCATGATTTGCTGCTCGTTTGCGGGCGGCGGCGGGAGCGGACCAGAGCCCAGAAACCGGATGGTGCGGCGAACCTGGTCGATATAACGGCGGCACGCGTCACACAGCCGTAGGTGAAACCATGCCGCGATGCGGAGCCGCAGCGGTAGCGTGCCCTCCAGGTAGGGCGTTGCCAATTCAGCCATGTCGCGGCATTTCAGCACAGCGTCGGCTTTCTCATCCGCCACTAAGCACGGGTGCGACCGCCACGGAAACTGGCGCAACGTCAGACCGAGACGTCATACAAGTCTACTCTGACATTGACACATGCCGCCGTCTCTTCCACGTCATGACCCGGTCTCGGAGACCATCATTTGCCCCATCGTGCCGGGCCAAGGGTTTGCCAGGTCCCGGACGGGTCCAAAGGACGGCCGGATCATACGAGCCGCAATCAGGCAGCAACAGGGGGCAAGTCAGCCGGATGCGTGCGACCGAGTATGACGATCCACGGTTTCTGGCGCGGTTGCGGCAGGGCGACGCCGCCGCGTATCGGGTGCTGATCCGCCGGTTCCACGCCTCGCTGGTCCGCTTCGCTGCCTCCATCATCGGCAGCCACGCCCAGGCGGAGGAGGTCGTGCAGGATTCGTGGCTTGCAGTTTACGCCGGGGTTGGCCGCTTCGAAGGACGGTCCAGCCTCGTGACCTGGATCTTCAGTATCGTCATGAACCGCGCCAAAACCCGCGTCTCCCGCGAAGGTCGCCTCGTCGGACTGGGCGCGCTGATGGAGGGCACCAACCCGGCTGAGCGGGGCGTCCCTCTCACTGAGTTCAGGCCGGACGGGCACTGGATTGAAGTGCCCAGGCTGTGGGATGAACTGGACCCGGAGCGGATCGTCGGAGGACGCCAGCTCTGGGATCAGGTTCAGGCGGTGATCGACCGGCTGCCCGCGGGCCAGCGCGCCGTGATCCTGTTGCGCGACATGGAAGGCCGCGACGCCGAGGAAACCTGCGCCTTGCTGGAGATCAGCGCGGAAAATCAGCGGGTCCTGCTGCATCGCGCGCGTTCCCGGATCCGCCGGGAGATTGATGCGCTGATTGGTAAGGAGCCGGCGACGCGCGTAGCGCCCGCCCGCAAGCCGCAAGGCAGCGGCGTTGTCGCGCGGGCGCTTAACGTTCTTGCCAGCCTGATGTGCCCCATTACTCCCGAAAGGGTGGCCCTGACCTGCGCGCCATAGGACCACTGGATGCTGCCAGATGAGCAGATGGTGGATGCAGGCCTCCTTTGCTTCTGAAGGATGGACAAAGCAGCCGACGAGACGTTACAGCGATTGCTGTCCGCGGTCCGACTTGTCGGACCCGACATGCCAACCACAAGACCACGCGCCATTGCCCGCGATACGGTTCGGACAGGCGGGTGCACCAACGGGGAAATCGAAATGAAACGCCGCAATCTTCTCGCCGCCGGTACTGCGCTGCTCGTCAGCCCGCTTGGGGCGCCGTTCCTGCCCGCACATGCAGCGGATACTCCAGGCGTGACAGCGACCGAGATCAAGATCGGCCACACCATTGCCTATAGCGGCCCGGCCTCGGGCTACGGCGTGATCGGCAAATTCGAGACTGCGTTCTTCAACATGGTAAATGATCAGGGCGGCGTCGCCGGCCGGAAGATCAATTTCATCTCACTGGATGACGGCTACAGTCCGCCGAAGACCGTGGAGCAGGTGCGCCGCCTCGTCGAACAGGATCAGGTCGCGTTTTTGTTCAATAATCTGGGCACGCCCACCAATTCGGCGATCTGGCACTACGTGAACCAGAAGAAGGTGCCACATTTGTTCATTTCAACCGGCGCCGACAAATGGGGCGATTACGAGCATTACCCCTGGACCATGGGTTTCCAGCCGAGCTACCGGACCGAGGCGCAGATCTATACGAAATACATTCTGCAACAGAAGCCCGACGCAAAGATTGCGATCCTCTACCAGAACGACGACTTCGGAAAGGACTACCCGGCCGGCGTCAAGGACGTACTGGGTGACAAATTCGACAAAGTAGCTGTGACCGCGTCGTATGAGACGACGGACGCAACGATCGACAGTCAGATCACTTCGTTGCAGGCCTCTGGAGCGGATGTGCTGTTGGTTGGGGCCATCCCGAAATTCGCCGCTCAGTCGATCAAGAAGGTGCACGATCTTGGTTGGAAGCCGATGTTCTTCATGACCAACGTGTCGATATCGGTCGGCACCGTGATGAACCCCGCCGGACCGGAAAACTCGATCGGTATGATCAGCACCAATTATCTGAAGGATCCCACCGATCCGCGTTGGGCCAACGATGCGGGCATGAATGAATGGCGGGATTTCATGGCCAAACATATGCCGGGCGCGGACATGACCGACCTGAGTTATGTCTTCGCGTATGCCGTCAGTCTGACGATGCTGAAGGTGCTGCGACAATGCGGCGACGATTTCTCGCGCGAGAACATCATGAAGCAGGCGGCCAACATTAAGGATTACGCGAACCCGATGTTGCTGCCCGGGATCAAGATCAACACCAGCCCGACCAATTTCCACCCGATCAAGGCGATGCAATTGATGAAGTGGGATGGCAAGACCTGGGTTCCCTTTGGTGACATCATCGCCGGCGCGTAACCTGGATCCGAGCCCGTTCCGGCGGGCGGGCCGGTCATGCCAAAGGGGACAATCCTAAAGGGGACAATGCCGAAGGTGGTCATGCACGTCTCGCTGATGGTCCCGGCGCCATTCGACACAATATCCGGCGGTTATGGCTACGACCGCCGGATCGTTGCCGAATTGCGCAAGGCAGGCCACCAGGTCGACGTCGTGGAACTGCCGGGGACGTTTCCATTGGTCGATGATTTCGCCTGCGATACTGCGTGTGCCGCCTGGGATCGATTACCGCCCGAAACCAAACCGCTCATCGACGGACTTGCCCTGCCGGCCTTCCGCGGCCTGGAGGACGCGATTGCCGCACGTGGCCCGGTTGGCCTGATCCACCACCCGGTCTCATTGGAAACCGGTCTGAGCGACGCTGAGCAGGCTGCTCTGGGCGATGTCGAACGTCGCCTGTTCCCAGGTCTGAAACGGCTGATCGTCACCAGCAGCACGACCGCCGAAACCCTCGAGGCCCAGTTTCAAATCCCGTCCCACCGTATCCGCGTTGTGGTACCTGGAACCGACGCGGCGCCGCGGTGTCCGGGCTCGAATGGTCCGGTCTGTGAGATCCTGTCGATCGGCACCCTGATCCCGCGCAAAGGCCATGACGTACTGTTGCAGGCACTGGCGCGGCTGTTCGATCTCAATTGGCATCTGACGATCGCCGGTGCACTGGATCGGGATCCACCGCACGCGCGCGGGTTGATGGCACTGGCCGAGGAACTCAAAATTGCGCATCGCGTGCGGTTCGCCGGCGAACTGGTTGGCGAAGCTCTCGAAGCTGCCTGGCGATCTGCCGATCTGTTCGCGTTGGCCACGCATTACGAAGGCTATGGAATGGCGATTGCCGAAGCGTTGAAGCGTGGTCTGCCGGTGGTTGTCACCGCGGGCGGCGCGGCTGGCGCCTTGATCACGCCGGATGCCGGCTGCGTTTGTCCGGTTGGCGATCGCGATCAGGTGTCGAAATCGTTACGGCGCCTGATCTTCGGGCGTGATTTGCGGCGTGCCATGGCCGAGCAGGCCTGGCAGGTTGGTCAAACCCTGCCATCATGGGAAACCCAGGCGGCATTGTTTGCGTCGGCTCTGGTTTGATCGCTCGTCGAGAGTTGATCCACGAAGGAGGCTCCGTCCATGCTGCTAGGCGCCATCGCCGACGATTTCACCGGAGCGACCGATCTTTGCTCCATGCTGGTGCGAGGTGGCATGCGCACGGTGCAGGTGATCGGCACGCCTGCTCTGGAGGACCCCACTCTGAGCGACAAGATGCCGGATGCCGATGCTGTCGTGGTGGCGATCAAATCACGTACCGCGCCGGTGGAATGGGCCGTGAAACAAAGTCTCACAGCACTGGAGTGGTTGCGGCGGGCAGGGGCGCGGCAGTTCTTCTTTAAGTATTGTTCAACCTTTGACAGCACCGACCGGGGCAACATCGGCCCGGTGGCCGATGCGTTGATCCAGGCGCTTGGCTGCGGCTTCTCTCTGCACTGCCCGGCATTTCCAACCAATGGGCGGACAGTTTATCTCGGGCATTTGTTTGTTGGGGGCGCGCTGTTGAATGAAAGCGGCATGGAACGCCATCCGCTGACCCCAATGACCGACGCCAATCTGGTGCGCGTGTTGTCGCGTCAAACCGACGGCATGGTCGGCCTGGTTGGATTTCCGGTCGTCGAACGCGGCAGTAACGCCATTCGCGACCTGCTGACACGATTGAAGGAAGACGGCCGCCGTCACGCCATCGTCGACGCGGTGACCGATGCGCATCTGGTGGCGATCGGTGAAGCTGCTGCGCATCACGCGTTGCTGGGTGGAGGCTCTGGTGTTGCGATGGGGCTACCAGGCAATTTCCGCCGGGCGGGTCTGTTGCCCTCAGCGGATCTTGCCGCCTCACTGCCGCTGGTCTCAGGAGCGGCCGCAGTACTGTCAGGTTCGTGTTCACGCGCGACCTTGGCACAACTCGGCTTTGTCCGTTCGCATGTGCCGATGTTTGAGCTCGATCCACTGGCGATGCCGAATGCAGTGCAACTCGCTGAACATGCATTGGCCTGGGCTGCGGGCAAGATCGGCGCGACGCCAATCGTGATCGCTGCCTCTGCGCCGCCGGACAGAGTCGCTTTGGTTCAGGCCTCGCTTGGCGGGCCCGATAAGGCCAGTGCGCTGCTGGAGGACGCGATGGCGCGCATTGCCGAAGGTCTGGTGTCGCGTGGCGTCCGTCGTTTGGTGGTAGCTGGTGGCGAAACGGCGGGTGCGGTCGTCACGCGCCTCGGCGTGCAGCAATTGCGGATCGGAGCGGAGATCGATCCGGGCGTGCCGTGGACGCTGGCTTCCGGCAGCGGTTCCGACCTGCTGTTGGCATTGAAGTCGGGCAATTTCGGCGCCACCGATTTCTTCCTGAAAGCGTTCCAGATGTTGGAAGGCGCAACGCAATGAATGAAACACAGGCCCGCGATCAAATGGTCGAACTCGCGGCTTCGCTGTTTGCCCGCGGTTTTTCCGTCGGCAGTGCCGGCAATATCAGTATGCGGCTTGACGACGGGTTTCTGATTACGCCGACCAATTCCAGTTTGGGCCGGCTCGACCCGGCACGGATCGCGAAACTGGATCGGGAGTTCCATCATGTCGGCGGCGATCTTCCGTCGAAGGAAGTGTTCATGCATCGTGCGTTCTATGTGACGCGCGCCGAGGCGGGGGCGATTGTGCATTTGCACTCGACGTTGGCGACGGCGGTGGCGTGCCTCCCGGATGTCAACGTTGACAATCCGATTCCGCCGTTGACGCCGTATTTCGTGATGCGAGTCGGTCGGCGGTTACCGGTGATCCCGTATTTTCGTCCGGGCGACCCGGCGATGGAACCGGCGATCAAGGCAGCGGCACCGAATGCACGCGCAGTATTACTGGCCAATCATGGCCCGGTCGTATCGGGCAAGACATTACTGGATGCGGTTTACGCGGCCGAAGAACTCGAAGAAGCCGCGAAACTGTACCTGACATTGCGCGGCAGTGCACCGCGTGTCCTGACATCTGAACAGGTCGATGAACTGCTGGAGACGTTCGGCCAGGCCTGACCGTCTCCAGCCAATTCAACAACCTTCGGTTACGAAGCTGGCGATTCCGAGGCGTCAGCCTCAGGCATCGGCGCGGCAGGAGCGGCCTTCTTGCGCGCTTTCCGCACTGCCTTCTTTGGTGCTGCTGCCTTCTTCGGACCCCGCTTTACTGCTGCCTTACGTCCAGCCTTCTTGGCGGCTGCTTTCTTTGGCGCGGCTTTCTTCACGGCGGCCTTGCGCCCGGCCTTCTTCGGCGCAGCCTTACGGCCAGCTTTCTTGGCGGCGACTTTGCGTGCGCCCTTCTTCGGTGCTGCCTTCCTCGCACCCTTCTTCACCGCGGCCTTGCGACCGGCTTTCTTCGCGGCGGCTTTCTTTGGTGCAGCCTTCTTCGCCGCGGCCTTGCGTCCGGCCTTTTTCGGAGCGGCCTTACGGCCAGCTTTCTTTGCCGCTTTCTTTCCGCCGGCGCGCATCGCCAGTGGCTGTGCGCGTGGGGTTTCTTCGAGTTCAGTTTCGTCGCTGTTCACGCCTGGGAACTCCCTGTTGCCGGTGTCATGGCCGAATGGCCGTCCTGACCGGTGTCGTTACGCAGTCATAAGATGTTTGATCGCGATGTGCTGCGATCAGGTCGAAGCCCGCACCCTTTGCGAAACGCGAGGCCGTTCTGTTTGACCATCGCTTCGTTATGAGAACCGGACGAGCGTCCATCGACGTCCTTACCATTCTGACGTTGCGACTCGGTGTTATGGAGTCGATTCTACTCTGACGGTATCGCTTCTCAACAATCTGCCATGCCGATGTCAATGCAAAATTATCGAAAGTGCAAAAAAACCGCCGCGGTGTGTCGCCGCGGCGGCGTCGTATCGGTTTGAAACCTGCCTGTCAGACCCGTTTATCGATCGGCACGAACTTCAGATTCTCTGGGCCAACATAGTTCGCGGTCGGCCGGATCAGCTTGTTGTCGATGCGTTGTTCGATCACATGCGCACCCCAGCCGGAAGTCCGCGCAATCACGAAAAGTGGAGTAAACATCGAGGTCGGTACGCCAAGCATGTGGTAGGAGATGGCGCTGAACCAGTCCAGATTGGCGAACATTTTCTTGGCATCTGCCATGGTCGCCTCGATGCGGTCGGCGATATTGAACAGCCGCAGGTCGCCTGCCTGGTCCGACAAACGTCGGGCTACCTTCTTGATCACCTCGTTGCGCGGATCGGCGATGGTATAGACCGCGTGACCGAATCCGATGACGACCTCACGGTTTGCGACTCGCCGGCGGATGTCCGCCTCGGCTTCATCGGGAGACGCGTAGCGGTTCTGGATTTCGAAGGAAACCTCGTTGGCGCCGCCATGTTTGGGTCCCCGCAAGGCGCCGATGCCGGCGGTGAGTGCCGAGTACATGTCGGCTCCGGTGCCGGCAACGACGCGGCAGGTGAACGTCGACGCGTTGAACTCATGCTCGGCGTAGAGGATTAACGAGGTGTGCATGGCGCGGACAAACTCGGCGCTCGGCGGCTTGCCATGCAACAGATGCAGGAAGTGACCGCCGATCGAGTCGTCGTCGGTCTCCACGTCGATCCGCTTGCCGTTATGCGCGTAGTGAAACCAGTACAGCAGCATCGAGCCAAGCGAGGCCATCAACCGATCGATGATATCGCGTGCGCCGGGCACGTTCTGATCGTCCTTCTCCGGCAGCACGCAGCCCATTGCAGACAGTCCGGTGCGCATCACGTCCATTGGATGCGAGGCGGCCGGCAAAGTCTCCAGTGAGGCTTTCACGGCCGCTGGCAGGCCACGCAACGAGATCAGCTTCGCTTTGTAGTTTCGTAGCTCGGCGCGCGTCGGCAGTTTGCCGTGCACGATGAGATAGGCGATCTCCTCGAACTCGCAGACGTCGGCGACGTCGAGAATGTCGTAGCCACGATAGTGCAGGTCGTTGCCCGAGCGGCCGACAGTGCACAGCGCGGTGTTGCCGGCGACGATGCCGGACAGGCCGACACCTTTTTTCGCCCGGTTGGGTAACGCGGTTTCGCTCATGGGTCAGGTCCTTCCTCAGACAAGGGTGGGCTCCAGATGGTGTCTGTGCCTCAGATAATGCCGGATTTGCCGACGGCCAGCGCGCCCGCGGGGAGTGCCACGTTCAACTGATGTAGTTCGCCCGCCGGCAGGCTCGCAACGGACTGTGCTGCCTCCAGGAAGCGTGACGCTTCCCGCGCGCTGACGATGCCGTCCGTCAGCGTCAGGAATTTTCCGATGTAGTCTTTGCGGCCGAACGGTCTGGCACCTAGCGGGTGGGCGTTGGCGACTGCCATTTCGTCGACCAGCTTCGAGCCGTCGCGCATGAAGATTTCGACGCGCCCGCCGAACGACAATTCATTCGGATCGGTCGAGCTATAGCGCCGGGTCCATTCGGGATCCTCGGTAGTCTCGATTTTGTGCCATAGCCTGACGGTATCGGCGCGACTGGCACGTTTCGAAGTGTAACTGTCGACGTGATGCCACTTCCCATCCTGCAGTGCCACGGCGAAGATATACATGATCGAGTGATCCAGCGTTTCGCGGCTGGCCTTCGGATCCATCTTCTGGGGATCGTTCGCTCCGGTGCCGATCACGTAATGGGTGTGATGGCTGGTGTGGATCACGATCTTCTCGATTTGTTCGAAATCGGTAATCGCAGAGCGCATGCGGAACGCGAGGTCGATCAACGCCTGGGACTGATATTCGGCGCTGTGTTCCTTGGTGAAGCTGTCCATGATCGCGCGCTTGCGCTCACCGGGCGCCGGCAGCGGCACATGGTAGTTCGCTTTCGGGCCATCCAGGATCCAGGCGATCACGCTGTCCTCACCTTCATAGATCGGGCTTGGCGCGCGTTCGCCTCGCATTACGCGGTCCACCGCCTCGACCGCCAGCTTGCCGGCATGCGCCGGGGCGTAGGCCTTCCACGAACTGATTTCGCCTTTACGTGACTGTCTTGTGGTGAAGCTGACATGCACCGCCTGTTGCACTGCCTGGTAAATCACCTCCTGCTTCAACCCCAACAGCGTGCCAATACCCGCCGCCTGCGCCGGGCAAAGATGACCGATATGATCGATCTTGTGCTGATGCAGCGAAATCGCACGCACGAGGTTGATATGGATTTCGTACCCCGTGGCGATACCGCGGATCAGCTCGCGGCCGGACTTGCCGGTGGTCTGCGCCACCGCGAGGATCGGCGGAATGTTGTCGCCGGGATGCGAATAGTCAGCGGCGAGAAACGTGTCGTGCATATCAAGCTCACGCACCGCCGTGCCGTTTGCCCATGCCGCCCACTCAGGAGAGACGCGCTTTCCGGCGGGAACACCAAACACCGTGGCGCCGCCTTTGTGCGGCCGCGCCAGCGCCATATCACGCGCCGAAACGACCGGGTGGCGGTTGGCGGCAGCGATCGCGACTGAAGCGTTGTCGATGATTCGATTGACGATCATCTCGGTCACGTCCTTGTCGACCGCGACTTTATCGGCTGCCACGCCGGCGATCTTCCAGGCCAGCTGGTCCTCGCGTTTCAGATCATCCGTCGAGGGATGGACCTTGACGTCATACGTAATCATTCGTTCCTCCGTTTCCCGGCTTTGCTGTGGACAGAGCCACCGTTCCCGCACATGCTGGCCTGCGCCATCTGCTACCGTGCTTCCTAAGGTCGCTCCCCTTCGTGGGCAAGCACGATCCCTGAGTAAGCACGATCAATGCACCGAAGGATGCATATATATAAGTGTCAACACCATTCGATTGCGTGATCACCGGCACTGTCGTCACCAGCGACGCCATCATTCGGGAAGGGTACGTCGCGGTGCGCGGCGAAACCATTGCTGCAATCGGGCAGGGAACGCCACCGCCTGCGGCGCAAACGATCTCCTGCGGTGAGAAGCTGATCTTACCGGGTCTTGTCGACGGGCACATGCATACCTCGTCATCGACCGGTTGGCCCGGCATCGAGACAGCGTCACGTAGCGCGGCAGCGGGCGGGGTAACGACGTGCTGCGACATGCCCTATGACGTGCCGCAACCAGTCACCGATGCCGCGCTGTTGCACGACAAGATCGGATGGGTCGAGCGCACGTCGCATGTCGACATGGCGCTCTATGGCACGATCACCAAGACCGGCGGCGTGCATGCAATTCCCGAACTGGCGGCGGGCGGCATTTCCGCATTCAAACTGTCCACCTATGAATATGACGCTGTGCGGTTTCCGCGCATCGACCATCCGACCATGCTGGCTGCATTCCATGCGATCGCCAAAACCGGACTGCCCTGCGCGATCCACAACGAAGATCAGGAACTCGTCGAGACGCTCACCGCCGAAGCGCGTGCGGCCGGACGCACCGATCCGATCATGCATTGCCGAACGCGTCCACCTTTGGCCGAGTCCATGGCCGATCTGGAAATCTTCGAGATGGCGCTGGAAACCGGCGCACATGTGCATATCGCGCATTCTTCCATCGCCCGCGGTTTCGACCTCGCCCGCGAATTTCGCCAGTTGGGCGCGAAAACCACCGGCGAGGCCTGCATCCATTATCTTTGCATGACCGAGGACGACATCGTTCGCCTGAAAGGCTTCGGTAAGTGCAATCCGCCGTTCCGCACCGCAGCGGAAGTCGAGCTTATGTGGAAATCGCTGCTCGCCGATCAGATCGCATATATATCGACCGACCACGCGCCATGGCCGCGTGAACGTAAGATGTTGGACGACATCTTCGCCTGCGGCGCCGGTCTCACCGGATTGCAGAGTTTCGCGCCGCTCATGTTCACATTGTTGGAGGAGCGTGGCTTGTCTCCCATGCTGATGGCGACGTATTGCGCCGAACGCAGCGCGAAACTGCATGGTATCTGGCCGAAGAAGGGTGCGATCCGGATCGGTTCAGACGCCGATCTTGTCGTGTTGCAGCGTGGCGATTTCATTTTCGACGAAACCACCCTGGTGGACCGGCCGGAGATGAACTGGTCGCCGTATCATGGACGGCGCATGCGGGCGCGGGTTGTTGCGACATGGTTGCGCGGCCGGATGATCTGGGATGGCGCGACGGTGCTGGCAAAGCCCGGGGATGGGCAGTTCGTGCGCCGGCAGGCGAGGTGAAATCGACCGGGACCGTTGAAAAGATCGTGCTCGCGCGCAGTTCCATTTATCACGAAGGTAGCAAAGCACACAAAGGACACGAAGCTTCCATAACCGCGATCATCGGCCGGAGCCGCCGGCCCTTCGTAGCCGTGGTATGCTTTACTTCCTTCGTGAGTTTACGGTCTCGGACGCGAAATGGGATGGCGCCCCGTCCCGCGAGCATCAAACCCCCGCGCGGTTCCTCCGCCTATCGCACGACCGCGATCTGTTCTCGGCGTAATTGCACCGTCAGCTCATCCAGCGACTCGCCCACGCGATCCAGCATCTCGTCGATCTCGGCAGTTGAAATTACCAGCGGCGGACTGAAGCACAGCGAGTCATTCGCCACACTCCGCAGGATCACGCCGTTCTCCTCGCAGAGCTTCATCAGCCGGATCCCAACGCGCTCTCTCGGGTCGAAATTGCTATGGGTGGCCTGGTCAGCGACGAGTTCCATGGCGGCGATTAAACCGATGCCGCGGATTTCCCCCACCAACGGATGCTCGGCAAAGCGCCGGCGCAGTTCGTTTTGCAGATACGGGCCGACCTGACCGACATGCGTCCCGATATTCATCTCGTCGTAGATCTTCAGCGTTTCGATTGCGACGGCAGCCGGGACCGGATGGCCCGAATAGGTGAAGCCATGACCGAATGTGCCGATTTCGTTGCTCTCCTTGGCCAGCGCGTCGAACACGCGCTGGTTCACCATCACCGCGCTGATCGGCAAGTACGATGCCGACAGCGCCTTGGCGCAGACCAAAATGTCGGGCGCCATGTTCAATGCCTGACATCCCCAGTAAGCGCCGGTACGCCAAAAACCGCAGATCACCTCGTCGGCGACCAGCAGCACATCGTATTTGCGCAGCACCGCCTGGATCTTGGGGAAGTATCCCGCTGGCGGAACGATCACGCCGCCCGCGCCCATCACCGGTTCGGCCCACATCGCGGCGACCGTGTCAGGGCCTTCTTTCAGGATCAGTTGCTCCAACTGATCGGCGAGGCGGGTGGCAAAATCCTCGTCTGATTCACCGGGGTTGGCGCCGTGATAGTGGTGCGGTGTCGCCGTGTGGACGAAACCGGGCAACGGCAGGTCGAAACTGCGATGATTGGCCGGCAGCCCGGTCAAAGATGCCGAGCCGATGGTAATGCCATGATATCCCTTCAGCCGCCCGATGATCTTCTTCTTGTTGGGCCGGCCCAGTGAATTGTTCAGATACCAGACCATTTTGATGGCGGAGTCGTTGGCCTCGGAGCCGGAGTTGGCGAAGAACACCTTGCTCATCGGCACCGGCGCACGCTCGATCAGCATCTCTGCAAGGTCGATCATCGGCTCGTGCGACTTCGCGGCGAAGGCGTGGTAGAACGGCAACTTGCGCATTTGCGTGACAGCGGCCTGCACCAGGCGCTCGTTGTCGAACCCAAGTGCAGCGCACCACAGGCCGGCGACGCCTTCGATATATTGCTTGCCCGAATCGTCCCACACCCGCACCCCTTTGCCGTGGGACACGACAACCGGCCCGACCTCGAGGTGAGTTTTCAGGTCGGTGTAGGGATGCAGCACATTGGCGACGTCACGCGCGGCGGCCGAGTTGGCGCCGAAAGGTGGGGGCGGGGCCATTACGAAGCGCTCCTGGAGTTTGCTGCGCGATCCTACCGCGTTCGGCGGAGCCAGGCCACAACCTGGCCACGCCTTGACCTTTGACAGTGTGCGGTGTCAGGAATTCGCCATAACAGGAGCGCCAGATCATGCCGGTCGATCCGCAAATCCAGGCTCTGCTCGATCTGCGAGCGAAATTGCCGCCGCTGCACACTTTGTCGGTCGCAGATGCCAGGCAGCAGATGGCGGCGCGCGATATTCCCGGACTGCGGATACCGGACGTGGCATCCGTGGTGAACCGCGACATGCAAGGGCCGGCCGGATCGCTGCCGCTGCGGATCTACATGCCGCGCGGCGAGGGGCCGTTTCCTTTGATGGTATTCTTCCACGGCAGTGGGTTCGTCGTGTGCGATCTTGATACGCATGACAGTATATGCCGCAACCTTTGCGCCGGGGCGGACTGCGTGGTTGTTTCGGTAGACTACCGTCTCGCGCCAGAACACAAATTTCCCGCAGCCACCGAGGATTGTCTCGCGGCAACGCAGTGGGTTGCGCAAAATGCATCCGCACTCCGTGGCGATGCGAGCCGCATCATGGTGGCGGGTGACAGTGCTGGCGGCAATCTCGCCGCGGTTACCGCGTTACGCGCGCGTGATGAGGGTGGACCCCGGCTGATCGGTCAAATGCTGATCTATCCGGTGACGATTTATCACCAGCCTGCCACGCCATCGATGGTGGAAAACGCCGAAGGCTTCGGACTGACCCGCGAGGGCATGATCTGGTTCTGGAACCATTACGTCCGCTCGCCTGTCGATGGCGTGCACCCGCACGCCTCGCCGTTGCGTGCCTCGACCCTGGCCGGATTGCCGCAGGCGCTGGTCTTCACCGCCGAGTACGACCCGTTACGCGACGAGGGCGAGTATTACGCCGAGGCGTTGAACAAGGACGGCGTCGCGGTCGAAATGAAGCGCTGGGGCGGCATGAACCATGGCTTCTTCCGCTTTGCCGGCATTGTCGACAAAGCCACCGAGGCCAACGACGAAGCCTGTATCTGGGCTCGCCGCGTGTTCGGCAACTGAGCCGACCCGACACAACCAAGCCGACCCGACTTGCCATCGCGCACCGCCACGGGCCAGGTTGGACGCGAAAGAGGGGAGGTCGGCGATGAATTTGTTCAATCTCAAAGGTAGGGTCGCGGTCGTTACCGGCGGCAATGGCGGTATCGGCCTGGGGATGGCCGAAGGCATCGCCTCGCTTGGCGCCAACATTGTCATTGCCGGCCGGGATGTGGAAAAGGCTACATCGGCTTTGGCGGTGTTGCGGGAGCTGGGCGTCAAAGCCGAGTTCGTGTCCGCCGACATAACCCAGAAGACCGCGTGCCAGGCGTTGATCGCCAAGGCAGAAGATTTATTCGGCCGGGTGGATATCCTGGTGAACAATGCCGGCACCTCAATTCGGAAAATGCCGCAGGATTTCAGCGAGGAGGAATGGCGTCACGTGCTGGATACCAATTTGACGAGCGCGTTCCTGTGCTCCCAGGCGGCGTATCACGCGATGAAGAAGGTTGGCGGCGGCAAGATGATCAATATCGGGTCGATGATGTCGCTGTTCGGCGCGCCTTACGCGACGCCGTACGCCAGTTCCAAGGGCGGCATCGTGCAAATGACCCGAGCGCTCGCCACCGCCTGGGCCAAAGACAACATCCAGGTGAACGCGGTGCTACCAGGCTGGATCGATACCGCCCTGACGAAGCGGGCACGCCAACAAGTGACCGGGCTGCACGAAAGTGTCGAGAAGCGCACGCCGGAAGGCCGTTGGGGCGTGCCACGCGACATGTCGGGTGTGGCGGCGTTCCTGGCCAGCGAGGCTTCGAATTTCGTGACAGGGGCGGCGATCCCGGTCGATGGCGGGTTCTCGATCGCGATGTGAATCAGGGTGTTTTTCCGGGCGCCGGCTGACAGCCCAGAAGAAACAGGCTGACGGCCGCTCTGGCCCAATGCGAGCGGCGCGCCGCATCCCATGGCTCCAGCCCAAACAGCGCTGCCCGCTGCGGCGATGAAATAATCATGGTCAGCAGAAGCTCAGCCGCCGTTTCTGGATCGTCCAGCGTGATCCGCCCTCTGGCGGTTTCGTTACGCAGCAGGTCTGCCAGGCTGGCGTGTGCGCCGTGCGTGATCTGCTCCTCCATCAGGCTCGCGAGGGCCGGGAAGCGCGGTGCCTCGGCGACCATGAGACGATAAAGCCGTAACACGTCCGGATCCATTGCGACGTCCAGCAAGTTCTCGCCGAACCGCACCAGACGCTCGGCGGGCGATCCGGTGGTCGAGGTGTCGTTCAGCTTTTCACGTCTTTGGTCCAGCAGGCGACGCACGACATGGGCGAACAACTCGGCCTTGTCGCCAATCTTGACATAAAGCGTGCGTTTGGTCGCAGCGGCACCGGCAGCGATCTGGTTGAGGCTGGTTGCCTCGAAGCCCTGGGAGAGAAACAGCTCCTGCGCCGCGTCCAGAATCCGCGCGGGCAGAGCGGCCGCCGCGTTACGCGTAGGCCGACCGCCATGGCGGACACGGCGCTCTTCCGCGCGCCGGCGATCAATGATACCAACAGGTGTCAATCTGGCCGTTCCGTCCAAATCGGGCCCACCACGCCCTGGTTGATTGGATGATAGCAGAAAGCCCATCGCCATGCCGCCATCGGGCGCAGAGACTTCCGAGCCTGACGCGGACGGGCATGCGACCCACCGCACATTGGTGACCATCTGCACAATTCTCGCGACGCTGATGCAGTCGCTCGACAGCACGATCGCCAATGTCGCACTGCCCTACATGCAAGGCTCGATGAGTGCCAGTTACGACCAGATCAATTGGGTATTGACCAGCTATATCGTGGCGGCGGCGATCATGACTGCGCCAGTCGGATTCCTTGCCTCGCGGTTCGGCCGCACGCGACTGTTTGTGACCTCGGTGGTCGGCTTTACCCTGGCGTCCATCCTCTGCGCGCTGGCGCAATCGCTGAACCAGATCGTGTTGTTCCGCATCATCCAGGGCGCGTTCGGCGCGGCCCTGACACCGCTGTCGCAGGCTGTGATGTTCGATATCTACCCGGCGGAACGCCGCGGCTCGGCAATGGCGCTGTGGGGCATGGGCGTCATGGTCGGCCCCATCCTCGGCCCCACCCTGGGCGGCTGGCTGACCGAGAACTACAATTGGCGTTGGGTGTTCTACATCAACGTGCCATTCGGCGTGGTTACCGCGACCGGTCTGCTGATGTTCCTGCGTGAGACCCCGCGAACCGGTGCTGCGCGGCTCGATTGGCTGGGCTTTGGCGTGCTGAGCCTTGCCGTCGGAGCTTTCCAGATGATGCTCGATCGCGGCGAGTTGCTCGACTGGTTCAGCTCGAAGGAGATCATGGTCGAAGCATGTCTCTCAGGGCTGGGGTTTTATTGTTTCCTCATTCAACTTTCCAGCGCTCGTCGGCCGTTCCTTTCGCCGCGGCTGTTTACGGATGTGAACTTCGTCGTTGGCGTCACGTTTATTTTCGTTGTCGGGCTGATCCTCTACGCGACGCTGGCGCTGCTGGCGCCATATTTGCAGATTCTGATGAATTATCCCGTGGTGACCGCCGGGGTCGTGCTGGCGCCGCGTGGCATCGGCACCATGGTTGCCATGATGGTGTGCGGCTGGTTGGTGGGGAAGCGGGTCAACACACGTTTGCTGGTCGCCATCGGCTTTCTGGCCACGGCTTATGCACTGTACGACATGATGTCGTGGACGCCCGACATATCGGAATGGACCGTGGCGGGGGCCGGGTTCATCCAGGGCCTCAGCATTGGCTTCGTCTTCGTACCGCTGTCCACCGTCACCTTCGCCACCTTGCCGGCGGAGTTGCGAACGCAGGCGACCGGGGTTTTCAGCTTGGTACGCAATCTCGGCAGCGCCATCGGGATTTCGGTCACCAGCGCGTTGCTGGTCAGCAATACCCAGGTCAACCACGCGCAGATCGCCGATGGCGTGACGCCGTTCAATCGATCGCTTTGGAGCGGCGCGATCGCCCACTTCTGGGACCCAGGACAGCTACGCGGCGCGGCACTGCTGAATGACGTGATCACCCGCCAGGCCAACGCCATCGCCTACACCGATGACTTCAAATTGATGCTGATCCTGGCTCTGTGTTCGCTGCCGCTCGTGCTGTTGATCCGGCCGGAGCGCAGACGCATTGCCGGCAACGGTCACGCCGCCGTTATGGAGTGAGCCATCCCATCGACCGCTCAACCGCCTTGGTCCATGATTTCCTAAGCGCATCGCGACGATCGGGGTGCATCGTTGGTTGCCATGTTTCTGCGATCTCCCAGTTGGCGCGCAGATCGTCGAGACCGTTCCAGTAGCCGACCGCGAGTCCGGCGGCATAGGCAGCACCTAGCGCTGTGGTTTCCAGCACCCGCGGCCGCACCACCGGAACGTTCAGCATGTCTGCCTGAAACCGCATCAGCGTCTGGTTAACGACCATCCCGCCATCGACCCGCAACGACCGCATTGCAACGCCAGAATCCTGTTCCATGGCGCGCACCACGTCCATTGTCTGATAGGCGACCGCCTCCAGAGCGGCGCGCGCGATATGACCGGCCGTCGCGAAGCGCGTCAGACCGGCGATGATCCCGCGCGCATCGGCCCGCCAATACGGGGCGTAAAGTCCGGAAAATGCCGGCACGAAGTAGACGTCGCCGTTGTCGGGAACGGAGTTTGCCAATGCCTCGATTTCCGAGCTGGCTTTAATTACTCCCAGATTGTCGCGCAGCCATTGCACCACCGCTCCGGCAATCGCAACCGAACCTTCCAGCGCATAAGTTGCCGGTGCGTCACCGAGTTTCGCTGCAACCGTGGTCACCAGGCCATGCTGAGATGGCACCGGAATCGTTCCGGTGTGCATCAGCAGGAAACAGCCGGTGCCATAAGTATTCTTCGCTTCGCCGGGTTCGAAACACGCCTGTCCCAACAACGCTGCCTGTTGATCGCCGAGAATACCGGCGACCGGCACACCCTCGAGCACGCCGCGCCCCGGGCCGTAGATGGCAGAGGACGCAACGATCGATGGCAATACGGAGCGCGGAATGCCAAACGCTGTCAGCAGCGCGTCGTCCCAGTCCAACGTGGCAATATTCATCAGTTGCGTGCGGCTGGCGTTTGTTACGTCGGTGATGTGCAAACCGGTCAGGTGCCACATCAGCCACGTATCGATCGTGCCAAATGCAAGATCGCCATCCCGTGCGCCTGGAACATGATCCAGTAACCAGCGCAGTTTCAGTCCGGAAAAATAGCTGGCCAGCGGCAGCCCCGTCCGGTCACGAAACCGATCCTGGCCGCCGTCCCGGGAAAACTCCGCTACCAAAGGCTCAACCCGCGTATCCTGCCAGACCAACGCGTTATGCACCGCGCGCCCGGTACGCCGATCCCACAATACCGTCGTTTCCCGCTGGTTCGTGATCCCTACCGCGGCGAGGTACTCAGTTGTCAACGACGCGCTACGCAACGCGTCCTCGATCACCGCGCGCGTGTTGGTCAGGATTTCCTCTGGATCGTGCTCGACCCAACCGGGCTGCGGCAGGATTTGCCGATGCTCCCGTTGCGCCATCGCCACGGTGCGGCCCGCTCGGTCGAACACGATGAACCGGCTGGAGGTCGTCCCCTGATCGATCGCGCCGACGTACCGCGTCATCTCTTCTCCTGGTTTTACAGGTGCAGCACCATGGTCACTTCATCGCCACGTGCATTTTCCGCCACAAAACCAAGCTCCCGCACCAAACGCAACATCCGCGTATTGTCCCGTAAAACCGAACCAACGATTCGCGCCAGACCACGATCCCGGGCCAATGCGATGATCCGATGCATCAGGGCCGTGCCCAGTCCGTGGCCGTGCAGGCCGCTGCGGACGAGGATGGAAAACTCGCCGCTGACATCGTCCGGGTCGGCATAAAGACGGACCACGCCAAGCGGCATCTCGTCACCATCACGAAAGCCGACCAAGGCGATTTCACGGTCGTAATCGATCTGCGTCAGACGAATCAGCAGCGGCCCACTGAAGTCGCGCAAAGCACCGTGGAACCGAGCGCGAATGTCTTCCGGGGAAACCGCCTCGAGAAACCGCCGCAGCAAGGTCGCATCATCTGGACGGACTGGCCGCAAATGCATCACGCCGCCGTCCCGCAAATCCACGCTGGTTTCCAGCTGCCTGGGATACGGTACGATCGCCGATTGTGGGCGGCCCGCCGGATCATCCAGCCGCACCCGCGCATCGATCGCGATCACACCCTCGGCGTCGGCAAGGATTGGATTGATGTCGAGTTCAACGACCTCGGGATGATCCAGCATCAACCGAGATACCGAAACCAACGCTGCAGCGAGTGCGTCCATGTTCACCGGCGGCCGGCCGCGAAATCCGCGCAATTGTCGCGATATGCGCGTGCGCGCGATCATGCCACGGGCGAGCTCCATGTCGAGCGGAGGCAGCGCCAGCGTTGTATCGCCAATGGCCTCCACCGCGACGCCGCCCTGGCCGAACAAAATGACCGGGCCGAACGTGGGGTCAACGCTGGCACCGATAATCAACTCGAAGGCGCCGGGGCGTTGCGCCATTGCCTCGATAGTGAAGCCGTCAACATTGTCGATGCGTTCCAGCATCGACTCAGCGGCGGCGCGCACGGCATCGGCGCCGGACAGATCCAGCACGACGCCTCCCACGTCGGATTTATGCAGGGAAACACTCGATTTGATCTTAAGAGCGACGGCGCCGCCCATTTCTTCCGCAGCACGTCCCGCTGCCTCGGGCGTGGTGGCTGACAGCACCGGCACGACGGGAATGCCATGTGCGGCGATCAGTTGTTTGGCATCTGCCGAGTCCATCCATGGGCGTTCCGCGGCATCGATCAACTTCCCCGCTTTCCCGAGGTCCGTCTCCGGCTCGCGGTCCTCACCCTGGGCGGGTACACGCAGCATCAATCGTTGGTTACGGGCGAACTCGGCCAGCTCTGCGCAGCCGGCGATGGCGCTTTCGATCGTATCGAAGGCTGGGATCCCAGCCTCGCCAAACCGCGTCCGAATCGCCTCGCCGTGGTTGGCGGTCAGCCAGCACGCGAGCAAGTTGGGCGCGCCGAATTTTGGCCGCTTTGCCCAGGCGGCGAGAAGCCCGTCGGCAGCCTCGATCGGGGAAGAGACACCGGTCGGACAATTCAACGCCAGAATCGTATCGACGCCGCTGTCGACCAGCAGTGCCGACAATGCGTCCTCGTATCGTTGCGCGCCGGCGTCGCCGACGATGTCGACCGGATTGGCGCGCGACCAGGTTGGCGGCAGGGTCTTGTCCAGGGTTTCGATCGTTGCCTCCGACAAGGCCGCCATGGCACCGCCGGCGTCGAGCCACGCATCGGTCGCCAACACGCCAAAACCGCCACCATTGGTCAGGATCGCCACTCGTTCGCCACGCCGAGGGCTGACCGCGCGCGACAATGTCTCGGCGGCGGAGAACAGGTCGCCCATGCCCTTTACCCGCAGCAGTCCAGCTCGACGGAATGCCGCGTCGTAGACGGCGTCGGATCCCGCCATTGCTCCGGTGTGGGATTTTGCCGCAGCCGATGCGGCGGGATGGCGGCCCGACTTCACCACGATGACCGGTTTGCCGCGAGCGGCAGCGCGGGCGGCGCTCATGAATTTCCGCGCCGAAGTAACGCTCTCGACGTACAGCAGTACCGCCTTGGTGGCCGGATCGGTGGCGACGTAATCCAGCAAATCGCCGAAATCGACGTCGGCCATATCGCCAAGCGAAATGAGATAACGGAAGCCGACGGAATGCGCGTAGCCCCAGTCCATCAGCGCCGCGGCCACCGCGCCCGATTGTGTGAAACAGGCAATGCCGCCGTCGCGCGCGGGGGCGGCACTGAAACTTGCGTTCACTCCGACACCGGGTGCCACAAGACCCAGGCAGTTGGGACCGATGATCCGCAGCGTCGCGGGCCGGGCAGCGTCCAGCATCGCCTCGCGGCGTTGCATGCCAACGTCGAGGCCACCTTCGCCAAATCCAGCGGTAATGACGACCGCGCCGGCGCAACCGCGGCGTGCCAGTTGTGCGATCAGGCCCGGTACGGTGTCTGGCGGTGTGGCAATGACGGCGAGGTCCGGATCCTCCGGCAACGCATCCACGTCCGCGAAAGTGCGTAGCCCGTCGATTTCGGTCTCGCGCGGATTGACCGGCATCAGCGTGCCGGGAAACTTCGCGGTGCGCATATTCGCAAGCACCAGGTGCCCAACCGCCCGCGGCCGGCTGGAGGCGCCGATGATCGCCACGCTACGCGGCGCCAAAATGCGATCGAGGTTGCGAATTGTCATGGGGTCGCCTCAAGGCTTGACGTTATCCCCCATTGCGGCAGTGGATAGGGGCAGCCTGGACCCGAGGCAAGTGAAACCTGCGGGAAGCTTTTGGCCGCGTTGCCCGCTCTGGACCGGCCGCGCAGGTTCAGCCCAAACTGCGGCGGATTGCAATCAGGGAGACGGATCATGGCGGAACGCTTCGCCGGCCGCACCGCGGTCATTACCGGTGGCGTATCGGGGATTGGCGCAGGCATCGCGGCACGGCTGTCCGCCGAAGGGGCAAGTCTGAGCTTATGGGATGTCGACGAGGCAGGCCTCGCGAAGTCGAACGCGTCACATACCGTGGCGCTCGACGTCACCGACCCCGACGCTGTGCATCGCGCTGCTGCGGACACCGCTGCTGCACTGGGAAAAATCGACATTCTGGTTACCTCTGCCGGTATCACTGGTCCGAACGTGTCGACCTGGGAATACCCGGTCGCGGCATGGGACAAAGTGATCGATGTCAATCTGAAGGGGGTTTTTTACTGCAACCGAGCTGTCGTGCCATTCATGCGAGGACAAAACAGCGGACGGATCGTGAACATTGCCTCGATCGCCGGTAAGGATGGCAATCCGAATGCGTCCGCTTACTCTGCTTCCAAAGCCGGCGTCATCGGGCTCACCAAATCACTGGGCAAGGAGCTTGCGGATACCGGCATCCGGGTTAATTGCGTCACGCCGGCAGCTGTGCGCACCCCGTTGTTCGCGCAAATGACGCAGCAGCAAATCGACTGGATGTTGTCGAAAATCCCGATCGGCCGGTTCGGCGAGATCGATGAGGTGGCATCGCTCGTCTTGTGGCTCGCCAGTGACGAATGTTCGTTTTCCACGGGCGGCGTGTTCGACATTTCCGGTGGACGGGCGACCTACTGACGGAGGGTTCCCATGGACTCTGAAACGATCGGCTTCATGCCTGCCACGGAATGGGCCGAAAAGATCCGGACGAAGCAAATGTCTCCGGTTGAGGCGATGCGCGCGTTGTTGGATCGCATCACGACATTGAACCCGAAAGTCAACGCTTTTGCGTATTTGGCGGCGGATCAGGCGATGGATGCTGCCCGTGCGGCAGAAAAGGCGCTGATGGGTGGTGAGCGGATCGGCCGGTTGCACGGTGTGCCCGTCACGATCAAAGACCTGTGCTGGACCAAGGACATGCCGACGCAGAGCGGCAGCCTGACCGCCAAAGGTTTCCAGCCAATCGAGGACACGCCGATCGTGCCGCGGCTGAAAGCCGAGGGCGCGATTGTCATTGGCAAGACTACGACGTCGGAGTTCGGCTGGAAAGGCGTATCGGAAAGTCCGCTGACCGGGATTACGCATAATCCGTGGAAGTTGGGGATGAATGCCGGCGCATCTTCGGCCGGAGCCGGGGCGGCCGCGGCTGCCGGCTTTGGACCGTTGCATCAGGGCAGCGACGGCGCCGGATCGATCCGCATGCCGTCACATTTCTGCGGCGTGTTCGGGTTGAAGCCGAGCTTTGGCCGGGTACCCTACTACCCGGTCGCCACCGGCGATATGACATCGCATATCGGTCCCATGACCCGGACCGTCGCCGATGGTGCGCTGATGCTGGAGGTGATGGCCGGTCCCCATCATCTCGATTACACAACGTTGGAGGCATGGCCGGCGGCCTATTCCGCGCGGCTGACCGACTGGGTCAAGGGCAAGAAGATCGCGTATTCGCCTGATCTTGGTGTTGCGCGCGTAGATCCTGATGTCGCCGCTTTGGTGCGTGCCGCAGTCGCGCGGTTCAGCGATCTCGGTGCTTCGGTCGAGGAAGTGTCTATCCCGTGGAGCAGGCCAGGACCCGAACTGGTGCGGTTCTTCTGGTCTGCGCACCAGACCGGCCGCAAGCCGCTGCTGGAAAAATGGGAGAGGCAGATGGATCCGGGCCTCGTCGCCTGTATTCGCGAGGCGGAGAACATTCGGGTCGATGCTTATCAGGCGGCGCGGGAACGCAAAATGCGCTACATCGCCGATATTCATCGCTGGTTCGAAAATTGGGACTTTCTGTTGACGCCAGCGGTTTCCGTCGCGGCGTTTCCGGCGGAGAAGTTGATGCCCGATCACTGGCCCTCGCATCCCTGGGACTGGATTTCCTGGGCCGAGTTCTCATATCCGTTCAATATGTCGTGGAACCCGGCGGCGAGCGTACCATGCGGTTTCACTGCGGATGGGTTGCCGGTTGGATTGCAAATTGTTGGACGACGGTTTGATGATCTGGGTGTGCTACAGGCGTCAGCCGCGTTCGAAGCCGTGCAGCCCTGGGCAGGGAAGCGGCCGTCGCTTTAGTTACCAGACCGTCATGGCCTGGCCTGGCCGGGTCATCTCTGCCAGCATGGTGCTGCGACAGATGGCCGCGTCCGAGCCCAGCCGTGACGTGTTGGCACGTTACAGCCCGATCGCGCCGGGGTGTAACATGGAAGTCGAATCAATTGATATTATAGAGTGAGGCCACGTTGTCGTGCACGATCTTGCGCTGCGTGCTCTTGGAGAACTTCGCCAGGTTATCAGCCAGAATCTTGTGCGAGTCAGGCCACAAGGAATCCGGGTGCGGATAATCCGATCCCCACATGATCCGGTCCTCGCCGATCAACGGCACGATCGGCTCCAGGAACTTATCCTGCTGATACGTGACGTAGCCCTGCCTGCGGAAATAGTCGCTCGGCTTCATTTTGAGGCCGATCGAGCGGCCACGGTCCTCATATTCGGTGTCAAGCCGATCGAATACGTAAGGCAGCCAGGTTACGCCCGACTCGCCCAGTACGAAATTGAAGTCGGGGTACCGTTCGCAGGCGCCGGAGGCCAACACTGAAACCAGCACCTCCATCGTGTCGAGTTGGAACAGTGCCGACCGCACGAGCCGCCATTCGGTGAAGTACTGTTTCTCCATTTCGGGATTATCCGGCGCGCGCACCGCTTTGAAGCCGGTCGAGTGGAACGACACCGGAAACTTGCATTCGGCGCTGGCCTTCCACAGTTCGTCCCAATCGTGGTGCCACAGCGGCAGGCCCATCTCCTTGAATGCCAGATCGCCACCGCGCAATCCCAGTTTGGCGCAACGCCGCACTTCTGCTGCCGCGATTTTCGGATCGGTATTGGGAATCACCGCAAGTGGAAAGACCCGGTTCGGATCAGACTGTCTCGCGAAATCGGCGACCCAGTCGTTATAGACCGTGTCGGCCCAGTCGCGGATGGAGTAATCTTTGATGATCTCGTTGATGCGGAGACAGCCGTAGATGACCTCGGCGTAGACGCCATCTTTGTCGAGATCAGCGACCCGTAGGTCCGGCGTGGTTGGCCGAGGCTTTGCGCCACGGCGATAGTCCCACTCGAAGCCGTAGTCCTTCATCTCGTCGACATGGGCGAACGAGCCCTTTTGGTATTTGGTGAATCCTGGGCCGACGCCGTTCCACATGCCCTGGTCCGCCCCATCGACGATCCAGTGCAGTCCGTCGTCGCGTTCGTCAGTCCGCGGCACCAGGCCTGCCCATTTTTTCGGTGCAGCGTCGGACCAAAGATCCGGCGGGCAATAGGTCATGTCGATATGGTTATCGGCGGAGATCAATCGTTCAGCCATCAGACGCTCCTGTGTTGCCATTGTGGCGGAAGGCCAACGGTGGGCCTCATTCATTGCCCTCGACGCTAGTCCGGCCGTTCCCGGGCGGCAAGGTCTGGCGGCGGCCGGACTGATCGACTAAGGTCCGCCCCGCCAAAACCACCAGCAGGAGTTAATGTCATGGCATTTTCCATCTACGACGCGTCCGTGCCGATCTGCGCGCAACAGTTGGGTGCTCTTGCGGTGATCGCCGGTAAGGCCGCCGACCACTGCGCCACCAACAAGATCGAGGAATCGGCGCTGCTGACCGACCGGCTTTATCCGGACATGTTTTGCCTGGCGCGGCAATTCCGTCAGGCCGCGGATTTCGGCCGTATGACCCCGGGCCGGCTGGCTGGCGTCGCTGGGCCGGAGTTCGCGGCGGTGGACGACACCAGCTTCGCGGCAGCGAAAAAGCGCTGCGAGGACTCGGTTGCGTTCATCAACTCGCTGAGCCGCGCGCAAATCGAGGGTTCCGAGGACAAGGTCATTTCCTGGATGGCCGGCGGTAATGAGCGGAAGATGAAGGGTATCGACTACCTGCGGCAGTTCGCGCTGCCGAACTTCTTTTTCTTCGTTACGACCGCATACGACATCCTGCGGCATCGTGCCGTGGTGATCGGCAAGCGGGACTTCCTCGGCCCGGTGGCCTGGCTTTAACCGGATGGGTCCGGGACGCGGGTCCCGGACCCGTTACGCTGCCTCACTGAGGGTCGATCCCTGGTCCAATGTGGTGGCACGCCGCAGATCGCGCACCTTGGTTTCATCGTGCGGGCGGCCACGATGCATGGTGCAGCGATTATCCCAGATCACCAGGTCGCCGACGTGCCACTCATGGCGGTAGACGAACTGAGGCTGCGTTGCGTGCGCGGCCAGATCGAGCAACAGCAAACGGCCATCCGCCACCGGCCAGCCAACGATATGCGAGCCATGCGCCGACAGGTATAATGTCTTGCGTTTCGACCCCGGATGGGTGCGGACCAGACGTTGCGGCGACGGCGGGTATTTGTCCTTCTCGGACTGCGGGAAATCGGTGAAGCCGACAAGCGCACGTGACCAGAATATGTCGTGTTCCACGACGAGGTCGTTGATCGCGGCTTTTGTTGTGTCCGGCAACGCGTCATAGGCGGCACGCATGTCGGCGAACTCAGTCTCGCCATTACCGAACGGTGAGGGCGGGGGCAGGGCGACCGCGTGCAGCATCCCGAGCACGACCGGAACCGGCATATACGACGCGTCAGTGTGCCAGAGCCGGTTGCCAAGTGAATCGAGCCTGCGTCGGTCGTACAGATCGCGCACCCGATTATCCACGTCGAGATTGGAGATGTCGCCGATCTGCGGAATTGCCAACCGCCGGCGGCCTGGTTGCAGGGCACCGCGGCCAATTTCCAGTGGACCGAACCGGGCGGCGAAATCGTGCAGCTGGGCGTCGCTCAGCGACTGATTGCGAAATACCAGGACTGCATACGTGTCGCTGGCCTGCCAGATTGTTGCGACGTCGGTCTCGTCGAGGGGGCGGGCCAGGTCGATCCCGGCGACCTCAGCTGCGAACCGCTCACCGATCGGGTTGATGCTTATGGACATGGCCCCTCCTGCTGATTTGTCAGGTGGTGGCATTCTGGCCTAAAGTCTCGTCAAACAACAGAGTGGCGCGCCCTCGTCCACGGACTGGGGCGGCACAATCAGGGATGGTTCCATGGCCAGCATCCAGAAGCGCATCGCGTTTGGTTTCGTAGCCGCAGTTATTTCGGTTTTGATCTTTCATCAGGGTATGTGGACAACTCTGCATTACCTCAATTTGCCGGGGCTTGGCATGCCGCCGCCATTTCCAATGGATCCGGTACCGCCATTTGGCGTGCCCAGGATTGTGAGTTTGTGCTTTTGGGGCGGAGTGTGGGGCGCGCTGTTCGGCGCGGTCTGGCATGGGCGGCGCTCTTCAACCTGGTGGGCCGGGATTCTATTGGGCATTATCGCAGGGGCATTTGGTTTGCTGGTGGTGCTCCCGCTCAAAGGTTTACCGTTTGCCGGCGGGTGGGTGCTGAACAACTGGATCAAGTCGATGTTGATCAACGGAACCTGGGGACTAGGCGTTGGCCTGTTGCTCACAGTTTTACCGCTCCAAACTACCTCGCGAGACAGCGCCGCGCGGGCATAACGGCGCACGCCACCACCGGGGTGTGCTTCCCGGTTGAGGCGGTTGACGTAAGCTGCCGGCAATGTCGAAATCACGGGCGTTGCCAGGAGAGGTTCAGCCATGGAATTCGGCGTTTTTCATGAATTTCCCGCATTGGTGGGTCGTCCCGACTCTGCCGCGTTCGAGGAGGCCTTCGATATTGTCGATGGTGCCGAACGCTGGGGGCTCGACGTCATGTGGCTCGCGGAGTTGCATTTCGATCCGCCGCGTTCGGTATTGTCGGCGCCAATGTGCATTGCCAGCGCGATTGCCGCGCGCACCAAACGGATCAAAATCGGCGTTGCGGTGCAGGTGCTGCCGCTCGGCAATCCGTTGCGCATTGCCGAGGAAGCCGCGACAGTCGATCACATCAGCCATGGGCGGCTGATTTTTGGTGCCGGCCGCAGCGGCGTGGCAAAAACCTACGAAGCCTACAACGTTCCGTACTCGGAGAGTAAGGACCGGTTCAACGAAACGCTGGATATTGTGCGCCGCGCCTGGTCCGAAACGAATTTCTCACACACCGGCAAATATTTCCAGTTCGAGGACGTCACGGTCACGCCGCGGCCGTTCCAAACGCCGATGCCGCCGATCCGTGTCGCCGCGACCAGCCCGGATACCTTCGTTTCGATTGGTGAACTCGGTATGCCGATTTTCATCGCGATCCGGCATGAGGACGCGCGCCACTTCGCTCCGCAAATCGCTGCCTATCGCAAGGCCTGGAAGGCGGCCGGGCATCCGGGCAACGGGCAGGTGTTCTTACGCGCGCCCGGCTTTGTCGCGGCAACGGCCGCCGAGGCGAAGGCACGCTATGAGGCAAGTTTGCTGCATTATTTTCACGCCCAGGGCCGGTTGCTTGCGGATTCCGCGGGACGCCTGGGACTTGATCCGTCCAATCCTCGCTGGAAGACGTCCGAGGGTTTGATGACAATGACCTACGATCAGGCCACCCGGGGGTCGGTGATGATCGGCTCGCCGGATGAGGTCGTTCGTAAGATTGCCGCGCTGCGTGAGGACATGGGGCTCGACGGCGTGCTGCTGGAACTCAATTGCGGCGGCAAGGTCGAGCATCCGCATGAGATGGAGGCCTTACGGCTATTGTGCCAGGAAGTGCAGCCGACGTTTCATTGACAATCAGGCGGGGCCGCATCACGGAACCATCGCGCCCCGCCCATTGATATACAACGCGTAGACCGACGTGCTGGCGCACATGAACAGCCGATCCTTCTTCGGCCCGCCAAAACATAAATTGGCACAGCCCTCCGGCAGATGGATCTTGCCGATCAGCGAGCCATCAGGCGCATAACACCGCACCCCGTCATCGGCCGGATCGCCCCAGCCCATCGAGCACCAGACATTACCGTCACCATCACAGCGCAGCCCGTCAGTCATGCCGGGCACGAAATCATCAGCAAACACCCGCCCGTTCCGCAACCGCGTGCCATCGACATCAAAAACCCGAATATGCGCCGGTCCGCCATGCGAGATGCCGCTGTCGACGATGTAAAGCAGTCGCTCATCCGGCGAAAATCCGATCCCGTTCGGGCGCACGAAATCACCGGCGACGACATGCGCCCGACCGGTCGCCGGATCGAGGCGATAAACGTTGCGCGGCAGCATTGCCTCGTCCTCGTGGCCTTCATAAGGGCCATCGATCCCGTAACCGGGATCGGTGAACCAAACGCCGCCATCGCTGGCCACCACGACGTCGTTGGGGGCATTCAACGGTTTGCCTTCGAACTGGTCGATCAAGGCGGTGATGGTGCCGTTCAACTCGGTGCGGGTTACACGCCGGGTGTCGTGCTCGCACGAAATCAACCGCCCCTCACGGTCGCGGGTATTGCCGTTGGTATAGTGCGATGGGCTGCGGAACACCGACAGGTGGCCATCGTCTTCCAACCAGCGCAGCATGCGGTTGTTCGGAATGTCGCTGAAAATCAAATAGCCGCCGTCGCGGAAATAAACCGGACCTTCAGCCCAGCGAAAACCGGTCGCGATGCGTTCGATGCCGGCGTTGCCTTGCTTGTAGCGGAAGCGCCGGTCGAGCACCTCGATTCTGGGATCAGGGTAGCGTGTGTCAGGCAAAAGCCCCAGCGGCAGAGACATGGTTCCTCCGGCATTATGTTGCCGGACGCCAGACCGTTTTCGTGGCTTCCGCACAACGCGTGAATCCTGTTGCAATGCACCATAACCCGTGCGACGCTGCCGTCGTGGTCTGGTGGGCGTGCTTAATGACCTGCGAGACAAGTGGAAAACGTCCAGAAGGCGGGTCTGGTTGCAACAACCCGGCCGTGGACGTGACGTAAACTGGCAAGACGCCGGCATCGGTCAACGGCCCAAACGAGGACGCAATGACCATGCTCGAAACACCACTGGTTAGTGAATTCTCCCATGTGAAGCCGGGCGAGACACCCTGGCGCAGCGACGGCTTGCGCGACTTCTTTCTCTACCGCGACCTCGGCGTCGCGGCCGCTACCGGAGGGCGGGTCATCGCTCAGTTGGTCAAGGCCAACGAGGCACCGGAAAAAGGCACGGGCTGGCACCGCCATGAGGCCGAGTTCCACATCGTCTTCATGACCAAAGGTTGGGCAAAGTTCATGTACGAAAACGAAGAACATCTCGTTTCGGCTGGCGACTGCGTGCACCAACGGCCGGGAATCAGGCATTATCTGTTCGATTATTCGCCGGACATGGAATATCTTGAGGTGGTCGGTCCGGCGGACTTTGGCACGATCGATATCGCCGACGGGCCCTGCGCAGTTCCGGCACCGACACCCTGGACAGACAAGTAACGAAGACCTGAAACCGGGGGCGCGTGGTAACGCGCCTCCTCAAAACTCGATATCGAGCTCTTCGATCTGTTCCGGCTCGCGCTGGGCTGCGGCCCACCATTCGCGCAGGTCCGGCCAGGCCAGGACATGGTCACAATAGGCTTCACTGACCCGATCGACTTTCACGTCATAGGTACGGAACCGCGTCACCACTGGCGCATACATCGCGTCGGCAATCGTTGGTCGTTTGCCGTAAAGCCAGGGGCCGTGCCACGCGTCCAGGCACTCGCGCCAGATGTCGGTAATCCGGCTGATATCCGCCCGTACCGCGGACCACAGTGTGAAATCCGGACGATATAGTTTCAGGTTCATTGGCAGGGAGCCACGCAACGCTGAGAATCCGGAATGCATCTCTCCCGAGATCGACCGGCAGTGGGCTCGAGCTTTCGGATCCTCCGGCAGCATATGAGCCTTGGGAAATGTCTCGTTGAGGTATTCCGCCAGCGCCAGCACGTCCCACACCACGACGTCGCCATGCACAAGGTAAGGAATGCGGATCGAGGACGACTGTAGCAAAAGTTCCGCTCGCCGGGTCGGGTCATCGGGCGAGACGATCTGCTCCTCAAATTGCAGCCCGGACAGGCGAGCCAACAGAAATCCGCGCAGCGACCAGGAGGAGTAATTTTTACTACTAATGAATAAAGTCGCACCTTTCATCGTGACAAGGCCTTCCCCTGGTGTCATGCTGCGCTGCAATATAAACACCACCGGATATCAAAAGCGAGGGCTCATGTTACGTCGGCCGCCGATTTCAGACCAGGACGATTTGAGACCGGCCCGCATGCATCGGAGGCGTACGACCAGCCGGCCATGAAATATCAGATCTACCAGACCAAGGATGACCTGCTGCATCCGTTGCGGGAGGCGGCGCGGTTTGGTGCCGCCTGGGTGCGCGCCTGGGATCTTGGCTGCATGACGCCGCCGCTGTTCCGCGCCATCGGTGCCGCAGGCGAACTATTTGCCGAAGCGAGACTGACTCACCAGCGGCCCGACTACGGCATCACCACCGTTCCGGTGGGCAATCGGACGGCGGTCATCACCGAGGAGGCTGCCGACGACACTCCATTCGGCACCTTGCTGCATTTCCGCAAGGACATCGCCGTCGAGCAGCCGCGCGTGATGCTGGTGGCGCCGATGTCCGGGCATTTCGCCACGTTGCTGCGCCAGACCGTGCGGACGATGCTGCCCGACCACGATCTGTATATCACCGACTGGAAGAACGCCCGCGACATCCCGCCATCCGATGGCACGTTCGGCTTCGATTCCTATGTCGAGCATTTGATCCGTTTCCAGCGCGTCATGGGGCCGGGTGCCCATATCGTGGCGGTTTGCCAGCCGACCGTCGCAGCACTGGCGGCGACCGCGATCATGGCCGAAGAACGGGACCCGGCCCAACCGCGCAGCCTGACCTTGATGGCGGGTCCGATCGATACGCGGGTCAACCCGACCAAGGTTAATATGCTGGCGCGGTCGAAGCCGATCGAATGGTTCGAAAAGGAACTGATCGCCACGGTGCCATGGCGGTTTGCGGGGGGTGGCCGGCAGGTCTATCCCGGTTTCGTGCAGCTGACTGCATTCATGACCATGAATCTCGAACGTCATATCAACGCGCATATCGCGCAGTTCCGCGCGCTGGCCGGCCGGGAAATGGAGGCAGCCGAGACGCACCGGCGGTTCTACGAGGAATATTGCGCGGTCATGGACCTGCCGGCGGAATTCTTCCTCGAAACCGTGCAGCGCATCTTTCAGGAGGATCATCTGCCATTGGGCAAGCTGACCTTCAATGGAACGCCGGTTTCACCCGCTGCAATCCGCCGTACTGCGCTGCTGACGGTGGAGGGCGAGCGGGACGATATTTGCGCGATTGGCCAGACCATGGCCGCGCTCGATCTTTGCACCGGTGTGCGGGTCGACATGAAATCGCACCATTTGCAAAGCGGCGTCGGCCATTATGGGGTGTTCAGCGGCCGACGGTGGGAGCGCGAGGTTTACCCCAAGGTCCGCCAGGTCATTCAGACGCGGAGCTGATCAGCTCTCGCACCATTCGCAGGTCGCGCACGAATGCGTCGTATTCGCGGGCCCGGGAAGCCTCGTCGGGTTGGCGTAACAAGTACGACGGGTGTACGGTCAGAAATGCTGTGCTGCCATCCGGCAATTTGAAAGGACGCCCGCGCTCTCGTGTCACGGTCACCGGCCGGCCCAATACGGCACGTCCGGCGCTGCCGCCAAGCAGAACGAGCAATGTTGGGTTCAATGCGGTGCGCTCGGCGTCGAGCCAGAAGCGGCAAATGTCGATCTCTTGCGGCGAGGGCGGTTGATGGATGCGCCGCCGGCCGCGCGGGGTGAATTTGAAGTGCTTCACCGCGTTGGTGATGGCAATCCGCCGGCGGTCGATCCCTGCTTCCTCCAGCGCGGTATCCAGTAATTGTCCCGCTGGCCCAACGAATGGGCGGCCGATGATGTCTTCCTGATCGCCCGGCTGTTCCCCAATGAACAGGACGCTGGCGTCGCGGGGACCTTCGCCAAACACCGTTTGCGTTGCTGGTGCATACAACGAGCAGCGCTCGCAACCGCGGGCCTCGCGCGCCAGGGTCCGTGTGGCGCCGGTTTGGCTTTCTGCGAGGACCACGGGGCCAATCGGCGGGCGGTCGAGCGGGCGAGGGTCCTCATCCAGCTCTTCGGCCTCGGGCATGCCGCCGCCGGCATGGGCGGTGTGCAGAACCGTTTCGTAATGCGATTCCCACCAGGCAAGTAACGTCTCGTCATCGTCCGGCTTCTGCAGCCCGGTCCCAAAGCGCAGTCCGTCCTGGCCCCAGTGCGCAGAACCGTCGGGCGTGACGATGGTAAAACCGCTTGCTGGATTGCGGCGTGCCAGCAACCGCGCGTTCGCTTCCAGGACGAAATGGTCCGGTTGGTACCATCCCAGCAAACTCGATTGATCACCCAGCGTCACCGGGAGGAAACGGATATGCGTGCGCATCCGATGCGCATCGGCTCGCACCGCCAACGCCCATCGCCTGACAATGCGGAGGTCCGGATCATCCGCGTCGCTCAGTGGGAGTTCGCCGCGGTGGGCGCGCCAGACCAACGTGTAGAGCAGTGCGAAGCGCTCCAGTTCGCGGACCTGAAAGGCCTGCGCAGCGAGAGCCACCAGTGCGCGGGACAGGGTGAAGCTGCCGTCGGCGTCCGGCAAGGCGTCGCTGGTGCCGCCAACTGTCCAGCTCAGCTCGGATGGTGCAACGCCGGCCAGCACAAATGCCCGCGTCGCTCGCCGCCAGCCGGTCAGGTCCGTATCATGAGCAAGGGCAACGGTCGGCATCTTGGCGAATATCCGGAGTTTCACCTGGCGCAGCAGTTGCGCATACAAAGTCATGACGGCACGGCAACTGTACCGTAGGTTTCAAGCGCCCTTGCTGGCCTCGTTACAGACGGCGCAGTCGTCGATCCCGCACCTCGAGGACTGCTTGGTCTATCCGAGTGGCGGGAAGTTGTCGAGCAGATGGCAATTCGGTTCCGCCTGGTCGAGAGGCGGTTGGTGGGCGAAGCGCTGCGACCCATGAGGTTGCGTGAATTTCATGTGATGGCATGCCGGGTTGCGGTGACCGGCATGGCAGATACCGAGGATTTCACGCTTTTCCCACGGGTAGATCACGAATCTCTGTGCCGAACCAGGCAAAGCACTGAGCGTGTGGTCACCTGATTTCTTCCAAGTCAACATTGCCAAGGTCGTATGATGCAGGTCCCTTCTCGGCTGCCGGCCATGGAAAATCCCGCTGCGGATCGTACCGGGCCGGTTCCGCAGCGCACTCAATCCTCTGAATGGCCACCGACGGTGCGAGACAACGTTCAGGGACGCGCGGACGGTCACGATGAATCGGCGGCCCGGAGTTACGCTGGTGCTCTGACGGGACGGCTCTGGAATTCTGCCTGGACGCTGCTCGTACTCGGTAATGTGTTCTGGGCCAGCAACATTATTGTTGGACGCGCCATTCTGGGTGACGTACCGGCGATTGCGCTGTCGTTCTGGCGGTGGACCGGCGCCTTCGCCGTGGCGTTTTGGTTCGCATGGCCACATCTGAAGAAGGATTGGCCGGTCTTGCTGGCGCATTGGAAAATCATGCTGCTGCTGGCAGCCACCGGCATCGCGTTTTTCAACACGGTGGCTTATATCGGGCTTGCCGGTACTACCGCGCTGAATGTCTTGTTGATGCAGTCAAGCCTGCCGTTGGTGGTGACGGTCTGGGCGTTTGTACTGCTCAAGGAATGGCCATCCGGCTGGCAGCTGGTTGCGATCACGATCTCGCTGGCCGGCGTCGCGTTCGTCGCCGCACGTGGTTCGCTGGACGCATTGCTGGCGCTGCGATTTTATCGCGCCGATGTCTGGGTCATGGCTTCGGTTATTATCCTGGGCAGCTACATGGTCCTGTTGCGGCTGCGCCCCGACGTGCATCCACTGAGTTTTATGCAGGCGGCCATGGGTCTGGGTGCATTGATGGTGGCACCACTATACCTGCGTGAACTAAGTCTCGGTATGCGGATCACCGATCATTGGCAGAATTTCGCGGGCATCGCCTATATGGCGGTGTTTCCCTCATTCATTTCCTATTTGTTTTTCAACCGCGGCGTGCAGCTGATCGGTGCGACGCGTGCCGGGCAGTCGACGCATCTGATTCCAATCACCGGTAGCATCATGGCGGTGATGTTCCTGTCGGAGACACTGCACGTTTACCACTTCGTCGGGATCGTTCTGATCGGCGCCGGAATCGGGCTGGCGCAACTGAAAGCACCCGTCCGATGACGTGATGGTGCAACGGGCCGTCGCACCACGCCGGACCGCTTCCAGGTAACCAGCCCAGTACGAGTGCAACTCCAAGGTCCGATGCCAGCCAGCTCGGAGAGGCATCGCAAGGCGCTCGAAGATCAGCGCGGCTGATGCTCGTGCGCCAGTTCGGGGATGATCCACAGCGGCACGTCGCCGCGCAGCACGCGCTGGCAATTGTCGAACGCATTGCGGAACCGCGAATACTGGGTATCCCAGGTCGGCCCTGCGAAGTGTGCGGTCAGGACGACGTTCGGCAGCGAAAATAAAGGGTTGTTCGGCGGCGGCGGCTCCTGATCGAATACGTCGAGACCGGCGCCGGCGATGGTGCCGTTGGTCAGCGCCTCGGCCAAGGCCGGTTCGTCGACCACCGGGCCCCGGCAGGTGTTGATCAAATACGCCGACGGCTTCATCATTTTGAGCCGTTCCGCGTTGATCATATGGCGGGTGTCCGCCAGCAGCGGGACATGCAGCGAGACGATATCCGAGGTCTTCAGCAGTTCTTCCAACAAGGCAAAGCGCACGCCGATTTGTTCCGCGTGTTCCTCGCTGAGGCGAACCACGTCGTAATATTGCACCCGCATTCCGAACGCCCGCGCCAGCCGCGCCGTCTTCCGTCCGATGGTGCCCAGACCAACAATACCCAATGTCTTGCCGTACATTTCGTACAGCTTGATCTCGCTGGCGTTGTTGCCGCGCCAGCGTCCGCCGGAAACGTTGCCATGCTGCCAGATCAGACTCCGGGACACCGCGAGCATCAGCATGATCGCGTGTTCGGACACGGCGGTGGAATTGGCGCCGCCATTGTTGCACACCGGCACGCCCGCCCGGCGCGCAGCCTCGATATCGATGCGGTCGTATCCGGCCGACAGCAACTGCACCAGCTTCAACTTCGGCGCGCGCTTATAAAACGCGTCGTCCATTGAACCGTCTCCGAACCCCACCAGGCATTCGGCGTCAGCCAAAGCGGCATTGAATTCGGGGCTGCCATGTTTGGCCATAACGGCGCCCAGGGCCGGCGGCAACAATTCCTGCGCGATGCTCATCTCGTTCAAGGGATTGTCGGCAATGATGATCTTGCCCATGAGGTTTCCTCTCCTCCGGTTGAATTATTCTGCGGCTTTCGCCTTGCGCGCTGGCCATTCGTCGACCGGGATACGCGGCAACTCGAAACGATCGGTGGTGCGCGCGTACCAGCCGGCACCGTGCATGCGGCCAATCAGATCAAGCTTTGGCGTGTCGATATAGCAACGGTCTTTGTCAAGGACGCAATCGTCGCGCACATAACAGGCCACCACCTTGCCAAGTACCACAGCCCGGTCGATGCCAACGTCGACGATCACCAGCCGCTCACATTCGAAGGCGACCGGCGCCTCGGCAATTCTGGGCACGTCCACGTGTTTGGATGGCGCGGTGGTGAGGCCGGCCTCTTTCAACTCGTCGACATTCTTGGGGAAGTCGATCGCGGTGACGTTCATCTGCTCAGCGAGTTCGAAACTGCAAAGGTTGATGACGTATTGGCCGGTGCGGCGGATATTGCCTCCGGTGTCCTTCACGTCGCCAGGCGCCCGGCCACCAATGCCGAACGCCAGCACAGGCGGATTGCCCGACATCGCGTTGAAGAATGAAAACGGTGCGGCGTTCAGCGTGCCGTCGACGTCCTTGGTCGTGACCCAGGCGATCGGACGAGGGCCGATGGTGGCGACCAGCAGCTTGTAAACGTTCTGGTTTGAGGTATCGGCGAAGTCGAACAGCATACCGGGCTCCCTTGCGTGAATTGTGGCAGCGTTACGCGCGAGGCTGACGGCTGTCCAGATGGGCGGTTGGGGGTGGGGAAGTGCGAGGGCTCCGCCCTCGAACCCGCCAGGGACGCTTTCCCCTGGACCCTTGGCAAAGGCCGAGGCCCTTTCCAATCTGTCCATTGGTAGGGGAATGGGAGAGGGTCGACACAGACCTTGAGAGGTCACAGTCGGCCCGCTCCCATTCCCCTACCAAAATGAATGGTTCCAAGGGCGACTGCCCTTGGCGGAGGTCCAGGATTGAGCCGCGAAGCGGATCGATGGGCCGCCTGGTCGGCGTCCGGGGTGAAACCCCGGTGCTTCCCCGCCCCCCAATTGCCGCCTAGCATCCGGTCTGTCGCCATTCTCAGCACGGTCTTGCCCCATGCAACTCGCGTCCCGGACCTACGATGTGACAGACGTCTGGGCTGTCCAGGAGCTTTACCACGCGAACGGCTGGACCGATGGTCTGCCCATCGTTCCACCGACAAAAGATGCGGTGACTGCCTGTCTCGAATGGGCCATGACGCCACCGCAACAGCTCATTGGCATCGAACCGGTGCGCGGGGTTGCGATCACGGCAGAAAAACTCGCGATCAATGCCGTCATGGCCGGTTGTCTGCCGATGCATTTTCCTGTCGTTCTCACCGCTGTGACGGCGATGCTGCGGCCGGAGTTCCTGTTGCACGGCGCGACCGCCTCGACCGGCGGCTGCGCTGTGCTCCTGGTTATCAACGGTCCCATTCGCAAGGAACTGGGTATCACCAGTTCGTTCAACACGCTGGGGAACAGCGACCGCGCCACTGCGGTGATTGGCCGCGCCATCCGGCTCGCTTTGATCAACATTCTCGAAGTCAGACCCGGCGGGATCGACCGCTCGACTTTGGGCCATCCCGGCAAGTTCAGCTATTGCATCGCCGAGGACGAAGAAAACACCAGCTGGCTGCCGCTTTCCGTCCAGCGCGGTTTGCCTCCGGAGGTGTCCGCCGTCACCGTCCTGGCGGCCGGCTCGGCGCGGCAGCTCATGAACGAATGGACCACCCAACCCCAGGAAATTCTGGAAACCTTCGCCGCCGAAATGCGCGCCAATATGCGGCATTATTCGATCTGGCCAGGCAACTACGTCATCGTCATCCCACCGCAATTGCGCGAGCATCTGCAAGCCGCCAACTGGAGCAAGACCGACATTGCCAGCTTCATTCACGAACGCGCGCGCATCCATCGGCGCGAGTGGGCTGACGCCGGCAAAGGTGCCGTGGTGCGCGATCGTGGCGACACCGTTTACACTGCGCTTGAGTCACCGGATCAGCTTCTGGTCGTCGCTGCCGGAGGCCCGGCGGGCGGGTTCGGCGCGGTCATTCCGCCCTGGTTCGGCCATAAAAGTCACGCAGTCACAGAGCCGATCGGCGTTTGTGTCGATTGCGAACCACCGAAGCCTTGAATGTCACGTACAACGAACGGAGACCTGCCATGGACCTTGAGGTCCTCGACCCCACCAACGAAACAATCCCGCCGATTGGCCAGCCCGCGCCACGCCTGAGCACTCTGATCGGCAAAACGGTCGGCTTCATCTCCAACGGCAAGGAGGGCACGAAGGGCTTCTTCGCTCATCTCGAACAGCTGCTGCGTGCCGACTTTGGCGTTGCCGACGTGATTATCCGCGTGAAGACGAATTTCAGTGCGCCGGCGGAGCCACCGATCGTCGCGGAAATAACCCAATGGGACGCGGTGGTCAGTGGAATCGGCGACTGAGGCAGTTGCTCGTCGTGCAGTTTGCATGACGCCGTGACAGCCGAACGTCTCGGGGTTCCCGCAATTGGCGTAATGACCGAACGCTTTGTCAGCGCGGCGGAATTGATGTCGCGCGTTCTCGGCATGGAGGGTTATGAGTTCGCAGTGATCCCGCACCCGGTGAGCAGCGCCTCTGACGACGACCTCAAGGCCATGGCGGGCAGGACACTCGCACAGATTCAACGCCTGTTGCTGCGTCCGGGATCAAATAGTGGCCGGTGACGTTTTACGAAGCGGCACCATACCCGCCGCCGCCCGGCGTTTCGATCACGAACACATCGCCCGGGTTCATTTCGGTCTTGTCGGTTCCGGTCAGCTCGTCCCGCCGTCCGTCTGCGCGCTCCACCCATTGCCGTCCCGGTAAGGCATCGTCGCCGCCGGCCAAACCAAACGGCGCGACGTTTCGGCGCGAGGACACGATGATCGCGGTCATCGGTTCCAGGAACCGCACCCGCCGGATCGCGCCGTCGCCGCCGCTCCATTTCCCTTTGCCGCCTGATCCGTGGCGGATCGCGAACCGCTCCAACCGTACTGGGTAGCGTAATTCAAACACCTCCGGATCGGTCATCCGCGTATTGGTCATATGGGTTTGCACCGCGGCGGTGCCATTGAAACCTGGTCCGGCGCCGGTGCCGCCGCAAATTGTTTCGTAGTATTGGCGGGTCGCGTCGCCGAACAGGAAATTGTTCATCGTTCCCTGCGAGCAGGCGATCGAGCCCAGGGCGCCGAAGATTGCGTTGCAGGTGGCCTGCGAGACTTCCGTATTGCCCGCTACCACCGCGGCCCCGGGCAGCGGTGAAAGGAACGTGCCCGCGGGGATAATCAGTTTCAGCGGTTTCAGGCAGCCATCGTTCAACGGAATGTCGTCCCCGACCAGGCAGCGGAACACGTACAGCACCGCCGCCTGGGTCACTGCCGGCGGGGAGTTGAAATTGCCGCTATCCTGTTCCCCGGTGCCGGTGAAATCGACCACCGCCGAGCGTGTGTCGCGATTGACGTGGATCGCGACCCGTAACAGCTTGCCGTTGTCCATCCGGTAGTCGAACGAACCGCTGCCGATCCGATCGATCACCCGGCGCACCGATTCCTCGGCGTTGTCCATGACGTGGCGCATGTATCCGCTGACCGTCGGCCAGCCGAATTGTTCAACGACCTTGCGCAGCTCCTGCACGCCTTTTTCATTGGCAGCGACCTGCGCCTTGATGTCCGCCACATTCACGTCTGGGCTGCGCGCGGGATATTTCGCGCCGGCCAATAAAGCGCGGAACGGCGCCTCTCGAAACTTCCCGCCATCGACCAGCAAGAAATCGTTGATAATGACGCCTTCTTCTTCCAGCGTCCGCGACAGCGGTGGGGTTGAGCCAGGCGTAATCCCGCCGATATCCGCATGATGGCCGCGGCTGCCGACAAAGAACAAAATCCGTCGTCCGGTGTCGTCAAACACCGGGGTGATGACGGTGACATCGGGCAAATGCGTGCCGCCGTTGAACGGGTTGTTCAGCGCGATAACGTCGCCGGGTTTCAGCGTCGCGCCGCGGTCGCGCAGTACCGTCCGCACGCTTTCGCCCATCGCCCCGAGATGCACCGGCACATGCGGGGCGTTGGCCACCAGGCGACCCTCAGCGTCGAAAATCGCACAGGAAAAGTCCAGCCGTTCTTTGATATTAACCGAAAGCGACGTATTTTGCAAAACCGCACCAGTTTGTTCTGCCACGCTCATGAACAGGTTGTTGAACAGTTCCAACAGCACCGGATCCGGGCGGCCGCTGTCGGCTGGTACGCGTTCGGGGGCCGCCTCGGTGCGGCGCAGGATCATGTGGTCCAAAGCGGTAACTTCGGCGGTCCACCCTGGCTCGATCACGGTCGTGGCATTGGCTTCGCGGATCAGTACCGGGCCGGGAATGACATCGCCGGCCCGCAAACTGGTGCGCTCGAACACGCGCGCCGCATGCTCTCGCCCGCCGGTAAACAGCGACACGGTATCGATTGGTTCGGCCGCACCGGATGAGCGCGCCGGCAACGTCGTTTCCTTCACCTGGTCGCCGCGGGCGGTGGCTTCCACGGACACTTGTTCGGCAATCAGCGGACGTTCCGGGGTGGCAAAGCCGAACCGCGCGCGGTGCGACGCCGTGAAGTCCTGCGTTATCGAGGCAAGGTCGCGCAACGGTACCGGCAACGCGGCTTCCGTCCCGGCGTAACGCAGGTGCAGGGTCGCGCCATGCTCGATCAGGTCGGGCTCAGCGCCCTGGTCTACCAACGCAGCCCGAGCCTTTTCGGCAAGTTGCTCCGCCAGCGTTTCCAGTTCGGGCATCAGGTTGGCGCTCAAGGTTTTTTCGACCGCCTGTTCGCGCATCGCGGATTGATCGGCGAGGCCCATGCCATACGCAGAAAGCACACCTGCATAAGGGTGGACGAACACCGTCTCCATGCCCAGGGCGTCGGCGACGAGGCAGGCATGTTGGCCCGCAGCGCCGCCAAAACATTGGAGGGCGAAGCGGGTGACATCGTGGCCTTTCTGCACCGAGACCTGCTTGATCGCGTTGGCCATGTTGGCAACCGCAATGCGGAGAAACCCCTCGGCGACCTCGTGTGGAGAGCGGACCACGCCGGTCGCCCGGGAGATTTCTTCGGCCAGGACAGCGAATTTCTCCGCCACAACGGCGCTGTCCAACGTCTGATCGCCGTTCGGCCCAAAGATTGCGGGAAAATGCGCCGGCTGGATCTTGCCCACGCAAACATTGGCGTCGGTGACGGTCAGCGGGCCGCCTCGCCGATAGCTGGCCGGTCCGGGGTCGGCGCCCGCCGAATCCGGGCCGACCCGCATACGGGCGCCATCGAAGAACAGGATCGAGCCGCCACCGGCAGCGACCGTATTGATCGCCATCATCGGCGCCCGGATGCGCACACCGGCGACTGCGGTTTCGAACGCCCGCTCGAACCCGCCGGCGTAAAGTGCCACGTCGGTCGAGGTGCCGCCCATATCGAAGCCGATGATCCGGGTCAGGCCCGCCATCTGCGCCGTCCGCGCCGCGCCTACGATCCCGCCTGCCGGGCCCGACAAGATCGCGTCCTTGCCCTGGAAGCCGCCAGCCTCGGCGAGGCCGCCATTGGACTGCATGAAATAGAGCCGCGTGCCGTGCAGCTCGGCGGCCACCTGATCCACGTAACGCCGCAGGATCGGCGACAGATACGCATCCACGACAGTGGTATCGCCGCGCGGCACCAATCGCAGCAGTGGACTGACCGCGTGGCTGGCCGAGACCTGGGTCATCCCGGCTGCACGCGCGAGTTCCGCCAGGCGTTGTTCATGCGCGGGATATTTCCAGGCGTGCAGCAACACGATGGCGCAGGCGCGGATGCCATCGGCGACTGCTGCTGCGAAGACAGTATGGGCCGAGGCCTCGTCCAGCGGTTCGATCTCAGCGCCGTGCACATCGACACGCCCGGCGATTTCCTTGACCCGCTCATACAGCATGCTCGGCAGCGTAATGGCGAGGTCGAACAACCGCGGGCGCGCCTGGTTGCCAATACGCAACGCGTCGGCAAAGCCTCGGTTGACGATCAATAAGGTGCGGTCGCCTTTGCGTTCCAGCAGCGCGTTGGTGGCGACCGTGGTGCCCATCTTCACCGCATCGATCTGGCCTGACGGGATCGGCTGGTCCGGCGCCACGCCAAGCACCGACCGGATGCCAGCCAGCGCGGCGTCGCGATAGCGGCCCGGATTTTCCGACAGCAGCTTGTGGGTGGACAGGGTGCCGTCGGGCGCGCGGGCGACGATGTCGGTGAACGTGCCGCCGCGGTCGATCCAGAATTGCCATTTGCCCTTGGTCTTCATACCAACCTCGTCATGCCAGCCCCGTCATACCAGCCTCGTCATACCAGCCCCTGGGTTTGCCGTATGGGCTTGTATAGGATCGCGCAAAGAATCCGAGAGGTGTCGATCATGTCCCTGCCCAACGCCACGCTGGAAGCTGCCTATGAGGCAATGACCCCGGGTTCCGCCCGTCTCGCCGAGAAGGCGCGCGGCCTGTTTCCCAGCGGACTGACGCATGACAGCCGGCATTTCGACCCCTGGCCGATTTACGTCACCCACGGCCAGGGGCCGGTGAAGTGGGATGTCGATGGCAACCGTTACGTGGACTATTTCGGCGGCCACGGCGCGCTGATCCTGGGCCACGCCAATCCGGCAGTGCAGCAGGCAGTGCACGCCGCGTACGACCGCGGCAGCCATTTCGGCGCCTGCCACGAGGCGGAAATCCGTTGGGCCGAACTGATCACGCAAATGGTTCCGTCAGCCGAACGGGTACGTTTCACGAACTCCGGAACCGAGGCCACGCTGATGGCGCTGCGGTTGGCACGCGCCTACACCGGGCGTCAGAAAATCGTGCATTTCCGCGGGCATTTCCATGGTTGGCATGATCATCTGTCGAACGGCTACTCCAACCATTTCGATGGGACACCGACAACCGGCGTGCTGGCCGGCATTGCCGACAACGTTTTGCTGGCGGATCCTAACGATGTCGCCGGGATCGACCGATTGTTCTCCGACCATAAGGACATTGCTGCTGTGATCCTGGAGCCGACCGGCGCGAGTTTTGGTAAAATGCCGATCGTGCCGGCGTTTCTACGGCATTTGCGTGACCTGACCAAACAGGCCGGGAGCATCCTGATATTCGACGAGGTTGTGACCGGCTTTCGGGTCTCGCCGGGTGGACTGCAACAGGTTATCGGCGTAACGCCGGACATGACGACATTGGCGAAAATTCTGGCGGGTGGTTTGCCGGGCGGTGCGGTCGTTGGTCGCAAGGACATCCTCGATCTGCTCGACTTCGATGTCACAAAAGCGCAAGGAAAGGAGAAAATAGGGCATCAGGGGACGTTCAATGCAAACCCGGTGTCGGCGGCAGCGGGGATCGCGACATTGCAGATCCTGGCAACGACCGATGCGTGCGAGCGGGCCAATGCTTACGGCGCAACGTTGCGGTCGCGGATGAACGAGGTGCTGGAGGACGAGCAGGTAAAGTGGGCCGTGTATGGCACGTATTCCGGCATGCATATCTTCACCAATCCTGACGGTGACGACATCGTGCCATCGCGCTTCGATGCAGTGCCGTTCGTGCTGCGGATGATCAATAAGTCACGGCATGACGGAATGCCGGTGAAGGTGCGGATGGGGCTGCTGGTTAATGGGGTCGATGTGAACACCGGCCCGTCCGGCACGATTTCGGCGAGCCATGGTGAGGAGGAGATGGTGCTGACCGTCGACGCGTTTCGTGCAACGGTCAGGGCGTTGAAGCGGGAAGGGGCGATCGGTTAAGTGCATCGGCGCCATGCGGGGGTCTGTCCGTTTGTGCTGCGGCCCCGCTGAATAAATCTCTGAGATCGCGGAGTAAGCGGGGGACGCGGAGAAAGACCCGGCTGGCGCGACATCAAAATTCTCTGTGCCCTCCGCATACTCCGCGACCTCGGTGATACATGGAACCGTGGACTGGCACGAACGCCTACCCCCCGCGCACGTACCGCTTCGTCAGAATCCGCAGATGATCCCGGAAATGTGGCCGCAGCCGTTCCGTCCATGGCGTTCCGGCAGCCTTCTTCCAGGCGGCAGTCAGCGGCACATCCACTGATTGCAGGTGATACAGCGCCAGGTAGCGGTGCGTCCCTTTCATGTCGCGGAACCGCCGGGCGCACAGCGTCCCCGGAACTGCGGCAAGCGACGGAATGTGCTCGTTATCGTACCATTCGTTGAACTCTTGCTCGTACGCGGGGTCGACGTTCATCGCGTTCACCAGCAGTCCGCCCGCACCCGCCGGCGCAACGAGGTCGCCCGGCAGGATCTGCTCGCCATCGTGCCGCAGCATGCGTTGCGCAATCTTGCCCATCCGTTTTGACCAGACCGACAAGTTCTCATACGCGATCGCGCGATATGCCGCACTTTGCAACACAGCCAGACTGTCAAGCTCATAACTCGCCATCGCGTGCTTCGGATTGGCCACACTGATCCAGCGCTCACAGGTGCCGAATCCCGGCACGCGTTGCCGTTCCGGAATGTGCTCCAGGTCATACCAATCATGAAACTCGTCAGCCTGCGCCTTGGAATAATCGAATGCGACGAGAAGGATGCCCTTCGTCATGGTGTGCTCCCTGGGTATACGATGTTACATCAGCACGGGCCGGTCGCCCTCGACGATAATCCGCCACAGGACCCGGCTCTCGCTGCGGTCGTGGTCGCCGTGCGCGCGATGCATGGTCGCCCGGTCGTCGATGACCAGCACATCGCCGCGGCGCCATTGGTGCGTGTAAACAATCTCGGGCTGGATCATGCGGTCCAGCAGATCGGTCAGGTAAGTGCGGCTGTCGTCCGGCGTCATGCCCTCGATATACGCGGTCTTGGTGATGTGAAAATACACCGCAGGCGAGCCATGCACCGGATGGGTCCGCACCATCGGATGCACAATGGGCTTGCCGAATTTCTCCATATCTTCGGGGCGGATATCTTTATGATGATCATCCAGCAGGTTGACCGTGCGCATTTCGCGCAACCGGGCTTGCTCGTCTTCTGGCAGCATGTCGTATGCGACCCGCATATTGGCGACGCTGGTGTTGCCGCCTTGAGACGGGATTTCGACGCCATACAACATGGTCGCCGCCGGCGGCTTCTCGCGATTGGTGTGATCGGTGTGCCAACGTTCCGCTGGTTTCTGCCCATTCCGATGCCAGACCAATCCGATATCCGGATAATCCGGCATGTTATGCTGCGAGTAATGCTGCCGCATCGGCGGCCCGAACATCTCCGCCGCTGCCAGATATTGCTCCGGAGTCAGCGACTGATCGGGGAACACCAGCACCAGGTGCTCCGCCAGCATCTGCGACAGTACGTCCTTGGTGTCCGCATCGAGCTGTTGGCTCAGATCGATGCCGGCAATCTCCGCGCCAAGCGTGTGCTGGAGCGGCGTGATCGTTAGCATCATGGCGACCTCCTCCGATTCGTGCTGACGAGCGTAGCCCCGTACTGGGCGGGCGAAAATCCGGCAGTTGGCGCCTGAGCCAAACCAGTAAGGGTCCCGAACGTTAAGTCTGGGCCCCCGAACTTGCCTGGTGCGGCAGCCGCAACGTTCGTCGCAACGCCGCTGCTGCGCGGGTCAGGTCGGCCTCCACCATGGCGGCGGCCCCGTCGATCGTGTCTAAGCGGTTGGTGCGAACCGCGGTCAGAATCGCCCGCAACCTGGCTTCGAGCACTGCCATTCCATAGCCCCCGGCCATCCCGACCATCGCGTGGGTCTGCGCTGTGATGGCGCCGGTGGCGCCGGTTGCCAGCGAACGGCGTAGCGCGGGCAGCCGGTGGAACAGGTCGGCGATGCATTCCTCTACCATCTCCAGCAGTTCCTCGCGCGGCAGGTTGGCCCGCAGTTCCATGACCCGCTCGGCCGACAGGATTGGGATCCCTTCCTCGAATTCCTCGACCGGGCCGGAGAGGGCGCCGGCTTCCCGGGTGAAGGACCGGCTGAACCAAACGTGACGGCGGATGGCGCTGATCAGGTCATCCAACGTCGGATTTGCGACAAGAATGTCGTCAGCGCCGGAGTCGCGCCAAGGGCGCTCATCGGCCTCCTCTTGCGGTTGTGCCGAGACGATCAGTGGCATGAGCCGCGCCGGTCCGGTCAGGTCGCGGATGGCCGCGATGGCAACCTCGATTGACATGTCGGGCAGCGCGCCATCGATAAAGGCAATGTCATAGGGCACCTCGCGCAACGCCTGGATCGCACCTTCACCGGAAACAGCGACATCAACCATGTGGCCGTCGCGCCGCAACATCGTCACCGCCGCCATGCGCAATCCCGTCGCTGCTCCAGCCAACAAAATTCGAGTGCGCGGCAGTGAATTTCCTTCGGCGAGCAGCTGACCGGGGGCTCTGCCGCGCGGCCCAGGTAACAGGTCCGGCGGGAGGGCGAGGGTGAAATCATTGCCGGTGCGGCCATCGATCGATGACCATGCCTCGCAGGATAACTGCCCGCCCATCAGCGTCGCCAGATGGCGAGCGATCGCCGGACCCAGGCCGGTGCCCGGAATTGCGCTGCTGGGACCCTCCGCATTGCCCGGCACGACGACCCCATCGAATGCAGGGAACATCCTGATTCGCATAGCCTCAGGGATGGGCGCGCCGAAACCGCGGATGGTGACGCGCAGCGCGATCGCGCCGTGGCGGCCGTCCTCGCCGCCGTCCGCGAGCAGCCACATCGTGTCGGGTGCGGCGAAGCGCAACGCCTCGTGCATCAGCACGCGCACAATCTGACGCAACCGATCTGCGTCAGCAATGAGTTCGGCGGGCGCGGCATCGTTCACCACCTGATACATCGTGATGCCGCGATCCTGCGCCACCGGCTGAATTGCGTCGACAATGTCGCGTAACAACGGGCGCAGTTCGATCAACGCCGGCCGCAACGCCACGGCGCCGGCTTCCATGCGCGGCAGCTCAACAGCATCAATCGCCAGTCCTGCCAAACTCTCCCCGACCCGGCGTAACGGGTCGAGCAGCCGGACTGGCACGTCCATGCTCCGCAGCCAGTCAATCGATCGCGCCAGCGCAGCCACGCGCGTATTGAGTTCAAGCCCGACCACGTCGAGCAACCGCATGCGAAAGGCTTGTTCGCGACCCAGGGCCGCGCGCGTGTCCCAAAATGCCTGCCGCGCCTGCCGTGCTTCAGTGACGTCGGTATACAGTGCGACAAAACCGCCTTCAGCCAACGGGCGGCACCGCAGCTCGATGACATGGGCAGCGGTTTGAAAACTCAGGCTGGCACCGAAATTTCCGGCGCGTAGCAAGGCCATGCGCCGGTCTACTTCCACTTCGGCGTCTTTGACCTCGCCGAAATATCCTGCCTCGGCCTGGCTGCGCAGCACGTCCTCCATGGCCATGCCGGCACGGATAAGGCTGGCGTCGACGCCGCTGCGTGCAGGAAACAGCTCGTTCCATTCGACCAAATTCAAATGCGCATCGAATATGCCGACACCGTCGGCGATGGCGGCGAACGTCGCATGCAAACGGCGTTCGATGGCATCGGCGTGGGCGCGCGACACCTCGGCCAGCGCCTGCGAGGCGGCCAGATTGGCCTGCGCGTCGGCCGCCGTTGCGGCCCGCCGCCCGGCGGTGCGCAAGCCGCCCAAAATCAGTACGGCAATGATCGCCATGAGGGCCGAGATGACGCCGGCGAAAAGCCGCGCCTGCCGCTGCCAGGCTGCAACCGGCTGCATGACCTCGCGTTGATCCAGGCCGACGATGACCGCCAGGTCGCGGCCGGGGAGTCTCCGAAAGGCATGGATGCGAACCACGGCGTCAGTCGATGACGGTCCCACCCAAAGTTCGGCATCGCCGGCCTCCACTGCCGCGAACATTGCGGTGTCGGCAACGCTGGCATCCGGCGTCGCGCCCGTGGCGCCAAATGTGGCGCGCAACTTGCCGTCGGTCAGGCCGATCAGGGCAGCAAACCCGTTGCCTGTCGGAGGCGAGGCTGCAAACACGCTGGTGATGGCCGACACGCGATAGTCCGCGTCAATGATACCGGCGAAGGAGCCATCCGGGTGGTGCAAAATGCGCGCCGCGTCGAGATGCCACTGCCGCATGATCGGATTGACCGCGGCAACCCCCAGGTAAAGTCCTGGCCTCTGATTGCTGTGCTCGGCGGCGTTGCGGAACACGTCGATCTCGAAGACGCTCTGGCCAATGTAGTCGGGCACGGATGACTGGCGGATGATCCCGTTCTCGTCCGTCAGGAACATGTCGTGCGAGATCCCGTTAAGGATCGTTGCGCGTTCGCGGGCGGCCTCCAGGTTGAACCGGTCCGGGTCGGCCTCCCAATCCCGCACCATCATGCCGAGGGTCTGATCCAGCGCGAGCGTCTGGCGGCTGATTTGCTCGGCATAGCTCGCGGCGAGGGCGGTCACGATCGCGTCGGTCCGTTGGACGGCGTCGCGGCGTTGCGCATTGGTGGTCTGTGCCACGGTGTACCAGGTGAACCCGATCACGCCCACCGCCAGAGCGAATGTCGCCACAACGCTCAGGCCAGATCGGGCGGATCGGAAGAAACCGGACAACATCACAGAGAGCGGACGTCCCTTGGGATTATCGATCTGGGCTGGCGGAACGGCTGTGTATAACGTTTACCCCAATACAAACCTGCTTCATGACGTTCTGGCTTTCCAACCCGTCGAACCTGCCAGTCCGTCGAACCTGCCAGTCCGTCGAACCTGCCAGTCCGTCGAACCTGGTGGAACAGATTACGGTACTTGGGACATGCCTGTATAGGTTTTGTAAGAATTTGGACGAAAATCGCGCCATCCCAGTGCGGTAACCTGGGCGATCGATGTGCCGCCCACCCATGCCCTTCCTCCCGGCCGGTGCGATGACGTTTCATCGGCCGGGGCCGCAGCGGGAGACCGCGGCGGCCACCCAGAGTCGCAGGCAATTTGGTATGAGGTCGGTATGGCGAAGATAAAGGTGAAGCCGCCGGTCGTGAACTCGACGGCGAGGAGATGACCCGCATCATCTGGGGGTTCATCAAGGACAAGCTGATTCTGCCATACCTCGATATCGGCCTGAAATAATACGATCTCGGCATCGAATATCGCGAACAGACCGACGACCAGGTCACCGTCGATGCGGCGCATGCGATCGCCCAGTACGGGGGCGGCGTGAAATGCGCCACCATTACGCCCGACGAAGCACGGGTGACGGAGTTCAACCTGAAGCGGATGTATCGCAGCCCGAACGGCACGCTGCGCAACCTCCTGGACGGCACCATCTTCCGCGAGTCGATCATCTGCGAGAACGTTCCTCGGCTGGTACTGGGCTGAACGCAGCCGATCGTCATCGGCCGCCAAGCCCATGGCGACATCCATCGCGCTACGGAAATGCCTCCGAGGTCCGCGAGCTCCAGCACCTCCGGTCGGCTTGTGTGCTGTGGCACGAGGATATCACCGGCATCATCGTGCTGATGGGTTATTGCACGGCCGTGCCGCTGACGATGAATTTCCCTGCCGGGAATCCCCATGCCGTGGCGCCCGGCACTCCGGGGCTGGCAAGGGTGCGGCCATGAAAAAACCCGCCCCGGTTGTCCAGGGTGGGTCCTCGTAACGCAGCGTCAGAGCGCGGCGAGTGCTGCGTTCAGCGTCGCACTCGGCCGCATCGCCGCCGACACCTTGGCCGGATCGGGCAGGTAGTAACCGCCGATGTCCACCGGCTTGCCCTGCGCGGCGATCAGTTCGGCGTTGATCTTCGCCTCGTTGGCCGCGAGCGTCTCGGCCAGCTTCTTGAAGCGGACTTGCAGTGCCGCGCTTTTGCCCTGCGCAGCCAGCGCCTGCGCCCAGTACAGCGCCAGGTAGAAATGGCTGCCGCGATTGTCGAGTTCGCCGACCCTGCGCGCGGGCGAGCGGTTGAATTCGAGAATCTTGCCGTTGGCGATGTCGAGCGCGTCGGCGAGCACCTGCACGTCCGCGTTCTTGTGGGTCTGCGCCAGATGTTCGAGCGAGGCCCCCAGGGCGAGGAACTCGCCCAGTGAATCCCAGCGCAGATAGCCTTCCTGTTCGAACTGCTCGACATGCTTGGGCGCCGAGCCGCCGGCACCGGTCTCGAACAACCCGCCGCCCGCCATCAGCGGAACGATCGACAGCATCTTGGCCGAGGTGCCCAGTTCCATGATCGGGAACAAATCGGTCAGATAATCGCGCAGCACGTTGCCGGTGACGGAAATCGTGTCCTGTCCCTTACGGATGCGATCGAGCGAGAACTTGATCGCCTCGACCGGCGCCAGGATGCGGATGTCCAGCCCCGATGTGTCCTGCTCCTTCAGGTATTTTTCGACTTTGGCGATCACCTGCGCGTCATGCGCGCGATTGGCGTCCAGCCAGAACACCGCCGGCGTGTTGGTGAGGCGCGCGCGGCGCACCCCGAGTTCGACCCAGTTCCGGATCGGCGCGTCCTTGACCTGGCACATCCGGAAGATGTCGCCGGTCTCCACCGGACGCTCCAGCAGCACCGTTCCGTCATCAGCGACAACGCGGACCGTGCCGCCGGCGGGAACTTCGAACGTCTTGTCGTGCGAGCCGTATTCCTCGGCCTGCTGCGCCATCAACCCCACGTTCGGAACCGAGCCCATCGTCTTCGGGTCGAACGCGCCATGCGCCTTACAGTCCTCGATGACCGTCTGAAACAATCTCGCGTAACTGCGATCCGGGATCACGGCGTCGACGTCGTGCAGCTTGCCGTCGGCGCCCCACATGTGGCCGCCTTCGCGGATCATCGCCGGCATCGAAGCATCGACGATCACATCGCTTGACACGTGCAGGTTGGTGATGCCCCGGTCGGAATTGACCATGGCGAGGCCGGGCCGTGCCGCGTAGGTGGCCGCGATGTCGGCCTTGATCGCCGCCTTTTCGGCGTCCGGCAGCGTTTCGATCCTGGTCAGCAGATCGCCCACACCGTTGTCGGGGTCGAAGCCGATACGCGTGAGCGTGGCGGCGTGCTTTTCGAGCACATCGGCGAAGAAGACGGCAACGCAATGGCCGAACACGATGGGATCGGAGATCTTCATCATGGTCGCCTTCAGGTGCAGCGAGAACAGCACGCCCTGTTTTTTGGCGTCCTCGATCTGCTCGGCGTAAAACGCGCGCAATGCTTTGCGGCTCATCGCCGACGCGTCGATGATCTCCCCGGCCTGCAGCGGCGTTTTCGCTTTCAGCACCGTGACCGCGCCGTCGGCGCCAACCAGTTCGATGCGGGCATTGGTCGCCGCCGCGACGGTGGCCGCGATTTCCGAGCCGTAAAAATCGCCGCCCGCCATGGACGCCACATGCGTTTTGGAGGCAGCACTCCAGGCGCCCATCTTGTGCGGATTGTCGCGGGCGTATTGCTTCACGGCGCCAGCGGCGCGGCGGTCGGAATTGCCCTCGCGCAACACCGGGTTGACCGCGCTGCCGAGCACGCGGCCGTAGCGGGACCGGACGTCCTTGTCGGCGTCCGTCGTGGCGTTGTCCGGATAGTCCGGCACGTCGTAACCCTTGTCTTGCAGCTCCTTGATCGCGGCCTTGAGCTGCGGGACCGAGGCGGAGATGTTGGGCAGCTTGATGATGTTGGCCTCTGGCCGCATCGCGAGTTGGCCAAGTTCGGCGAGTTCGTCGTTGATCCGTTGCGCCGGGGTCAGTTTCTCGGGGAAATTGGCGAGGATGCGGCCGGTCAACGAAATGTCCTTCAGCTTCATCGTCACGCCGGCCGTGCCAGCGAAGGCTTCGACGATCGGCAGCAGGGAGAACGTCGCGAGCGCCGGAGCCTCGTCGGTCTTTGTCCAAACGATTTCGAGATCTGACATGCTTGCACCTCTGCGCGCCGAGCTGGCCTGGGCTGCGTGGAAATATCCACGGATTCAGCGCCTTGTCGCATCAGCGTGCGGGAAGGGCAAGCGGGGGCTCCGAGCCAGCATCCTCTCCCGGAGTTGAGCCAGCATCCTCTCCCGGAGTTGAGCCAGCATCCTCTCCCGGAGTTGAGAAGGAGTCGTTCACCGACATTTCCCAGATGCAAGGCCAATCCGAGCACGCGGGATGACCGATGATGATGGCTGAGCGCGCCCGACAAGATCGACGGCACGACGGGGCGCGCACCGCAGGGCAAGGACACCTCGACCAACCCGATCGCGTCGATCTTCGCCTGGACCCGCGGGCTGATCTATCGCGGCAAGTTCGGCAACACGCCGGACGTGACCGCGTTCGCCGAGACATTGGAAAAAATCTACATCGAAACCGTCGAGGCAGGGTTCATGACCCGTGACCTGGCGATTCTGCTCGGACCGCAGGAGCCGTGGTTGACCACGCAGGCGTTCCTTGCGGAGCTGGACGAGAATCTGCAAAAGGCAATGAAATAGGCACGGCGCCACGCGGTCCGATCGGGGCCGCGTGGCTTGCGTGCGTTAGCCCGGATGTTCGGTTGACGGATCGATCATCTTGCGGACTTCGGTGATTTTCGTGGCCGGGAACCCGCTGATTTCGGCATGCTTGCGGATAATGTCCTCATCCTTCGCGAGATAGACGCAAAAGGTTTTGTTCTGGGCCACGAAACTTTCCAGCCATTGGATGTCCGGGCCGAGCTGGCGTAGCACTTCATTGGATTTCGCAGCTGCACCGCGAAGCTGTTCACGCTCCAGCGAGCCGACTTCGGGAATGTCCCGTTCGATGATGAATTTGCGCAGTGCCATTGGTTTCTCCTTGTGACCCTGATCCGCTTATGCGCAGGACCGACCGGGCACTGTGTAGCCAAATGTGTCTCATGTCCAGCTTTGCTGCGGCATTGTCTCGGTTGCCGTCGCCAGATTGCCCGCAGCTGGTTGAATTTCGTCCTGACGATGGTAGTGGAATAATCCGGATGGGGAACGTCCTACCGACCGGACATCGGCAAGGCCGCTACATAGGTCTCCAGACGTTTGGCGAAACCGGCACTGACACTTTGCCGGATCGCGACCGGGGCGTGGTCCGGATGACCGGCGGCAAATGGCGGAGCCGGATCGTACTCGATGCTCAATTGTATCGATTGCGCGACATCGTCCCCGGCAAGCGCGGCAACGATCTGCAACGCAAAGTCGATGCCTGAGGTCACGCCGCCGGCGGTCACCACATTGCCATCCCAGACCACACGCCCCTTCTCGACGATCGCCCCTGTTCTGGGCAGCAAGTCTGTATAAGCCCAGTGTGTGGTGGCGCGGCGGCCTTGCAGCAGGCCGGCCATACCGAGGACGAAAGCTCCGGTGCA
>Ga0187867_10000073_pt1 | contig 87372 bp, 79 predicted proteins | sample June2016WEW_13_1_FD_132976 | JGI IMG/M metagenome (GOLD analysis project Ga0187867, IMG submission 132976) | Peatland microbial communities from SPRUCE experiment site at the Marcell Experimental Forest, Minnesota, USA - June2016WEW_13_10 | ecosystem: Environmental > Terrestrial > Soil >...
TAATGCCACGAAGCTAAGTCGCAACGCAATATTTCTCCCGGAGTTGTGATTTGAGGATCGCACGCAGCAGGGTCATGTACGGAAACTGTTTCTTGGGGCGTTTCAGCACGCGGGGCTCCAGACGTCCTAGACGAACCGGGTTGACGATCAAGTCTGGACATTGATCGATGTGGCCCAGGCGCAACCACGCAAGTGTGTCGGAAAAGCTCAGGCGATTGACGTGGACTCCTTGCCGCCGCGCCGCTTTCAGCATCAGCAAACGGATCAGGTTGTACACCAGCAGGAAGATCAGTCGCTCCTTTCGCACGCCCTGAAGCGTCTTGCACTTCAGCACGTCCATTCCCATCGTGATCTTCAAATGACGGATGTTGGTCTCGACCATCCAGCGCGTCAGGCGCAGCTCGATCAGTTCGTCGGCGGGATAAGCTTGCTCGTCCAGGAGCGTGGTGACGATCGTCACCGTGATGGGCCGAAAGCCGTTGCGCTGGACGGTGCGGCGAATCTCCCGCACGATGATGGACTCCGGGAGTTTGGACCACTGCTCGTCGCTCATCCACGCCGGCTTTTCCACCGACTTGAAGCATTCAACAAGTTGGTCGTCCGCGGAGGCTTTGCCTTCCGCCCGGCCGAGCGTTTTGACGATGCGGGATCGAGGCTTGCCGACCTGCTGGGTGGCGCCGCCCTTGCCGGGACGGGCATGTTCTCGCCGCGGATTGAAATCGACGATGCGCCGGTGATGGACGGGCCCCACGAAATGCAGATTCGCCTGTAATAACAGGGCCAAATGAGCCCATCCGCTGAACGCGTCATCTCCCAGCAGCACATCCCCGGCCTGAAGATGCCGGTGCATCGCCGGGGTCTGCGAAATATCGGAAGTATTCATCGGTGAGCCGATGCAATCGATCAACAGACCGCTGCGATGGTCCATCATCAACAGCAGGTGGGCCATCGGGAACCCCAAGCCCTCCCGGCAGCCCGAGGGAACGCCGTAGTGCGAGCGCAGCTCGGGCGCATCCGGCATCGAATCGCTGCTGCCGTCCACGACGTGAACGCGATGTCCGCGCCAGCGGTACGATTCATCGCCAAGGTCATCGGTGTTATCCAGTTCGCGGCGCGCCTGGTCCACGACCGAACGATGGACACTCTGAATCAACCCCAGCGGCAAGCGTGCCCGCGCCTGACACCAGGCGGAATCGGAGAAATCCTCGTCGGCCAGATGGCGCACCGCCGAACAGGCGACATTGCCGTGGGCGACCTGCTGAACGAACAACCGAAGCGTGTTGCCGGGCGTGAGCGTGGTGTTGCGGAAGAGATGGTCCTGAGCCAGCGCCAGTTGATTGATCCGCTCCGGCAGGAGAAGATCGTCCGTGCCATTGCGAACGTGACCGAGGGCGAGATCGAACGCAGCCATCCGTGGCCTCCTGTTGAAGAATGCGTGTCGTTGAACAACACCATTCTCTCAGAAGGCCGCGGCTGGCGCGAGCGATATAAGGCGCGCCAGGGCGCGGACTTAGGAACTATCTTCGTGGCATTACGCTACGTCCCCTTTAATCAATCTAATTGCTATAGCCGACTTTAATCAATTTGCGAGATAGATAGCCACGGTCCGGTTATGTGTCTCGCGCCGTTTCGCTCATTTAACATTCTTGCACAGGAGGAGCAAGGCTGACAGAAACCTGTCGATGTCCTCATCCCAGCGCATAGAAAATGTGCAAAGCCGCGTGTCGTCCTTGCCGTAGAGGCCGACCTCCGTACCCACCCAACCCCCATGTAGTCCATAAAGAGTTCCGTCGTACTTCGAGAGTTCGATGCGTGTGACGTCGGCAAATTGCAAGCGGGAGGAAGAATCGACGTACCTTGCAAGGCCGGTGTTTACGCGGTCACAACTTACGACGCGGCCGGTGACAACTTGGCCGGACGACAGGTCAACGCCTGTGACCAGGGTGCCGATTGGGATGAGGCCGGTTAGATCCTTGACGTTGTACGTGTTGCCCCCGGCAATGACCATGGTTCTGTACCTCACGGCGTCCGGGTTCACTTGCCTCGTCCAATTGAACGTTATTCCTTGCTCGTCGGCGTTTTGCCCTACAGGATCGGCGTCGGGAGGTTGGTCGCGTACGTCATGCGTATAATCGGCCGATTTCGTTTGAATTTCGGTCACGGCCTCTTTGAGGGACATCGTGACTCGCCTGCTGTAGGAATTTGTGATGTCCATGTCCATGGTGCACCCAGGAACGAAAACGAGCGACAAAAACGCAATGCTCGCTGTGGCGAGAGCGGTAGTGGGTGAAGAGGAAAGGTAAACTCGGCGTCGGGATTGATTAAAGGCGACGTAGCTCTTTTCCATGGTTTTACTCCGTCCTTTCCTTACTCCGTCGATTTAACCGTAACCTGTTCGTTCCGCGACAAATCGGCCAGCGTGCGTTTGCTCATCGTCGCGTGAATGATGATCCGGTCGCCGGCGTATTGGCGGTCGCGAACCTGGCAATGGGTTTCGATGAAGGCCAGCAGCTTGCCGTTGGAGGAGTCGGTTTCGAGGACGGCTTGCACCTGCTGGGCGTTGACCTGGGCCGCGGCGGCGGCGTAGAGGCGGTCGATCCCCTTGCCGGTTTTGGCGCTTAAGGGGATGGCATCGGGGTGCAGCGTTCGCCATTCGGGGAAATTCTCCTCGCCCTCGGGCGTGTCGATCTTGTTGAGCAGAAGCATTTCCGGTTTGTCTTTGGCCCCGATTTCCTCCAAAACCTGATGCACGGAATCGAATTGCTGGCGGGCGTGGGGATGGCCGACGTCCAGGACGTGCAGGAGCAGATCGGCATGGACGGCTTCTTCGAGGGTGGCCCTGAAGCTGGCAACGAGATTGTGGGGCAGATCGCGGACGAATCCAACGGTGTCGCTGAGCAGGACCTGCAATCCGCGGTCCAGCTTCCAGGCGCGGGTCTTGGTGTCGAGGGTGGCGAAGAGCTTGTCATCGGCATAAGCGCCGGCGGCGGTGAGGGTGTTGAAGAGGGTGCTTTTGCCGGCGTTGGTGTAACCGACGATGCAGATGGTGAAATGCAGGCGGGTGCGTTCGGCCACCATGCGGGTCTTGCGCTGCTGGACTTTTTCGATTTCGCCCTGGAGCCGGGCGATGCGTTTGCGGACGAGCCGGCGGTCGATTTCGAGCTGTTGTTCACCGGGTCCGCGGGTGCCGATGCCGGCGGGCGCGCCGCCGGCGATGCGCTCCAGGTGTCCCCACATGCGGGTGAGGCGGGGATAGGTGTATTGCATCTGCGCCAGCTCGACCTGGAGCTTGGCTTCGTGGGTCTGTGCCCGGGTGGCGAAAATGTCGAGGATCAATTCCGAGCGGTCCAGGACCTTGATTCCCTCCATGGGTGGGCTGTTGGCTTCTTCGTTGATGATTTTTTCCAGCCCGCCGATCTGGCCCGGCGAAAGATCGTTGTCGAAGATGATGACGTCGGCCTTTTCCTTGATGGCCAGGGCGGCGATCTCCTTGACCTTGCCGGAGCCGACGTAGGTTCCGGCATCGACGCGTTGGCGGCGTTGGAGGATGGTTCCGACGACCCTGGCGCCGGCGGTTTTGGCAAGAGCGGCAAGCTCGCCGAGGGGATCGCGCGGATCGGCGGTGGATTTGGGCAAGATGACCCCGACCAGGATCGCCTGCTCCTGGCGCACGGAAAGCTCGGTGCGTTTCGGTTCGGACACGGAGGCATTGTAGTTACCCATTGCCAATTGCCAATCGGCAATTAGGTCCAGGCTGATTCGACTGGCGTTTGAGGGTCACCGGGGCTACAATTTAGCCTCGTTTTTGGGTCTGACGGTCTCGACGCTTGCCACGGCAATAGCAACGGCGCATGTACCTGGATTCGCCGCACATCTCGTCTTCCGGCAATGGCGCGGGAGCTTGCGCGCTCAACGCCAACGTTCTGGTTTTGAACCGCTTTTATCAGGCGATCCGCGTGATCAACGTGCGGCGGGCTTTTTCGCTGCTCTGCCGGCAGTTGGCGGAAGTCATCCACATCGAAACCGACCACGCCGGGCAAAGCCGGTGGCAGAATTTCAATTTCGACGACTGGCGGGAAATCAGCCAGCTCAAGGCTGAATTCGAGCCGGACGAATACGACTGGATTCACACGGTGCGGTTTCAAATCGCGGTGCCGCGGATCATCCGGCTCCTGGCGTACGAGAAGCTTCCGCGGCAGGAGGTGAAATTCAATCGCCGCAACATCTACGCCCGGGACGGCAACCGTTGCCAATACTGCGGCAAACGGACGAGCACGACGGAGCTTTCGCTGGATCACGTGGTTCCCAAGAGCCAGGGGGGCAAGAGCACGTGGGAGAACATCGTGTGCTGCTGCGTGAGATGCAACGTGAAGAAGGGCGGCCGCACGCCGGACCAGGCGCACATGCACCTGGTGACGCGTCCGCTGAAGCCGAAGCGCAGCCCGGTGATCAACATCCGCCTGGCCGATGCGCGGTATTCGAGCTGGAAACAGTTTTTGGATACGGCGTATTGGACGGTGGAGTTGAAGTAGCGAGTTGGCGGCATCTCGTACGGTCGCTCCACCCCCTCACATCGTAGCGAAACATCAACTGGCTTTTCGTCGCTTCTTTTTCGCGGGCAACCCGAGTCGCCGCCGAACTTCCTCGATGGGAATTCCGCCTTCGGCTTTGTACATGGCCCTTGATTTTTCGATGATCGAGACGAACCTCGGATTATTCGCCAGGGCGATTGATTCCGCGTCCATGCTCTTTGCCGAGCTCAGAACGGCCAGCGGTTTGCCGTTTCGCAGGACCAGCACCGCTCCGCGATCGATTGAATTCGCGTAATCCGCCAGCGCTTTGGTCGCCTCTGCAATTTCAACGGTTCTCATAGGGAGCCACCTATTCGTACACATCGCGCCGGTGGGCGATATTTACCACGACGACACGCCGTGCCGCGTCTTCGATCCTGTAAACGACTCGCCAATCTCCGATTCGGTATCGCAGCAGATGGGAAAAATCCCCTTTGAGACGCTTGATGTTGTTGTGCTTTCGCGGGTCCGAGCGAAGGACCGAAAAGCACCGATCCAATCGTCGCTGCAAATTAGCGTCGGCGTGTTCAAAAAAGCGCCCGGCGTCGGCCGCGAGGATCAAGTCGTAAGGGTCAATACTTCCGCCGGAGTTTCTCAAAAGGGATGAATCGACCAGCGGCGATGTCACGCTCTGCCTTTGCCAACCTCGCGCGGAACCGGGCCATTCGTGCGCCGGGATCGTCATCGGCCTCACTTCGCCCTAGAAGTGAGAGCAAATTGGCGGCATAGCGCAAGCGACCCTCGTCCAGATCATCGATCTGTTTCTTAATCTTCCGGCGAAGTTCCAACGTGCTCATGCCATGTCTCCTAAATCTATTGTATCAGCGATCCGGGTCTTTTCTACGCGGCGGCGAACGGAGATCACAATCGGCGCGGCGCGCTGCGCCGATTTTTCACCATCCCCCATCTCCCGCGTCCGCCGCACGCCAGAGATACCACGCGGCGATGGTGCGATAGGGCCGCCAAGCTTCGCCGAGCTTGGTGATTTCCTCGGCCTTTGGCCAATGCGTCAGGCGATAGGCGGATTTTATGGCGCGTTGCAATCCGAGATCGTCGACGGGCAAAACGTCCGGGCGATTCAAGACGAAAATCAGGAACATCTCGGCCGTCCAGCGGCCGATGCCTTTGACGGCGGTCAGGGCGTCGATCACTTCTTGATCGCCGAGTTGGGAGAGCCGATGGTTGGGGATGGCGCCGCTTAGGAAATGTTTTGCGAGATCGATCAGATATTCCTTTTTTTGGCGGGAGAGGCCGCAGCCTTTGAGTTGGGCTTCCGGTCCGTTGCCGAGCAGGTCCAGCACGAGCCGGGGCGTGGGGCGTTTGCGGGGGAAACATTCCCTGAACCTTCCGAAGAGCACCGAGGCGACGGCGGCGGAAATCTGCTGGGAATAGATCGACTTGCACAGCAGGACGAAATGGTCGCGTCGCGGAGTGAGCGCGCAGGGTCCGACCGCGGCGATGACGTCGCGCAGGACGGGATCGCGTTGGAGATGCCGGCGGGCGCGGGTCCAATCGTCGTGTTTCATGGGCGGGTCATGGTAAAACGCAAGGGCGAAATTCGAAACTCGAAACTCGAATGACGAATCAAATTCGAAATTCGAATGACGAAATGGCCCTTGTTTCGAATTTCGAGTTTCGAATTTGATTCGAATTTCGAATTTCGGAATTCGAGTTTCGCGCTCGCGCGCAATGGACAGGAGCGTATGCGCGGCCTTACAATCATTGGCATCTCTGACTTATCCCGAAGGAGCAGGCATGCGTCCGCCGTTGAAATTGAGTGGAATCGATCAGGAACATTTGCAGGAGTTATACAACGAGGCGGGCATCGCCCGGGATGAATTGCCCTATTCCGCGGCGTTTGAGGCGCTTTGCCAGGGGTTTCAGGACCGAACGTTCAAAAACGCCCATCCGGAGCAGGTTTTCTGCGCATTGCTGAAATACGTTCGAAGCGGCACGAATTCCGCGGGTGAACCAACGGCCGCGGTCGTCACCGAGGAACAGGTAAAGCTGCTCAAGGGGATGCTTCCACGGCATACCAAGGGCGGAAAACTGATTCCCTACAGCGATGAATTTGAAGCGGCGCAGCGGGAATTCAACAAATTGCAGGGTATGGAGTTGGTGGCGGGCGATTTCTGGCGGGCGGTGATGCAGGCGCAAGGCCCCAAGCGCCGCCCTCCGAAGCGCGCCAAAGTCGCCGCCGCGCCGGTCGAGGATGACGACGAGGACGGGGAATAGTTCACAAGTTGTTATTGCAAAACAAGTTATTTGTAGCATTGGATTGCTTTATTGTCCTGTTGACTTTATTGCCCTATTTCATCTATAGATAAATAGGAATTAAGGCGGCTCCTTCAAGGCTTTTTCAAATGGGATCGCTAACGTGGAAAGAGAAGCTGGGGGAGCGCGTTCCCGCCGATTGGGGGCAGGAAATCGACAGTTTTGAGGCGCAGATCGCCTTGCGAAAGCAGGGCAAGATCGAGGAGAAGGTTTTCGCCGAGACGCGGCTTCGCCGGGGGGCTTATGGGCAGCGCTACGACAACGGGCAGCGGCACGATGGGATCAAGACGCAAAGGCTGCCGTACAGTTCGCTGACCAAGGGTCCGGAGACGTTTTGGGAAGCGCCGGGGATGCAGCGGATCAAAATTCCGTACGGCGGCGTGAATCCGGAGCAGATGGTCGTCCTGGCGGAACTGGCAGAGGAATATTCCGATGCCATCTGCCACATCACGACCCGGCAGGACATTCAGTTGCATTTCGTCAACATCGAGGACACGCCGGACATTTTTCGGCGGCTGGCGGCGGTGGGGATTACCACGCGCGAGGCGTGCGGAAATTCCGTTCGCAACGTGACCGCCTGTCCGTTGGCGGGCGTGTGCAATACCGAGGCGTTCGACGTTACGCCGTATGCGAAAGCGCTGGCGTTTTATCTGCTCGGCCATCGGGACATCCAGGATTTCGGGCGGAAATTCAAGATCGCTCTTTCCGGCTGCGAGGACGAGGCCTGCGCGCTGGTGTCGATGCACGATCTGGGCGGGATCGCGGCGACGAAAGTGGTGGATGGGAAAACGGTGCGGGGATTTAGGATATTCGTGGGCGGCGGGCTGGGGGCGGTGCCGCACCAGGCGAAGCTTCTGGACGAATTCGTCGCCGAGGAGGAATTGCTCCCGCTGGCGCGTGCGATCGGCCGGGTGTTCGCGCGGCTGGGAGAAAAGAAAAACCGAAACCGGGCGCGGCTGAAATTCCTGGTTCAGAAGCTGGGGATCGAGGAATTCCGGCGGCTGGTGCGGGAAGAGCGGCGGACGATGCCGGACGATCCGGCATGGCGCGAGCATTTTGAGCGCATTCCCCGGTACGAGGAAAAACCCTCGCTGGCGGCGGTGCAGCTCAACGGCGCTCGCCGCCCGGCGGGATACGACCAATGGGCGGCGACGAACCTGTACTCGCAGCGTCAGGCGGGATATTACGTCGCGACCGTGACCTGCCCGCTGGGGGATCTGACATCCGACCAGATGCGCGCTTTGGCCGAGATTTCCCGCCATTATGCCGGTGGAAACGCGCGAACGACGGTCGAGCAGAACATGGTGCTGCGTTGGATTGGGCACGATCAGACGATCGCCCTGTACAAAGAGCTTTCGGCGATCGGGCTGGGCGAAGCCGGGGCGGGAACGATTGTGGACGTGGTGGCCTGCCCCGGCACGGATACCTGCAAACTGGGGATCGCCTCGTCGCGCGGGTTGGCGGGCGAGCTGCGGCGCCGGCTGGCGGCGAAAAATGCCACGCTCGATCGCGCGATTCGGGGCCTTCGCATCAAAGTTTCCGGCTGTTTCAATTCCTGCGGCCAGCATCACGCGGCGGACATCGGTTTTTACGGCAACAGCCGCAACGTCAACGGATACACGGTTCCGCATTTTCAGGTGATGCTGGGCGGCCAGTGGTCCAAGAACGCCGGGAGCTATGGGCTGGCGATGGGCTCGGTCCCGTCGCGGCGGGTCCCGGACCTGATCGAGCGATTGACGGGCCGATACGTTGCCGAACGCACGGGCGAGGAATCGTTCCAGGCCTTTTGCCAGCGCATCGGCAAGCCGGCGCTCAAGGCGATCGTGAACGAATTCACGGCGGTTCCGCTGCACAAGGACGATCCCTCGTTCTACCACGATTGGGGCGATCCGCGGGAATTCACCATCGGCGACATGGGCGTGGGGGAATGCGCCGGGGAGATCGTGTCGTTGGCGCAGTTCGGATTTACCCAGGCCGAGAGCGAGGCGTTCGAGGCGCAGCTTCTGCTGGATGGCGGGCAATATCGTCAGGCGGATGAGAAGGCGTATCAGGCGATGGTCACGGCCGCCCGGACGCTGGTGCAGGCCCAATGGCTGGACGTGCCGAACGACCCGGCGGTGATCGTCGAGGAATTCCGCAAGCGGTTCGTCGAGCCGAAGATTTTCTGGGACACATATCATCACGGCCAATTCGCCAATTACCTTCTGTCGCGGCACGAAGGGGTGGATTCGCGATATACCAAAGAGACGGTCCACAAACTGGTGTCGGAGGCAAACCTGTTCATCGACGCGGCCTACAAATGCCATGCGAAGATTCAGGCCGTCGGCGCGGTTCAGATCCCGGCGCCCCAATAAATCCATGGACGTTTACAAAATAGCGGTGAAGATTTTTGCCTCCGCGCCCCAAGGCGTTGAATTCGATTTCGTGCCGATCTTCCACCATTGGATTCAGAAGCAATCGGTCCAGGGGCATCGGCTCATTGACGTGGCGGACTACGGCCACGTCGCCGCCGGTCCCGGCACCGTGCTGGTCAGTTCCGAGGCGAATTTCTACATGGATCGCGGCGAGAACCGGCTGGGACTTTTGTATTCGCGCAAGTTGCCGCTGGAAGGATCGTTCCAGGATCGCCTACGGGCGGCGATCGGCGAAGCGGTGAAAGCCGCGGCGACGCTGGAACAGGAGCCGGAGGTTGCGGGCAAGCTGAAATTTAACACCGATGAAATTGTAATCCGGCTGAACGACCGGCTGCGGGCGCCGCCGAACGACCAAACCGTCGCCGCGGCCAAGGGCGACGTGCAGGCGGTGGCCAATTGGCTCTACGGCGATTCGGCGGTGGTTGAGTCACATTTCACGCCGCTGACAGCGGTCGAGTTCAGGATTCGCTCGAAAGAGAAACCGGCGTTGGAGACGTTGCTGAAAAAGGTTTGACGCCGCCACCCACTTCATTTCATGGTCCCACGACGAAATCGCAATACTCATACGCCAGATTCCATCGCGGCCGCCGCGGGTCGTAGAGCACGATGAGCGCGGTCCCATCCGACGCGGTTTGATGGACCCAATTGGTCACACTGCATTTGCCCGCATATTCCAGTCCCTCCGGAGTGGTGAACGCATACGTCAGTCGATAAATCTTTCCGCCTCGCCCGGAGCGTTCGCGCCGCCCGGTGACGATCCCAACAGCGGGTTGGCCAATCCTGGCAATCCATCGCTCTCGAAGCGGCACTACCCACAGGAAATACACAAACACCGACAGTATTCCATTCCAGAAGAGCGCAATCCCCAACATCCCGAGCGGCCCCGTCTCCTCCCATTCCGCCTGCCCCACAAACAGCGAATGACCCCATAGCTCCGACGCCCGCCCATTATGACGATCCCCCACGCGGGTCTGATTGTAAGCGTCCTTTCCAACCGACGCCCTTTCGTCATAGCGCCGGCCATCCAACTTATAATGGTAATAAATATCGTACATTAGCCCGCCCTTGCGGGCGGGCGTGGTCTGCTTCTGATCCACGATTGCCGTCACCGGTGTCCCAAACCGCGAGACCAACAAATGCGACGGCACCGAGAGCAAAAGAATAATCCCGACACACACATGCGGCAGAATGAACAGCCGCAGAAACGTGAGCAAACATCCGCCCCTCGTTCGCCGCACAACGCGCGGCGCTGGCGGAATCCCCGCAATGCGTTCGCTCATGTCGTTGGGGCCCATTCCCAAAATGTTAGCCATCGGCAATGATTTTGGAATTGGAATCTTGAACCGGGATTTGAACGACGGCGTGCCTCGACGAAATTCAAACTCGAAATCCGAAATCCGAATGACGAATCAAGTCCGAATGACGAAACCCGAAACGAATGCACCTATTGTTATCGCCACTTGTTTCGTCATTCGGATTTCGGATTTCCGTATACGCATGTCCTGGAATCACGCACCCTCATTTAGAAACCAGCGCCCTTTCCACCAGCCGGCGCGCCTCCGGCGGCAACGGCAGCTTCAGCGCCGCCGCGTGCGCGTGCTCGGACATCTTCTTCCACGTTCTGCGAAGGATGACGATCACTTTTTCCTCGTCGTGTCTCGGCGCGAAATCGGCGAAATAGTTCTCCAGGAATACGAGGCAGGCGACGTCTTCGAGCATCTGCATCTGCGGATCGGAATTCAATTTCTCCTTGCGCAAAAGCGAGCGGACGCGGGCGATGGTCGCGTTGTCGTACCCGGCTTGGCGGAGGATTTCGGCCGCGGCGTCGGCGTGGAAGGAATAGAGGCTGGTCCGCCACTTGTGATATCCCATGCGGGTCATCGGATAGCTGGAGCGGGGGATGGTCCAGCGGCGAATGTGCTGGGCGCGGGCGGCAAGTTGAAGAACCTCATCCGCCTGCGGATAAAGACGGCTGAGCCAATCGGTCATGCGGCGGGCGTACAAAAGCTCGGCTGGAACGCCGGCGATCAGTGTCGGATCCTGGGCATTGGCGGCGTCGATTTGAGCGATCGCGGCGGTGAATCGGTCGCTTTGGGGCATCGCAGTAATTTTAGCAGAATAATTATCCCGCGGAGCGGCGCTGATGGTGAATGCTGGAGACCGCATAAATGGCGGCCAGGGCGCCGCCGACGTAGCCGCCGAGGTGTATGCCGTAGACGGTCATAAAGCGATGGGGACGCCAGAGGTTCAGTTCGGCGATGTTTTGGAAATCCGCACCTGTCCAGTTGAGGAGATAATCGTTGCCGGCCAGGCCGAATAACGCGGCGGTGATGGCGGTGATGGCGAGGACGATCGGCAGGCGGGCGGCGAGGCGGGCGTAGGGCAATTGCGGGCCGCGGCGGGAAGGGTTGTTGGTGATGAGCATGGCCGCGCCGACGATCAGACCGGCCCACCATGTCGCCGCGGCGCCGATGCCCAGGGCCTGGAGGCTCAAGGCGCCGGGGTCGGGCGGCGTTTGGGGGCCGAGGATGCCCGCCAGATCTTTGCCATAATAAAAATATTCCCACGAGATTCGGCAGGTGATCTGGTCGTTGACAATGCCGTAAGCGACCGCCACGCCGACGCAGAGGGCGAGAAATGCGTATTCCCGCCAGCGGGTCGCGTTGCGGCCCTTATTCACAAGGTCCGCGATTGCAAGGCCGGCAAGAATGACCAGGCAAACCGCGATCCGTAGCGGCGAAAAATTCATGACGTCAACTCAAGGAAGCACGAAAGCGCCTTCGTCGATTAGGGCTTGACGAATTGAAATCTGGTATCGGCCGTTGATATTGAGGACGGCGACGGTGGCTCGGCCAATGGGCGTGATGCCGATGATCGCCGCGCCACGCCAGCGAAAGTGCTCTGTCCAACTGTCGGTGCGCGGATGAAACAGCCGCGTTATCGTTCCCGTTTCCGAGTCGATCCCCGCGACGTTTGGTCCCTTGTGGCGGTTGCAATAGCCGCAGGCAAGGGCGAGATTCTCCGGCTCATTGCTCCCGCCGTGTGGTTTGGATTGCACGTGATCGATGCTGAATTTCAGCCTCGTTAGCGATTGGGGCAAGTGGCAATATTCGCATCTTTCCGCTGCGCGCCGGCGAACCTCCTGTTCGATCGCTTTGTTCATCGGGTGAGTTAGGCGGCGGAATTGTGTTTTTTCAAGGACACACGCGCCTTGGACTGAAGAACGGTCAGCAACGCGTTGACGGCCAGGAACTCGTCGATCTCGGACTGTTCATCGTCGCTGAGCGAACCTCCCTGGGCCTTGGAGGCCAGTTCCGCGTAGCGGTCGTGTTCGTCGGCGGTAAAGTTCAGCGACAACACGTAACGCGCGTGCTCTTCGGAAAATCCGCCATGCTGCGGCTCGATGATGCGTTCAAGAATGTCCGGCTGCCTCGCCATCGTCTTGGATTCTACCAGAATACCCGACCTTCGGCTATCAAGCGCAACATCGCGATCCACGGCGCGAATAGTTCATGCCGTCACGATGTGATCGCGGCGGCCGGTGACGTGGCGCGTCGCGCCGCGGGTGTCGATGATCAACTTGGCGTGATCGGCGATCATTTGCCAGTCGTAGGCCGAGTGGTGCGTGGCGATGATGACGCAATCGTAATCGCCGAGGGATTTGGCGGAGAAGGACTGGCTGCACATCTGAAGGTCGTAATTTCGCATGCGATGGGTGGCGGGGACGTGGGGGTCGTTGTACTGCACGACCGCGCCGAGTCGGGCGAGCTTTTCGATCAATTCAAAGCTGGGGCTTTCGCGGACGTCGTCGATGTCCGGCTTGTACGCCAGGCCGAGGACGAGGATTTTCGCGCCCTTCACGGCCCTTGAGCGTTGGTTGAGCGCCGAAGTGGTGCGCTGGACGACGTAGTCGGGCATTTGGTGGTTGATTTCGCCGGCCAACTCGATGAACCGCGTGGGCATGCCGACTTCCTGGGCCTTCCAGGTGAGGTAAAACGGGTCGATGGGAATGCAATGTCCGCCCAGGCCGGGGCCGGGGTAGAACGGCTGGAATCCGAAGGGTTTGCTGCTGGCGGCGGCGATCACTTGCCAGATGTCGATGTCCATCGCGGTCAGCACCATTTTCATTTCGTTGACCAGGGCGATGTTCACGGCGCGGTAAATGTTTTCCAGGAGTTTTGCGGCCTCGGCGATCTCGGCGGAGGCGACGGGGATGACTTCTCGGATGGCCTGCTGGTAGAGGGCGACGGCGACTTTGCCGGAGACCTCGTCGATCCCGCCGACCAATTTTGGGATGGTTTGGGTACTCAGGTCTTTTCTGCCGGGGTCTTCGCGTTCCGGCGAGAAGGCCAGGAAGAAATCCGTTCCGCAGCGCAGTCCGCGCGATTCCAGCGCCGGCAAAACGATCTGCCGGGTTGTGCCGGGATAGGTGGTCGATTCCAGGACGACAAGTTGCCCCGGCCGAAGCCTGCGGGCGATTTCGTCGGCGGTTTTCTGAACGTAGGAAAGGTCCGGCTCGCGATGGCTGCCCAGCGGCGTGGGGACGCAAATGATGACGGCATCCGCTTCGGCCAGCCGCGAAAAATCCGCCGTGGCGTCGAATCGGCCGGCCAGCTTCATATCCCGGACGAGGGTTTCACCCAGATGTTTGAGATAGTTCTCGCCGCGCTGGAGGGCCTCGATCTTGGCCGGATCGACGTCGAATCCGATCACGTGGAACCCCGCCCGGTGGAACGCCGCCAGCAGCGGCAGGCCGACATACCCCAGCCCGATGACGCCGACGCGTGCGGATTTGGAGGTGATTTTGTCTAGGAGTTCCATCGGAGGGGACAATATATCGCAAGACGCCCCGCGGACATACTCACTCCACCGACTGAGTGGCGGGTGTGGGATGGCTTCCTTCCGCCGGCGCCCAGCTTGCCACGTCGCGGAATTGGCCGCCTTGCTTTTGTTCGCGCCGGGGTCGGTCCGAACCATCGCCGGTGTAAAAGCTATACATAGGCTGGTCGAGTCGAAAGAACAAACCGTCCTTCATCCCGCATCGCGAGTAAACCAGCGGCCGATCTGAACCGTCCGGCAATCCGCCTTTGATCAGCGCGTACCCCAGTGTCTGCTTGCCGTCCCCCCAAGGATCGATCGGTACGCTGGGCAAGTAACCGTGCAAGTCATCCAGCGACTTCGGCCAGTCGCCTGTGTCGAAACGGTAAAGGTGGCATGCAAGCGACATCGCCGCCATATCGCGCTCGGCGTTGACGCGATTGCCGGTCTCGATGCAGCCATCAAGCGACGGCTTGTTAATGGTGTTAACCTTCGTTCCCTCGGCACGCAGGATTTCGTTCACCTCGGTTTTGGCATCCTGTTGCTTGAACAATTGCTCGATCAATTCACGCGCGACGCTGGTCTGAAGGTCTTTGCTGTCGCCGGGATCTTTCGTCAAAGCAACGTTGGACGTAATGATCTCGAACCGGTTACAAATTTGGGCTCGAATGCCCATGCCAACCAGCAGGCAGACGAGCTTTTTCTCCGATTGATGCTCCAGCATGTCCGCCAAGTGCCAGTGATCGCGAACGGTTTCGATTGCCGCCGCATCGTTGCCGTGAACGTACTGGTAGAGTGCGGCATCGGCCAGTTCGTTGCTCAGGTTGCGGCACTCATTCAGGTAGCCCTGATCTGGCAGCTTCAAAGGGGGCCAGTTTGCCTGTTCGATCGAACGTGCCTGATGTGCCAGCGCGCGGGCATCGACGTTGGCGGCAAAGTCGGCCGTTTCCATACGCTGCCATTCGGCGGGATATGGCGGATAGCCGGCGTAGTCCAAATTGGACGCCGAGGGGGACATGATGTTGGCGGTGTCATTGATGCGGATCAACTTTGCCGCCTGGAGATAGAGCTTGGCTGCGTCATCGGCGGGCTGGGTCGCTTGCGCGACGGCCGATCGCTGCCACACGCATAAGGCGCCAAGGATCAATAGCAGTCTAAGCATTTGAGAGCCTTTCCGTTGGGGAAGTAATTGCCCGCAGTAAGGACGGAGTCCTTAGCATAATCTTTCAGCGTCAGAAGGGCGAAAGATAAGAAGAGCACTAGACGGATCGCGGGGCCGGGGCGAGGACTTCGCCGTAAATTTGCAGCAGGCGGTCGGTTTTCTGTCCCCAGTCATAGAGATTTGCCTGCACGCGCTGGAGGCCGGCCTGGCCCATTTGGTGGCGGAGGTCGCCGTCGCGGGCCAGGCGGAGCATGGCATCCGCGAAGCCTTGGATGAATCCATCGCGAGTGGTTGGGGGAACGCGAATTCCCGTTTCATCCGTGACGTGGATGGCGGGGCCGCCCCAATCGGTGGCGATGACGGGCAGGCCGACGGCCATCGCTTCCAGCAGCACGATTCCGCCGACTTCGCGCAGGCTGGGCATGACGAAGACATCGGCCTGGCGAAGCCGGGCGGCGGCATCGTCGGCGGTGACCCAGCCGACGAAATTGATGCGATCCTGGAGATTCAACCGCCGCGTCATTTCTTCGAGCATTTGGCGCCGTTCGCCGTCGCCGAGGAGGTCGAGAACGGCCCGGGGTTCCTGATCGGCGACGATCTTGAAAGCGGGGATGAGAAACTGGATGCCTTTGACGTCCGCGAGCCGGCCGAGATAGACGAAATGGATTTTATCGTCGTTTCGCGGCGGGAGATCGATCTTCCGATTCCAGACCGCCAGATCGACGCCGGCATCGGGGATTTCGTAGATTTTACCGCGGACGCCCTTGGGCAGGGCATTGCGGGCGCGGTCGTTGGCGACGATGAGGGCTGCGGCCTTTTTCTTGCCGGGCATCAGGCGGTTGAGAGGACGCGAAAGGGCGCGGCCGAAAATTTCGACGGCGGTAGCGCCGCGGGATTCGAGATGGCGGAAGGCTGGCGGATAAGTCATCCCCCCCGCCAACGGGCCGATGATCACCGGGACGCCGAGGTTGTACATCAGGCTGACCTGTTTGGGCGAGACGGGGGTCATCTCGTGGACGAGTTGGATGCCATGCTCGGCGATGAGCCGGCGGACGATTTTTCGCTGAAACAGTTGGTTATAGAGATGGCGCATGACGCCGAAGGTCTGGACGTCGATCTTGTCGGGGAATAGCGAGCCGATTTTCCACAGCAGGCGGTCGATTTTCGTTTCGGGGGAGAAATGAATGCGATCGTGGTCGTTGGGGAATCCGGCGAGGACTTCGGCGCGGGTGCGGGCGTGGACGACCAGGTGGATATCGACGCCGCGTTGGCGAAGATATTTGAAGAAGAGCCAGGGGAGGCTGCCTTCGCCGCCGTATTGGAGCGAGGCGTTCTGGGCGACCATGCAGATTTTCATTGTGTGAAAGGTCATTTGTCACTTGTCATTTGTCATTGGTATCGTCGATTCCGAATTTTCTTGCAAATGACCAATGACAAGTGACAAATGACACGGGCGTGTAGAATGGTTGGGCCATGGAACCGACGAAGATCGTCTCTGCGGCCGTGAAGCTGTGGATCCTGTTGATCTTGGGGGGCGCGTTGTATTTTTTATGGAGGGAGCGAGCCGCGCCGCCGCTGGCGAGCGACATCGAGGCGGCGGAGCAAATCAAGCACACCGACGTGGAAGTGCGGATCGGAACGATCCGGAAGATGACGTTGCACGAGTACGTCGTGGGGTTCGGGACCGTGGAGCCGGCGCCGGCGACCACGGATGCGCCGGCGGCGGAAGCGCGGGTGACGGTCGATTGGCCGGCGGTGGTCGGGCAAGTGCCGTGCGTCGAGGGTCAACACGTGGACAAGGGGCAGACGTTATTCGTCGCAAAGTTCGCGCGGCGGATCGGCGGAACATCGGATGCGGGCGAGGAGCCGGTGACGTCGCCGATCGGCGGGACGGTGGTGGCGATCAACGTTCATCCCGGCGAGGTGGCGCTGCCGACCACGACGGCGGTTCAGATCGTGGACTTGGACCGGCTGGTCATGGCGGCGGGGATTCCGGCGTGGCAGGCGGCGGCGATCTCCGCGGGCCAGCGGGCCCAGATCGAATTCCCCGCCGATCCGGCGACTGGGGCAATCGTGAAATTTGATTCGAAAGTGGAGCGGGTGGACGGCGCGGCGGATGCCAGGACGAATCTTGTCAGCGTGGATATTGCGATTCCGCCGGGCCGGGGCGTGCGGCCGGGGCAATTCGGGCGGGTGAGCATCATCAGCCGCGAGCAGGCAGATTGCCTGGTGGCGCCGGCGGACGCGATCGTGCGGGATGCGATCGATCGGCCGTACATCGGGGTCGTGAGCGACGACCGCAAGCAGGCGGTTTTGAAGCCTGTGCAGCCGGGGCTGCGGGAGGGGGATTGGGTGCAGGTGACGGCGGAGGGTTTGGAGCCGGATCAGGCGATTGTCGTCGGCGGCGCCTATGGGCTGCTCTTCAGGTCGGACATACGGGTCCTGAATCATTGAATTGCCAATCGAATTTCTGAGATGCGATCCACATTGCCACGATTTGCGCTTCGTCACTCGGTTTCGATCACGTTCATCGTCTTGGCGTTGTGCGGAGCGGGAGGATATGCGGCGTTGCACATGCCGTCGGCGCTGTTTCCCCAAACCGAGTTTCCGCGGGTCATCGTGATGGTGCAGAACGGCGTGATGCCGGCGGACGAGATGATGGCCAGCATCACCCGGCCGATCGAAGAGACGATGAAGCAGATTCCGGGTTGCCAGTCGATCAAATCCTCGACGGGGCGGGGCGTTGCGGAAATCGATCTGTTCTTCTCGTGGGACGCGGACATGCGGCAAAGCGAGTTGTACGCGCTGGGGCGGCTGTCGCAGATTCGCCCGTCGTTGCCGGCGACGGTTTCGACCGAAGTGTACCGGATGAATTTTTCGGTGTTTCCGATCATCGGGGTGAGCCTGACCGGATCGGGGGAAAGTTCGACGCAGGCCTGGGAGCTGGCGCGATACCAGATCAAGCCGCAGCTTCTGCGGATTCCGGGGGTGGCGCGGGTGGACCTGGTGGGCGGGCAAGCGCCGGAATATTGCGTGTTTCTCGATCCGCTGCGCATGGCGGCCGCGGGATTGGATTTCGTCCGGGTGACCGATGCGCTGGCGAAGAACAACGTGGTGATTCCAACGGGGATTCATCAGGAGGACCACAGCCTGTACCTGACGGTGGTGGATGGGCGGATGCACAGTGCCGAGGAACTGGAGGGACTGATCCTCACGGCCCAAGGGCGGCCGATTCGGCTGAAGGACATCGGGCGGGTCGAGCGCAGCTCCGAGCCGGTGATGGACGTCGTGACCGCCAACGGCACGGACGCGGTGCTGCTCAACGTTTTCTCCCAGCCGGATGGAAGCACGCTGGACATCGCCGACCAATTGCACAGGCAACTGGATGAAATCAGCCCGACGCTTCCGGCGGGGATGAAGCTGTCCTTGTTTTACGATCAGTCGCTGCTGGTGCGGGCGTCGGTTCACAACGTTTGGGATGCGATCATTTTCGGCTTGGTCCTGTCGGTGGCGATTTTGTACCTGTTTTTGTGGGATGCGGGGATGACGCTGGTGGCGACGGCGGTGATCCCGATCACCGTGCTGGTGACGATCCTGGGGATGAGGCTGTTTGGACAGAGCTTCAACCTGATGACGCTGGGTGGAATCGCGGCGGCGATCGGGCTGGTGATCGACGATGCGATCGTGGTGGTCGAGGCGATCCACGTGAAAATGTCGCGGGGTGAGTCGCGTCAGGAGATCATCACCAGCGCGATCAGCGACATTCTGCCGCCGCTGGTGGGATCGACGTTGACGCCGGTGGTGGTCTTCATTCCACTGGCATTTTTGACGGGGATCGCGGGGGTGTTTTTCCGGGCGCTGGCGCTGACGATGGTGATCGCGCTGCTGGCGTCGCTGGTGCTGGCGCTGACGATCACGCCGTCGCTGGCGGCGTGGTTCCTGCGGCCGGCCAAGGGCGAGCGAAAATACGAGGGGCTGGTGTTCCGGAGGGTGAACCTGGTCTACGAATACCTGGTTCGGCTGGCGCTGCGGCATCGGTGGTTTCTGATGGGGTTGTGCGTGCTCGTTTTCGTGGGGGCATTCGTGCTGTACGGCCGGCTCAAGACGGATTTCCTGCCGCCGATGGACGAGGGGGGATTCGTCATCGATTACGTTGCGCCGCCGGGGACGAGCCTGGTTGAAAGCGACCGGCAGATGCGGATCGCGGAGCGGATTCTATCCTCGATTCCGGAAGTGGAAAGCTATTCCCGGCGGACGGGCACGGCGCTGGGGGTTGCGATTGTTGAGCCGAATACGGGCGATTTTCTCGTGAAGCTGAAATCGGAGCGCGACCGCTCGACCGAGCGGGTGATCGCCCAGGTGCGGGAAAAATTCCGCGAGGCCCTTCCGCGAATCGACTGGGAATTTCCGGGAATCCTCACGGACCTGATCGGCGACCTGACGTGGACGGATGAGCCGATTGAAATCAAAATCTTTTCGACCGACCTCAACGTGCTGAAACGGGAAGCCGCGGACGTCGAGGAGAAGCTGGAGAACGTTCCGGGGATCGTGGACACGGCCAGCGGGTTGATCTACACGGGCCCGACGATCAGCCTGCGCGTGCGTCCGGCGGAGGCGCAGCATTTCGGGCTGACGGCGAGCAGCCTCGGCCAGGCCGTGAACGTCGCCATGCTCGGGCAGATTTCCTCGACGGTTTTGGAGGGGGATCGGATCGTGAACGTCCGGGTGAAGGCCGATCCAACCGCGATCGACCGGATCGACAAGATCCGCCGGTTGCCGGTGCGCGCCGCCGACGGGACGGTGGTTCGGCTGGACGCCGTTGCGGACGTGGTCATCGAGCCGGGTCAGTTGGAATTGGAGCGGGACAATCTGAGGCAAAACGTCGCCGTGACGGCCCGGTTGCAGGACCGCGATCTGGGCGGCACCATGCGCGACGTTCGGCGTTTGATCGACGGTGATCCGAAGTTGCCGCATGAATTGATCGAATACGGCGGTTTGTACAAGGAGCAGCAGGAATCGTTCCGGAACCTGCTGGCGGTGCTGATCACGGCGCTGGCGCTGGTGTTCATGGTGGCGTTGGCGGAATTCCGGTCCTTCTATGAGCCGATCGCGATCATCTTCGGAGCGGCATTGTCGGCGTTCGGGATCATCCTGGCCGTCTTGGTCACGGGGTCAACGGTGAACGTCGTGACGTTGCTGGGGGCGATCATCGGGATGGGGATCGTTCACAAGAACGGACTGCTGATGCTGGATGCGGTGAAGGACCTGCGGGAAAAGGGGGTGGAACTGGAGGAGGCGATCGTGCGGGCTGGGGCGCGGCGGCTGCGCCCGGTGCTGATGACGTCGCTGGCGGCGGCGCTGGGGATGTTGCCGCTGGCGCTGGGGTTTGGGGCGGTGAACATGCTGAAACCCCTGGCCATCGCCGTGATCGGCGCGGTGTGCGTGTCGGTGCTATTGTCGCTGATCGCCACGCCGCTGGCGTACGATCTGCTGCTGCGGCCGAGACGCGTATAGCGATGATGATCGCGCACTTGTCGGAATCAAATACGCGTCGTACGCTGTCATACACGAGTTCCATGACGATTCGCCTCCCGCCCCAGTTGCAGCAAAAACTTCAGAAGCTCTGCCGGAAACAGCACCGTTCCGCCAGCGACGTCGTGCGGGAATCTCTTCGCCGGTATATCGCGGCCGAACAACTCCGCGATGCCCGCGAGAAGTTGCGGCCGTTCGCCCAAGCCAAGGGGTTCGTCGCTGATGAAGACGTTTTCAAGGCCGTCTCGTGAGGGTGGTCCTGGATACCAACGTTCTCCTTGCCGACGTAGTTCCAAACGAGAATTCGGATTTACCGCCCGCTTCGCTCGAGATCGCAGAGAGCGCTGAGGCAAAAAGTGCATTTCTCCGCGTCCTCGGCGATCTCTAGCGAAGCGGGCGGTAAATCATCCAAGCCAGGAATCGGCGCGGCGAGCGCAGATTCTTACGCATTGCGCAGCTGATCGCACCAATGTTGCCACATTTGCCGATAGGCCGCTTCGATGCCGGCCGTCCATCCGGCGCCGTCGCAAAGCGGCGAGGTCCGCATCCGCCGACGCAGCGAACCGCGCAGTTCGGCCAGGCGCGGCAAATCGTTCGCCAGCGCCAGCGCGATCGCGGTGAACTGCTCGTCCGTCCGGGCCGCCAGGTCCGGCAGGCCCAGGTTGGTGGTCTGGCTATAGCCCGCCCTTCCGGCGACGGTCCGGCCGATGAGCGTGACGACGGGCACGCCCATCCATAGGGCGTCGAGGCTGGTGGTATGTCCATTGTAGGGGACCGTGTCCAGCGCGATGTCGATCGAGCGATAGGAATCGAGATATTGCGCTCGCGAGCCGCGATCGATGAATCCCACGCGCTCGGGATGGACTCCCCACTGGCGGAGGCGATCGACGAGCGCGGCGCGATGGCTGCCGCGCGGGGCCAGCAGCAAAATTCGAGAAGTGATCGCTTGCTTCAACACTTCGGCCCATAGCTCCAGGACGCGGTCGTTGATCTTTCGGAAATTGTTGAGGCAGCCGAACGTGATCCGCCCCGCCGCAACCGCCGGAGGCGGGCCGGGTTCGGGGGCATCGGCGACCCCCATCGCGGCGGGATCGTAGCACCAGAAGCTGTGGGGAAGCCGCACGGATCGTTCGGTGTAGGCATCGTCGCTGGCGTCCGGCGGATCGAGGTAGGGGTCGGTCAGACGATAGTCCATCGCGGCCAGGCCGGTGGTGCCGGGATAGCCGCCGAACGTCACTTGCACCGGCGCGGGCCTGCGGGCGAAAACCGCCAGACGGCTTCCCCCCAGATGCAACGACAAATCGACCAGAATGTCGATCTTGTCGGCGCGGATTTCGGCGGCGAGCTTGTCATCCGGCCATGCGCCGATCTCTCGCCATCCATCGGCCAACGCGCGAAATTGCCGATTGAATGGATCGGGCGGGGAACCGTTGCTGTAGCAAAACAGTTGGAATTTCGCGCGGTCATGGCGTTGCAGCAGCGGAAGCACGTTTCGCCCGACGACGTGATCGCGGAAGTCGGCCGAGACGTAGCCGATGCGCAATCGGCGCTGAATCGAGCGATCGTTTGGATGTGTGCCCCCGGGGGCTTGCGGGGCGAATCGCCGCTCCCATTGCTTCAGTTCGCGCAGGATTCGGGCCGAGTCGTAGGCCGGATGGAACATGACGGTGAAAACTTTATTGCTGAGCGCGACGGAGTTGGCGGGCTCAAGCTCGGCGGCTTTGTCGAAGCTGGCCAGGGCGTCGTCGAGCCGGCCGCATTCGAGGAGCACGTTTCCGAGATTGTTGTGGGCCTTGGCTTCGGTGGGGTGGATTTGAACGGCCTGGCGGCAAACGGCGAGGGCTTCGTCCATGTCGCCGTTTTCCCAATAGGCATTGGCGAGGTGATCGCGGGGACCCAAATCGCCGGGAGTGAGCGCGACGGCCTGCTGGAAGAGGGAGATGGCTTCGTTGAACCGGCCAAGTTGCTTCATGGCCGTTCCCAACTTCATCCGGGCATCGGCGGCGGCGCCGGGATTGGCGCGGGGACGGGCGGCATCAAGCTCGACGAGCTTTTTGTAGCTCTTGGCGGCTTCGGGCCATTTGCCGAGCGCGGCCAAGGCGTCCCCGAGGTTGCGATGGGCGGAGGGATAATCCGGCTGCATCGCCACGGCGCGGCGGGCGAATTCGAGCGCTTCGGGGAATTGCCCGGTCATGATCAGGCCAAGGGCCAGATTGTTGTGCGCCAGGAAATGGTCCGGCTGCATGGCCAGAACCCGGCGGTGAAGTGAGACGGCCTCATCAGCCTGACCCGTGGCGAGCAGCGTATTGCCCAAGTTGTTCAAGGCATCGACGTGGTTGGGATCGATCTGGAGGACGCGTCGAAAGGATTTGGCCGCCTCTTCGGGTTTGCCGCTGTGGGCCAGGGAGTTGCCGAGCTTGAAATGGGCGTCGACGAACCCGGGCCGCAATTCGACGGCGCGGATGAAAGCGGCGATGGCCTGGTCGAGTTTCCCGGCCACCGCGAGCGAGTTGCCCAGATTGTACAGCGATTCAGCGTTTTGGCTCGGCATTTTGCCCCGGCATCTGGAATGTGAAAAGAGCGAAGATTATCAGACCCACTTCGCGACGGCAATGCACCGGCCGATGTCGGCTCATCGCCTTCAAGACGGTTGACTTCCGTGCCGAGGGCGTGTACATTATGTGCGCACCGGACGTAGTCTGCCGAGTGGGCGCGCGGTATGCGAGTAATTACAAAGAAGCGGTTGGAGGAGTTTGGGTCACGCTATCCGAGAACCAAGAAAGAGCTTGATCTTTGGCACAATATGGTCGCCGGAGCCGCCTGGAACTCCCCTGTGGACGTTAAAGCGGCGTTCGGACAACGGGTGGATTTTGTGAAAACTCGCAATAGCCATACGGTGGCGGTTTTCGATGTCTCCAACAACCGATGCAGGCTGATTACCGCCATTCACTATTTGGCGAACTACCCCATCAAGGGCCGGGTCTATGTTCTGCGTGCACTCACACACCGGGAATATGATTTGGAGCGCTGGAAGGACGAACTATGAGACGTATACACGTATCACATGATGACCTTCCGGAAACTTTTGAGGAACTGTGCGCCATGCACCTGCCTCGCACCATCCGCGACAAGGTTGACTACGAGAACACTGCGGAAATTGTCGACCGCCTCGCCGTATTGGATCGGCGCTCCGAGGGACAGGAGGAATACCTTGAAACGTTGACCCAACTTATCGAAGCGTATGACAATGGAAATTTCCGGGTTGCGGTGGCATCTGGCCCGCTTGACGCCATTCGATTTTTGATGGGCGCCCACGGTCTAAGTGCGTCCGGTATTGGCCGCATTCTCGGAAGCCGGTCGCTTGGACCGGCCATTTTGCGCGGAGATCGGCAAATCAGCAAAGAGAACGCGCTGAAACTTGCGGCACATTTCAAGCTGAATCCCGGCCTGTTCATTGGCAGGTAGGTTCTTTGGCTAAAAAAGCTGTTGAATTGAGCTTGTCAGCGGCTTGCAAGTGCGGTCAAAAGCGGGCGAAGGGAGTTGAACCCTCAACATTCGGCTTGGAAAGCCGACACTCTGCCAATTGAGTTACGCCCGCGAAACTCTGGGGGGAAGAATACTACAAAATCCCCGGCAAACCAAGGGATACGTCAGACCCGGCCGGTGGAATAAATGAGCCGGCGCGGTTGACGCTGTTTGGCTGCGGGAATACTCTCGGCGGTTGGATGCTCAAGCGAACGCCGTTGCACGAATTTCACGTCGCCTGCGGGGCCAAGATGGTCGATTTCGCGGGGTGGGAGATGCCGATCCTTTACCGCGGGATCGTGGAGGAGCACCAGCAGACTCGCGCCAGCGGCTCGCTGTTTGACGTTTCGCACATGGGAAGAATCCATCTGACCGGCGCCGGGGCGATGGCGCTGTTGGACAAGGTGCTGACGCGAAACGTTTCGCAGCAGCGGGTTGGGCAGAGCCGGTATTCCCTGGTCTGCAATCCGGCCGGGGGCGTGCTGGACGACGTGATCGTGAGCAAACATCCCAAGCACTGGCTGGTCGTTTGCAATGCGTCGAACCGGGAAAAGATCGTCAAGCATTTCACAAGCGTGCGGGATGCGGATGGATTTGACGCGGAGATATCGGATCAGACGGAATCGACGGCGATGGTGGCGGTGCAGGGGCCGGCCGTGGTCGAGCTGATGTCGGAGGCGCTGGACGTGGACGTGAAGTCGATCAAGCGATACGGGTTTGAGAGCGGGACGTACATGATGAGCCGGTTCACGCTTTTCCGCAGCGGATATACGGGGGAAGACGGGGTGGAGATCATCGTCTCCAACGGGACGGCGCGGAACATGGTGAAGTCGATGTCCGGCGAGATGAGCAAGCCGGATTCGCCGATCAAGCCCGCGGGCCTGGGAGCGCGGGACACGTTGCGGCTGGAGGCGGGGATGCCGCTCTACGGCCACGAATTGACCGACGGGATCGACCCGATCTCGGCCGGATTGAGTTGGGCGGTCGATCTGGGTAAGGCGTTCATCGGCGCCGAACCGCTGCGCGTGATTGCCCAGCCCGGCCCGGCCAAGAAACTGGTCGGCCTGGAATTGGAAGGCCCGCGGATCGCGCGGCAGGGATCGCCCGTGAAATCGGGCGCGACGGTGGTTGGCGAGGTGACCAGCGGCACGTTTTCCCCGACGCTGAAGCGCAGCATCGCGATGGCGTACGTGGATGCGAGCCGATCGACGGCGGGCGAGGCATTGGAGGTCGAGCTTCGCGGATCGACCGCCCCGGCGCGGGTCGTGGCGCTGCCGTTTTATAAACGAGCCAAATGAGGATGAACTATGCCCGTTCCCAAAGATCGAAAATATCTCGAAACTCACGAATGGCATCAACTCGCGGCAGACGTGGTGACCATCGGCATCACACAGATCGCGGCAGATGAATTGACGGACATCACCTACGTCAAGCTGCCGGGGGTCGGGGCGAAGGTCGCGGCCAACGCGGCGTGGGGCGAGATCGAATCGGTCAAGGCGACCAGCGATCTTTACAGCGGCGTCGGCGGAACCGTGACGGCGGTCAATTCGGAGTTGAATGCCAATCCGGGGCTGGTGAATTCCGACCCCTTCGGCAAGGGGTGGATGATCAAGGTGAAAGTGGCCGATGCCGGCCAACTCGCTAAACTTCTCTCGGCCGAGGAATATCTGAAAAAGACCGGCCATTAGATCATGCAGGGATTTCTGGCTTCCACGGATGAGTTTGCACATCGGCACATCGGCCCCAGCGAGGCCGATCTGCGGGAGATGCTGAATACGCTGGGGGTTTCATCGCTCGAGGAATTGATCGATCAGACGGTCCCGGAATCGATCCGGTTCCGGGAATCGCTGGGGATCGGCGGGCCGCGCGGGGAATTTGAGCTGCTCGAGGAATTGCGGGGCATTGCGGCGAAGAATTCGGTTCTGCGAAGCTGCATCGGCATGGGTTATTCCGACACGATCACGCCGCCGGTGATTCAGCGTAACATCCTGGAAAACCCCGGCTGGTACACGCAGTACACGCCGTACCAGGCGGAGATCGCACAGGGCCGGCTGGAGGCGCTGCTGAATTTTCAGACGATGGTGAGCGACCTGACCGCTTTGCCGGTGGCGAACGCTTCGCTCTTGGATGAGGCGACCGCGGCGGCCGAGGCGATGGTGATGTGCTGGCGGATCAAGGAAAATAATGACGGATCGTTCTTTGTCGCCGAGGATTGCCATCCGCGGACGATCGCCGTGGTGAAATCCCGCGCCAAGGCGATCGGCATGAAATGCGTCGTCGGGGCGGCGCAAACAGCGGATTTGTCGGGCGGCCAGTTCTGCGGGATTCTGTTGCAATATCCGGCCACGGACGGCGCGGTCGTGGATTATTCGGCCGTGATTCAGGCGGCGCACGCCAACGGGGCGCTGGCGGTGATGGCGGCGGACGTTCTGGCGCTGACGTTGCTGAAAGCCCCGGGGGAATTCGGCGCGGACATCGCGGTCGGTTCCACGCAGCGGTTTGGGGTGCCCATGGGATTCGGCGGTCCGCATGCGGCCTATCTGGCGACGCGGGCGCAGTTCGTCCGCAAGATGCCGGGCAGAATCGTCGGACTCTCGAAGGATTCCGCCGGGCAGCCGGCGTTGCGGCTGGCGATTCAGACGCGCGAGCAGCACATTCGCCGCGATAAGGCGACCAGCAATATCTGCACGGCGCAGGTGCTGCCGGCGGTGCTGGCGGGGATGTACGCGGTGTATCACGGCCAGGATGGGCTGCGCCGGATCGCGGCGCGCGTTCATGGATTCACAACCGCGCTGTCGTTGGCATTGCGCCGGCTGGGACATTCGGTGCCGGATCGGCCCGTGTTCGACACGCTTCGCGTCGGCGTCAACGGGCTGCCGAAGGATTCCGTGCTTTGGGCGGCGAAAAACGCGGGATACAACCTCCGCGACTTCGGCGATGGCGCCATCGGAATTTCATTGGATGAAACGACAACCCGGCTGGACGTGCAGGCGATCGTGGAGTCGTTTGCCGGCGGATCGACGCTCCGCGTGAACGTCGATCAGTTGGCCGGCGAGGGCGGGGAATTCCCGGCAAATCTGGCCAGGCAAAGTCCGTTCCTGACGCATCCGGTCTTTCACCGGCACCGCAGCGAAACGGAAATGCTGCGGTACATGTTCCGGCTCATGAGCCGGGATTTGTCGCTGGCGCAGTCGATGATTCCGCTGGGCTCGTGCACGATGAAGCTGAACGCGACCAGCGAAATGCTGCCGGTGACGTGGCCGGAATTTGCCCGGATGCATCCGTTTGCCCCGGCGGATCAGACGCGCGGGTATGGCGAATTGTTCGGCAAATTGGAGCAATGGCTGGCGAAGATCACCGGGTTTCCCGCCGTGTCGCTGCAACCCAACGCCGGGTCGCAGGGGGAATACACGGGGCTTTTGGTGATCCGGGCGTATCAGGAAGATCGCGGCCAGGGCGGGCGAACGGTCTGTTTGATTCCGGTATCGGCGCACGGCACGAATCCGGCCAGCGCGGTGGCGGCGGGAATGCGCGTCGTGCCGGTCGCCTGCGACGCGCTGGGGAACGTCGACGTTGCGGATTTGACCGCCAAGGCCCGGCAGCATCGCCAGGAATTGGCGGCGCTGATGTTGACGTATCCATCGACGCACGGCGTGTTCGAGGAGACGGTGTTGGACATTTGCCGAATCGTCCACGACAACGGGGGACAGGTCTACGTGGATGGGGCGAACATGAACGCGCTGGTGGGCCTGTGCCGCCCGGCCGACATGGGAGCGGACGTCTGCCACCTGAATCTGCACAAGACGTTTTGCATTCCGCACGGCGGCGGTGGTCCGGGGATGGGCCCGATCGCGGTGGCGTCGCACCTGGCCCCGTTTTTGCCCGGCAAGGGCGAGCGCGGCATCGGACCCGTGGCGGCGGCGCCCTATGGCAGCGCCGGCATCCTGGCCATTTCCTACGTCTACATCGCGCTGATGGGCGATGCCGGGCTGAAGCGGGCCACCCAGTTCGCCATCCTCAACGCCAACTACATGGCCAAACGCCTGGAAGCGCATTATCCCGTGGTCTTCAAGGGCAAGAACGGGCGATGCGCCCACGAGTTCATCATCGACTCCAGGCATTTCGAGGCAACCAGCGGCGTGAAAGTTGAAGATATCGCCAAGCGGTTGATGGATTACGGGTTCCACGCGCCCACGATGTCCTGGCCGGAGGTGGGAACGCTCATGATCGAGCCGACGGAGAGCGAATCGAAGGCGGAACTGGACCGGTTTTGCGACGCGATGATCGCCATACGCGGGGAAATCCGCGAAATCGAGGAGGGGAAGGCCAGCCGGGACGACAACGTGCTGAAAAACGCCCCGCACACGGCGGCGGCGATCGCGTCGGAAGACTGGCGGCATCCGTATTCGCGCCAGCGGGCGGTGTTTCCAACGGCATGGACCCGGCATTTCAAATTCTGGCCGGCCGTCGGACGCATCGACAATCCCTACGGCGACCGCAACTTGGCCTGCGCCTGTCCGCCTACGAGCGAATATGGCCAATGATTCCCCGCAACGCGGCCGCATCGTGGTGATCGTGATGGCCATCATCATGATCGTGGGTTCGGTGCTGCTGACGTGGGCAATGCATGTTCCGACCGCTCGGCATCTGCGCGATCTCGATTCGGCCGATTCGAACGTCGTGAGTTATTCCCTGGTGATTTTGAAGGACCGCCGCGATCCGGCAGGCATCGCCAAAGCCGAAACACTTCTCAAGAGCGACGATGAACAAATCCGCATGAACGCCGCGAGATATCTGGGCGCCATGGGCAAGCCGGAAGCGGTGCCGTATCTGATCCAAGCCCTGCCCCTGGCCGACACGGACCAGGCCCTGGAAATGCTGGATGAGCTGACGCATCTGACGGGCAAGCCCTTCGGCAACGACGCCAAGGCATGGACGGATTGGTGGAGCCAGAGTCAGGCGAGTACCCGGCGATAAGCCGTGATATGATCCTGCCGGAAGAACATCGGAACGTGTAGAATATTCCGTCATGCCGATTACCCGTCAAATGATCGCGTCCAAGGTCGAAGCCTATTTGCGGCGGCAAATCTCCCTTGCTGATTTGGTGGATTGGGCCGAGAACCTAATGATGGATGGGGAATTCGATTCGCCGGAGTCGCGCGATGCCGCGGCGCGGTTGGGCTTGGCGGACGTGCGCGAATTCGGCCTGACCTGGGACGAGTGCCAGCAGCTTCTAAAATCGCCCGGCTTCAGCGCCAGAGTCAGTGTCGTCAACGCTTAGGTCGATGACCGATTTGGGCGCTTGGGCCGGTGATTCGGAGGCGTAGGGAGATAAAAAGGGGACATTCAAGATTTTCTGGAAATCTTGAATGTCCCCTTTTTCATAAAGGCAACGCGATCGAGAATTATTTTTTATTCGGGGGCACGGATGACAGGATGTTCACAAAACCTGTCTGCGCTTCGATTCTTTTGTCGCTTGGACCACCACCGAGCCGATGATGCCGCCGCCGTGGGCGCCGGTGCCGGAGCCCTTCCAAATGGCGGCGCCTTGGGCGCGGTCGACCAGCGTAAAGGTGCCGGTGATGGTGTACGACGACATTACGCCGGCGTAGGTGTCATTCACGTCGGTAACGGTGATGGCGAGGAATACCTGGGATTCCGCCGGGGCAAGTTGGCACAACGCCGCGTCGCTCATCTGGGCAAGTTGCTCATCGGTGGTGGATGCTTCCTTGCGCCAGGAGTCCACCAATACGGCCTGATAACCCAGACCCTGGAGCTTGGTCCTAACCAAATCGCGGACGCGTTGTATATCCCCGGCGTCAAACTGGCCGGATTTATCCTTTCGAGCGTCAATCACCGGCATCACGTCAATGCGGCCAATGGGCTGATTGAACGCGCTGGCATTCATCGTGGGCTTATCCGGATTGGTGATGCAGCCGGTGAGGATCAAGAACCCCAATGCCGCGAACAAGATGCTGATTTTCATGAGCGCTGGTCCTTTGTGTTGGTGGAGGGAAGGAAAGGTGATGAACGCTTGGCGGAGAAAGAAGGGACGGGAAAACGTTCTGCCCGATCGGCAGGCCCTTGAGAATGCCCCGAACAGGCGGCAGTGCAGCGCCTGATCCCATTCATGCCGGTTGGCAGTCTACTTAGATGAGGAATTATTCGGCTGGGCCAAGACCATCGGCGGGCTGGCCCGCACCCGAATGATTGGCCATTGGAAGACCAACCAGCAGGCCCACATTGCCGGTGCGGCCTTCAACCTCATCCGACTGCGCAACCTGTCGGCCTGAGGTCGCGGGCTGGCGGTGCGCGCAGAACAGGCGGAAAAGCCTGAAAAACACCACCCATCAACACAAATTCGTCAATAGAAATCGCAAAATCGATCCAAGAAGATGACGACAATTTAAATCAAGAGGTTTTTCAGCCTCCTGCTAGGTCTTGTTTTTCGGCAAGTTGGAAAGAGTGTTCACCAGGCCCGTTTCCGCTTCGATCCGTTTGTCGGCCTCGGCGACCTGCGAGGCGATGATCCCTCCTGCGGCATGGCTGCCGGTGCCGACGTCCTTCCAGATGGCGGCGCCCTTGGTTCTGTCGATCAGGGTAAACGTGGCCGTGATGGAATATGAGGCCATGACGCCGCCGTACCTGTCTGTCACATCCGTAACGGTCAGGACCAAAAATACGCCGGTTTCCGGCGGCACCAGGCGACTCAAGGCCGCTTCGTTCATGGCCGCCACCTGCTGATCGGTCGTGGAAACGTCCTTTTGCCAGACGTTCTCGATGACGGCCTGGTAGCCCATATCCCCGAGCTTGGTCCGGGTCAGGTCGCGAATGCGCTGGATATCGTCCACGTCCAGCGAGCCGGATTTATCCTTGCGGGCATCAATTAACGGCATGATGTGGATTGTGGGAAGCGGCTGATTGAAGGCGGTGGCATCTATCGTGGCGCCTTCGTGAGAGCTCATGCAGCCACTGAGCATCAGGAATCCCAAAGCGGCGAAGAAACTGGCGAAACCGGTTTTCATGGCGTTGGTCCTTTGTGTTAGTGCAGGGAAGGAAAGGTGATGAACGCATGGCGGAGAAAGAAGGGACATAAAAACATTCTGCCCGATTGGCAGGCCCTTGAGAATGCCCCGAACAGGCGGCAGTGCAGCGCCTGATCCCATTCATGCCAGTTGGCAGCCTAATTAGATTCAACGTGACTGTCCAACTTCCGGCCGAGGTTGGAGCATCGGGATCGCAGGAGTTGTCCGAGCCGCTCGTACAAGATTGCGGGACTGGCGTCCGGCCCCTTTGAAAAATCGTAGAGATCATGGAAGGTCACGGCATCACCCGCGCATCCGGATATTGCGCGGCCAGGCGCGACTTGAGCTGCTCGGCCTGTGCGAACGACGGCACGTCGGCGGTGCGGACGATCGTCAATCCCTTGTCGGTTGTTTTCAGCGGAACGGACCCCGCGGCGGCGACGGCGCCGGCGGCCTTGTCGATGTCCGCGGCCTGCGAATACGCCCCGACCTGGACGTAAAATCCGCGGATGCCCTGGTGCGCGCGGGCGCCTGCGCAATGCGGGCTGTTGGGATAGGCCTGCTGCAATAACAGGAACGAGCGGTCGGCATCCTCGAATCGGCCCAGACGCTGCTGGCCGATGCCTATGTGATAGAGAATCAGGTCTTTCGATTGGGGCTCCTGGAGTTGGGCGTAGGCGGCGCCGAGTTCGCGGACGGCGGTGGAATAATCTTCCTGGTAATAGCAGACGTTGCCCAGTTGGGCATGGAGGCGAGCGGCAAGGACGGGGCGGGGATCGCAACTCAGTCCCTGGGTGTAGGAATCGCGGGCCATGGCCAGATCGCGTGCGGCGGCGGCGTTGTCCTCCTTGGGTCGCTGCTCGATGGCGCAGCCGCGGAGATAGTGCGCTTCGGCCAGCGCGGGAGAATCGTTGGCGGCGAGCACGGCATCGGCGTCGCGGATGGCCTGGTCGTATTGCCCGGCGTCGAGGGCGTGTTTTCCGGCGTCCAGCCGCTGGCGCGATTGCGCATTGCCGGTGCAAGCGGACACAAGCAGGCCGAAAATCAGAAAACCGATGCTCGAATGACGAATCAAATCCGATCGAACGACCAATGACCAATGACCAATGACCAATGACGTGATTCCGGTTTTTCTTCGCATCCTTGCCTCCGTCAGCTATATTATTTCCATGCTTTTCGAGCCGCTGCTGGACCATGCCGTCCGGACTCCGCGGGACGTCGCGGTATGCGACGAGAGCGGGGCGCACACGTTCGAGCATTTGGCGGCATCGGCCGCGGGCATGGCCGTGCATCTGGCCCAGACCACGCAGCGCCCCAGCGTCGGCCTGATGCTTCCCGCCGGCGCGGGGTTTGTCGCGAGTTTCTACGGAACGCTGCTGGCTGGCAAGAGCGTGGTGCCGATCAATTTTCTGCTGAGCGAGCGCGAGGTCGCGCACGTGATCGCCGACGGCGGGATCGACACCATCGTCACGATTCCGCAACTGAAGGGGAAAATCAAGGACGTTGGGATGAAAGTGGTGGATTTGGCGGACCTTGCCAGGCGTCCGGCCGGGGCGACGCAGGGGGAATTGCTGGCGGCGATTCAAAAGCGCTTGCCCGCGCCCAAGGGCGACGACATGGCCGTGTTGATGTACACCAGCGGAACCAGCGGGCTGCCCAAGGGGGTGGAATTGACCTTCGGCAACCTCCAGAGCGACGTGGATGCGTGCATCGAACATGCGCGATTGCAGCAAAAGCACAAGTTTCTCGGCGTGATTCCGCTGTTTCATTCCTTCGGGATGACCGCGATGATGCTGGCGCCGATCCAGCTTGGTTCGACGGTGATTTACATGGCGCGGTTCAGCCCGGCCGGCGCGGTCAACGCCGTGCGCGAGCATGGGGTGTCGCTGATGTTCGCGGTTCCGAGCATGCTGGCGGCGATCGCGCATTTGAAGAGCGCGGCCGCGGAAGATTTCAAGACGATCTACGCGATGATCACCGGCGGCGAGCCGTTGCCCGCGCGGTTGCGGGAGATTTTTCAGGAGCGGTTCGGGCTGACGTTGTTCGAGGGCTATGGCCTGACGGAGACCAGCCCGGTGGTGTCGCTGAACATGCCATGGGTGAACCGGCCCGGCAGCGCCGGCAAGCCGGTGCCGGGGGTGGAGATCAAGATCGCGGATGAATCGGGCAATTCCCTGCCGCCGGGTCAAAGCGGCGAGGTCTGGCTGCGCGGGCCGATGGTCATGAAGGGGTATCACCATCTTCCGGCGGAAACGGAGGCGGCGCTGACGGCCGACGGATTCTTCAAAACCGGAGACCTGGGCATGGTCGATGCGGATGGGTTTCTCTACATCACGGGAAGAAAGAAGGATTTGATCATCGTGGCGGGGGAAAAGGTCGCTCCGCGCGAGGTGGAGGAGATCCTGGTGTCTCACGCGGGCGTGGCCGAAGCCGCCGTCGTGGGCAAGAAAGACGCCGGCCGGGGCGAGATGGTGGTGGCGTTCGTGATTCGCCGTCCGGGCGAGGAGGCGTCGGCGGAGGCGTTGCGGGATTTATGTCGCGATCAGGGCCTGGCGCAGTGGAAGATTCCGCGTGAATTTTATTTTCCGCCGGATTTCCCGCGTTCGCCCACGGGCAAGGTCCTGAAGCGCGTCCTGGCGGAGCAGGTGAATCAACCGGCGTAGCGGGGGATTGGCCTGGGACTGTCGTTCGCTCGTTAGGCTCATCATCTTTGGTATCATAAACATCCTTGCCAGCCACCGCGCCGGCCAATCTCATGCGTAAAATCCCGCGAAATGGTCCAGACGCCACTCGAGGAGCGGCGGCGACCTTGGATTTTGGTACAAGCGATCCGCCTGAAGGAGAAAACAAATGGACATAAAACGAAGTGGTTCCCGGCCTTCCGCCAAGGGACCTGATAATTACTTCATAGGCGCGGTTCGGATTGATCCGCTGTTCGATGCACCCGATCCGGCGCGTGTCTTCGGTGCCAGTGTGACTTTTGAACCCGGCGCCCGCACAGCCTGGCACACGCATCCGCTTGGCCAGACCTTGATCGTGACCGCCGGCCGCGGTTGGGCGCAACGCTGGGGCGGCCCGGTCGAGGAAATCCGGCCTGGCGACGCGATCTGGTTTCCTCCGGGTGAAAAGCATTGGCACGGCGCCACGGCTACCACGGCCATGACGCACATTGCCATTGTGGAAAAGCTCGACGGGAAGTCCGCTGACTGGATGGAACAGGTTACCGACGAACAGTACCAAGCCCCCGAATCAAACCGATAGGAGCATCAATCCATGTACAAGACAAAAGCTTATTCTGCTGCCAGCGCGACCACGCCGCTGGCTTCCACCAAGATCCCGCGGCGCGATCCAACTGATCGCGACGTGCAGATTGAGATCCTTTTCTGCGGCATCTGCCACTCCGACCTTCACCAGGTCCGTGACGAGTGGAAGAGCATTATGCCGACGGTCTACCCGATCGTGCCGGGCCACGAGATCGTCGGGCGCGTCACCAAGGTCGGTTCGGCAGTCACCAGGTACAAGCCCGGCGATCTCGCCGCAGTTGGATGCCTGGTCGATTCCGACCGCACCTGTCCTCAGTGCAAGGCCAACCTCGAAAACCTGTGTCCGAACCCGACGCTCACCTTCAACTCGCCGGACAAGCACAAGACCGCGCCGGTCACCTACGGCGGCTACTCCGACAGCATCGTCGTGGACGAGCACTTCGTCCTGCGAGTTCCCTCGAACCTCAAGCTCGCCGGGGCCGCACCGCTCCTGTGCGCCGGGATCACGACCTACTCGCCCCTGCGCCGCTGGGGCGTCACCAAGGGCAAGAAGGTCGGCATCGTCGGACTTGGCGGTTTGGGCCACATGGGCGTGAAGTTCTCCCACGCGTTCGGGGCGCACACGGTCGTCTTCACGACCTCGCCGAAAAAGAAAGAGGACGCGCGTCGCCTGGGCGCCGACGAGGTCGTCGTCTCCCGCAACGCCGACGAGATGAAAAAGCACGCGGGCAGCTTCGACTTCATCCTCGACACGATCGCGGCGGACCACGACCTCAACGCCTATTTGAACCTGCTCGCGCACGACGGCACCCTCACCCTCGTCGGCGCGCCGGAGAAGCCGCTGGCCGTTTCGGCCTTCGCTCTGTTGATGGGCCGCCGCAATCTGGCCGGCTCCATCATTGGCGGCATTGCCGAAACGCAGGAAATGCTGGACTTCTGCGGCAAGCACAACATCACCTCTGACGTCGAAGTGATCCCGATCCAGAAGGTGAACGAAGCCTACGAGCGGCTGGTCAAGTCCGACGTGAAATACCGCTTCTGCATCGACATGGCGTCTCTTAAAGCTGAATGACCAACGTCAACGTCAAGGACAAAACAATGCAAAAGCGCAGACTTGGGAAGAGCAATTTGGAAGTGTCGGCCATCGGCCTGGGCTGCATGGGGATGAGCTTTTCCTACGGCCCGCCCAAGGACAAGCAGGAGATGACCACTCTTCTCCATGCAGCGGTTGAACGCGGCATCACGTTCTTCGACACCGCGGAGGTTTATGGCCCGTTCTTGAACGAAGAGCTTCTGGGCGAAGCCCTCGCTCCCTTCCGCAAGCAATTGGTGATCGCCACCAAGTTCGGGTTCGACCTCAGTGGCGCCGATACCCGGCCGGGTGCGCCGGGGCTGAACAGTCGGCCCCAGCACATCAAGCAGGCCGTCGAGGGCTCGCTCAAACGGCTCAAGATCGAGACCATCGACTTGCTCTATCAGCACCGGGTTGACCCCAACGTGCCGATCGAAGACGTGGCCGGAGCGGTGAAAAGTTTGATCCAGCAGGGCAAGGTCAAGCACTTCGGCCTCTCCGAAGCCGGCGTGCAGACGATCCGCCGCGCACATGCGGTCCAGCCGATCACCGCTCTCCAGAGCGAATACTCGCTGTGGACGAGAACCCCCGAGAAGGAAGTGATACCGACCCTTGAGGAACTCGGAATCGGCTTCGTGCCGTATAGCCCGCTGGGCAAGGGCTTCCTGACGGGCAAGATCGACGAGAAGGCGACCTTCGACAGCACCGACTTCCGCAGCACCCTGCCTCGCTTTACGCCGGAGGCGCTCAAGGCAAATCAGGCCCTGATTGATCTGCTCGGCAAAATCGGCCAGCGGAAGAAGGCGACACCGGCCCAGATTGCGCTCTCGTGGCTATTGGCTCAGAAGCCGTGGATTGTCCCGATCCCAGGCACCACGAAGCTGCATCGGCTGGACGAGAACATTGGAGCGGTTGCAGTCGAAATTACATCCGACGATCTGCGCGAGATCGACAGCGCGGCTTCGAAGATCACGGTGCACGGTGCGCGGTATCCCGAAAGGCTGGAGAAAATGACCGGTCGCTGAGCAGCCGCAGGCAGGCGTGAAAATTGTCGATCCGTTTGACACGCCTCGTCCGGCCCCATAACTTCGGCCGGCGATGAAGGGCCGATCAAAAATTCGTTTGATTCTTTCGCTCGTTTGGGCCTCGGCCGTTCTGGCCGATGCCGGGTTGACGTTCGCGGCCACTTCGGGGCAGGTGATTGTCCTTGACGGCGTCGCGCCGGGGAAATTGTTCGAGGGGGTCGGGGCCATCAGCGGCGGCGGCGCAACCTCGGTGCTCCTCAAGGACTACCTCGAGCCGCAACGAAGCCAGATCCTCGACGTGCTGTTCAAGCCCGATTTCGCAGCCTCGATGCAAACGCTTTACGTCGAGGTCGGCGGCGACGGGAATTCGACGCAAGGTTCCGAGCCGACCCACATGCGGTCGCGAAACGACGAGAACTATTCCCGCGGCTACGAATGGTGGCTGATGGCCGAGGCCAAGAAACGCAATCCGGCCATCACGCTCGACGGCTGTGCGTGGAGTTGCCCCGGTTGGATCGGCGACGGGGATTTCTGGTCCCAGGACATGGCCGATTATTACGCCAAGTGGATCAAGGGTCTCAAAACCAATTACGGGCTGGACCTGGACGCGATCGGCTGCCGCAACGAGCGCGGCGCGGTAACCGGCTGGGTTAAACTGTTCCGCCGCACGCTCGACGACAACGGGCTGAATCGCGTGCGCATTCACGCCTTCGACAACCCCGGCAACCGGCGCATGTGGGACTGGATTCCACAACTCAAGGCGGACAAGGACCTGGCGGCCGCCGTGAACGTTGTCGGAAACCACACGTTGATGCTCGGACCGTTTCCCGACTCCGTCCGCCAGACGATCGAACGACTCGGCAAGCCGATATGGAACACCGAAGAGCACGTTTACAACGGCGATGGGCGTTTTTACAAGGACGATTTCGATTGCGCGCTGGGCGCGGTGCACCTGTTCAACGACGATTTCATCTCGCGGGGCGCGACAAAAATTGTCAATTGGTATCTGGCAGGTTCCACCTATGCGATCGAGCCATACGCCGATCAGCCGCCCGCCCTCATCGCCAGGTCGCCGTGGAGCGGGCATTACGCGCTCAAGCCGATCATCTGGTCGTACGCGCACTACGGGCAATTCACCCGCATCGGTTGGAGATACGTCGGCAGCGGATGTCTGGCCCTGGCGGGCGGCGGAACGGTGGTGACGCTCAAGTCAGAGGACGGCGATTACAGCGTGATCGCCGAAACCGCCGGCGCCAGATCGCCTCGGCAAGTCACGTTCAAAATCGGCGCCGGACTGAAATCGAACGCCCTGTGCGTATGGCGAACCACGCGCGACGCGTACTTCGAGCGACAGGCGGATGTCACGCCCGATCAGGATGGGACGTTCACCGTGACGTTCGACCCGGACGCCATCTATTCTCTTTCCACCACGACCGGCCAACAAAAAGAAACTTTTGCCGCCGTGCCGGATGAAACGCCCTTTCCATTTCCCTACTTTGAAACCTTTGACCATTATGCCGAGCCGAAGGGATGGGGCTACCTGCCGCACTACACCGCCGATATCTGCGGCGTGTTTGAGATCGCCGAACGTCCCGACGGCGGCGGCAAGTGCCTTCGGCAAGTCGTCGCTCGCAAGGCCCAAAGCTGGGCCCCGGAATGGATGCCCTACACGATCATCGGAGATGCGGCATGGACCGACTATGAGGTTAGCTCGGACGTTTACTTCGACGACGGCGGGTGGGCCGGCGTCATGGGCCGCGTGTGCAACACCGGCAATGGCTGGGACGGCAATCCGGACGGCTATTATGCCCGGCTTTACGCGGACGGCGGATGCGCGCTTTACGTGGCCAACTCGCGATTCAAGGGCTCACGCGATCGACAGCTTGCCATTGGCGAGGTTGAACCCTGGCGATGGCATCGCTGGCACAACCTCAAGTTGCGCTTCCAGAGGCAGACGATCACGGTGCTCGTCGACGATGCCGCCGTCATCACGGCACAGGACGGGGAGTTCGACCACGGCTTGGCGGGCTTGGCGACGGGCGGCGAGGGCGACGCCCGCAACACCGCGCTCTTCGACAATCTGTTCATCAACCGTGTCAACGGCGGCGCGGTTCCTCCAACCGTTTTCGTCCAGGATCGTTCTCCGATCTATCCTCCGTAGGTTGATTGACGCGACATGATCGCGTAACCGCGAAGATTTCGCGCTGGTTGAATATCCACTATACTCAAAGCGCGTAAGACGAACCCTTACCCCTTTTTGCGCGCGCGGCCGCGACGCCCCCAATGCCCTTCAGGAAAATCTTGACTCGATTTTTGCTCGTGCTGTCCTGTGCCCTTTCGTCTTCCTCGATCGCGCAGGCGGCGCCGGCCTCCGCCAATCCGACGCTCACCATAAATGCGGCTAACGCCGCGCACGAAGTCAGTCCGCTCATGTACGGGCTGATGACAGAGGAAATCAATCATTCCTACGACGGCGGTTTGTATGCCGAACTGGTGCGGAACCGCGCGTTCCTCGACGATGCCCAGCAGCCTGTCCAATGGTCGGTAATCCAAGGGAGCGGGTCGGCCGCGACCATTTCGCTGGATCCTCAGCAGCCGTTGAGCGAGGTTCTCAAAACAAGTCTGCGGCTGGAGGTATCCCGAGCGTCCGCTCAGATACCCGCCGGCGTGGCCAACAGCGGGTACTGGGGCATCCCCGTTCAGCCCGACACCCGGTACCGGGCGTCGTTCTACGCCAAGGCAGCGCCCGGCTTTGCGGGCGCTCTCACGCTCGCGATCCAAAGCACTGATGGGCGCACCGTCTATGCTCGCGCCCAGGTGGATGGACTCACCGGTCAGTGGAAGCGTTACGAGGCTGTTCTACAAACCGCCTCCGACGTGTTGCCCACGACGCAAGCCCGCTTCACCTTGACCGTCGACCAGCCCGGCACAATCTGGCTCGATCTGGTATCGCTCTTCCCGCCGACTTGGAACGACCAGCCCAACGGGTTCCGCAAAGACCTCATGCAGATGCTGGTCGATCTGCACCCGAAGTTCCTGCGCTTTCCCGGCGGGGCGTTCCTCGAGGGGTCGAACATCAACCAGCGGTTCCAATGGAAGAAAACGATCGGCCCATTGACCGGTCGGCCCGGGCATGCGGGCCTGTGGGGCTATCGCGCCTCCGACGGAATGGGACTCCTGGAATTCGTGCAGTGGTGTCAGGACATGGGCGCCGAACCGGTGATGGCTGTGTATGCCGGGTACTGCTGTGACGACACCCACGTTGATCCAGGGCCCCAGTTGCAGCCTTTTGTGCAGGACGCGCTGGATGAGATCGAATACGTAACGGGTGATGCGGCTGGCACTCGGTGGGGCGCCCAGCGCGCCAGGGATGGGCATCCCGAGGCGTTCACATTGCATTACGTGGAGATCGGCAACGAGGATTTCTTTGACAAATCGAACAGCTACGATGGGCGGTTCGCTCAGTTCTACGATGCGATCAAATCGAAATATCCACAGATAAAGGTCATCTCGTCGGTGGGCAACGAAAATCCGCTTCCGCTGCTGGTCCACAGCCGCGCTCCCGACGTGGTGGACGAGCATTATTACCGCGCGGCCGAAGACTTCATCAAGATGTCTCCCGCTTACTACGAAGCCTATGCCCGCAACACGCGCCCGGAGATTTTCGTCGGCGAATGGGCATCCTACGAGGACCCGAAGACCAAGCCTTGGGATCCCGGCTCCAAGTCGCTGCCGCGGACGCCGAACTTCAAAGCCGCTCTCGGCGATGCCGCTTGGATGACCGCCATGGAGCGCAATAGCGACCTGGTCGTCATGAACTGCTATGCCCCCTTGCTGGTCAACGTCAACCCCGGCGCGTCGCAGTGGCGGCCCGACCTGATCGGGTACGATGCACTGCACGCATTCGGCTCGCCCAGCTATTACGCCATCCGCATGTTCAGCACGAACCTGGGCGATGAATGTCTGGCCATCGCGGTGAGCGCCAGTTCGGTGCAGGCCTCCGCCACGCGCGATAGCCGCACCGGAGAAATTTTCTTGAAGATGGTGAACCCCACCCCGGTGGGGGAATCGCTTCAAATTCAACTGGACGGCATCAACTCAGTGCAGCCGACGGCGACCGCTCTCACAATGGCTGCGGACCCCACCGCGACAAATTCTCTGGACCATCCGACCGCCGTCATACCCGTCACTTCAACCGTTCCGGACGTAAAACCGTTGTTCGTCTGGCACGTATCGCCCAATAGCATCTCGGTGCTGACGATCAAAACACGCTGATTTCCCTGGCGTTTGGAACCAGCGGATCGATGCCGGTATACTTGCCGTCTAATGCCCTGCGGCAAACAAGAAGGGAGACCCAATTCATGTGGCGAGCCGCGTTGATCCTCTGCATTTGTGCGATTTCAATAGGCGATGAAACGACACCGTCGGACGTCCTGCAATCGCCCGCCGCCAAGGAAGCGCTTCGCCGTTACGAGGTTGCCTATGTCGCGGCGCGCCAAACTTACTATCGCTCGATGATGGATGCCGATCAGAAGAAAATCGCCGACCTCGACCGGGCGATGAAGATTGCGATGAATGCGGCGAACCTCGACGAAGCGAACCGCCTCAAGGCCGCCGGGGACGCCGCGGCCGACACGCTCAAGGAGCACAAGCTGGCGTTGGATGCCATTTCCTCACAGCAGATTACACAGCCCCAGGCCTCTCAAGCTTACTCCATCTTCGCGCACGAGCGATGGAAAACGACCGTGATCGTACAAAAGGGACAACGCTACCGAGTTACGGCCCGCGGCCAGTGGAGCGGCGGGACGGACATGAGCAAGAATAGGCTCGTCTGCGGCCCCGAGGGGATGGTGGTGCCGGACGGCGACCATCAGGGCGACCTGGTCTGGTTTCTCGAAGGGCGCGTCAACCACAAGTATCCCTTTGCCATCGGCGCCCATTGCGAATTTGTCGCCCAGGAAGACGGCCCGCTCGACATGCAGATGATGAATTGGTGGATCTACGGCGCCGACGGAGTGATCGAGGCGCAGGTGCAGCACGTGCCAACCGCCGGTCCGTAACCGATCATATCCGGTCGCCGGCAACCCATCGCGCCCGCGGCGTCTATTGAGCCGAAGTGACGGAAGAAGCCCCTGAAACGTCCGCCTGTCCAATCGTCGGGTTTCCGGCATATGACAGATGCGAAGCGCCGCTCACGTCATAATCCAGCTTCCGCCGGGCGGTCACGTTTGCGTTGCTGGCCCCGCTGATGTCGGCGCGGATCGCGTCGCTTGCGAAATCCTCCAGGCCGCCGTGGCTGGCGCCGCTGACGGTGACGTTCAAAAGATCTGCCGCGCCGTGTAGCGTCGCCGTGCTGGCCCCGGAGACGTCCAACGTCACCTGCCCTTGCCTCAATCCGCCGTCCAGCGTGGACGCGCCGCTCAAAGTCAAATCCATTCGCCCGGCGGCATCGTTGAAACCGTCAATGGTGCCGTTCGTGGCTCCGGACAACGTGAGCGCGCTCAGATGCGGCGTCACGATCTTGGCCGAAATGTGGGTGTTGTCGTAGGAGCCGGGCTTCGTGCCCAGGTGAAGCGTGCCGCCGTCGTTGCGGACTTCAACCGAATCCCAGACGTTGTCATCGGCGGTCACGACGGCCGAGGAAGTCGCGCCTTGCGTGACGTCAACTTGAAAACTGCTCGATGCGTCTATTTGAGTGAATTCCCCCAACGTCAATTGCTTGGTGAGGAGTTTGCCGGAGCCGGTGATGCCGGGAAAAGACGAAAATGAGCACCCCGCCACGAAAAACGCCGCCGCGAGCAAAAGATATTTCATGTCCGCCCTCGGCAATGACGTTTCATGCAACGTCCACCACTTCACGTACGCGCACCACGCCCGGCGCATGACGTCGCGTCTCGTTCGGCGGGCGCACCACGATATCCACGTCCACCTCCAGTGCATTTAGCAGTGCGATCAGTCGATCAGTGGAATATCCGGTGAATCGCGCATTCATCAGTTTGGAGACATCCGGCTGACCGATGCCCAGCCGCTCGCCAGCTTGCACTTGAGTCAATCCCATCGCCTTGATGCGATTGTAAATCTGCCGCGTCAACTCCGCTTTTACTTCCAGCTCGCCCGCTTCGCCCGGAGCGAATCCAACATCAGCGAAGACGTTTCCGCTTCCGCGCGTCATGCGGACTTCAATCTTTCGCTTCTTAGTCTGATTTGTGTTCATCCTCGACCATTATGGTAAATGTACCATATTCGCGCGCGACCGGCAAGTAGTCATTGCCGATGAGATCAAGTGCGTGACATCTGCCCAATAAAGCGGCAGCCACCGGCCGGCGGCGCAATAAGTCCGCAACATTTGGGCCGTTGGGCCGTCATTTCGGCATCGGCATCAAAATTGTTACGGTCCGGCAGGATGCGCCGAGGCATAAGACTTTTGGGATTGATTGCCGTGATAATTGGCGGCGGATGTGCCGTCCAGGCGGACCGGGTTTCTCTTTGGGTTCGCAGGGAGGGAGGGACCGTCGCCTCGGCAAACCCGTCCCAAACCCGATTGGAATCCGTGGCAAGCCGCCTGACGCGCGGCCGGCCTGACCTGCGAATATCGGTCTACGTGTTGGCATCCGATGCGGTCACGGCCTACAGTTGGCCCAATCACCATATCTTTGTGGCCCGCGGGTTGATGAATCGACTTGACGACAACGAACTGGCGGCGGTGCTGGCTCACGAACTGGGACACCTGCTTGACCGCAGCCATGTCCCGATGACCATGGCGAGCCTGCGTGGCTGCGACAAGAACCTGGTGATCGAAGCCCGGGCCGACGCCATCGGTTCTGATCTGCTGCAAAGACAGGGCTGTCCGACGGAGGCGATGATATCGATGCTGGGCAAGATCGAGTGTTCCGGAACGCTGCCGCAATTCTGCCAGATGGCGATGCAGCAGCGGATGGCGTTGCTGCGGTCGCACGCGCTGCGGCTCGAAGCGCTGCCCATGCTGCCAAGCACCACTCAGAACTGAAGTTGACCGGCGAGGTCCATTAGCCGGTCGCTGGAAACTTGCCCCATGAGGCAAATCCAGCGATCGTTGCGTTCGGTCATGACCATGTTCAAGCGGCCGACCGCCTGGACGTGGTAGGTGATGCCGCCGCGATTTACCGTTGGCGAGGTGGGCGATCGCATGTCCGAGGCCTTGGCGACGGTCATGGTGACCGGGCCGCCATTGTCTTCCAACAGAATGCACGCGACCTTCTTGTTCTTCACGGATCGCATGCAGCAAGCCATGACGTATTGGGCCGGAATATTGGGGATTTGCGGCGAGGATTCCCATTGGCCCGCCAACATCTTGTTCGCCGCCGCGATGGTATCGACGCGCGTCACCGCCGTGCGGCCCGCCACGATATCGTCGTGAAGTCGAGCCATCTCCATCGGAGAAGCCATGGCGGGTCCGCCCCAGGTGGCGATCAACAGCCCGCCGATCATCGCGAAAACCAAAAGGCTTGCGGCAATCGCGCGGGACGGGCGCAGCCATTTCCAAAGCCGCATTGCGGGCTGGGCGCCGGGCCGCGGAATTTGTGCCTCGATCGTTCGCTCCAGCCGCGACGTATCGACAGGCAGGGATCGCAGCTGGGCAAGCCGGGCGGCAGTGGCTTGCTCGAGCGTTTCATCCCGTGTTTCAAATTCCTGGTTGTCCATAACGCACTCCAATCTGCACGAGCGTTCCACGCATCATTCCCGCACCAACCGCCGCTGGCGCGCCAACGGCAACAAAACCTGCCGCAGCATCGCCCTGGCCCGATGCACGCGCGACTTGATGGTTCCGACCGGCACTCCAAGGACTTCGGCCGCATCCCGGTGATCCATGCCTTCGACATCGACAAGAAGCAATGTCCATCGCAATTCCTCGGCAATGCCTTGAAGACCATCGATCACGTCGGCGTCCGAAAAGGCGTTCAATATCTCTTGGGGACTTCCCCAAGCAGAGTCGGCCGCCGAATCGGCAGCGGCGGGCTCGGCGGCCAATTCTTCCAGGCTGATCGACGGCGCCGAGCCGGCTCGGGTGCGAAGGCGATCAATTCTGGCGTTTCGCAGGATGGTCAGGAGCCACGCCTTCGCATTCGTCTCGGCTCGAAACGTATCCATTGCCTTAAACGCCTTGAGCAAAGTTTCCTGCGCCAGGTCCTCAGCGTCGGCCGCGTTTGCGGTGTGAATCATCGCGGCGCGAAGGACCAGTGCGCGGTGTGGCCAGACCGTCTCGTAAAACCGCTGCGTTGATTCATTTGCGTCCAATCGGCTCCACGGTAGCCGAACCACTTCTACTATGTAAACGGGTCTGGGTCGTGGAAAGGTTCAGTGTCCCAGAACCAATGCTCCGCACGCGGTTTTTTGGGGACATTGAACCTTTCGCGCCTCTGTCCTCGTTTGATGAGATGAACGGACGGGCTTGAGCGGAGTGATCTGCGGCCGGTTCGGAAGATCAAACCATTGGAGAACTGCCATGCTTAAGAAACTGCTCAACGCCAGCGTTTTGGCCGCGTTCGTTGCCATGCCGCTCATCGCGACCGGGTGCGCGACTTCCCAGCCCTACCGCGTTACCGGGGAAACGGCCTCGGTCCAGAATGATAACGGCATCCCGAATCAACAGAATCCGCGATATCTGGATCAGAAGGGCCACTATCATCCCGAATGGGTTGACGCGACCGGCCGGTAACAGGCTGGCGGTCGCATGACCGCTTCGGCGCGCGAAACTTGCATTACCCACCCGGACTTCGGCAAACTAGCCGAGGTCCGGGTGTTCCTCGGGGTGCCGGGGAACACGCCATCGCCCGACAAATTGAACCACAGAGGGCACAGAGACCACAGAGAACACAGAGATAAAAGCGGCAAGTTAATCCTCCTCTGTGCCCTCTGTGATCTCTGTGTTTCTGTCAGAATCAGGCAGTGACAAACATGAAGCGCAATGTCCTTCCGGCGGCTCTGGTGATATTGATCGTGGCCGGCGCGGTTTTTTTCATGCGGCGCAGCGGCGGCGGAAGCGCCGGCGCGGTCGAATCTCAACCAGCGGCGGCGCCTCCCAAGGAACTTTGGACGTGCAGCATGCATCCCCAGGTGATTCAGGATCATCCGGGTCTATGTCCGATCTGTCGCATGCCGCTGACCAGACTCAAAACCTACGGGGAAAATTCCGGCGGCAAGGGCGAAGGCCGCGAGCTTCTCTATTACTGGGACCCGATGCTCGGCCCGTCGTCGATTTCCAACAAACCGGGCAAGAGCGCGATGGGGATGGACCTGGTCCCGGTTTACAAGGAGCAGCCGGCCGGCCCGACGGTGATCATCGATCCGGTGATCGTCCAGAACATGGGAGTACGGACGGCCCAGGTGGTTAGGGGCGCGCTGCTGCGGACGATCCGGGCGGTGGCGATGGTCGACGTGCCCGACTCGGCGCAATACGACGTCAATCTGCGAATCAGCGGGTGGATCGAGAAGCTTTACGCCAACCAGGCCGGGATGCACGTTCTTCGCGGCGAGGCGCTATTCGATTTATACAGCCCCGATTTGCAGGTGGCGGCGGATGAATTGGTCGGGGCGGAGTCGGCGATGAAGTCGCCGGACGCCCAGGCATCCCCGGCGGTGGCGGCGGAATCGGCCGGCATGGTCGATTCCGCGCGCCAGAAGCTGCGGCTTTGGGGGATCGCCGAGCGTGACATCGACGCCATCGCCGCATCGAGCAAGGCGCCGCGCACCGTTCCCATTCGCAGTCCGATCGACGGCGAACTGGTGGAGAAGACGGTCGTCGACGGATCGGCCGTTCAGGCCGGCGAGAGGATCATGCGGATCGAGGACCATCACGAGCTATGGCTCGACCTAGCCGTTTACGAGCAGGACCTTCCCTACGTGGCGTTGGGGGAAACGGTGACGGCGACCGCCGAGGCCGTGCCCGGCAAAACCTTTGAGGGTCCGATCAGCTTCATTTATCCGCACATGAACCACGATTCGCGCACGGCGATGGTGCGCGTGACGCTGGACAACCCGCGCCACGAACTGCGTCCCGGCATGTATGCCAGCGCCCAGATCATGACCGAGAGACTCCCCGATGCGATCCTGGCGCCGCGCGAGGCGGTGATCGACACCGGGACTCGCCAGATCGCGTTCGTCGTCGAATCGCAGGGCCATTTCGAGCCGCGGAAGGTGCGACTCGGGCTGGTCGGCGACAACGACCAGGTGCAGATCGTCGAAGGCCTGGCTCCGGGCGAGACGGTCGTGACCAGCGGGCAATTCCTCATGGACGTGGAGAGCCGCACGACCGAGGCGATCGAAAAGCTTCGCAACGCCGGGGGCGGCAATCCCTAGGCATTTCCCATGATTGCCAAGATCATCGAATTTTCGGTGCGCAATCGCTTCCTGGTGATGCTGCTGACGGCGATGCTGGTGGGGGCCGGGGTGTGGGCGGCAATGCACATCAGCCTGGATGCGGTCCCGGATTTGTCCGACGTGCAGGTGATCGTCATCACGGATTATCCAGGCCAGGCGCCGCAGGTGGTCGAAGACCAGGTCACCTACCCGCTGACGACCGCGATGATGGGCATTCCCCACGCCAAGGTCGTGCGGGGGATCAGCATGTTCGAGACGTCGATGATCTACATCATCTTCGACGACTCCACGGACCTTTATTGGGCGCGAAGCCGGGTGCTGGAATATTTGAATTTCGTTCGCGACCGCCTGCCGGCCGGCGTGGAGCCCAAGCTGGGGCCGGATGCGACCGGCGTCGGATGGGTCTATCAATACGTTCTTCATCCCGGTTATTACTGCGCCGACCATCCGGACGGAATCTGGCACGATGAGATCGCGGGCAAGTGGTACGGCGATCCGGCCGACGCCCCGGCGGATCGCCGCGCCGCCCTGACCCAAATCCGCGCCTTCGACAATCCCGGGACCTGCCCCCTGACCGGCGAGCCGTTGATTTCTTCAAATCAGGATTTGGCCAGCCTGCGCAGTTTGCAGGACTGGTATTTGCGTTATTCGCTCACCGGGGTCCCAAATGTCGCGGAAGTCGCGCCGATCGGCGGATTCGTCAAGGAATACCAGGTCGTTCTCAAGCCGGAGCAAATGCTGGCCTACAACCTGGCGGTGGGGACGATCATGAGCGCGATTCAGCGCTCCAACAACGACGTCGGCGGGTCGGTGGTCGAGATGAGCGAGACGGAATACATGGTCCGCAGCCGCGGGTATTTGCGCGGCCTGCACGATCTGGCCCAGGTTCCGCTGGGCGTCGGCAGGAACGGCACGCCGATTTTGTTGTCGGACGTCGCCACTCTCCAGGTCGCGGGGGAGGAGCGCCGCGGAATCGGCGAATGGAACGGCCAGGGCGAAGCGGTGGGCGGGATCGTCGTGGCCCGGTATGGCGCCAACGCCTACCAGGTCATCCACGACGCCAAGGAGAAACTGGCGGAACTCGAAAGCGGATTGCCCCCCGGCGTGACCATCAAAACCGCGTACGACCGCTCCGACCTGATCGAGCGCGCGATTCACACGCTCAGCCATACCCTGATCGAGGAAATGATCGTGGTGGCCCTGGTGTGCATTTTGTTTCTGCTCCACGCCCGAAGCGCGCTGGTCGCGATCTTCGTCATCCCCAGCAGCATGCTGGCCAGCCTGCTCATCATGTATCTCCTGGGCATCAACGCCAACATCATGAGCCTGGGCGGAATCGCCATCGCGATCGGCGTGGTGATCGACAGCGCCATCATCATGATTGAAAACGCGCATAAACACCTGAATGCCGAGGAGGAGCGCGTCGCCGCCGGCGGGACGCCGCGGCCCAGAAGCGCCGTCATCATCGAGGCCGCCAACGAAGTCGGGCCAAGCCTGTTTTTCAGCCTGCTTATTATCACCGTGAGCTTTCTGCCGGTGTTCGCGCTCACGGGCGAGAGCGGCCGCCTTTTCAAGCCGCTGGCGTTTACCAAGACGTTTGCCATGGCCTCGGCGGCGGTGTTGTCCATCACCATCATCCCGGTGCTGATGGTCTACTTCGTCACGCCGCGCGTTCTGCCCAAACGCTGGGGACATCTGCTGAACGTGCTGACGATTCTGGGAGCGATCGTGGTTCCCCTGGTTTTGCTGGCCGTGCTGGCGGGAATGGAGCCGGCCGTGCGCCCGCATCTCTGGTGGCTCTCGCTGGGGTGGATTCTCCTGGCGTCGCTGCTGCTTGTGCCGCAGAAAATCATTCACGAACACGACAGCCCCGTCAGCCTGGTTTTGCAGAAGGCGTACAACCCGTTTTTCTGGCTGGCGATGGATTACTGGTGGATCGTGTTGCCGATGGCCGTGGTGTTCATGGCATCGTGTCTCTGGCCGTTTATGCGGCTGGGCAGCGAGTTCATGCCGCCCCTGGACGAGGGCGATCTGCTCTACATGCCCACGACCGATCCCTCCATCAGCGTGACCAAGGCGCGGCAGGTTTTGCAGCAGACTGACAAGCTGATCAAGACGTTCCCGGAAGTCATCAGCGTCTACGGCAAGATCGGGCGCGCGGATACGGCGACCGACCCGGCGCCCCTGGACATGGTCGAAAGCGTCGCCCGGTTGCAGACCGATCCGGACCAATGGCGCCAGCGCAAAACGAGCTATTTTTTCGATCGCTGGCCGGCGGTGTTGCGCTGGCCGCTCCAGCACACGTTCTGGCCGCCCCAGCGCAAAATCACCATGGAGGAATTGGTTTACGGCTGGCAGGATATGGATGGGACGGATCATCCCGGCCTCAACGCGGTCGTGACCGAGCCGGGCGTCGCCAACGCCTGGCCCATGCCCATCCAGAACCGCACCAACATGCTCTCCACCGGGATCAAAACGCCCGTCGGCCTCAAGTTCATGGGACCGGATTTGCAGGTGCTGTCCGATCTGGCCGAACGCGCCGCCACGATCATGCTGACCGTCCCCGGCACCGCCAGCGCCTATCCCGAGCGATCCTTCGGAGGACTTTACCTCGACATCAACATCGACCGCACCCGGGCGGCGCGCTACGGCCTGACCACCGGCGACGTGCAGGACGTGATCAGCTCCAGCCTCGGCGGAATGAAAACCACCACCGCCGTCGAGGGGCTGGAGCGATATCCCGTCAACATCCGATATGCCCGCGACCTGCGCGATGATCCATCGGCCATCGAGCAAGTGCTCATCCCCACTTCCACCGGCGCGCAGATTCCCATGGGGCAGGTGGCCAAGGTGAAGATCGAGCCGGGTCCGCCGATGATCAAGAGCGAAAACTCGCAGCGGACGGCCTGGGTGTACGTGGACGTGAACGGACGCGACATCGGCACCTTCATCGCCGAGGCGCGGCGGACCCTGGCGGCAAAACTGCAAATCCCCGCGGGATACACGCTGGTGTGGTCGGGTGAATTTGAGAACATCCAGGAAGCCAACGCCCGGCTTAAGTGGGCCATTCCGCTGACGTTCATCGTCGTGGTGATCCTGCTCTATGCGGCCACGCGGAGTTGGTTCCGAGTCTGCGTGGTGTTGCTGGCCGTGCCGTTCAGCTTCGCCGGAGCGATCTGGTTTTTGTACTGGCTTGGGTACAACACGTCGGTCGCGGTATGGGTGGGGATCATCGCCCTGATCGGCCTGGATGCCGAGACGGGGCTGGTCATGCTGCTGTATCTGGACAACAGTTACGAGCGGTTCAAGCGGGCGGGCAAAATGCACACCCGCCAGGACTTGGTTAACGCGGTCCACGACGGCGCGGTGAAGCGCATCCGGCCCAAGACGATGACGGTTGCCGCGGCGTTCATCGGCCTGGCCCCCCTGCTCTGGGCCACCGGCACCGGCGCCGACGTGATGCGCAGGTTGGCCGCCCCCATGCTCGGCGGACTGTTCACCAGCTTCCTCATGGAATTGTTGATCTATCCCATCATCTTTTACGTCGCCCACCGCATCACGCTTCCCAAGTCCCCAGCCGAGGGTTGATGCCATGCTGAACAGAATAGCATTTCGATTTCCGCTGATCGCTTCGCTGGCGCTGATCGCCGGGTGCGTCATTCATCCCGATGGCGAACGCGATCTGCGCTCGATGGCCGACAGGGCCGGAAAAGCCTTCACCAAACCCCAGCTTCCCGAGAACGCGACGCCGCAGCAACTGGTCGAATTCGCGATGAACAACAGCGGAGAACTCCAGCAGCGGTATTGGGAATGGCGTTCGGCCATCGAGCAGATTCCCCAGGATGGATCGCAAACCGCAACGCTGAATTTGACGGCCGGCGCGACGATCACCAGGGGCCGTAGCGGGTTGTCCAATACAATGGTCGGCGCCTCCAACGACCCGATGACGGACATCAAGTTGCCGGCAAAACTGGACGCCGCGGCAAGGCAGGCCCTGGAAACCGCCCGCGCCGCCGGACAGCGTTTCATCAAGGCCCGGTTCGATCTGCGGGCAAAAGTCCTCGGCGCCTATTACGATTACGCGCTGAACGCGCAACTGATCGATCTGGAGCGGAGCAACCTCGAGCTGCTGCAAACGATGGTGTTCGTCACGCAGTCTCGCAACCGCGCCGGCGCCGCCGGCCAGCAGGAGGTCCTGAAGGCCATCGACGAGGCCGACCTTTCGCGTAACGATCTCCAAAATATGCGCTCGCAATTGCCGGCGCAGTTGGCCGCGCTGAACGCCCTGCTGGGCCGCCCGGCCGACGCCCCCCTGCCGCCGCCGCGCCAGTTCCCCGCGTCAGCCGCGATCCAGTATTCCGACGATCAGCTTCTCGATCTCGCCAAGCGCCGCAACCCCGAATTGCTCGCCCAGGCCGATGAATTACGCGCCCGCCAACAGGCCATTCGCCAGGCCAAGCTCGAATATTTCCCCGACATCAACCTCAGCGGCTCAACCGATCTGATGGGAATCACCCAATCGGTCCTGGGCCAGGCGACGATTCCCCTCTTCCGCCACGACGCCATCGAAGCCGCCATCGCCCAAGCCCAGGCCAACCTGAAGGCGTCCCAGTCGATGCGCCGCCAGGCCGGCGACGATCTGGCCGCCCAAATGGTCGCCGACCTCGCGACCCTGCGCGACGCCGACCGGCAACTGGTTTTATTGGAGCAAACGATCCAACCGCGTGCCCAGCGCGTGGTGGACTTGGACCGCTCCGCCTACGAAGCTGGCCGAGAATCGCTTTTGGATTTGTTGGACAGTCAACGATTCCTGATTTCGATCCGGCGATTGTCAGCCAACCTAAAAGCCGAGCGCGGCAAGCGTTTGGCCGATATCGAGGCGATCGCGGCCGTGGAATTGAATAGCGCGCGAACGTAGCGCAATAGAGCCGCCATCCGACTTCGTGTCCTTCGCGTCTTGGCGGTTTATATCTTGGGAGTTACCGCGAAGGCGCAAAGGGCGCGAAGAAGTACGAACCAATCGACGTCCAGTTATAGGCATTGACCTATATTGGTGATATGCTATATTGTTCTCATGTGGGAAGTCGAATACACGGATCGGTCACTGCCGGGACTTCGAAAGGAAGGGCTAATCTAATGGCTGGCCGACACAACTGGAACAACCTCATTAAGCGGATGACTCCCCAGCGCCGCGCCCGCATCGAGCGGGGCGTGCGTGAGGACTTGACCGAAATGCTGCTGTCGGAAATCCGCCGGCTTGCCGGGCTGACACAGGAGCAGCTTGCCGCGTCGCTAGGCGTCAAGCAGCCCACCCTCTCCCAACTTGAATCGCAGGACGACATGCAGATCAGCACCCTGCGGCGCATCGTTGAGAAGCTCGGCGGCGAACTAGAAATCATCGCCACGCTCCCCACCGGACGTGTGGCGCTGAGCCAATTCCAGGACGGCGGGAAACTGCAGAAAGCATAGCCGTTGAAAACCATATCGAGAGCACTGCTACAGGCGACGGGCTGGCGACACGGCCAGCCGCTGCAGTGGACTCTCCCGCAGTGTGTCTGGTAGTCTTCCCATTCCTTGGAGATTGTCATCTGTTTGGCTACAACAATTCATGGTGGCTCAAAAGCAACAGATTCTTGACTTGATTCGTCGTTTGGCGGCGCAAAACGGGGGCAAAGCGCCGGGGAGCCAACGATTCGAATCCCTCACCGGGATCGGCAAGTCAGAGTGGTATTTGAAACCATGGCTTCGCTGGGGAGACGTGGTTCGAGAAGCTGGATTTAAAGGCAATTCACTATCTCGTTCGCTCGGTCCTGAGTTGCTTATCCAAAAGTACATCGCGCTCATTCGTGAGTTAAGGCGATTTCCAATCGAGGGCGAGTTGGTTCACAAGCGGCGCGCGGACGGTTCGTTCCCAAACCGTGCCGCGTTCAATTTGCTTGGAGGTAAGAGGCAGCGCGCGGCTCGAATATTGGAATTCTGCCAGACGCGCGAGGGGTACGAAGATGTCATACCTTTTTGCCGCGCGGTCGCATCCTCAGAGACTTCAGAGATTGAGGCGGAAATGTCAGATGCTGCGGCAGTCGGTTACGTCTACCTCTTCAAGCACGGTGCGCGTCAGGAGTATAAAATTGGTCGGACGAAAAATCCGCTCCGACGAGAGGGTGAGATTGCCATTGAACTTCCGGAGAAGGTCCAGCCAATTCACATTATCAAGACGGATGACCCGCCTGGTATAGAGAGTTACTGGCACGCTCGATTTGCGAACAAGCGCAAAGAAGGGGAATGGTTCGCACTTACGGCCGAAGACGTTCGGGCCTTCAAGCGGTGGAAGCGAATATATTAAGTGCAGGAAATGGAAAGGCCTCGCGAAATCAGCCCGCGACCAGCCGGTAAGAGAAAGGGATACTCAAATGGACCCAACGATACAGTCCGACAAGCATTTTGCTCTCCATGCCAAGCTGACCGGCTCGCGTTTTGAGGACGTGTGTCTTGGCGATGCAGAGTTCGATAACGTGAGCCTTGTGCGGGCGAAACTGCACGATATCAATCTCAGCGACATCACCGTCACAGCGGCCCAGATGGGCGGCGCCAAGTTCAAACACATCGGACCGCCTCCAGGCAAAGATGGGAAGCAGGACCGGCAGAGGCCTGTCACGTTCGAAGAGATGATGCTTTGTGACAGCACCTTTCGGAAAGTGGACCTGTCTAATGTCCGCATCCTCGAATGCAACACGACCGGCATGATGATCGACGGCATTCCGGTGGCCGACATGATAGCCGCCTACAGACAACGGAAGAGATGACAGCGAGCATCCGCATGGACCCTATGCTGAGAAAAAGGGTCATTCATCCTTTTGTCCATCTTCACCGCCGATTTCGCCATAACCACAGTCCCCACCGCAGCATCTGTTCATATCAATTCACCTACAACCAAATCCCCGATGGCCAGCCAAAATCCCCCAGTAGCAACTTATCGAAAAATATTACAATTTGATCGGCTCCCTCGAGCACGGCGAAATCAAATTTAACGATAAGGGTTTATTCCAAAGATGGTTACAGCGAGCATTAATACTGGCAGCCGCTAAACAAAATCCGAAAAGTGTCGCAAAGTGTCGCACTTTGTAGCATGCGATCTTCGACGCCGGGAACTGGCCCTGGCGCAGGGCTCGGCCCAGGCCCGATAATCCTTCATGGATCAGTCTCAAACCAGTCGATACGAATCAGAAGGACGCCATGGACGGTGCCGCGCCGACAACTCTTTGGACCCCCATTTCCCTGCTTGAGCCGCGGTTTTTGGCGAATGTCGAGGCGTTGGCCCGGCGTCTGCCGGACGTGGCGAGTGGCCTGAAGAACCTGACGCCCAAGCAGGCTTACCACATTATGCCCATGTCCGGCTCGATCCAACTGGGGGTTGGCAACGGGCTGGGGGTGACGCCGCTGCCGCATACGCTTTCGCCGATGACGGCCAGGGAACTGGTCGGCAAGCTATATCGCTCGGGATCATGCGACCAGCCGGTGATGGTCGCGGGGGAGGACATGGGCTGGCTGTGGAATGCGATCTATCAACTTCCCTGCCAGACGCCGGCGGCGCCGGGGCATCGGCCGCCGCTGTTTTTCCTGATGAAAGACATCGAGCGGCTGTGGGTAATTCTGCACGTCCACGATTGGCGTATTCTCTTGCCGGACCACCGTGTCCGGCTGTTCGTCGGCGACGACTGCTTCGACCGCTTCCGCCAAAGCCTGGTTGCCAATGCGGGATGTCCCTGGCCGCGCCTTTCCGTGCGGATCGATCCATCCCTTTGGAGTGGCAGCCCCACGCTGGAAGAAATTCTTACCCAGGCCCGGACCACGATAGACCAGGATTTTCTTCGCTGCACGGAGCAATCCCGCCTGGCCTACGCCGGCGCCACGCCCGAATCCATCTCGGCCCGATTCCGCGGCGGCCAACCGCTCAAAATCCTCGGCATCACCTCGCGATTCACCACGTTTTTGCAATATTCGATGCGCGATTGGCTGGCGTCGTTCGAGCGTCTGGGGCATCAGACCCGCCTGCTGATCGAGGAGCACGATCACGAGTTTTGCAATCCGCAGGCCATCGCCGGGGTTTGCGCGGAGTTTCAGCCGGACCTGGTCGTGATCATCGACCATTATCGCAAGGAATTGGGCGGGGTGCCGGACCAGGTTCCGATGGCGATGTGGGCGCAGGATTACATGCCCAACATCTATCGCCGCGAGGGCGGCGCGGCCCAAGGCCCGCGCGATTACGTCGTGGGGTTCCCGTACGAAAAGCTGCGCCTAGTGCACGAACTGGGTTACCCCGCCAGCCGATACCTGACCGCCACGATCGGCATGGACCCCAATCGCTTCACCCCGCGATCGGCGGACGACGCGCAACTATCCCGCTACGCCTGTGACGTCAGCTTCGTTACCCACGCCAGCGTTGGGGCCGAGCAGATCGTGAAAGAGCAGATCGACCGCAGCGGTACGCCCGAGATGAAGCGGCTGCTGGGCACGACTTTCGAGCAACTCCGCGCCGTGTACGACGCCGGCGGAACCGTGGTCGCGCCGCCGGCGATTCGCCGGATCATCGACCAGGGGTTCATCGACAGCCGGACGCAGCCGACGCCGGAACTGCTCAAGGAGTTCATGGATCTGTTCTACATGCGGGTCAACAACGCGCTGTTTCGCCATCAATCGCTGCGCTGGTTGGCCGACCTGGGCATCGACCTGCGGCTCTACGGCCGGGGCTGGGAGAACAACCCGACGTTCAAGCGGTTCGCCCGCGGCGTGGCCGACCATCGGGGCGAGCTGTCGCTGATCTACCAGGCCGGCCGGATCAACCTGCACGTCAGCCCCCTGGGCAGCCTGCACCAGCGGGTGATGGAAGGGCTGGCCAGCGGCGGGTTTTTCCTGCTGCGCCGCGGCGACGGCGACATCGCCGGCCGCCACTACGCCCGGCTCCGGGACTTCTGCCAACGCGCTGGAATCACCACCGACGAGCAGTTGCGAACTTGCACCGATCCGGAGCTGCCAGACATGCTGCGGCAGATCGTTGACATCCACCAATGCGATCTCTTTGCCGAGAAATACACCTTCATGCAGTTGCTACAGACGATGCGCGACTGCGATTACCTTTGCTCCGCCGGCTGTGTTTGGGGAAAGGACTACGACGAGACGAGCTTCAATTCGAAGGCGGAATTGGAGGCAAAGGTCGCGTACTTCCTGGGCAAGCCGAGGGAGCGACAACGGCTCACGCGGTCGATGCTGCAATCGGTTCTGGAGCGGTTCACGTACGAGAAGACATCGAGCCGGCTGCTGGCGCTGATTGCCGCCGATCAGGCCGGCGCCGCCGCGCGATCGCCGGCTCCCGCGGACGTCGCCTCGGTCGCGGCGTGAGGCTGCGTTCCGCCGAATTCAGAAGCGATGCGAGCGAATCCAATTTGACATAAATGACATATATGATATAATGGGGTCGTCACGAAAGTGACGATTCTGAACGATGCACTGGACGACCTTGATCGTTTGCCCGGCTCGATGCAGGAGCGGATACTGGGAGTGGTTGAGCGACTGGAGCGTTGGCCGCAAGTCAGTGGAGTGAAGGCATTGACGGCCCAATGGCGGGGTCATTCTCGAATCCGCACGGGCGACTACCGGGTCGTGTTTAAGTTATATCCTGACCGGATTGTGGTAGTTCGCGTGGCTCACCGGAAAGAGGTATACGAATGATTGGAACATTGAACATCGACGGGATTGACTATGTGGTAAATCCGCGCGCGGAGTACGAGGGGCGCTGGCCCAAACTTCCTGCCATTGATGCGCGTGGCGAGCGCCCTGCCAAGTCGGCCGTCCTGGCAGTGATCGCCCGCTCCCTGATTCGTCGGCGTACAGAGGCGGGTTTGGACCAGAAGGGTCTGGCGGCGTTGGCCGGCATCCGTGCGGAGACGATCAGCCGCATCGAATCCGGTCGATACCGTCCACGCCGCGAAACCATGCTCCGGATCGATCAGGCAATCGCATCTGCCGTGCGGCAAACCACTGGCGCAGCCAAGTCGCGATGAACGCGAATCATGCATGGGCGAATGTCAAATGTTCGGTTCACGCCGCCGAGTTCAGCTTGGCGGAACTCCCCAGGGCGGCCGACAGTTCCCGCTTCCATCTCGCAATGGCCGCGAAGTCGATCGCCAATCGAACCGGTTCGCCGCCGGCGATCCACGACCGCAGGGAATCGAGGTCGCTTCGCCAGACGACCGGCAGAGCGGTGTCGGCGGCGATCTCCATCGCCCGGTTGTCGATCCCCAGCACCAGCGACCGCCGGCCGTGCTCCAGGCATTTGATCCCGCAATGCAGCCGCGTGCCGATGCAGTCGATCGGTTCGCGCAGCAGTTGCTCCAGCGCCGCCAGGGACCGGTCCAGCAGGATCGCCCCCCTGGAGAACTCCGCAAAATATCGCGCGTCGCCGCTGCCCTGCGGCCAGAAGTACACCCGCTTGTATTGTGAGAACAGTAAATCCAGCACCTGCCGGTCCGCCGGCCGGTTTTTGTTGTAGTCGGTCAGCGTCAGCAGCACGTCGTCGGCCTTGCTCGTCGGAACCGTGCGGAGCAAATCCGGCGTCAGCCGCCACATCGTCGGACAACCCGTGTTGATGACGTTGGTCAGCCCAATGCCCCGCAGTTTTTGGCCGGTGTAGCCGTCGCGGACCGAATGCGGCAACCGTGGCGACAACGCCGACACCAGCACCGACCGCGTGTAGGCGTCGGGCTCGTCCTGGTACTGCCACCAACCGGCGCCCATCAACACGACGCGCTGCAAGCGGGCCGCCTGGGCCGGGGAGATGTGCCACTGCCGGTACTGCTGCATGTGGCTGCTGAGCAGGTTGGTCCCGCCGACCATCAGCAGATCGCTGCCGGCCGCCAACTCCAGCTCCTCGGCCGTCAGCGGCATTTGCGTTGGAACCCAAACCCAGTCATACCCCGGCAGCAGTTCGGTCAGCTCGCGCATCACGGCTTGGCGCACGATCAGGTCGCCCAGATTTCCCGGCGGCGAACCGTCGCGAGAGGTAATCGACGGGTCCAGAAGACACGCACGCGGCATTTATGGCTCCCGTCGTTCAACCACCAGAGCTACGTGCTTCTGGAACCGCTCAAGCGCCACCAGGCTGTACGATGTCAGCAGCACGTTCAGCAAATCTTCCAGCGATTCGTGGCTGACCCAGTTCAACGACCGTCGAAGCGGCATCTTCCACCAGCATTCCAGCGTGCAGTAAGTCAGCAAGATTCGCCGGAACCGCCGGGCCATGACCTGCCGCAGGAACCGCGGGACGTCCTGCACGTATTCCAGCACGCCGCTCATGAAGGCGAACTCCGCCGCCACCGCCGGCAGGGGCTGCGCGTTCAAATCCACCAGCAGCGTGCGGTGGTCGCGGCGAACGCAATCAATCGGAATGTATTGGTTTCCCCGCACGAGCAGGGGTTCGAGCCACATCATGCCGCAGCCTATATCCATCACCGGCCCGCTGGTGTCCACGAACGCCGCCAGATGGGCGATGCGGTCCTTCCACGCCTCGTCGAATTCGGCGGGTTTGCTGAACAGCGGGACAACGGGAGCGGCGGGCGGATCAAGGGTCGGCGTTTTCGTCATCGGCGCGTCTCCTTTTTCGGTTATCGGTCGTAGAAGAAGGCAAACTGTAATGGCAACCGGTCCCGTGTCTTCCTCCCCCCCCTGAGTACATGGGGAGGGGGAAAAACTCTGCTGCCTGCGCCGGCGGATGTCCGATAATAACCGCAAATGCGCATAGCTTTTCTCTCCTACCAGTGGCCCGGTCTGCGCATGGGGGGCATCGGATCGTACGTGCGGCAAAGCGCCGCGGCGCTGGCGTTGGCGGGGCACGAGCCGCACGTGTTCACCGTCGGTGAGGAAGATGCCCTGCCTGATAACGTCCCGGCAGGCGTCGTGCTGCACCAGACGCCGGACCCGGCTCGCCGGGTGTCCGCTTCCACGCTGCCGGCAGAACTGGCGGCGGTGGTTAACAGCGGGGGAGAGGCGGTGTACCGGCTGGCCATCGCCTGGCTGTTGACGGACGCGTTCCAGCGGGAGCACCGGCAACAGCCGTTCGACGTTGTGGAAGCCGCCGACGTCGACGCGTCCGGTCTACCGCTATTGCTGGATGCGGGCCGGCCCTTTCCGGTTGTCGTTCATTTGCACACTTGCACCGCCATCGCCAATCGGATCAACAACGTGGTTCCCGGTTCACGGGAGCAGTTGATCGAAGCGATGGAAGCCGCGCAGATTCACCTGGCCGATGCGATATGCGCTCCGACGCGGGCCGTGGTGCGCTCGACTGAAGCGCTCGTGCCGCTGAACCGCGAACCGGCAACGATCGCACATCCTTATGTCTGTCCCGGCTTGGCTTTCGTGCCGCCGCCGGTGGACGGGCCGGTGGTGTTCGTCGGCCGGCTCGAGTGGCGCAAGGGTTGCGGCGTCATTGCCGAGGCGCTCAACGGTTTCCTCACTCGCCACCCCAGGGCGTGCTTCCGGTTCATCGGTCCCGACACCAACAGTATGCCGGGGGGAAGTTCGGTCCGGCTGCACATCCTCAGGACTCTGGCCGACTCCGTGCGCGATCGCGTTGAATTCACCGGCGAACTTCCGTTGCCGCAGGTCGAGACAGCCCTGAACGGCTGCTTGTTCTGCGTGCTGCCGAGCCTGAGCGAAAACTTCAGCTTGGCCATCTGCGAAGCGATGGCCGCCGGGCGAACCACGATCGTCGCCGCCGGCACGGGATCGGTCGAGTTGGCCGGCGATGCGGGGATGGTCGTGGAACCTGGTTCCGCCTCGTCGCTGCTGGAGGCGATGGATTTGACCTATCGCGACCGTCGGCGATTGAACGAACTTTCCCGGCTGGCGTTCGACCGCGTGCGCAGCCTGTGCGACCCGCTCGCCGTCTCCGAGCGGCGGGTCGATTTTTACCGGCGCGTGATTGCCGAGTTCGGATGTCGAACACCCGGTTACACGTCGGACCGGCTGGCTAGTTTGCCGGCGGGGGTAGCGGCGGCGGTCCTTCCATGCCTCTCGCGCATCACGGCGGCGCTGTTGCGGGTTGACGGCCCGACCGATTCACCGGGGCGCCGGCTCGAAGACATCTGCCAGACGCTGACCGCCGGCCAGTCCGAATCGGCTCGCGTTCTGCTCTACGGCGCCGGCAAGCACACGGACCGGCTGCTGAGCGAACGGCACCGTTGGGAGCGGCACGGTCACCGGGTCGTCGGCCTGATCGACGACCATCCCCGCTTCCTCCAGACGCCGCGATACCTGGGTTTGCCCGTGCGCTCGCTCGCCGACGTGCAGACCGACGCCATCGCCGGCAATCGTCTGCCCGCGGTGGTCCTCAGCACCGACACCTACGAGGATCAGTTTTGGGAACAGACCAAGAGCCTTCGCGAGCACGGCGTCCGCGTATTTCGGCTTTACGGCCGATAGAAAATGTACGACCTGTCGATTGTCATTCCGACCTGCAACCGCGCCGAGCTGCTTCGATGCGGACTGATGAGCCTGCGCCAGGACCTGCAATGCTCGTATGAAGTGATCGTGGTGGATGGCGCAAGCGAGGACCAGACGGGGGCGGTGCTGGCGGAATTTGGGCATTATTTCGGCGATCGCCTGAAGATCATCCGCGAAGATCGCCGCCAGGGATTTGTCCGGGCGGCCAACAAGGGATTCCGCGCCGCCGCCGGCCGGAACATGATCTGGCTGAACGACGACGCGCGACCCTTGCCGGGGACGCTGGACGAAGCGGTGCGGCAGATCGATTCGGCGGCGGCGGACGTGGCGTTTCTGGCGATGTTTCATCGCTTCGCTTCCGAACGAAACGTCGCGTTTGAAACGACGCGCGAGGGACAGGTGTTTCGCCTTTGCCACGTCCGCGGGACGCTCTACGCCAATTTCCCCATCGGGCGGCGCCTGACGTATCAGAGCCTGGGATATTTCGACGAGCGGTTTTATTTCTTCGGGGCCGATCCCGATCTGTCGCTCAAGGCCTGGCATGCGGGAATGTGGATCGAGCCGGCGCATGGCTGCTTCATCGATCACGACGAGCACGCGGACGAGCGCCGCGCCCAGGACATGGACCGGGGCCGCCAGGACAACCAAAAGCTGTTTGCCAAGTGGGAACTGCCCGAGAAGAACCTGGTTCGGAACGATTTCGATCCGTGTCGGCCGTGCACGTTGCGGGGGCTTGCGGCCCAGCGCCCGAGCGTGACGTTTCTGATCTCGACACACAATCGCATCGGCGCGTTGGCCGGCACGCTCCGGCAGTTGCAAACGCTGGAAAACGCGACGGATTTCGCGGCCCAAACGGTTGTCGTGGACAACGCCAGCACGGACGGCACCGCCCAGGCCGTGGCTGGACAGTTCCCGGCGGTGCGCCTGGTGCGGTTGCGGAAAAACCGCGGCGCGTGCGCCAAGAACGCGGGGCTTGCCGAGGCGCGCGGAGAGTACATCGTTTTTCTGGATGATGATTCCTATCCGGATGCCGAGTCGATTCGGCGAATGATCGGGCATTTCCTCGCTTGTCCAAGACTGGGGGCGGCGGCATTCGACGTGATCCTTCCCGATGGAACGAGGGAGAGCAGCGCGTTTCCAAGCGTGTGCATCGGTTGCGGGACAGGGTTTCGGCGTGAAGCGCTCCAGGCCGTGGGGGGTTTGCCGGACGACTTTTTCATGCAGGCGGAGGAATACGACCTGTCGTTGCGGCTGCTGGACGCGGGCTGGGACATCGAGCGATTCGAAGACCTGAGGGTTTCGCATCTGAAGACGGCCATCGCGCGTCAGCCGGCGCGCACGACCCGGCTGGACGTGCGAAACAATCTGCTGGTGATCGCCCGGCGGTTTCCGCGGAAATGGGCATGGCCATACGCCATCGATTGGATGCGGCGATATCGGTGGATGGCGCACGAGAAGGGCTGGCGGCATCGGATCGCGTTTTGGCGCGGATTGCTCGAGGGAATGGCAAAATCGCTGCGGCCCGGCCGAAGACGGGTCGTATCAGATGGGGCATTTGAGAAATTCGCGATGATCGAAGAGATTCAACGCCGGCTGGCCGCGGCGACAAGGAAAACTTCAATCCGCTCGATCCTTTTGATCGACGTCGGGAAAAACATTTATGCGTTTTGGCTGGCGGCGCGGGAACTGAACCTGAACATCGTCGCGATCGCCGATTCACGAATGGCCAAAGTCGGACGGCGCTATCGGGGGATTCCAATTGTTGAGGATGCTGCCGCCCGCGCCCTGCAATTCGACGCGGCGGTGGTGGCGAACGTCTCGCCGGTTCATTCACTTCTACGCGCCTCGATCTGGCGCGCGATGGACAGCCGGCCCGTGATCGACCTCTTGGAATCGAATCGCTCCCAGGCCGCCGCGGCCTGACACTTGGTCCGGTTCCATCTAATGCGGCTGGGTTGCTTGCGTCGTCGCAGTTCTTGGCCCCAGAAGATAAATTACGTCATTGTCAAGCACCTGTGGCTGGCTGGCTGCTTCGTTCAATACGTCCCTCAAAGAATATGCTGCTTCAGCTCTAGGTTTGAATACTGCTTTCTCGTTTAATGGGTTGCGACCAATCAACTGAACCGTGATCTTATCTGGGTCATAGTTGGTCTCAAGGCCGGCGGCAATTATCGCTTGACGGAGGGTTACCCCTTGGCCCCCTTGGCCATCAATGACATTGGCCAGATCATATATGCCGGGGCGCAACAGCAGGATGCCACCGACATAATACTTCCCTTTTGCAGGATCGGTCTGACCAGGATCGGCCAGCGTGGACAACGGGGACTTTTGTGTCGTGACGATTACCACTGCTCCCTTGACTAAAGTCGGTGGGGTTTTCGCTTGCAACAGGTCCTTAACCGCAAATTCGACGGTGTATAAAGGCTTATCTCGATATATCACCAATGCGAAGGCACTCGTACGGTCCGAATCATTGAGGCCTGCCGTGAGAATGGCCTGTTTCAGATTCAGTCTGCGACGATTTATTTTCAGTTGATATACGCCTGGGCGCGTAACATTTCCCTGAATGGTAAATGTGTCGGGACTGAATGAAGGCCGCGTCGGCGAGATTTGGTTCGATAAAAACAATGATGGCGAGGAGTTGACCGATGTCGGCAGTTGGCCAAGCATCAGTTTGCCGACGATGATGCCGCTCCCGCCCAGCACCGCAGCGGCCATCAAAATGGCCAGCAACACGTGCGACGCTTTCGTGAAAGCCAGCAGCCCGAGACTTCCCCGTGCAATCATCGCTGCAGTGGGCGAGGCGGGACCACCGGCAGCAGTCCCGGCAATCGTCACGCTCAGGAGCCCTTTGGGAGCGGGGACAGCAACGGCTAAAGCCAACGTCGCCTCCACCGAGGCCGCTTCTGTTCCGACCCGCGCGGCAAAGAATTCGCGCATACGCTGAATACTGCGATGCAGCCGCTTGTGGACGGCCGCGTTGGAGATACCCAACGCAACGGCGACTTGCGAAATCTCCAGTCGTCGAAGATGGCGAAGGATGACAACATTCCGATCGGTGGCTTTCAGCGACGCGATGGCGTCATCCAACAGCGCCAGCGCCGCGTCTGGACTAGAAGCATGCTCGTCCAACATGAGGACTTCCCGGTGCGCCGCAGCGCGTTCGTGACGCTGGCGCCGCTGTTGGGCCCGTTGAGCGTTGGCGGCAGCATAGCGCACGACGCTGAAAAGCCAGGGAGATAATTGCGCTACGGATCGAAGAGTATGCGCCTTCCGCGCCAGTGCGATAAAGACCCCCTGCGTGACGTCATCGGCCAAGTCCGGACGGCGTGTTTGCCGCAGAGCCGCGTTGTAAACGAAATCCATGTGCCGCGCGATGAGTTCTCCTAGGGCCTCACGAGATCCCGTCCGAACATATTGTTCCAACAGTTGAGCATCGTCCGCGGCACTGCATTGGGCCACAATCGCCGGCATCTACATAATAATGTCCAACCCCCGGTGATTTGGACAGGGCAAGGTGTCCTACGATCGCTCTTTGCCCCCAAATCGCAAAACCTTGTCCCGGCGGCGGGCGTACTCGGCGTCGTCCAGCGCGGGGACGGCGTCTTTGGTGGCGATCACACAATCGAGCGGAACCCAACTTTTGCAGCCGGCGTAGGCCGGGGCGTTGTCGATCGTCGTCGGCCGGGCCAGGCGATAGGCGCGCACGAGAAGCAAATAGAGCGGATTTTCCGGCCGGTAATTGAATCGCATGTCGATCAGCCCGGCGGACCAGATATGTTCGTCGTTCAGCGCGTCCATCGTCGCGCGATCGGACATGGGAATGATGTCGGTGATTTCGGCCGCCAGTGAAATCTCGATCTTCTGCGGCTCGGCGGTCATCACCGTCAAATGGCTCTTTTCATCGTCTTTCAGCATCGCAGCGTTTTGATGGAGATACGTCGGAAAAAGGAGGAACCGCCGGTGCTCGATCTCGAATTCCCCGGCGGATTCGTAAATGCCGCCCTTGCGGAGCAGAATGATCTGCCGCCCGCTGCCGAGGGCGGCGCAGACGACGGCCCATTCCTTCAATGCGACGCGAAGATCATTGGGGCACGTCATGCGGTGAATCCTCGGCGATGGGGACGGGCTTTTGCGCTTTGATCTCCAGCAAGATCCCCCAGAGCACGTCCAGCAAATCCTCGACGCCCTGGCGGCTGACACCGCTGATGGCGAAGACTTCGATGCCGGGAAGTTCGCGGCGAAGACGGTCCAGGGCGATGTCGTCGATGGCCAGGTCCATTTTGTTGGCGGCGACGATCTCGCGTTTTTGGGCCAGGGCGGGGCTGAACGCTTCCAATTCACGGCGGATTTTGCGGTAGTTCTCGGCGGGGTCGGAGCCGTCCATCGGATACAGATCCAGGATATGGACGATGATCTTGGTGCGTTCGACGTGGCGGAGGAATTCGTGACCGAGCCCGGCGCCGTGCTGGGCGCCTTCGATGAGGCCGGGGATGTCGGCGACGACCATTCGCCGATCCGGGCCGAGTTCGACGATGCCGAGTTGGGGGTCGAGGGTGGTGAAGGGGTAATCGGCGACCTTTGGCCGGGCGGCGGAGATGGCGCGGAGGAGAGTGCTTTTGCCGGCATTGGGCATGCCGACCAGGCCGATGTCGGCGATGAGTTTCAGTTCCAAGCGCAGCTTGCGGTGTTGGCCTTCGGTTCCTTTTTCGGCGTAGCGTGGGGCCTGGTTGGTGGAGCTTTTGAAATGCCAGTTTCCGCGGCCGCCCTTGCCGCCGCGGGCGATGACGATGCGTCTTTCAGGCGAATCGAGATCGGCGAGGAGGATTTGGTGGTCGGCGTCGAAGATGAGGGTTCCGGGTGGGACGCGGATGACGAGATCGTCGCCGCTGAGTCCGGCCATTTTTTTGCCCATTCCGGATTGACCGCGTTGTGCGCGCCAATGGTGTCGGCTGGAGAAATCGAGGAGGGTGTCCTTGTTGGGATCGGAGAGGAAGACGACGCTGCCGCCATCGCCGCCGTCGCCGCCGTCGGGGCCGCCCTTGGGGACGTATTTCTCGCGGCGGAAGGAGAGGCAGCCATCGCCGCCGTCGCCGGCTTGGACTTCAATGATGGCTTCGTCGACGAACATGTTGAATCCATTGTAAGCAAAAGCCCACGGCAGCGCCGTGGGCGTTCTTGTGTGATGGACTGGGCCGGTTCTTTAGGCCATTGCAGCCGGCTCGGGGATGCGAATGTGAACCTTGCGTCCTTTGAATTCGACCTTGCCGTCCTTGAGCGCGAAGAGCGTGTCGTCGCTGCCGATGCCGACGTTGAAGCCGGGGGTGAACTTGGTGCCGCGCTGGCGGACGATGATGGAGCCGGCGGTGATGAACTGCCCGCCGTAGGCCTTGACGCCGCGGTATTGGGGATTGCTGTCGCGGCCGTTTCTGGTGGAGCCTTGACCTTTTTTATGTGCCATAAATTTTCACCTCTAGCGCATGACGTACTGATGATCCAATTCGACCAGGTCTCCGCCGCCCGGGTGGCTTTCGTCGGAATCCAGGTGATACGACAACTGCAAAGTTTTGTGGAGCGTGACGTCCTTGTCGCCGACTTTCACTATCGCGCTTTCGCCCCAGAACCCGGAGCAGAAGATGGTGAAGGTGCCCATTCGGAGCCGGGGTTCGGGCCAGATGGCCACGCCGTCCTTGGACTGGTCTTCCCCCTGGCGAAGATCGCCGCTGATGACGTCGTTGCTTTGGAGATACTTCAGGTGCTCCTTATTTTTGACGGCATCGAATACCGCCGGCGCGACGCCGATGTCGCTGCGGATCACCTGTCCATCTTCGAGCATCATCTGGAAGCTGGGGAAGAACAGGACCTTATCCTGGTCGGTGTTGTTGGCGGCATGATAGGTGATGTACCAATAAGCGGCTGGATTCATGTCGCCGGGGCCTTGGACGAGGATGCGTTTGGGCAGGGAATGATCGAAGGTCAATTCCCAGGATACGGGAAAGGGGCTGGGCTGGGGGTAATCGGCGCGCAAAGGCATTGCCAGTGCGACGACAACGAGCATTCCGGCCAGTGGCAAATATATGCGCCGATACATGGTGAAATCTCCGCAATCCAGGCGGGATGTGGAAGACGATTGCCCTTCCACGCGGCGAGGTTATTCTTACGTTTGATGGCGGTGATGTCAACTTCGCAATTCATGGCCCCGAAGGGGGGCGGGATTACCTGCCGGCGGGCAAGGCCGGAGGAAATCCAGGCGGCGGTGGGGATGATCCTGGGCAGCCCCGGCCGGCCGGCGCCGGCGGCACAGATCGCCGAATTCATCAACACCTCCCCCCAGCGGCGGATCGACGTGCAGGCGACCTGGGTGGCGGAAGCGGCGGGAAGACTAATCTGGGCGGTGCTGCCGATCCTCAATCCGGGGAAGACGCTTTTGCTGCTCACGTCATTCCAGATGGACGATTCGGTGATCCCCGCGGTGTCGCGGCTGGTGGCGGAAATATGCGGGCACTTTGCCCAGCAAGGAGTGCATCTGGCCCAGGTGCTGCTGGAGCCGCAGCACGATTCGGCCCGGCGATTGTTCGCGACGGCGGGATTCATGGACATCGCGGAGTTGATCTATTTGCAGGGACAAGCTCCGCGTTATGCGAAGGAGGCGGCGGTTTGGCAGGGGATGCGGTGGCTCGAATATGGCGCCGAAGCGCACGGGCTTTTCGCCGAGGCGATCCAGCAGACTTATCGCGACAGCCTGGATTGTCCGGCGCTAAGCGGGCTGCGCGACATCGAAGACGTGATCGCCGGGCACCGCGCGACCGGGCAATTCGATCCGACGCTTTGGCGATTGCTCCTGCAAGACGATCGCCCGATGGGGGTGCTGCTTTTGAGCGGGATTCCGCAAACCGACGGAACTGAGTTGGTCTACCTGGGCGTGGTTCCGGAGGCGCGCGGGCGGGGTCTGGGGACGATTCTGATGCGGCACGCCATGGAGTTGACCCTTCGCCAGCACAAACGCAAGTTGTCCCTGGCGGTCGATTCCAGGAACGCGCCGGCGCTGAAGCTGTATTACCGATTCGGGATGCAGCAGGTTGCGACGCGATGGGCGATGATCCGCGACCTGCGCGTCTAACGCGACTTGCGCGTTTCCTGATTCGCGGCGGCCCCGGGCCAAAAAAAAGCCATTTTTCACAGGTTTATCCACTCCTCCTCCACCGTCCGATAAAATGGTGGAAAACAAGTTGATATAACTTTTTTTTTCATCAAACCCTACAGGGCCTGCCGATGGTTCTTTCGCTGTGCATGGAAAATCCGATAAAGATTGTCTTGCCAGTATTGTTTCCGCAGCTTATTTTCTAGCTTAATTCACGGATGATTAGGACCGCGTTTGCTCGGGGCTTGCATGAGGCAGGTCATGGAAGCGGGAGATGCTGCGCGTTGCGTGTTGAGCAACGTGCACTGGGGCAGGGTATTGCCGGGAAGGAGTCGGCGTGAGTTGCATCGGCGCACACGATCCGCAGTTGGCCAAATTGGCCAGCGCGATAGCTCAGCGTGTTGGACAACAGAGGTTCCACGTCTGGTTTAACAATTCAACGCGTCTTGATTTGAAACAGGACGGGTTGGAAATAGCGGTTCCCAATGATTTTATAAGCGAGTGGATCGGCTCCCATTTCAGCCGGCCTATCCAGGAGGCGGCGCACGAGGTGCTGGGCTGCTCCCTGGCGGTACGATTCAGCGTGGTGCCGCAGTTGTTTGAAGTCGAGACAACCGATGGCCCTGAAGGCAAAGCCTCCGCAACCGAAGGCAAGGCCTCGGCTTCGGCGGTGAAGTCACCGGGGTTCAAGGTGAAGGAAGCGGGGATGGCGTCGGCGCGGCCGATGGCGTCGCGCCCGATGATACCGGGTCCGATGACGGCACCGGTCACCCCCGTGATGGCGGATCCTGCGACGACGATTTTGCCCGCCAAGGATGACGGCCCCTGCAAGGCGTTGCCGGTCCTAAGCCCGCAGAGGCCCGCCAGTTTGGCCCAGGAGCGAGCGCCCGCGCAGTCCGCCCGGCCCCGGCTTCGGCACGAAATCGAAACCTTCGTCGTCGGGCAGAGCAATCAGCTTGCCTACACCACGGCCCTATACGTCGCGGAGTATCCGGGCGCTCAGTACAACCCCTTGTTCATCCACGGCGGATGCGGACTTGGCAAAACCCATCTCCTCCAGGGGCTGTGCAAACGATTCATTTATCATCATCCGACCAAACGCTGGACCTATCTGACCGGAGAGGAATTTACCAACGAGTTCCTGACTTCCCTGCGGGGAAACAAGATCGACGCCTTCCGAAGGAAGATGCGCGACCTGGACCTGCTGGTGATCGACGACGTGCATTTCCTGGGCGGCAAGAAGGCGACGCAGGAAGAATTCCTCCACACCTTCAACGCCATCGAGGCGATGGGCCGGCAAGTGGTCATGGCCAGCGACAATCATCCCAAGATGATCGAGGAGTTCGGAGAATCGCTCATCAACCGGTTTGTCAGCGGGATGGTGGTGAGAATCGATCCTCCCAATTTCGCCACGCGCTGCGAGATTCTGCGGAGCCTGTCGCTCCGCGGCGGACTTGTGCTGGGCGAAGAAGTGGTGAGCTGGATCGCGCGGCGGGTGACGCAGAACGTCCGCGAGTTGGAAGGCGCGATCACGCGGATCGCGGCATTCGTGAAGCTCACGGGCCGCACGCCGGATGCGGCGATGGCGCAGGAAGCGCTGGGCGATCTGGATCGGCAAATGGTGGCGCCGGTGCGCCCGGACAACATCCTCCAATCGGTGTGCGAATATTTCGGCCTGGAGCACAAAGACCTGATGTCCGGCCGGCGGCAACGCACCATCAGCCTGGCACGAAGCGTGGCGATGTTTCTGGTGCGCAAGACGGCCAAACTCAGCTTCCCGGAGATCGGCATGCGGATGGGCAAGCGAAATCACAGCACGGTGATCAGCGCCTGCCGGCGGATCGAGCGGGCGGTGACGCGCAACGAACCGCTGGTCTGGACCAGCAGCGTCGGAGAACATCAGGAAGAGGCGTGTGAACTGCTTCAGCGGCTGGAGGAACACAGCCGATCGCGGGCGTGATAAAAAATCTGATTTCACGGCGCAAAAAAAAGGGCGGGCTCCGCGGCCCGCCCGTCCTATCCCTGAATTCATTTCCTCCCGGTCAGATCAGCCGGTTCCCGATGCCCCGAATGCCGCTGGCCGTGCGAATCCTCCGCAAGGCGATGGCATGCGAAACATCGACGGCCCTGACCTACACCGCCTGCGGCGAGGAAACCGCTGACGAAAATCCGGAAGACGCCACGCGCTGGTAGACCGACGAGCTATTCTCTCCGGCTGCCGGGACAACGACACGCGCCATAACATCTCCGCGCCTTCTGACATGCCACGAGACTGGATAACTGAAGCGCGGCGCCACTAGATTAGCCACCGGCGGTGGATTGTGGCAATAAAAAAATCGCCAGAATGAGAAGGAATAAACCCTGGCGAGCTGGGCAGTTCCCCCAATTGCCGAAGGAAATAAATCCGATCTAATGCAATGTCAATTCGTAAGTTAAACGACATCGCGATTGTCTGCGCGGCTATTGGTTGGCGCCGGCGGTTGGGGGCTTGGGCAGTTTCAATACCCAGCCGATCTTCAAAACGTTCTCATCGGGTCCGATCAGCGACTTGTTCATCTCATACAACTTGTCGCTCATCGACGTGTTGCCGTAGAGCTTGCGCGAGATGCTTTGCAGGGAATCGCCGGAGACCACCGTATACGCGGCGCCCGGATCGACGGTCGCGGCGGGCGAGGCGCCACCGGCGGCGGAGGCGGGCTTGTCCGCATCGCTCAACTCGGGAATGACCAGAATCTGTCCAATCTTGAGATGGCGCGGGTCGATGCCGGGATTGGCGGCCAGAATTTTCTTGTAATATTTCCCGCTGCCGTACACCAGTTGGGAGATGGAGTAGGGCGATTCACCGGATGCCACGCGATGAGTGCGCGGGGTGGAGGCCGCTGGCGTCGGAGTTGACGGAGGGGCGCTGGCAGTGGGCGCGGGTTCTTGAGTCGGGAGGTTGCTCATCAAAACCCTGGCCGGCTGGGTCGTCGGGAGCGGGTCGATCAGGGGCGTGCGGGCGGTGGGGCTGACGTCGGCGCGGGCGACGTTCGCTGAAGGCGAGTCGATTGACGGCGTGACCGTATGCTCCGGGGCCGAGAGGGTCGGCGGCAGGCCGTGATTCAGGGCGTCTTCCCAGTCATTGGCGGCTGCGGCGCCGGACGCCGGCTGCGTCGCCGGCACGGCGGCCTGCACTCCAGCCGGCGGCATTGGCGCCGGGTTGGAATCGTTGGCGGCAGCGCCGGTGTCCTGCTCGTCCGTGCCGTTTGCCGTGGCAACGTCGGTGCGAGCTTCCGACGCGGGCGCGTTGGCATCGGTTGTCTGATCCGACGGGCCCGGCGAGACGATGCCGATCCTCTGCGGCGCGGCCGGGCCGCGCGACAACACGATGACATAAATAACTAGGGTTACGACCAGAATGGCGCCGATGGTCAAACCGAATTTCACGTCCTTGCGCATGGCGGGACTCCTTTCCCAGCGGAATAGATCGAATTGTCAAACACTCGCCCGTTTGGGCGAACCCATGGGCGGCCGCATCAGGCCGGTGGGCGGTTTATCTCGCCCCCACAAAAGCAGGGGCGCCGCGATGGCCACCGACGAGTACGTTCCCACCAATATGCCAATGAGAAGCACGAAAGTAAAGCCGTGGATGCCCGCTCCGCCAAGGAAATACATGAAGGAGACGGTCATAATCGTCGTTCCGCAGGTCAGGACCGTGCGCGACAGGGTCTGGTTGATGGCGTCGTTGATGACGTCGCGGTTGAGGTGGCCGTATCGGCCGCGGTTTTCGCGGATGCGGTCGAACACCACGATGGTGTCGATCATGGAATAACTCATGATGGTCAAAATGCCGGCGACCACGGTCAGATTGATGCGGAACGGCTCGATTTCCAGCAAGTTATGGTGCCAGTAATCGGAGATGTAATGGGCAAACCCCAGGGCGGCGAGCGTGAAAACGGTATCGTGCAACAGGGCAATGACGGTGGCCGTCCCGTACTTCAGATTGCCGAATCGGACCCAGATGTAAATCATGATGGCGATGACGGAAAAGGTCAGGGCCAGGAAGGCGTCGCGTTGCATCTCGCCGGCGACCTGGGGATCAAAATTGGTTTCCTGCTCGAAAGAGGGCGGATGGTTGACGGCATCCTTGACCAGCCCCCACAGCGGCTGGGCGAGTTCGTCAGCCCACTTGCCCTGGTCGGCCTCGTAGGAGACGGAGGAACTCCAGCCGACGATGACGGCGAAGTTGGTGGGCTTCGTCGGATCGCCCGGCGCCTGGACGACGTAGGACAGGGAAGCGGTGATCGATGAGGAACTGGACAATCGCTGCTGGTCCATCCGGTCGGTGATCTGCTTGACCGAAAGGGGCGGTGAGATGTTTTGCAGGGCGATGACGACGCCGCCGGGATGTGTCGCCGCCGCCGGCGGGGTGTAGCCATCCGCCACCGTTCGGGCGCCCGTGATCGGCAACACCTGTTTGTCCGCGGCGCCGGCATAGTCCGCCGCCGCGCCGTCGAACTCAGACGGGAGCGTGATGTGCAGCGTCCCGCGCATGGCCTCGAGGACGGCATTGCGGACCGCCACGCGATCCACGTTGGGTGAAACGATCTGGTAATGCAGCCGGTCCGTCCCCACGGCGACCACGCTGGGGCTGGGCAGGTCAATCGGTCTCTTTTCGGTTTCGCCATCGATGCGTTTGCGAACGTCGTCCTGATCCATCGGCTGCTCTAGTTGGAATTGCAACGACGTGCCGGTGGCGAATTCAATGTCCATCATGCGCCCCTGGCGCACCTTGAGGATGAACAACGTCATGCCGCTGACGAGCATGATGATGCTGAAGGTGTAGAAGATCCACGCCATGCCCATCCAGTCGATCTTGGGTTTCAAGAATCGGTCCCACTTGGGGAAGGTCAGCGGCAAGCTGCCCAGTTCCCTCATGCCGAAATGGTCGATCATGATGCCGAAGACGGTCTTGGTGACGTAGAGCGCGGTGAAGAGGCTGGCGGCGATGCCGATGATCAGGGTCAGGCCGAATCCTTTGACCTCTTCGGAGCCGAAGGCGTAGAGGCACAGCGAGGTGATGACGCTGGTCATGTTGGAGTCGACGATCGCGCTCTGGGCTTGGGCGTAGCTGTTGCGCAGGGCCATGCGCAGCGGAAGGTTTTTGTGCTGTTCCTCGCGGAGGCGTTCGAAGATCAGGACGTTGGCGTCGACCGCGGTGCCGATGGTGAGCACGATTCCGGCGATGCTGGGAAGCGTGAAGGTGGCGTTGAGGGCGCACATGGTGCCGAGAATCAGCACGAGGTTCATCAGCACGGCGATGAAAGCCACCAGCCCGGCGAAGTAGTAATAGCTAACGAGAAACACGGCGACGACCATCAGCCCGAACCCGCAAGCCACCAGGCCGCGATGGAGGTTGTCGGCGCCGAGCGTGGGACCGACCTGCTGCTCGCTGATCGGCTCATCGGAAAGCTGCGCCGGGAGGCTGCCGGCGTTGAGGGTGTTGATCAGATAATTAAGGTCGTTGGTGGAGAACCCGGCCTTGCCGCCCTCGATGACCCCCGAGCCGCCGGTGATCGGGGAATTGATGTTGGGAGCGCTGATGATCTTGTTGTCGAGCACGATCGCCAATCGGGAGTGGGGATCGGGAAGATCGGTACGCTGGCGGGCGCGGTTGTACCAATTGTTCGTCAGGTCGCCGAAGAGATTGCCGCCGGTGGTATCGAAGCTGAAGCTGACGGCCTGCGTGCCGTCTTCCATCATTTGTACGCCGGCCCTTTCCAGGCCCCATTTTTGAGCGCTGGATTTGGTCATCGACGCATCCGGCGTGACCAGGACGGGCATGTAACGCTTGCCGTTCCACTCCCGGGTTTCCGTCGGATAGCCGGGACGGTCGAATTCCTCCGGCCGGTCCACCTCCATCCAGCGGATGTTGTCGCCGGGCTGCGGCAACGGGCCTTTGCCGCCCGCTTCCAGCCGCGACTCTATCGCCTTCAAGTCCGCCGGATTGCAGGTCACGTTGTCGGCCAGAATGTGGAATTCCAACACCCCCGACCCCTGAAGCAGGCGCTTCAGGTCGTCGGCCCCGGTGATCGCGTTCTTGACCGAGAGGTAATCCTTGTACCGCCCCTCGAAAACGTCCATCACCTTCAGCAGGCCTGGAAAATCCGCGAATTTCTTCTTCAGGTCGTCCAGCTTGGCCTGGCCGGCTTTCCTCTGCTCGGGATCTTCGGAATTGACCTGGTCGAGAACGCCCGCCAAATCCGCGGAGATCAGATTGGTTTGATCGATCTGATCCTTGAGCTGGTCGTAAACCACCGTGAGCGGCTGGAGCCTGGCGGCTAGGGCCGGCAGCGAGAGCTTGCCGGGATTGGCGCGAAGCGCCTGGATTTTATCGTAGGTATCGCACAGGTTCTTGAAGAGTTCGGCGCGGGTCTTGCTGTCCGATGCCAGTTGGGCAAGGCTTTGCTCGCGCTGGGCGCCGGTGGAATGCTCGACGGCGTTGAGCACGGCGTCTTCGGTGATCTTGGTGGCGTCAAGCTGCAACACCGCGTCGTTGTAAGCCTTCTTGATCTGGGGCGCCTCGGTGGCTTCGGGCGACAGGGGCATCTCGATCTCGATGCGGTTGGCCCCCTGCGGGCGCCAGACCAGGTTCCGCAATCCCAGCGGATCCACCCGCTTCTTCAGCGCATCCATCACGTGCTCGGACAGATCGGGATCGGAGTTCGCGGGAGCTTGAATCGCGTAAACCAGGCTCACGCCGCCGACCATGTCTATGCCCGGGCGGAGATCGGTTTTCTGGATGGCCGTCAGGTTCGGGTTGAACAGTCGCGACGGAGGTCCCCAGAAGATCGCCAGCAGCGCCACGAAAAGCACCGTGATGATGAGGGTGATTCGTCCGGAATAATTGGTTGGCATGGTGAATCCAAGGAGTTGTCATTGGTCATTTGTCATTGGTCATTAGTTTCAGGCATCGCGACTTCTTTACAAATGACAAATGACAAATGACTAATGACTAATGACCAATGACCAATGACCAATGACAAACGACTCATTTTGAACTCGACGCCTCATCTTCGCCAAGCACGCGCTTAACGGCATCGCGCGTGAACTTGATCTTGGTGTTGGAACCTTCGTCGACCTTGAGGACGACTTCGGTGTCGCGCACGTCGACGACCGTGCCGAGCATGCCCCCCGCCGTCAGGACGCGGTCGCCACGTTTCATGTTCTTGAGCATGTCGTCGCGTTTCTTCTGTTCCTGGCGCTTGGTCCGCGAGGAGCTGAAGACGAAAAACATCAGCATCGCGAAGATAAGCAGCAGGAACATGTTCTGCGGATTGGCCCACCACGGGGGGGGAACTTGGGACGGGGTCGTCGCGGCGTCGGCCAGCAGGTGCAGGATGGTCAAGCAATGCTCCTTTGAAAAATCATTCTTCGGCCTCGGCTTCGCAGGAAGGGCCCTCGGCATCGCCGGAGGGTCCAAGCAAGCAGCGTGGATCGCCACGCGCCCACGAGCCGAAGTTTCCCTCTCCGATCGACCGGCGAACGTCCGCCATCAACCGTTGGTAGAACCGCATATTATGCACGGAAACCAGCACGGGGCCAAGCATCTCGCCGGCGAAAAAAAAGTGGCGGATGGCGCCGCGGGTGAAATGAGCGCAGGCGTAGCAGTCGCAGCCTCGCTCGATCGGGGACGAATCTCGCTGATAACCGCTGTTTCGCAGCCGAAGCGGACCCTGGGCGGTGAATGCGTAGGCGTTTCGTCCGTTTCGGGTCGGCAGGACGCAGTCGAACATGTCGATTCCCGCGGATACTGCCGCCACGATGTCGCGGGGATAGCCCACGCCCATCAGATACCGGGGTTTTTCCGGCGGCAGCGCCGGGGCGATTTCGCGCAAAACGGTCTTCATGGCGTCGAATCCCTCCCCCACCGCCAACCCGCCGATGGCGTAGCCGTCGAACCCCATCGCCGCCAACTCCCGCGCGCACCGGCGCCGCAGGTCCAGGTCGACCCCGCCCTGCACGATGCCGAAAAGCCCCTGCTCCGCGGGACGCGCATGGGCGGCGAGGCATTCGGCGGCCCAGCGCAGCGTTCGGTCCACTGCCTGGCGATGCGCCTCCGGAGCCGCGGCGGCCGGCGGGCATTGGTCGAACGCCATCGCGATGTCGCCGCCCAGATCGTTCTGCACCTGCATGCTGCGGCGGGCATCCAGGAAAACTTCGCTGCCATCGATGTGGCTCTTGAATTTCACGCCCGTATCGGTGATCTCGTTCAAATCCGCTAGGGAGAAAACCTGAAATCCGCCGCTGTCGGTGAGGATCGGCCCATCCCAGCCCATGAACCGATGCAGGCCGCCCAACTCCGCGACGGTTTTTTCGCCGGGGCGCAGCATCAGATGGTAAGTGTTGGCTAAAACTATCTGCGTCCCCGTTTCCTTGACGTGATCGGGCAGAACGCCTTTGATCGAACCCTGGGTGCCGACGGGCATGAAAGCCGGCGTGTCGAAAATCCCGTGCCCAGTCCAGACCCGGCCGAGGCGCGCGGCGGTGGCGCGATCCTGATGAATCAATTCGTATCTCACCGGTTTGGGATTGCTGCCGGTCAAGCGGGGTCCAGATCAATATCGCAATTGAGCGAAGCGCCGACGCCTTCCAGGTCCGACCGCAGTTTGCCGAGCGACACGGTGGCCGGAACGGTCAGGCGCATTTCGGTGAGAAACAGCGGCGAGCCGTCGAACGGAGCCGATTCCTGCCGGGCCGAGAGTTCCTCGATGTTCACGCCGAATTCGCGAAGCACCTGGGAGATTCTGGCGACGATGCCCGGCTGATCCATGGAATAGGTCTTGAGCCGAAACGGCAATCCGCTGACGCGCGTGCCGGTGCGCAGCTCGGAGACGCTCAAGCGCAGGCCGATTTTTTCGCCGATTCCCGACAATTGCCGTCGCAACTCCCCCGCCGCCGCGTCCGCCGCCTCCAGCAGAATGAGCATGGCGAATTCGCCGCGCAGATTCACCATGCGCGAATCGAGGATGTTGGCCCCGCCGGAATGGAGATGCGCGGTCAATTCCCCGACGATCCCCGGCCGGTCCGGCCCGACGGCGGTGATGATTAGCTGGGACATGGGATGAATATTATGATCGCCGAACGGCAATTGCCAATTCGGGGAAGCGGACTATGCTCTGATGCGAGAACCCTCATGCGTTACACCGTCGGATTGGAACAGGAAGAGGATGGCGGGTACGTCGCCAGCGTGCCGGCGGTGCCGGGGTGCGTCAGCCAGGGTGACAGCCGCGATGAAGCTCTGAGCAACATCCGCGAGGCGATCGAGCTTTACGTGGAAGACTGCCGCGACGCAGGCGATCCCGTCCCCACCGAGGCCGGCAAGCGATGAAGCGACGCAAGACCCGCACACGGCAGAAGATCATTATCATCGCCGGACCCAATGGCGCGGGAAAGACAACGTTTGCCCAGGAATTTCTGCCCAACGAGGCCCAATGCGTGGAGTTTATCAATGCGGACTTGATTGCGCGCGGACTTTCGCCTTTCGCGCCTGAGAAAGCCGCATTGCGGGCCGGAAAGATCATGCTCAACCAAATCGCGTCGAATGTCAGCGCGGGCAGGAGCTTCGCATTTGAGACGACGCTCGCCGGATTGAATTACGCTCGGCACATCCCGGGATGGCGACAGGCCAGGTATCACGTCAGGTTAGTTTTTCTAAGGCTGCCATCGGCTGATCTTGCGGTCGACCGCGTGGCGGCGAGAGTGCGGCAAGGCGGCCACGGCGTTCCCGAGCCGGTGATTCGCCGAAGGTTTGATGCGGGATTGCTAAACTTTCACGCAGTCTATAAAGGACTGGTCAACAGTTGGGCGCTGTATGACAGCGCCGAGAATCCACCCCGGCTTCTCCAAAAAGGAGACAACCAATGAAGGCGAAAACCCGAACGCTCGATCCGGATATCGAGGGTTCATTGCCAGCGATGCTACGGGCTGCACGACGGGCCAAACGGCTTGCCCAGCAAACAGGAACACCCTTTTGGGTGATGCGAAAGGGCAAGATCGTCAACCTCAATCCATCAGCCAAGCCCGCGGCCAGACAAAAAGGGCGGAAAAAACGATCGGCATGAAGCGGAAGGCGCGGTCCTGCAGCCTTTCGGTGATTCAATTCCCGGGAGTTTTTTATGATTTACAGGCAAGTTGTGACCTGGTTGATGTTTTTCCTGGCATTCAATTGCAAGGCGCTTCTGGCGGATTCCGCTGCGGTCGCCACTACGAGGACATCGGGGGCGCTGGAATTCCACGTTCTGGCCGACAACGTCACCTGCAATCCGGCGGACCTAAAGGCAATGGAAACGCGGCTGGAACAGGGCGGAACGGGCCCGCTGCCGCAGCCGGGCGACACGATCCGCTGGGCGGAAGTCGACCGTCCCGAGGGATTCGACATACCTGGCAGTCCGCCCGTAACGCACGAATTGAACGGCAAGCATTACTTGCCGATCCTGATCACGCCGGACGCATCGATGACGAAATCCAGCGCCGAACCGTGGGCCGCGAAAGACGCCCATGCGCAGATGATGCAAGACGGCTCATACGCAATCGCGTTTGTCTTGGACGACAAAGGCCGCGAGCTTTTCGCCAGCCTGACAACCCGCTGGTATAACCGCGCGCGCCAGCGGTTCGATCTCCTCGATCCTCACGTTCGACTGGCGATCGTGGTCGACGACAAGATCATCAGCGCTCCCAATATTAATTCACCCATCACGGGCGGCTCCGGCATCATTGAAGGCAGCAGTAGGGGATTTGCCCCCGGCGACCTTAATTACTTGATTCATACCCTCAATGCGGATAGCCCATCGCCTGCGACCGTACCCTCCGGCGCAGCGAGCCCGGGCAATCCAGGCAACTGATTGGAACTTCCGCAAGTTTGGCGCGTCCAAGGAACCATGGGAGGGATTCTTCTGGCATTGGAGTGAAACGTCATGATTTTCAAACGAGCCTTGGTTTGGGCGGCGGTTGTGTGCGGGCCGGCGGCGATGGCGATTGGCGCGGATGCCGCCCCGCCGCCGCAGGCGGGGTTTTCCTTGACCATTTACAGCAATGCCGATCCGGCGACGTTCGATCCGCAGGATTACGTGCGGCAGCAAACGCTCAATTCTTATTACGCGCAGCAGAATCCGCTGCCGGGCTACGGCGTTGTGCGCGAGAATCGCCAGATTCAGCTCAACCAGGGTGAGAATATCGTGAAGTTCACGGACGTGGCGGCGGAGATCGATCCGACCACGGTGTCGTTTCAGTCCCTGACATCGCCGCCGGCGGCCAGCGTGCTGGAACAGAATTATGAATATGACCTGGTCAGCGCGGATAAGCTGCTGGGCAAATATCTCGGCAAGGAGGTTCAGGTCGTGCGGCGCGGCGCGGGGGCGAATGCGACGCCCGAGACATTCGCAGGAACGTTGCTGTCGTTCGACGGATCCAACCTTGTGCTCCAGGATTCAGACGGCAAGGTTCGAGTCCTTACCCGCGGGCCGGAGATTGAAGACATCGAGCTGGCCAGGTCGGATGAGGGATTGATCACCAAGCCCACGCTGGTTTGGAAGGTCAACAGCAATCAGGCCGGGCCGCAGATGGTGCAGGTGACGTATCAGGCCGGCAGCCTGACCTGGCGGGCGGATTACAACGTGATCGTCAATTCAACGGATGATGCGGCGGACATCGGGGCGTGGGTGACGATCGTCAATCAGAGCGGAGCGGCGTTTGGGGACTCAAAATTGAAGCTGGTGGCCGGCGACGTGCAGCGGGTGAAGCCGCCGCAAAACGCGTATGCCAGTCGTCGTATGGCGATGAGCGAGGCGATAGAAAACGCGCCGGCGGCCGGGTTCGCGGAAAAGGCGTTTTTTGAGTATCACCTCTACACCCTTGGCCGCACCACTTCGCTGGCCAACAACAGCACGAAACAAATCGAATTGTTCGCCCCCAAGACCGATATTCCGATCAAGAAGACGTACGTGTATTACGGCGTCCCGGAGCAACTTCGGTATTGGACGACGCCCAATCCCAATATGGATCAGAACCTGGGTACGGATTCCAACAAGAAGGTGGACGTCTACCTGCTTCTGACCAACAGCGAAAAGAACGGGCTGGGAATTCCCCTGCCCGCCGGCCGTATCCGCGTCTACAAGCACGATCCCGACGACAACGCTCAGGAATTCATCGGCGAGGACGTCATCCAACACACCCCCAAGGATGAGGACGTGATGGTCAAGCTCGGCAGCGCGTTCGACATCGTCGGCGAGCGGCGCCAGACCGAATTCAACGCCAACTATAACGGCCACGTCGTCACCGAATCGTTCGAGATCAAGCTGAGGAATCACAAGAAAGAGCCGGTGCACGTGATCGTCAAGGAAAACCTGTATCGCTGGGTGAACTGGGAAATCACTGCATGCAGCGATGCGTGGCAGAAGCAGGATTTCCGGACGATTCATATTCCGGTTGACGTGCCGGTGGATGGAGAGAAGACGGTGACGTATTCGGTGAAATATACGTGGTGAAAATTTGAAACTCGAAATTCGAATGACGAATCAAATTCAAAATTCAAAACTCGAAGTGAACGCGGCTTCGAATTTCGAGTTTAAGGCCTTCGCGCGAACCCCGCGCGGATGTAATCGTTGACGGCCTGCGCGGTCAGGCGGTTGTCCCAGTGGCCGCGGCGCTGCTCGCGGGCGGCGGCGAGAAAGCCCTCCAGCGTGGCGTCCGCCAGGCCGATCGACTTGGCGTAGCTGGCGATGTCGCGGGAAGGATCGAGGAATTGAATCCTGGATGAATCCGGAGTCTCGCCGGTTTGCGCCATCCAGGCGCGCAGGTCCAAGTCGTGGTCGGCGATTCGGAAGGGCTTGGCGAGGCCGGAGGCGTAATGATTGTTCTGGAAGACGTATTGGTTCTTCCAGTCCTTGAGGAAAACGAGGGGGTTGACCCTTTGTTCGAAATCGTTGTCGCGGACAATAAGTCCGTCGGGAGGAGAGACGACGAAAAACGCCGGGCCGGCCCAGTCGTAGACTACGTTATTGCGGAATTCGCCGCGCGTGGGCGCGGGGACGCCGCTGCGGCCCTCGGGATAGAAGGCCAGCCCTTCCTGGCCGTTGGTCTTGTCGGGCTTGTGGGCGACGACGTTGCCCTCGGCCAGGACCGTGAAGCAGTTGAGAAACTCGATCCCCTGTCCGCGCGGCAGATCTGGGCCGATGGAGTCGGCGTCAAGCACGACGTTGTCGCGCGCCACCGAGGGGGAATAGCTCAGAAAGGCCGCCAGCGGGTTTTTCAGGAACAGATTGTTTTCCAGCAATCCGCCGGGACGCAATTGACATCCATGGCTGGCGGCGCGGGCGCTGATGTTGTTGCGGACGATGATATGGCGATCCTCTCCCATGCCGCCGTGCTGGAGATACATGTTGTGGTTGAACATGGTTTTTCCCGCGCCGCGCAAGTGCTCGGTCCAGCCGTTGTGATCGAAGAGGTTTTCCTCGATGAGGACGTTCTGGAAATTCTCCAGATAGATTCCCGAGGACATCCCGAAAGCCCAGGAATCGAGGACCTGGCATCGGCGGATGACCAGCGTGTCGAACAGGTCGTGCAGCGGCGCCTGGAGGACCAGGCCCATGCCAAAATCGCGGCATCGGCAATCCTCGATCCACAGAAACCCGCCCGCACAGACCAGCCCGATGCCGATCCTCTGATCTTCGCTCATCTGTTTGACATGGAAGGTTTTGGACGAGGGATCGCGCGTGTCGGCGAAAAGATCGAGGCTTTGCAGGACCAGGAACCTGGGCAGGACGTGGGCGCCGAGGCCGAGATGCGCGCGCAGGACGGGCCGGGGGAGCCGCGTGTTGCCGTAGGCGCCGAGGATCAGGGGTTCGAAGGAACTGCGGCCGCGGACCTCAACGTTGACGTCGAGATTGGCGGCGGCAAACACGTCGCCGCGCTTGAAGAGAATCCGATCCGGGAATCCGTTTCGGACCAGGGAGAGGGCTTTCTTAAGTGTTCGGACGGGCCGGAGCATCCCGTCACTGAAATCGCTGCCGTCGGTGCTGCTGAGGAGAATGATCCTGGCCCCCTCGCCGAGGGGAAAGAGAGTGAAGCCGCTCTGGTCGCGGTCGAACATTTTGACCCATCGGGCGGCGGTGTTGGGCGGTTCTTGGGGCTGGGTGGTTTGCGCGAGGCAGGCGCCGCCGGGGAGGATGGCGAAGAAGGCGAAGACCGCGATGAAGCGAAGGAGGTTCAACGATCCAATCCACCGCGCAGTTCGGGCCGTTTCTTTTTCGGATTCGTGGCCGGCGGCGCGGGGGCGGTGGTGTCCTCGGCGGGCGCGGCCTGCTTCAGGCTGAACGACATCCGCCGCGCCGCCGGATCCACCGACAGCACGACCAGGCGGACGGTATCGCCTTCCTTGACCACCTCCGCGGGCGACTTGATTCGCCGATGACTGATCTCGCCGATCGGCAAAAGGCCCTCGATGCCTTCTTCGACTTCGATGAAAGCGCCGATACTTTCGATCTTGGTGACGCGCCCGGTGACCTCGCCGCCGACGGCATATCGTGACCCGGCATCGTTCCAGGGATCGACGCCGCGCGCCTGCTTGAGGCTGAGGCTGAGCTTTCCGGTTTCGCGGTCGATTTTCAGGATCTTCACGTCAACGACGTCGCCGACCTTGACGACCTCGCCGGGATTTCGCACGCGGCGAAAGCTGATTTCGCTGACGTGGAGCAGGCCGTCAACGCCGCCCAGATCGACGAACGCGCCGAAATCCATCACGTTGCGGACGGTGCCGCGGCGGACCTGGCCTACGGCCAGCTCTTCCATCAACTTCTTCTTTTGCTCCTCCCGCTCGCGTTCCAGGACGTTTCTGCGCGACAGGACGATGTTTCGCCCCTGGCGCTCGAAGGCGGTGACTTCGGCGGTCATCTTCTGGTTGATGAACTGCGACAAATCCGGGACGTGATAGACATCGACCTGGCCGGCGGGCATGAAGGCGCGCATGGTTTTGACGCTGAGTTCCAGGCCCCCCTTGTTCACGCCCGTAACCGTCCCCTCGACGATCTGGCCGACCTCCAGCGTCTCCCAGGAAACGTTCGCCGCGGCCGAGCCTTTGCAGGACAGGATCAGCAATCCCTCGGCGGAGTCGTAGCGCTCGACATTGAACTCCATTTCCTGCCCGATCTGCGGCGGCTCTTGGAATTGAAGCAGCGGGACGATCCCCTGGCTCTTGCCTCCGAAATCGACGAAGACGTCCTCCTTTTCGATGGAAACAATCCGGCCGCGGCGGACGCCCTTTTCGGCGGCGTGCTCGGCGGCGACCGGCGGCTTGTTGAAGCCGTAGAGATCCTCCATCGAAATCCCGCCCAATGCCGCGTCGATTTGGGCATCGAGCTTGGCATCGGCGTCGGGCCGGAACTTTTGCTTGTAGGGATCGTCCGCTTGATGGCTGGCCATTTGTCCTTTCGACAAAATCGCAACCCGGGCATTGTATCGGATATCAGCGGCTTTTTCCGGATTGTCCAATCGCCAAGAAATGGCCGCAAAAAAGGGCTACCGCAGGAAAATCCATCCGATGCCGCCGGCGGCGGCGATCAGCCAGGTGGCGTTCACGTTCAACGCCAGGATCGCGAACAGGGATGCGGCCATGATGGCGACGGAGGTCCAGGTTTGCGGGGGTTGAATTGCCTGCCGGGCCATGAAGAGGCAGGTTGCGGCGATGAGTCCGACGACGGCGGCGTTCATGGCATCGAAGGCGGCGCGGGCCGGGGGACTGTGACGAAGCCGGTCGATGGATGAACCGATGGCGGCGATCAGAATGAACGCGGGGGCGAAAATGGCGGCGGTTGCGGCCAGGGCGCAGCCCGTTTCCATGGCCCATCCCCCGCCGAACGGATAGTGTCCCAGCACAAATCCGATGAACGTCGCGGTGGTCAGCAATGGGCCTGGCGTGACTTGGCCAACGGCGACGGCGTCCAACGTTTGCTGGCTCGTGAGCCAATGCCGCTGATCGACGAAGGAGGTTTGCAGGTAGGTGACCAGGACATATCCGCTGCCGAACAGGGTCGCGCCGATTTTGAGGAACAGAAGGACCATGAGGACGGGACCGCCGACGGTTATCGCCGCCAGGGCGCCCAGCGGGGACAGGGCGATTGACCGGGTGATCGAGTTCTTCGGCCAAGCCCAATTGGACCGCACCAGTCCGGCGATCGCGGCCAAAGCGAGGATTCCCAGGTCGCCGAAGGCCCAGCGATGTTGGTGGTTCAGCCACTGGCCCACGGCCGCGAGAATGGCGATGCCGATGCCGAACGGATTTTTCAGCGCTGACCTGGCGAGTTGCCAAGCGGCGGCGGCGATGATTGCGACGACGGCCGCGCCGACGCCGCGAAGAACTCCATCCACTTGTGGAAGTTGGTGGTAATTCACGTAAAGCCAGGCGATGGGAAGTATGATTAGGACGGCGGGGAGAATGAAGCAGGTTCCGGCGACGAGCATTCCGCGCCAGCCGCCCCGAAGCCTGCCGAGGGCGATGGCCAGTTCGGTGGAATTGGGTCCGGGGATGAAATTGATGGCGGCGAGGAGATCGAGGAAATGTTGACGATCCAGCCAGTGTCGGCGGTGGACCAGTTCCTGTTCCATCATGGAGATATGGGCCGCGGGGCCGCCGAAGGCGGTGAAGCCGAGCAGGAGGAAATATCGCGCGATTTCGCCCAATGAGCCAGGCGAAGTATTCGCGTTTTCGGGGAGCGAGGATTCGGTATGCGCCACGGTTACCCTTACGTCAATCCTGATGGCTTTTCCGGCTTTCCGGGTCAATAACGGCCTTCTCTCGCAAGACTACACTAAGCTTGCGATTTTTGCTGAAACCGGTTAAATGACCGACCAACTTTCGGGCATTTACTCGCGGCATCATAAAGCTGGTGCTCGGACGAATAAACGTGACGAGGAAATACCGGCGGGAGGGTTCGGCTGTGGCAAAATCAATTGCGGAATGGATGCGGGAGGGCGAGGAGCTATATCAATCAGCCCTTAAGCAGTACGAGGAGTTGGACGTCCAAGTACAGGAATTAGAAAAGCTGTTAGTGCAAAAGCAGGAAGAGGTAAATCAGATCGCTCAGGTAATTGGTAAGCCGTTGGTGGAGGGCAATCGACGTTTGACGGCCCAGTTGGTTGATGATCATGGACCGTTATCAGTTCCGAACTCTCCATCCACAATCGCGCGTGCCCTGACGGGGCGTAACCTTGGCAGATAGTCGTACAATGAATATCATGTAACTTATGTTACAGTCAGGTGGTTGAACTCGGAATAGGAGAAAAAAACTCGCCATTTTGTTACCATTGGGCGGAGATTCGTATATGACCAGAGTCAACGAGAGACATGAAGGCGAAAAATAGGCATATTTGGTTTGTTAATATTCTGGAGCGGCGCACATTTTGACTGCATATGATGACTGGAACATGGAAATTGTATCTTTTTGATGACGGCGTTGGCCGGCGGCGTGTGCGAGTGGCTTTGAGCGTCGCCTTTGATTGGGAGTAAAAGAAAATGGTAGATCGGCGTGCGATCATGCGGATCCAACTCGATGCTGGAGCCAAAGAAGAGTTGGATGAACTGTGCGACAAGCGCGGAATGACTCAAATCGCCGTGATGTCGCGACTTGTCGGGTGGTTCGTCAAGCAGGACGACGTGATTCAAACCGCGGTGATGGCATCGCTGTCAGAGCCGGAGTTGCGGCGGCTTGCAAAACAATTGCTGAAGCAATTGGCATCGCGAGGGAAAAACTCGAAATAGCGATCATTTGAGAGTCAATGAATCTTTTGACCCGTTGCAGAACTTGGGGGGCATCCTTCTAGGTTATGTAACTTAATGCGAGGACAGAATATGGCCAATCCGAATCCTTCACGCCGTGTAATCATGCGGATCGAACTGTACCCTGAGGCGAAAAAGGGGCTGGCCGATCTGTGTGATCGGTTGGGAATGACCCAGATTGCCGCCACGAGCCGTGTAATCGAGTGGTTTACCACTCAATCCGACGTCGTTCAGGCCGCCATCCTCGGGCTCTATCCGTGCGACATCAGAGCCGAGGTCGCCGAGATCATCTTAAAGCGCATGGCCTCCGAAAGTAAGAAAAAGTGCTAACCAGTAAGCGGTACCTCCAGACCTCTTAGCCCCTTTGATCGCCCATTGAAGGCACACATTGTAGGCCGAATAGGGTCTTAAAGCTTCATCCGTAGCCGTGCATATACATGAATTGAAATTGGCGGTCAAGGGCGGGGCAAGGTTTTCGACAGCGCCAAGTCCGGGTTTCCCGCGGCGGGTTCGGGGGGTTGCGGTTCTTGCAATTTAGTAGGTAATTGCTCGATTCCTCGAAGGATATCGGCGGCGGAGCGAAAGGCCGGGTTGGCCGGGTTGGCGGGCCGAAGGATCTGGTCCGTCAATCGCGATAACAGCCGGGCTTCGGAACTATGCCTGTCGAAGCGAATCAGGTCTTTCAGGTCCGGGTTGGTATGGGGCGAACTGATCTGAACGGCCAGGTAAAAGCAATCGACCGCCTTGTCGACTTTGTGCAGCCCGCCGCTGATCGCCTCGCTGGTGACCTGGCCGGTTCGAGTCATGCGAAACAGCATCCGTTGAATTTCGCTGGTTCGCATCAGTTCCTCAAAAAGACTCGACAGCAAGGGACTCTGCTTGAGGTTCTCGTCCACGCGCACGGCCGATCCGAAATCGACGAACCCAACCCCGGCGGGCGTGACCACAAAATTGTCCAGCCGCAAGTCGAGGTGCATGATCCCCACGTCGTCGTGCAGGGCGCGGAGCAAATCGGCGCTCTGCCGGGCGAATTCCAACTGGCTCAACGGTTGGCCGCCGTTGCGGAGCCAGCTTAAGTGCAATCGTTTGGCGAACCCCCGCTCGTCTTGTTCCATCTCGAGGAGCTTTGGAATCCGCCGCGCGTAATCCGGCGGCAAATCGCGGTTGACGATTTTGAGGATCGCCGCCTCGCGGGTCAAAAATACCGGGAAAATCTTGTCGGAAAATTTTCTGGCGCGTTTCTCGATGATATCACCGGCCAGGTCGGGCCACTTGCCGCGAAGCCGCGCCATCACCATTTCCAGGGTCGGCACCTCCTTGACGACGACGTAATCGGCGGCGCCTTGCGAATGTGCCAGGTGAACGTGATAGGTGAATCGGTCGGTGGTCTGTCCCGGCTGGACAAGTTCCACCTTCCGCGCCGCGAGATAATGATTTTTTCGCGAGAAAAAGGGGATGAGGGCGCCGAGCCAGCCGCGGGCGATCGGTCGCGGCTTTTGCGTGATCTCGAACCCGCCGCCGCTCAGTTGGGCGCCGATGCGATCCGCCTCTTCGGGGGTCTGGCAAACGTAAACAAGGTGTGCGCCCCATCGCAGGCGATCGAACAAATTCTTTGTGCCCGGGAAGTCGGCCCCGGTGCAGAGGATCGCATCGGCCAGGCCGTCGCCGCTTTGGCCGATGGGGACGGGCTGGCGAGTTTGAAGGTCGCGATCGGCGTGGGCGGCGCGGCGGATGACGCGGGCGAGATCATCTGTACGAATTGCCGACGGCATGATGGTCCCCAAGCTCTTCAAAGCGCCAAACGCCCTCATGGGCGGGTCCGATAAGACACTTCTTTCATTTTGTTCGCGGCTTGGGCAATCCCAAGTTCGTACCCTGATTCAAATAA
>Ga0187867_10000074_pt1 | contig 87314 bp, 68 predicted proteins | sample June2016WEW_13_1_FD_132976 | JGI IMG/M metagenome (GOLD analysis project Ga0187867, IMG submission 132976) | Peatland microbial communities from SPRUCE experiment site at the Marcell Experimental Forest, Minnesota, USA - June2016WEW_13_10 | ecosystem: Environmental > Terrestrial > Soil >...
CCAAAATGCCCAATTAATGATGCAATAAGATACAATTCAACGGATATTTGATTCAGAGCAAATTCGGCGCCGCGATTTGAGCGGACCGGTTGTATTGAAAAACCGTCTCAGGGGAGGGTGTGCCAGTGATGGACCGTTTCTCGCGGAATCGCCGAATTCCGGCTCGACATTGCCTGCCCGGTCGGAATTGCTGTTCGCAGGGAATCCGCGCCTGGTGAGGACCTCGGTGCCGAAAGCCTGATAATTGCACCGCAACTACGGTCACTAAAGTTGCATCATGTGAGCGTGGTATATGGTCAGGTCACGGCGAAACAATTGGGCCAACGACGTTGTTTTGTCCGAATGGTGTGACCCGGCCGAGACTTGCAGAACGGAGGTGTTCACACGGCAGCAGCGCCAGGCAGTGGTCTGTCTGGCGAACGTAACCGTTGTCGTAGCGGAGCCGTACCTTCGTGATCGTTGCACGCGACTTTGGTCAGGCGTGGACCCCGACGTCCAGCCGCGTCATGAGGTTTTCGATGACGGCAATGGTCTCGAAGTTCTCAGTGGTAAGTTCGTGTGACGGGATCGTGACGTCGAATGCCGCCTCAACCTCAAACAATAAATTGACCATGTCGAGCGAGGTTAAACCGATATCCACCAATTGATCGTTGATTGAAAATGGCCGATTGATTGAATTGTTTGCGAGGGTCCGCTCGACCATGCTGATCAGCCGGTCCCGTACCGTGGCGTTAGTGGTGTGGGTCATCGCGTTGGCAACCTTGTGTCGAATGTCAGGTGGCTAAATGCCGCCGGCGGTTGAATGAATGGCCTGGGCTAATGTCTATCGCCGCGCCGCCGCTGTGTCAAGAAAAGAAGCATTCGCCCAGGAATTTTCACAGTGCCGGAATCTCACGGTACCGGGAATCGAAAGGAGCTGCAACTCCCTGGGGGTGAATGACGCACAACCCAAGGTAGTATTGCTGTGCGGTTCAAGCTACTACGTTGCATTGAGAGTATCGCGATGCCGTCGCCTGAGAGCGAAGTTGAATTGCCATTTCAGGCGCTGGGGAATGTGAGATATTATTGCAATGCAAAGTCGCGACCCCCTCTTGCCCGGCGACCGGCGGCGGCCGCGTCAAATGAACGAGTCTGCTTTGGAGTCACGTTATGGACGAGGCCTACTTTCGTCATGTCCGTCGCGACATTGACCGGTTGCTGCCACCATCAGCCAACCGCATTCTCGACGTTGGAGCCGGCGTTGGTGCGACGTCGGCGTGGCTCAAATCACGCTACCCAGGTTGCACCACGATCGCGCTCGAAGGCAATCCGGCGATCCGGGATGAGTTGGCCCGCAACGTCGATGAAGCCGTGATCCTGGATCTGAATGGCCAACTTCCGGATGTCGGCACGCCGGATTTAGTGCTGTGCCTCGATGTCCTGGAACATCTGATGCAACCCGTGGATGTGCTGAAACGCGTCACCAGCACGATGCCGGACGGCGGGACGGTCATTGTGTCGGTGCCTAACGTCGCGCACGCGTCGGTTTCGCTGCCTTTGTTATTGCGGGCACGCTTTGAGTACCAGGACGCGGGAATTCTCGATCGCACGCATTTGCGGTTTTTTGATCGCGCGTCGGTGGTCGCCCTGATGAATCAGGCCGGATTCGTTGTCCGGCGCGGTGTTCGGTTAGGGTTTGACGGGCCGCGAGCCCGCCTGATCGATGCTGTCACCGGCCGTATTTTGCGCGATCACCTGACCAAGCAATATGTGGTCGCCGGGACCCACGGAGCACCAGGCCAGCAGGGTCCGGTCGAGTGGCTGACCGCGTGATCTGCGGCCGGGAAATCGGGCGTTATATCAAGGTGTGAAATTCGTATTCTGTCGCAATTTCGGAGCAAATCTGTGGACACGCGCCTGGGATTGTGGCACGGAAGGTCAACGTGACCCGATTGCGCAGGTAACCCACAGGCAACCAATTGTCGCTAACGTGGCGGTCGCGGCCACTTCATTTCCTCGCCACCTCATTTTGTCGATTGGGGGTTCCATGTCAGCCAACGGCCAGGCCACCGTATCAATCAGGACGGCAATCACCACGACGTTCGCAACCGTGGCGGAAGAGCAAGGCAAGACGCTGGAACCATTGGCCGACGATCTGGCCCTGATGGATTCCGGCCTGGACTCGCTCTGTATTGCCATTATCGTTGCCCGTCTCGACGACGACCTTAATCTGGATCCGTTCAGCGGTGGCGACGACGTGATGTTGCCGGTCACGGTGGGCGACTTCATCAGAATTTATGAGAATGCAGCTGGATAACCGCCGATCGCTCTGGGACCTTACGCGCGCCGCCGGCGCCAACGTCGAGCGTTTCATCGCGGATGCCACGCTGCGTTTGCCACTCGCAACGTTGGCGCAAAACGCCAGCGGTCCCGGGGTGGCAGCGGAACTGCGTCAGCAAAGTATCCTGGTTTCCTCGCATGAACAGATGACCGCGGCACTGGCGCTGCTGGCACTCGACGGCGTCGCACGGCGCATCGTGCTTTGTCCGCCAGACCTGAAGCCAACCCATTTGCCCTACGTGCTGGCCACCGCCGAGGTCGACACCATCGTCTCCGACCACGCGCCCGATAACGCCGAAGTACCTACGACAATCCGCTACGTCACCTGTCGGCCGGACGAGCTTTCCCCGGTACCGGCCGGCGAGGATCGCCTGGTGACAGAATGGATTCTGTTCACGTCCGGTACGACCGGCACCCCGAAAATGGTGGTGCACACGCTGGATACTTTGGCCGGACCGATCGAACGCATACTCGCGCTTGGCGCCGGAGCGATCTGGAGCACATATTACGACATCAGGCGTTATGGCGGCTTGCAAATCCTGCTGCGCGCCTTGCTTGGCGGCGGCTCGATTGTACTGTCGAGCCCAAACGAGTCGCCGGCGGAATATCTTGCCCGCGTGGCCGCCAACCGCGTGACCCATATTACCGGCACGCCGTCGCACTGGCGCCGCGCGCTGATGAGCCCGGTGGCGCGGGATATTTCCCCGAAATACGCGCGCATGTCGGGTGAGGTCGCGGACCAGGCAATCATCGACAAGCTGCGCACGTTCTACCCGAACGCCACCGTGGCACATGCGTTTGCCTCGACGGAGGCTGGTCTCGCGTTCGATGTCAACGACGGTCAGGCAGGCTTCCCGGCGCACCTGATCAGCGACAACGGACCGGTAGCGGCGATCCGCATTCAGGATGGATCGATGCGAATCCGCTCCAATCGCACCGCTCTGCGCTATCTCGGCGACAACATGCCCAACCTGATGGACGGCGAAGGCTTCGTCGACACCGGCGATATGATCGAGCAGCGCGACGGCCGCTGTTATTTCGCCGGCAGACGGGAAGGGATCATCAATGTCGGTGGTCTGAAGGTGCATCCGGAAGAGGTCGAGGCAATCATCAATCAGCATCCGGATGTGCAAATGTCGCTCGTCAAATCGCGCGCCAATCCCATCACGGGCGCCATCGTGGTTGCCGAAGTTGTGCGCAAGCCGGCCGCTGACGGCGATCCGGACGAATTCCGCAAAGCAATTCTGGCATTATGCCGGGACGCACTACCCGCCCACAAAATCCCAGCGAACATCCGTGTCGTAGCCGCCTTGGACGTCGGCGTATCCGGAAAGCTGGCCCGCGTTCGTGCGTAATGTCCTTGTTACGGGCGGCAGCCGAGGGCTTGGTCTGGGTGTTGCCACGCGGCTTGCTTTGGCGGGCGATCAGGTCATTGCCGTCGCGCGGCGGGACAGCGAAGCTTTGGCTGCAGCAATCCGCGAGGTCAACGATCGCGGCGCCGGCAAACTTCACTTCCGGGCCTTCGATCTCAACGATATCGCTGGGCTTTCCGGATTGGTGAAAGACCTGCGGGGCCAGTTCGGTGCACTGAACGCGCTGGTCAATAATGCGGGCATCGGCACCAGCGGTGTGCTGGCGATCATGCCAGACCCGATGACCGAGCAATTGCTGCGGCTGAATGTGCAATCGCCGATCACACTGACCAAATACGTCGTGCGTTCGATGATGGCCGACCGCAGTGGCCAACGGATTGTCAATATCGCGTCGATCGTTGCCTCGACCGGCTATAGCGGATTGTCGGTTTATGCGGCGAGCAAAGCTGCCTTGATCGGCTTCACCCATTCGCTCGCCCGTGAACTGGGGCCGCTTGGCATCACCGTGAATGCCGTGGCACCTGGTTTCATCGATACCGACCTGACGCGCGATATGAAGGATGTACAACGCGATCAGATCATCCGCCGCAGTGCACTGCGCCGCTTGCCGGAAATCAGCGACGTTGCCGATATTGTCGAGTTTCTGTTGAGCGATAAGGCAGGCAACATCACCGGCACGGTGGTCACGGTCGACGCGGGGAATACGGTATAATACCAGTCGTCATTTCGTTTGACTCTTGGCCATGACGTTGAAAGAGCGGGTTCATCGGTCAATTGTTCAGACGGTTGGTATAAGTCCGGTTACAGCCGAACCCTGGCGTTTAAGATCGCGGCATAGAGCTCGGCATCGACCGGCACGAATGCTCCGCGCGTGCGGTCATCGAACCAGATGACGTCTTCCGTCCGAACCGGGTTGAAACCGTCCCGCACCAGCTGCCCTTTGGTCGGTTTAAAGGTTCCCGTCATCTCCAGAGACGCACCAATCCGCACAAACAAAGGCCTGGCATAACCCGGCAGCGTCGCGGTCAGGTGTTGCCGAAACGCTGCCAGGTCAAACGCCTGATCCACCACCATCGTTGCCATGCCGGCCTTGCCATCAGTCCCCGGCACCGCCACGCCATAAACTACCGCTTGCCGCACTCCTGGGCAGGCACAAATCGTTTGCGCCACCTGTGCGGTCGAAACGTTCTCGCCCTTCCAGCGAAACGTATCGCCGACCCGATCTACAAAATAGAAGAACCCGGCGGCATCCTTCCGCATCAGATCGCCGGTGCGATACCACACGTCATCGGCTTCAAACACATTGCGCAGTACCTTGGTGTCTGACGCACCCGCATCGGTGTAACCCTCGAACTGACTCATATGCGGCGCGTCCCCGCCGGCGATCTTGCCGATCGCCTCGCCGGCTTCCTCTGTCTCGCACCGAATGCAAAACCCCTCCGCATCGCGTTGCGGTTCGCCCGCTGCATCGCTGCGGATCAATGCCACCGGGAAGCTGTGTGCGAGAAATGGCGGGACTCTGCCGATCGCTCCCGCTTTGCCCTCGCAATTGTACAACGAGACGTTGCCTTCGGTCGAAGCGTAGAATTCCAGGATGCGTGGGATATTAAATCGCTTCCGGAACGTCTCCCAGATGTCAGGCTGCAGCCCATTGCCGCAGCATAAACGCAGCTGATGTTCGGTTTCGCGCGGCACCGACGGCGTGTTCACGAGGTAGCGACAAAGTTCGCCGATGTACTGGAACAGCGTGCACTCGTTGGCAATGACGTCATCCCAGAACCGGCTGGCTGAGAACGACGGACGGATCACCACCGATCCGCCGTTGACCAACAGAGCGCCGATCGCCAGTACGCCACCAGTGCTGTGATACAGCGGCAGGCAGTTGTACATCCGGTCGGATGGTTTGGTATCCATCATGCCGGCAAACCAATAGCTCCATTCCAACAGCCGGAAATGGCTGATATTTGCCGCCTTTGGCAGACCCGTGGTGCCCGATGTGTAGATGTGCAGCGCCCGCTCGTTGATCGACTGCGGCCGCCGTTCCGTCTCATCGAGCGCGGCCCCGGCGTACTGTTCGATCGCCAGGTCGATGCGTGGAAATCCACAAGCCGGGCGATCGCCATGCACCCAGCACCGCACACCTGGCGGCAATTGCGTCACCACATGCGCCAGCGAGGCATCGACGATTACATGCACGGGCGCCACGATGCCGATCGAGTGCGCCAATGCGTCGCCAGTGAGATTGGTATTGATCAGTGCCACCACGCCTCTGACTTGCGTGATCCCTAGCCAACAGGCGACATACTCGGGCCGGTTGGGCATCAGCAAACAGACTACCTCCCCTGGCTGCAGGCCGTTCGCCAGCGCCCATCTGGCATACTGGTTCGATCGCTCGGCGAGCGCCTGGTAGGTCAGGGCGCCGCCGGCGGACAGCAATGCCGGGCGTTCGCCGTACTTGCCGGCCAGTTCGTCGATCAACGCCGGCAGCGTGACGGAAGGGTTCTTCGCCAGCGCCCCAGTATTGCCGAGTGCGCGGATCCATGCGTTCAGAGCGTCACTGCGGGCGCTTTTGCTGGGTGGCAATATTGACCTCGCTCCAATTTCGTGTAACAAAATCAGGTCTGCGATTATCGCAGACGCGTTTCCGGCGGCAAGCTGATCGGCACGGCACTGTCAAACACCAGACGCAACATGCGCGTGGTACGCCACAGCTGCAGCCGCGTCAGCACGCCGATCGCCCCGAGCTTCGCCCGCATGCCCGGAAGCTCTGATGTGCACAGGACCTTCGCCGCATACGGTACGACCGAGGGCGGCATGGCCAACGCCTTGAGGACGAACCGCGTTCGGCCGTACCGCTGTTCGTGGACCAGCGCGATGTCCTCCTGCAACATGCGATCCCAGCGCCGTTCGAGCTCTGCCCAACTGCGGCGCGCCGGGTGGCCGACGACCGAGCGCTCGGCATAACCCAGCCGGTAGCCAAGGCTGCGGGCGCGGAACGACCATTCCATGTCCTCGGCGACCATGGCGCGGAAGCCGCCGACCCGATCGAATACCTCGCGAGGTACGAACATGTTGCCGGTGCCGGTGAACCCGACAGTTTCGATATAGCGACGGAAATTGAAGTTGAACACGATCTCGTAAGCTTCGACCGGCGTGGGCCGTTCGGGGTACTGGGCGAAGGTGAACACCCGCCCGCCAACGAAGTCGAAGCGGTCCAGAGCGGCGACGCCTTCGGCGATCCAGTTGGGTTCCGGCACGCAATCGCTGTCGATGAGGGCAATCACCGTGCCGTGGCTGGCCGCTATGCCGGCGTTGCGCGCTGGTCCGGCGCCCTGGATCGGTGCCGGTACAACCAATGCGGAGGGAGCTGCCTTCTGCACCGAAGCCAGGCCGCGGGCGGAGTTGTTGTCGGCCACGACGATTTCAAATTGATCGCGCGGCCAGCTCTGGGCCAGCAGTTGTGCGTGGCAAACCTGCAACCGGGCGAGGTCGTTGTAATGCGGTATGACGACCGATACGAACGGCCGCGAAGTGGTGATGCCTTGTGTTACCACGCTTGCCTCGCAATCCGCGTCGAGCCTCTTAACGCCTTATTCTAGGCAACCTACTACCTGAGGGGAAGCGTTTTCGTTTGAGCCGAGATTTTTCTCGCCTGTTGGATAATTCCTGGCTGATTCTCTCAATGACTACGAGTGAATATCACAATCATACTACTATTGCGTGCATAACCTCTCAGCGTCGCCGCAGCCAAAGGCTGCCAACTGGGTTGGTCAGGATCTCGGGCGCGTCCTGGGCCACCCGCGCCCGCTCGATACGGGCAAAATAATCATTGAAGAAGAGGATTTCCCAGTCGCGATTCCCGGTCAGAAACGCCCGCAACGCATATATCTCGTTCCAGGAATAATTGAGTTCCACCGCCCACTGACGCGGGTACTCGAACGGATAAAAAATATCGTGGAAATGCACCACCACGCCGGAGCGCAGCCGAGGCAAAAGCTCAAACAACTCATACGTCACGTCGGAGCCGGTCTTGACGATGTGCGTTGAGTCGATGAACAAAATATCGTTGTTCCCCAGTACGTCGAAACGGGCAAGAGGGACATCCTGGATTCCGGATTCGATCACTTCAACTGTCGCGTTATCCTCTGGCGTCAACATGGATCGCAGCAGGGCCGGATAGGGGTCGATGAAGCAGCACCGCGGACGATCGGCAAAAAACTGGTCGAGCGTGTCAAGCGCCAAAGCTGAGGAAGAACCCGCGCCGATCTCGATGATCTGGGCTGGACGCAAGTGGCGTAACATACAGCAATAAATGATCGCATCACCGACGCCGAAGCTGAGAGAGGGTTTCGGGTACCGCTTGCATAGCTTGCCGGTAACGAGTGCACTGGCGTCCGCCAGGAATGGTGCCAACTGTTCCCATAATTGTAGCTGTGTGCCGTGCGCGAGATCGATGCCCGGCAGTGCGTCAGGTGGAGGGGTCGTAGCGGGATCGCGGTAATGGCGCGTGAGCTCCGCAGGATCGCAGATCGGCGAATAAAAATGGCCGGGTGGGTAGGCCAAGGGCGCGGCAAACATGAAGCGCGCGTTGCCCAGGTAAGGACCGAGTAATCGCTTTGTTAACTTTCGAAGCAACCGGTCCACCTTCCGCAAGCCTAATTGTTGATATAATGGCTATTTAAGCGCTTCGGTTGTCATAGGGAAAGAAAAAACCGGGGAGTTACCCGAGCCACTCGCGGTGCACCGACCAATCGACCGCATGACACAATCGATTGCTGCAATCAGGTGGGCGGCAGCGTATGCTCCCGGCAGTTTACCGAACCCAGCGGTCACGCCGATGAAACCATTCTGCCAGTGCCAGTCACATACGGTCGGACACCATCGGTTCCGGAGCCGTGGGCCGTGGTCGAACTTGGGCGCGGGATAGCCGGCCGGTCCCAGCAAAACGCGGTCTGCCCGGCAACCGGGATTTTCAGCGGATTTCCCACGGGATAATTGCAGTATGGATACATTCCTCGTTGACGCCAGACGCAACCCGCAACCGGCCATTATCCCCGGCCCCAACGCAATCAACGAAAAGGCCAGAGTGCCGCTGGCGATGAAACTCGTACTGCTGTCCTGGTTTCTGCCCGAGGGCATGTCATTTTTCATCGCCGGCATGCGACTCAACGTCATCCGAGTGATATTTTTGGTACTCACCCCGGTGGTGTTCGCCCGATTTGCCAACAAGATCAGCAGCAGGCGCTACCGCTTCGTGCTGTCGGACCTGTTCGTGCCGCTCTCTGCGTTCTGGATGTTTCTTGGGCCCGCCGTGATTTATGGCATAGGCGACTCGCTCGCCCATTCCGGGCCGGTCGTCCTCGAATACCTGATTGCTTATATGGCCACCCGGGTGTTGCTGGAAGAGAATGGCCAGTCATTGGCATTCATCAGCATGCTGTGCGCGGTGATCTCCGGCATTTGTCTGGATGCTTTCATGGACACCCTGACCGGCCACTATTTTACCCGCGACGTGGTCACCGCGATCACCGGGTTTCAGAAGGAGTGGAACGGCGGGTGGGAGGATGCCTTCCGGTTTGGTCTGTTGCGCGCCGCCGGTCCGATCGAACATCCGATCCTGTTCGGCATTATCGCGGGAATCGGTCTTTTATACTCGTCCTATGTGCGGATCAGATGGCGCCCCTTCTGCATCGCGGCATGCGGCCTGGGCATTATCATCTGCTTTTCGTCGGCCCCGGAACAGAGCGTGCTCATGGGGTTTGGGCTGCTGGTCTATGGCCGGGTAATGGCCGGCCTGAGGGTCAAGTGGTTGCTTATCATCGGCGCGATCGCCGCGTTTGCGCTGACCCTGTTTATGGCGTCGAACCGGCCATTCGGAGCGCTGTTCGACGTTGCCACCATCGACCCCTCGACGGCCTATTACCGGCTGTACGTCTGGAACAGCGTCGGTCCTTATGTGTTGGCGAGCCCGTGGTTCGGGGTGTACGCCCCAGACGTCGAATACCAGGGTTCAGTCGACTCGCTGTGGCTGGTGCTGGCGGCGTCCTATGGCATCCCATGTTCGGCCATGGTCGGGCTGTCGATGATTGGCGCTTGTTCGCTGCCCACCGACCTCGGCAGAGCCCTCCTGGGTCCGGCCGAGTCCCGCGCGGGCACAGTGTCGGGCGTGATCATGGCGGTGATTATCTTTGCCGGGTTCACAGTGCATTTCTGGGGGTCGCTTTGGATCCTGGTGGGCCTGCTGACCGGCCTCAGAGCGCATCTGGGCGAACTGGGTGCGCTCAACCGGCGTGAACTCGCGGCGGCGGCGGGCTGAACCGCGGGCCGCCAGGCGGGGCGGGTTCCCGGCCCGGCCGGCGCTACACTTTTCGATCAACCGGACGCGACTATCCCGCGCGCTGTGCGGTTGATTCCGGGCTGCTAACAAAACGGCAGACGAAACTTCACCGGCTCGCCGGGCGCAATTCGTTCGATCCCATCTTATTTGCAATGACCCGGACGGTCAGGCCGGCGAGGTTCGAACCAGGTTGTTGGCGGCAACGGATTGCCGTGCCTACTCCGACAGTTATTCCTGCTTCCCAACGCAGCAATCGATGCGGGTTGCTTACGTATTAACCTCGGGTTGCTGCGCATCAGGGGCCGTTTGCTTCGCACCAACCTGCGTCGTGGCGTTCCCGGACCGGCCCGGCGGGGGAGGCTTCGCGGCAGGCCGCGCCGCGTTGTTGCCGACCTATGAAACGGCATTGCAATCGATCGTGAGGGAGCATGGCCAGCAATGCATGATCGCCTGGCCAAAACCAGGGAACTTGCGGCGCCTCCGATTGTTGGGTTTTTGGCACGGACCATGAATGGATACATTATATGTACGGCTCGATCCCATGGCACGATGCCCAGACAGCATGCCTTCGTCGGTCGGCAGGCATCTCGTTCAGTGCGGAATGTGTCGGAATTCCGGACGTTACGTACTGTGCTAAAACATTCTTGACGGGCCGATTGATCCGCCACGTTTTATTGATTCAGGTCAGGAAATATCAAAAAACATCACTTAGATCAGAATCACCACGGGCAGAACGTGCTGTCTGTCGGCCGGCTATCGGTCGTCCGCTCCGGCGCGGAACCGATTCGAGGTGGCCCGTCACCGAGTCCCTGAGTGACGAGCCAGGTGGTGACGGGATGACAGAATCGCGCGTGCCGACGGTCCACTGGGGTGCCGCGAGCTATGAGTATCTGACGCGGTGTTGTTGTGCACGGGCGAGGTCTCCAGGCCCGCGCAATGGCCGGTCCCGGATGCCGAGGAGGCGTTTGTCGGGTTTTCCTGGTTCCCCGCATTATCTTTGGACGCCAGCTGGTTGCTGCGCCATGGTGCGGTCTTTGACGAAGCTCGGGACGGCGTCCGTTTTGCAAGTTAATCTAACGACATCAGTTGTTGTAAATAACCCGAATCCAGGCTGTTTGGAGTCGGTCGGATCGGGCGGCAATTTGGTCAGAGAGACGGCGGTGGGGCGGTGCCGGTCTGCTGCGAGGTGCGATATAAGGCGGCTTCGGAGCCCCGGCAGGCGATCGTATAGCGCCGTTTTGACTGGCGTTGGGCGGTCCGGGCTGGCGTTACGGGCGAAAATCGATCGTCTCTATAATTCGACAAAGATATTTGATTGACATATTTTGACCAGGCCGTTAACTACTGCCATCGATTACAGAACGAATGTGTTGGGCAGCTCTCTGGCCTTTTGCGATGGAGAGGCTTGCTGATTAGGCTTTGGTCTAAAAATTAAGACGATTTATTGCCTTTCTTGGGCCTGCACTCTGAACAGTGAGGTGGGGCGTGCTGCTCGAACGATTACATTTGGTTCAGTCGGGTCAGGCGATCAGCCAGATCGAAGACGCCAAACTCTCGACCGCGCATTACATCCGTATCCGGTTGCATGGCTGGATGGCCGCGCTGATGTGCGCCGATATTTGCGGCGCGATCGTTCTTTCGTTGATCATATTCAACGTCTACGCAGAACCATTGAATTACGCAAGAACCCAGCTCTGGGCCGGGCTCGGCGGCTTTGTTGTGGCCTGGAGTCTGGCCGCCTACTCGCAAGGGCTGTACGAGCGCGGCGCCACGTTCTCCGGCCGCCGCCTGCTGTTTCTGAAGACCATCGCCACCTGTGCCATCGCCTTCGGACTGCTCATGCTGCTGGCGTTCGGATTTAAGTTCATCGGCGGCGTTTCACGCCTCTGGCTGATGGCATCGGGGGCCAGCACCTGCCTGTGGGTCCTGGTGGTGCGGCTGGCGTTCCGCCAACGCCTGGAAACCATGTTACGCAGTGGCTACTGCCTCGATCGCGCGCTGCTGCTGTGCGGCTCCATGCCGAGCGGATACGCCGCCCGCGATGCCGCGGAACGTGAGAGCCGTGGCCAGATCCGCATCACCGCCATTGCGCCGATCCCGGGTCTTCCCGGCTCGCCGGCGTTGGGTTTCGTCGAGTCGGCGATCCGGTCCGGTTCCATCGATCATGTATTTGTCGCGGGCTTCGACAAATATGTCGCCGAAACCAACACATTGCTTGGCCGGCTGGCGCAACTGGCCGTGGACGTGACCTTGCTGCCGAATTTCCAGGGGGTGCGCGCGCCGTCGCTGCGTGCCTGGCGGATCGGCATGTTGCCGGCGGTCGATGTCGCCTGCCGCCCCCTTACCCAGGTCCAATCGTTCATCAAGCGAACCGAGGATCTGGTGCTTGGCTGCATCATGCTGCTGCTGGCCGCACCAATGATGTTATTGATTGCGCTGGCGATCAAACTCGACAGCCGGGGCCCGGTGTTTTTCCGCCAGACCAGGCTTGGGTTCCACGACAAAGCCTTCAAGGTTTGGAAATTCCGCACCATGCGTCCCGACGCCGATCGCGGACCGGTACTACGCCAGACCAGCCGCGACGACGATCGCGTCACCCGCCTCGGCCAGCTCCTGCGGCGCACCAGCCTCGACGAACTGCCGCAGTTGTTCAATGTCATAAGTGGCGAGATGTCGATCGTCGGACCGCGGCCACATGCCGATACGATGACGACGGCTGGCCTGCCGTTGCACGAAGTACTCGACGTTTATGCCTCGCGCCATCGCATCAAGCCGGGCATTACCGGTTGGGCGCAGGTCAATGGCTGCCGCGGTGAGGTCACCAACGAAGCCAAATTGCGGCAACGTGTGACCTTGGATTGCCATTATATTGAGAATTGGTCGATCGCTCTCGACGCCTGGATTATTTTCCGCACCGTTGCGTTGGCTCTGTTTGACAGAGACGCCTATTGACCCGCCAGCCTCGCGCAGCCGAAAACCGGTTGTGCCTGTGCATTCATCACCATTAACAACATCAGGTATCAAGTGACACTGGCAATTTCCCTTTCTCCTCCGGCGAGTGGCTTCGACATTGGCCGGCTCGTTCTTGGCCTGCTGCGTCGCTGGCCTCTGCTGCTTTGCATGACATTCGGCGGCATCGTACTGGGCTTTTGGATGCAAAAGGTGCTGCCGCCGAAATACGCGAGCACGGTGTCCATTTTGCTCGAACCGAAGCGGCCCGGCGCCATCAGCGACGATGGGCAATTTGCCAACCTGCAGGTGGATAGCACCAAGATCGGCACCGTCGCCTCGATCATTGAGTCCTCAACGCTGCTGAGCCGGGTGGTGCAATCGGAGAACCTTGCTGACGATCCGGACTTCAACGCCCCAATGCCGTCGGTGCTCGACCGTGGCTGCACGGTGGTGCGGCAATGGGTGCCGTTCCCGGTCTGTGATCTGGCCCCGCCTGAGCCGAATACGCGCGAAGCGCGTGAGGCCCGCGCACTCTACCGGTTGCAGCATTCAGTGACCACGACGCGGGTGAACTTCACATACGTGATCCAGGTGCAGGTCGTCGCGCCGAAGGCCAATGACGCCCAGAGGCTGGCGACTGCGGTCGCCGAGGCCTATCTCGACGATCAATTTAAAACGCGGCAGGAGGCGGCGGTCCGCGACACCACCTGGCTCGCCTCCCAGTTGGCGGAAATGCGCACCGAACTGATCGCCAGCGAGGAAAAGGTCGAGGCGCTGCGCAAGCAATATGGTCTGACCGAGACTGCGCAAGGTCCCAACTCTACCACCGACCGCCAGGTCATCACCGAACTGACCGCCCAGATGGTCACCGCCGAAAGCAACGTGGCGACCGAGCAGGCCAGGTATCAGCAGGTGCAACGTATTCGTAAGGGCAATGGCGACCTGGGATCGCTCCCCGAGGCCGCCAGCTCGCAGACTATCCAGCAGCTTCGCCTGCAACAGACCGAGGTTGACCGCAAGATTGCCGACCTCACCGCCCGCTATACCGCCAACTATCCTGGGCTGATCGATGCCGAGCGCGACAAGAGAGCTCTGGACACCAGGATCGCTGCCGAGGTCGGGCGCATCGCCGAAAGCATCCACAATGACTACGAAACGGCGGTCGCGCGTCGCGACGAACTCAAGAAGATGTTGGGCACGCAGGTCGATACGACGCAGGACGATACCAGCAGCACCGGCCGGGTGAAATTGCGCGAGGCGCAACGGATCGTCGAGGCCAACCAGGCCTTCTATGACGCGCAACTGCGCCGCCTGCGGGAAGCCGAACTGATGAAGACCCGTCAGGATGTGGAAGCGCGCATTCTGTCGCCAGCCGACATGCCGACCGCGCCGAAATTCCCCAAACGCGCGATTTTCCTGCTACTGGGTGCGGTGGTTGGTCTAATGGGAGGCGTGGTTATCGTCGGCTCGCGGTTGCTGTTGGAGAACCGTTTCGTGACCGCGGCCTGGACTGAGGACACCCTGGGACTGCCGATCCTCGGATTGCTGCCGCTGGTGCGCCGTCGCGAAATGGCCGGGATCGGCCGCCGCTCCGGCATCCAGGAGTATCTGCGGGCGAAGCCGTTGTCGCGTTTCGCTGAATCGCTGCGCTCGCTGCGCGCCGGGTTGCGCAACTCGACGCCGATCGCGCCACGCGTCATCCACGTCACCTCATCGGTGCCGGGCGAGGGCAAATCCACCGTGGCGGCGGCGCTGGCAACCTCAGCCGCGATCGCCGGTCTGCGCACGGTTCTGGTCGATCTCGATATTCGTAATTCCTCGGTGTCGAACCTGTTCCATTTGCAGGAGTCGAAAGGCGTCGTCGACGTCATCCAGGGCAATTCGATGATCGGCACCGCATTGCAAACCTTTGACCAGCTGCCGCTGACGGTCATGGCGGTAGGTCAATCGTCACGGTTGAGCCCGGACATGATTGGCTCGCCGAGGTTTGGCGCGATGATCCAGAAACTGGCCAACGACTTCGATATGGTGATTCTGGACAGCCCGCCCATTCTGGCGGTCTCCGACTCCGTGCTGATCGCCAACGTCTCCGATGCCACGCTGTTCATCGTTCAATGGAGAACCACTCCAAAAGATATCGTCAAGCAAGGTATCAAGGTGCTGCGGGCGAACGGGGCAACTTTAGCGGGCGTGGTATTTAATAAGATGGATTTGTCGAAGGCGCCGCAATATGAAGGGTCCGGCTACGGCGCTTACTATCGAGGAATTGACAACTATGTGTCGGATTGAAGCGGCGGAGATTGTCCTGAGCACGGCGGTATGCGGATGTTAAAGCAACGCATCATGACGGTTTTTGGCACCAGGCCAGAAGGCATCAAGATGATGCCGGTGGTGCGCGAGATCCGGACCCGCAAATCGCTGGATCAGATTGTCTGCGTAACCGGTCAGCACCGGCAGATGCTCGACCAGGTATTTGCCGCCTTTAACCAGCGCCCGGATATCGATCTCGACATCATGGCGCCTGGTCAGACTCTGGGGGATATTACCGCCAAAGTGATCGTCAGGATGGGTGAGGTCATCGGCCGCGAAAAACCTGACCTCGTGCTGGTGCATGGCGATACCACGACAGCGATGGCGGCGGCTCTGGCGGCATTTTACGCCCGTGTCCCGATCGGCCACGTCGAAGCCGGGCTGCGTTCGTTCGACCTCAACCGGCCCTGGCCGGAGGAATTCAATCGGGTCTCCATCGACTCGATCGCCAATTTCATGTTTGCACCCACCGAAAAATCTGCCGCAAACCTGCGCGAGGAATACAATCGACGCGGCCATATCATCGTAACCGGCAACACCGGGATCGATGCGCTGCTCTACATCGCGAATTGCCGGACGCGCGAACCCTGGATCGCTGCCGAGATCGCCGCCAAATACCAGTTCCTCAATTCCCCAAGGCGATTGGTTCTGGTGACCGGCCATCGCCGGGAAAGTTTTGGTGCCGGGTTTCAGGCCATGTGCGACGGGCTGACCTCCGTCGCCTCGCGCGGCGATGTCGACGTGGTTTACCCCGTGCATCTCAATCCTCAGGTTCAGGGCGTGGTGAAAGATCGGCTGTCCGGCTGCGCCAACATCCATCTCATTGAACCGGTCGAATATCTCGACATGGTCGTGCTGATGCAACGTTCGACGCTGATCATCACTGATTCCGGCGGCATTCAGGAAGAGGGGCCGGCACTCGGCAAGCCCGTCCTGGTCACCCGCGATGTTACCGAACGACCCGAGGCGCTGACCACCGACGTGGTCAGGCTGATCGGCACCGACCCGGCGTTGATGCGCCGCGAAGTCGATGTCTTGCTCGACAATGCGGCCGAATACGAGCGTCGCGCGCGGCCGTTCTTCCCGTACGGCGACGGTACTGCGGCAAAAAAGATTGTCGATGCGATTGAAGGATCGAGATTATGACAAGCAGAGTTTGTGTTGTCGGACTAGGCTATATCGGACTGCCGACAGCCGCAATGTTGGCCAGCCGCGGCTATGAAGTCGTTGGCTGCGACGTGAATGAGCGCGCCGTCACTGCGATCAACAATGGGCGGGCACATTTCCAGGAGCCCGACCTGCAAATGCTGCTGGCTGCCGCGGTGCAGACCGGCCAGCTGCGGGCGCAAACCAAACCGTCCGAGGCCGATTATTTCATTTTGGCGGTGCCGACCCCATTCAAAGAGGACAAGAAGCCCGACATGAAATATGTCGAGGCGGCGACCGATGCCATTGCGCCGTACTTGGCGCCGGGCAACACGGTCATTCTGGAATCCACCTCGCCGGTCGGCACCACCGAACGCATGGCAATGCGTTTGCAAGAGGCGCGGCCTGATCTGGTGTTTCCCGGCTACATGGAATCCGGCGACACCAGCGAGGCCAATATCCGTATCGCGCATTGCCCGGAACGGGTCATGCCCGGACAGATGGTGCGCGAGCTGGTCTCGAACGACCGCATCATCGGCGGCATGACCGAGGAATGCGCGCAAAGTGCGCTGACCCTGTATGAAAGCTTCGTTTCCGCTCAGCTGTTCACCACCGACTGTCGGACCGCCGAACTGGTCAAGCTGGTTGAAAACTCGTTCCGCGATGTGAATATCGCCTTCGCCAATGAGTTATCGTTGATCTGCGAACATTTGAACGTCGATGTATGGCGCGCCATCGAGCTGGCCAACAAGCATCCGCGGGTCAATATTCTGCAGCCAGGCGCCGGCGTGGGTGGCCATTGCATTGCGGTGGACCCGCTGTTCATCATCGACGCAGCGCCCGAGGTGTCGCGGCTGATCCGGACGGCGCGCGAAGTGAACGATCGCAAGCCGCATTGGGTGGCCGAGCATCTGATTTCGTTATCGTCACGCTTCCGCGAGCCGGTGATTGCTTGTTACGGCATCACCTATAAGGCCAATGTCGACGATTTGCGGGAAAGCCCGTCGGTCGAAATTGTCCGGCTGTTGTCGGAGCGGCCGGATCTGCGGGTCCTGGTGGTCGAGCCGAACGTTACCGAGTTGCCGTCCTGCCTGCGCGGCTTGCGGAACGTGACGTTGGTTGACGCCGATACGGCGCGGCAGAATGCTGACATCGTCACATTCCTGGTTGGCCATCGGCAGTTCCGCCGGATGGATAAGAAGCTGCTGCTAAGCAAGGTAGTGCTGGATGTGATCGGGCTGATGTACTAAGTCGTCAGCGTTTCAGCTTGCTGCCCAGAAATGATGTTGCTGCATCATGGCCCTTCCCTGGTTTGACCGGGGGAGGGACATTACTCTTCATGCGACGAACGGAGCGATGGCGCGGTCACGTCAGGACTGCAGGCGGCGCCAGGGCCATCGCAGGCCCGGATGGCATGGCCGCGGTCCCGGATCGTTGTAGCGCGACACGTCCCTTCGGTCATCGCGAGCGCAGCGAAGCGATGACCTGAACGATGCGTACAGATAACAAGATTGCTTCGCTGCGTTCGCAACGACCGGTAGTTGGCCCAAACAAACCTGGCCCCTGCGAAGGCGGGGCCGGACCACGACGTTTCGGACGAGAGCCCAACCGAATTTCGGTTGGTGATTTAACCGGGTTGTTTTTCCTGCCAGCTCACCCGTGACGGCCGGATTGCCGACTTCGGCGCATGCAACATCGCCTTGGCCAATATACCCGCATAGAGCAGGTTGGTGCTGAGATAACGCCACCACATGCGGCGCGGCTCCTGCAACACGCGATACAGCCATTCCATTCCGTTACGCTGCCAGAAGTCTGGTGCGCGCCGCACGTGGCCAGCCAGAATATCGATCCCGCCACCGACGCCCATGACGAACGGCACTTCAAGTCCGGCACGGTGACGGGCCATGAAACGCTCTTTGCGTGGCGTCGGCATGCCGACGAACAGGCAGTCAGGTTGCGCAACGCGGATCGCCTCGATGATGTCCGCTTCCTGCTCCGGCTTGAAGTAGCCATGGTGGCTGCCGGCGATTGCAATGTTCGGATGCCGTTGTTTGAGTCTGTTCAGCGCGGTTTCAAGCACCTCGGGACGAGCACCCAGAAAATAGGGGCGATAGCCTTGCTCAGCGCAAAGCGCCAGAATGTTATGCATCAGATCCACCCCGGCGACACGTTCCGGCACATGGATCCCGAACAACCGCGCGCCAAGGATGATTCCGGCGCCATCGATCCCGACGAGGTCGGCACCAAACACATCGGCACGCAGTTCCTCGTCGCGCTGCAACTTGACAAACTTGGCGACGTTCAATGCGACGTGCAAAATCTTGTGTTTCTCTCGCATCGCGTCGGCGACGCGCGTCAGGGTCTGGTCCATCGTCAGCAAGTGTACCGGGACGCCGAGAAAGCTCGCAGCCTCGCGCGACCGTTCGTTTTCGCCCGTCTGACTGTCGTGCCGTTTACCGTTAAACATCGTGAATAGCCCTATGACAAATGCAATTTCCGCTCACCGCTTCGAACCGTGCGGCAAGACCTGGTGATGAAATGGAGAGTCAAGGCACGTCACGCGCGTCATCTCGGGTCGACGCAAACGCTGCGAACATTGCAGCAGAACAACGCGTCATCGGCCTGGTTCGCGACATACCGACTTCCCTTGACGTTTGCACGCCCATGCAAATCACGCCGCTATCGGCATCGTTACGGATGAAACCCGGGCGAGCGGTAGGGTGACCATTCGACAGCGGCACAAGTTAGTCCATGCCGCCGGTTGACCATGGCGTAGCATAAAGGTTAACGCTCGTTCCTTGCAAGGATTACGATGTATCCGTGTCTGAAATTGAACGAATTGTATTGGCCGCCGAAGCGAATTGATTGCAGCAGAAAGTATTATGCAACCTTGAGGCGAAAGAACCGCCAATAATTGGAAGCGCGCGCCAGAGTGCGAAGATATACAACTATAGGTTGTTAGCATCTTGCAACGCGACCAGGTGCAGCGTTCGGCGCGCCGCAACGCTGAAACAGAGTAGCCGGTGCGGGGCGTCCCCGCATGTCAGGGGTCAACGCGAATACACCTGGTGCGGGTCGCCGGACAAGACAGCGAAAGCTTTCCTGCGCCACCTACCCCGGTGTGACACTGTCCCGTAGGCTGAACGGAGCTACCGACCAAAGACGTTGACACGCTCGGTGAGCGGCTGTCAGGTTGAGCCGTCCACTCAGGGAGAATTTCAGCCTGGCCATGTGTAATTTAATCCATCGAGACGACAACCCGGCGGTTGATACGACAGCGGGAAAGGGCGACCAGCATGCGGAATGAGACGATCGCCATCCATGGCGGCTTCAGCTCTGATCCCACAACGCGGGCAGTGGCCGTGCCGATTTATCAAACGGTCGCTTATGCCTTCGATAGCGCCGAACATGGCGCAGCGCTGTTCAATCTCGAGGTTGAGGGGCATCGTTACGCGCGTATCAGCAATCCCACCACTGCTGTGCTGGAACAACGGGTGGCCGCGCTTGAAGGCGGCCTGGAAGCGCTGGCAGTGAGCTCCGGTCAGGCAGCCATGCATTACGCCATCCTCAATTTGACCGAAGCCGGCCGCAACATCGTCTCCGTGCCGCAGCTTTATGGTACGACCCACACTTTGTTCGCGCATTTCCTACCGCGGCTCGGGGTCAAGGTGCACTTCGCGGCGAGCGATCAGGCAGCCGACATTGAAGCGCTCATCGATGATGATACCGTCGGTGTCTACTGTGAGAGCGTCGGCAATCCGGCGGGCAACATGTGCGACATCGAGAAGCTCGCACAGGTCGCGCATAAGCACGGGGTGCCGCTGGTGGTCGACAACACGGTGGCAACGCCCATTCTGTTGCGGCCGATCGAATATGGCGCCGACATCGTGGTACACTCTCTGACCAAATTCATGGGCGGCCATGGCACGACGCTCGGCGGTGCCATCGTCGACAGCGGTCGTTTCGATTGGCAGCGTCACGCTGAACGCTATCCGATGTTTTGCAAGCCGGACGAGTCGTACCACGGCCTCGTTTACACCGAGCATTTCGGCAAAGCCGCGTATATCGCCCGTTGCCGCAGTTTTTATATGCGTACCACCGGTTCGGTGCTGCCGCCGTTGAGTGCGTTCCTGCTGCTGCAAGGGATCGAGACGGTCGCCGTGCGGGTCGACCGGCATGTGGAGAATGCGCGCCGCGTCGCCGAATTCCTGCAACGCGACAGGCGCGTGGAATGGGTCAATTACGCCGGGTTCCCGGACAACGTTTATTACCCGCTGGCGCAGAAATATCTCGGTGGCCGGGCCTGTTCGCTGCTGACGTTCGGCATAAGCGGCGGATTCGCCGCGGGCATGCGATTTTACAACGCGCTGAAGCTGGTCAAGCGCGTGGTCAATCTGGGCGATGCCAAGACCCTGGCGTGTCACCCGGCCTCGACGACCCATCGGCAAATGTCCGTCGAGGAACAACGTCATGCCGGCGTTTCGCCTGAGATGATCAGAATGAGCATTGGCATCGAGCACGTTGACGACATTATCGGCGATCTCGACCAGGCTCTGGCGGCCGCCGAGGCCTGAGTTCCAGTTTCCAGGCAGTCCGGCGTTTCCAGACAGTAACGATGGTCGACGTCCGGATTCGCGTGGCGTCCCACCGGCTTGCATCAGTCTCACCCCGTGGCATGGTTCCCGCCATGTCACAAAATCGACACAAAACGGCCGTCGGGGTTGCCATGGGCGGATACATGCATTATATGGATGAATTTTCATGTTTGCTCGCGGAATTGTCTAGAAATTGGTCGAGGGACGCTAAAATTGCCTTGACAATCCTGGGGTAAAGTCGTTTTCTGCATTTGCAGGGCGCGGGTTGGCCGCCGGATATTTCGAGACAAACCATCCACACCTTGGTCCGATTTTTTCAATGGCGGCCCAGCGGAAGGACAAATTAATGTCAGTCGCGGAAGGTGGCAGCAAAGTCTTTCGTCCCTTGGCGCCACGAACGCCGTTGGCTGGTGAAAAGCCGATCAGAATTGGCCTGATCAACAACATGTCGGACGGTGCGATCGCGCGCACCGAGTATCATTTCACCCATTTGCTGCAGCAGGCCGCTGAGGGCGCTCAGGTCGAGGTGGTGTATTATTCGCTGCCGTCGATCCTCCGTTCGGGCAAGATCCGCGAGCACATGGCGGCTTCCTATCTCCCGATCGATGCGCTGTGGGACAACCCGCCCGATGCCTTCGTGGTTACCGGCGCCGAGCCGCGTGAGCGTTGCCTGAAAGACGAATTATACTGGAACTCGCTCACCGCCCTCATCGACTGGATCGACGAACTGGGCGTTCCGGCCATGTTTTCCTGCCTCGCCGCCCATGCCGCCGTATTGCATCTGGACGGCATTTCGCGGGCGACGCTCGACGACAAGTGCTTTGGCGTTTTTGAGCACGAAGCCACGCAGGACCATCCTTTGATGCAGGGTGCCGGTGCGCGGATGTGGCTGCCGCACACCCGCTGGAATCAGGTGAACGAGGCGGAACTGGTCCAGGCGGGCTATCAAGTTCTCAGCCGGTCCGATGACGTCGGGGTTGGCTTCTTCCTCAGGCAGCGACGCAGTCCGTGGCTGTTTTGCCAGGGGCATCCCGAATACGAGGGCCCCGATCTGCTGCGCGAGTACCGGCGCGACGTCGGACGGTTTCTCTCGGGGCAACGCGCCACCTACCCGGAATTGCCGCGCAGTTATTTCCGGGAAGCCGAGATTCAGATGCTGCTCGCGTTCCGCCAGCAGGCGATTGCGCAAGGCGACGTCAGCATCATGGAATTGTTTCCGCGCATCGAACACGGTGCGCCGACCTGGGACGCATGGCGTCCGGCCGCCGTCGCCGTGTTCGGCAATTGGCTGAAACAGATTGCCGCGACGCAGGCGCTGTCGGACGTCGCAGGCGCAGGGTTTAATTTGAGTCGCGCGATTGCCGAAGTGCCCGATTATGTTGCGGACAGTAACTAAGCGCGATGGCTTTGGCTCGCCACCCATTCCACACGTTGGCATAGTGCGATTAGGCTATTGACGGAACTGGCATCCTCAACTGCGAGGGCGCCTGCCGAAATGTATTTGAAAGGATCCATCCAATGAGCGCAAAACGCCGCGTGATAACTGCGATAGTGGCATTCGCCAGCGGTGCCCGCCTTGCACATCGTGGATAGCCCAACGTGACCATTGGCACACTCACAAAAGATGATCGTGTCCAGCCGGCGGCTGCTCCCGGCGGGGTACGTTGCCGTGAGATCGGCCCAGATGATCTCGATGCCGTCGCCGATCTGTTGACGGTCGGGTTCCCACGCTACGATCGAAGCTATTGGGTTGCCGCCCTTCGCTATCTTAAGGAGCGAGATTCCCCCGAGGGGTTTCCGCGCTACGGCCAGTTGTTGGCGCATGGCGACCGGATCGCCGGCGTGGTGCTGCTTATATTTACCACTGGAATGAACGGCAACGCTGAGTCGACACGGTGCAATGTCTCGAGTTGGTATGTGGCACCGGATTTTCGCGCACTTGCGCCGCTGCTGGTCCACCGGGCGCTGCGCCACAAGCAGGTAACCTTCCTCAACATCTCGCCGGCAAATAACACGTTGCCGACGATCACAGCGCAAGGGTTTGAGCGGTTCTGCAATGGCGTATTCGCGGCGACGCCGGCGCTGACCACGCGGGCCTGGACCGGCACGGCAATCCGGCTGGCGGACACTGACCGTGCGCAGGATTACCTGCCGGATTTTGAGGTGGCGTTGCTGCGGGATCACGCGGCGCGTGGCTGTTTAAGCCTGATCCTGCAACAGCACGGCGACAGTTATCCGATCATTTTCCGGCGCCGGCTGGTTGGCCGGAGTTCCAATTTTATGCGAATGCCGTGCGCTCAATTGATTTATGTGCGTGAGTTGGAATGTGTCGTGCGGCTGTCTGGTCTGATCGGACGATATCTGGCGCTGCGCGGGATGCCGGTGTTGCTTATTGGCACCAATCAGATAATCTCCGGACTTCCCGGAAAATATTATGAAGGAAGGGCTCCGATGTATTATAGAGGGCCAGACAGGCCGCGTCTCGGGGATCTGGCTTACACCGAGGCCGCTTTATTCGGTACTTAAGGGGAATGCACCGGTAGGCAGGTGCGGTTCCCTGATCCAGTGGGTTGGGCCTGCGACAGGGTCGTGCGACGTGTGTAACATTATCTTTCAAGGGCCAGGATGACACCCCTTTCGACCGATCCCGCACTGGCCTTTGCAGTGAGCCATGGGGGCTTCCTCACGGCATTGCGAGGTTTAAGTACCATTGCGAGCAGCCGCTTGCGATTGCCACCCGAGGATTATGCGCCGGCTTTGGTTCAGATATCTGAGGCCGAACGCGAGGCGGCGCCGATAACAACGCTGACCGCCATACCGGTTCTTATTGTCGCATATGGCAACGCCCCTGACGTCGTCGGCTGCCTCACCGCGCTTTGCCACGCACGTAGCAAACCCGGGTTTGAGATCTTCATTTGCGAGAACGGTGGTCCGCAAGCCTATGCCGAGCTTATTGCGGTACTCACCGCGGTAGACGGCCCGTGCCACGATATCGGCGACGATGAGGTACTGGATACGCCTCTGCTGGTGGGACGGCGGCTTTTGACCCTCCAGGGTGAGGCGGGTGGAACCTTGGTTCACCTCGGCCTGGCGACCGAAAATCTGGGTTATGCCGGCGGCGTCAACGCCTGGTTGCGGCCTTTAATGAAGGTTCCCGGTTGGCCCGCGGCGTGGATCCTCAATCCCGACACTCAACCAGCGCCGGATGCGCTGTTGGAACTCGCCACCTACGCCGAGCGGTGGGGCAAGGGCATGGTGGGTAGCCGCCTGATCCCCACCGCAGAACCCGATTTCGTCCATTCGCGCGGGTTGCATTGGTGCAAGGGATGGGCTGTTGCGCGCGCGGTCGATTTACACTCCCCCGTCGATTTCGAACCTGATCCACAGGGGGTCGACGCGCGTATTGACGCACCCTCCGGGGCGTCGCTGTATGTGACGCGCGACTGCATGGAGCAGATCGGCCTCATGAACGAGCGCTATTTTCTGTTTTTCGAGGACCTGGAATGGGGCCTCCGCGCCAGGCAGCAGTTCGGCGTCGGCTACGCGCATCGGTCCATCGTCGTGCATGCCGGCGGGACGACGATCGGCAGCTCCACCCGCACCGCGCGGCAGTCGCCATTGTCGGTCTATCTTGAGTACCGTAACAGTATCCTGTTTGTGCGCGACAAGTTCCCGGTTTGGCTGCTGTGGACGATCACGATACAGCTCACCAGGATCGTGGCGAAAGCGCGTGCCTATCCAATCGGCAGTTTCAAGGCTGCATTCCGTGGTATTGTCGATGGCGTGCGTGGCTGCACGGGGCGCCCGAATGACTTTCTACGGGACCACAAGAATGCCAAGGGCGGGCGCAATTGAAGCGGCAACTCAAAATCGCAATTAGCTGTGTGTTCTACGTGCTGGGATGGCCGGTCTCCGCGCTCGCCGGCGTCGTTGGCATTGAGAAAAAGCAAAGGCTGGTCATTCTGTATTATCATGACATACCCGCGGCGATCCGGGCGCGGTTTGCCCGGCAGATGGACAAGCTTATGCAACGCGCCACGGTGGTCGGGGCGGACTGGCGTGGCGGTGCGGTCAAAGGTCGGGTTTGCGCAATTACCTTCGATGATGCCTTCGTCAGCGTGCTCGACAATGCACTTCCCGAACTCGCGAAACGGCGCCTGCCGTGCACGATTTTTGTCCCCGTTGGCGCTCTGGGCCGGCCACCGGGCTGGACCATGGAAACGAATTATGCACCTGACGATGTGGTCGCGGATCAGGATCTGATCAAGTCGTTGCCATCGTCATTGGTAACGCTTGGCGCCCATACGCTGACCCATCCATTTTTGTCTCGCTTGCCACGCGAGACAGCGCGTGCAGAAATCGAGAAATCACGTACGCTGCTGAGTGCGATGACCGGTCAGGACGTGCGCCTGATGTCGTTTCCGTACGGCGATTACGACCACGAAGTCGCGGCGATGTGCAAAACAGCCGGCTATGATCTGGTGTATGGCATTGTGCCGACAACGGTCTATCCGCGGGATGGTGAGTTCATTCGCGGTCGGGTTGCGGTCAGCCCCGATGACAGCGACCTGGAATTCTTCCTGAAAATGTCCGGCGGTTACTGGTGGATGTCGCTGGCTTCCACGCTAAAGCAGGCCTGCCTGTCGCCGCACACCTTCCTGATGGGCAAGAAGCAAGCGCCGAAGCGTCCTCCGCAAGGCAAAGTCGAGCGCTGGTGGTCGGGGTTGCTGTAAATCCGGACTGTCGCACTTCTGCCGATCGCGTTGGCCGCTTTCCTCGGCGCCTCCCTCCTCCTGTTTCGGCCTGCATTTACCCGGCATTTGGTGTTCAATGTCTGGCGTGCGGTTTCATCCGAAGCGCATGGCGGTCGGTACGCAAATATTAACCGCGTACGCATCTGGTATGAGACCTACGGCAGCGGCCGGCCGGTGCTGGTGTTGCATGGCGGTACCGGCTCGCTCGACGACATGCGAGAGCAAATCCGGGCACTGGCCGCGACGTGGCTGGTCATCGCGGTGGACAGTCGTGGTCATGGCCGGTCCTCCGACGCTGATGTGCCACTGAGTTACGCGTTGATGGCGGATGACATGCTGAAACTGCTTGATCAGCTGAACATTCGGCAGACCGATATCGTCGGCTGGAGCGACGGTGGAATCATTGGCCTCGACCTTGCCATGCATCATTCGGAGCGGGTCAGGCGTCTGGTAGCCATCGGTGCCATTTATGACGTGGACGGCCTGAAGGAGAGGCCGGACCTGAACGCGCCTATCCCGCCGGTCCCCGGCTTCTATGCTCGCAATGCCCCAGACCCGGCGCATTGGCCGGCATTGTATCGGAAGGTCGTCACCATGTGGGCGACGCAACCGCACTACACGATCGCTGATCTCGGCAGGATCAAAGCGCCGGTTCTGGTCATGGCGGGTGAGTTCGACGTGATCAAACGCACGCACACCGATCAACTCGCGCACGCAATTCCTGACGCCGAGGAGGTCATCATCCAAGGTGGGGACCACGACATGGTGTTGAGCAAACCTGACGCCGTGAACGCACGAATTCTTGCTTTTCTGGACGGGCCCTTGCCACAATAAGACCGCCGCACGAGTACTCCGTCTGGTATAGGGGTGACCGCCTGGCCGCAACCAACGTCGGAGGCCACAATTCGCAAATTCATCCGATCGCAAACCATCACCACGTTGTGGATGGAGGCGGGCTTCATCACCGAGCTCGTTTTGGCCGTCGTTGTACTCGCAGGTTTCGGCGCCGGTGAGCGAGGCACCGATGTCGCATTGCAACTGACCGCGCGCCTGTCATTCCTGTTGTTCTTGCCAGCCTATTGCGGCAGTGCGCTGGCCGCATTGTGCGGCCCGCCGTTCGATCGCATCCGGCAGCATGCCCGCGACTTTGGTCTCGCCTTCGCCGCCGCCCATGTTGTCCATTTAGGTCTGGTGGTGTGGCTCTGTCGGATCGGTGCGGCACCTGGGCTCGCCACCTTTGTGTTCTTTGGCATCGCCGCGCTGTGGACCTACGGTCTCGCGCTGCTGTCGATCGATAGCTTGCATCGCGCCGTCGGTCATCTGGTCTGGCGATTGCTGAATCTGGTCGGGCTGAATTTCATTGCGCTGGCGTTTGCGGTTGATTTTCTGAAGTTTGCGGCCGGCGTAGACGTCAAGTTCTTGCTGGGATATCTGCCGTTCGACATGCTCGTGGTTGCCGGTCCGGTACTGCGGGTTGCAGCCTGGGGACTGCGGGTCTATCAAAACCGCCGGAATACGACGTCCCCGGCGCATTGAGCGAGCATGCGGTCGACTGAACTGAAAATGCAACGAAAACATTCGCCATTGGCGAACGCCAACAGTGAACCCGGCGGCGTGCAGGCCGTGACCGGTGCTGCCGTCTCGCTGGCGTTGCTGTCGGGCGTACTAGGTCATGCGGCGGCCGAGCCACAGCTTCGGATCGATGACGGGTCTGCCGCCGCTCCGGCGGGAAAGCCGCTGTTGCCGGGTATTCTACTGCACTACGCGGTGCGACCGCCGTGGAAGGTTGCCGGGGTCGATTACGCCGTTGGCGTTCCAGCCGGTACAACGCTGCAGGATCCGGCGACGATTGCGGTCGGCGGAGTTTCGGTTGATGCGGCAAAGCACACCATCACCGTGTCCGGCAGCAATGTGACATTGAGCGGCTATGATTTCGGGCGCTCCGGCGGATGGGGCATTTATGTTGATGCGAAGGCGGCGAACACGATCATCCGGAACAGTAATTTCCTGGTCGGCGACAACAATCTCGTGCCGATCAACGCCGGAGCCGGAGGCGGCAACCTGACCGTTCTGGACAATACGTTCGATGCCACGACCAATTCGGGCAAGGCGTGGGCTTTGGTCAACTATAACGGCTCCGGCCGGTTCATTGCAGAATACAACAGTTTCCTGAATTCGCCGGATGACGCCATCGACTTCGGTGGCGGCACCATGACCACCGTGGTCGAATATAACGTCTTCGAAAACCTGGGCACCGACGCGCAGGCACATGCCGATTCGGTGCAATATACCGGTGTGACCTCCAACAACTCCGTCATTTCGTTCAACACGGTCTATCAGTCCAATCCGAGCGGTAACCAGGGCCTGCAGATCGAGGCGCAGAATGGTTCCACGATCACCAACACCTGGGTCGAGAACAATGTGATCGTGGCGAAGGGCGCGCGCACCATGTCCTACTCGATCTTTGTCGGTGAGGCATCCGGCCCCAATACGATCGACGGTGTTGTGGTAGCCTACAACTACATCGACTTCAGTGGCGCCTATGGCCCGTTTTATAAGCCCACCGGCAACCATCTGACCTACACCGGCAATGTCGACATGGCTCGCGGCGGGCTACTCCCCACTCCTTGGCCCTGACGGCAAACCAGACCGCTCTGGCCTTCCGGCTGCGCCAGGCTACACTTCTGCCTTCGCATCGCAGCAACCGGAGGAAACCCCCATGCGCTATGGCATTCATTTGCCTCATGCCGGCGAACAAGCAACACCGTCGCTGCTGCGCCGCTTCGCCGTGAAGGCCGAGGAACTTGGCCTCGATGACGTCTGGGTCAGCGAACACATCATTGTGCCGCGCGACCAGTTTCCCCGCTCGCCATTGTTCTTCGATCCGGTGCTTTCGCTGACCTGGGTTGCCGCCGTCACCCGCCGCGTTCGACTGGGCACCAGCGTGCTGGTCCTGCCGATGCGCCATCCCTTACCGCTGGCGAAGGAACTGGCGACGTTGCACAACCTCTCGGAAGGGCGGCTGATATTGGGCGCCGGCGTCGGCTGGCTGAAGCCGGAATTTGCCGCACTCGGCGTGCCGTTCGAGGAACGCGGCAGGCGGCTCGATGAAGGACTGGCGATGATGCGCGCGGTTTGGAGCCAGGATCCGGTCACGTTCAAAAGCCGATACATTCCGGCGGTGATCGAGGGCATGACCATGACGCCCATGCCCACCAGCCCGATCCCGCTGTGGTTGGGCGGTAGCTCCGATGCAGCATTGCAACGCACGATCCGCGTGGCGGACGGGTGGCATGGCTCACGTCACTCCCCGGAGGAAGTTGAGCCAATCGTGCACCGGCTGCGCGCGGCCCGTCCGGAACCTGGCTTCACGATCTCCATGCGCGTGCAGTGGAACGGCATGGACTTTGGCGCGCTGCAGGAGGAGGTCGAAGGCCTGGAGGCGGTCGGCGTGCAGCACGTTATGATCGCCCCGCACGATCGCAACGTCGATGACTGGGACGCCGTCCTCGACGGTGTCGGCCGGCTGGCCCGGTAGCGCCCGAATGGCGACAGATTCGGGTTTCGCCACCACCTGCCTTGGCCACTTTGTCGCGGCATCGAAATGGGATGCTCTGCCGCCCGCGTTGCGTCAGGAGGCGAAGCGGTCGCTGCTGAATTTTGTCGGTTGCGCCCTTGGCGTCGCAAATACTCCGTCGATCGACATTGCGGTACGGGTGCTGACGCCGTTGTCCGGCGCCGAGCATGTGACCGTGTTTGGCCGCACGGAACGGCTCGATCCGCCTGGCGCGGCATTCATCAATGCAATCGGCGGAAACCTGCTCGACTACGACGACACCCATTTGCGCACGGTCATCCATCCGACAGCACCGGTTGCGCCGGCCGCGCTGGCTCTGGCTGAACAGCGTGGTCTGACTGGCGCAGACGTGCTGCACGCCTTCATTCTCGGCGCCGAGGTCGAGTGCCGGATCGGCAACGCGGTGTCGCCCGGCCATTACGCGCGCGGCTGGCACATTACCTCGACCTGCGGCGTGTTCGGCTCGGCCGCGGCATCGGCGAAACTGTTGCGGCTGGACGCGGAACGGACCGCGCATGCGCTCGGCATTGCCGCCAGCCAATCCGCCGGCACGGTGGAGAACCTGCCGAGTGGAGCGAAGAATGTGAGTGTGGGGAATGCGGCGCGGCAAGGGATGTTTGCCGCACTGCTGGCGGAACAGGGTTACACGTCCGCTCCGGCCGCGATCGAGGGCACGCTTGGTTGGGCCCGTGCGATGGGCGACGAAGCTGTAGTCACGGACATTATCGGCGATCTGGGGCAGCGTTGGGAGTTGCTGGCCAACACCTACAAGCCTTATCCGTGCGGAATCGTGATGCATGCGGTGATCGATGCCTGTCTGGAGTTGCGGCAGCAGCATGGACTGACGTCGCCAGAGATTGCGGAAGTCATTGTATCTGGCGATCAGTTGTTGCTTGATCGCGGCGATCGAACCGTCAGCAACGACCGGGATGCGCGGGTCAGCATTCACCATTGTGCTGCCGTCTCATTGCTGTTTGGTGCAGCGGGGCTGCGGGAATTCTCTGACGCGGTGGTGCAGGATCCGGCTGTCGTCGCTTTGCGGGGACTGACCCGGGCGCGGCTTGACGCAGCCAGTCCGCGTGGGGCGGCTACCGTGGTGGTTCGCACCCGCAATGGGCGCACCCTGACCTCGACCGTTTTGCACGCCAGAGGCAGCATGGAACGGCCACTGTCCGACGAGGAGATTGCCGCGAAGGTGCGCGATCTGGCGGTGTATGGCGGGTTCCAGGGAGCGATCGACGAGGTGATCGGCGCGGTGTGGCAGCTCGATACCATGACAACGATCGCGCCATTGGTCCGGTTGCTCGGCGGCGGTTAACTTTGGGTACTGCGCGTTGCCATCCAGCGGCGACGGCGCCAGAGTTCCCGGTATGGCAACCTTTGATTCTGCTTTGCTTGACCGTGCGGTCGCAACTCTCCCACGCAGCTATGCCGGCCCAGGAGGCGCGGTATCCGTGGTGAGGGAGGGCGAGGTGGTGGTTCGCCATTGCTGGGGTTGGGCCAACGCAGAGCAGCGCATTGAATTTACGCCACGCACGTTGTTCCGCATGTGCTCGATCACCAAACAGTTCACCTGTGGGGTGGTGCTGGATGCTTTCCCGGACCCGTCCGTGCTGGACGGCGACGTGCGCGCCCGTTTGCCGGCGTTGCGGCAAACAGCCCCCGGGGCACCGCACTTGTGCCACAACCAGTCTGGCCTGCGCGACTACTGGGCTGTTGCGATGCTGCACGGTTCGCCCGCCGAGGCGCCGTTCGGTGCGACCGAGGCAGCCCGGATCATTGGCGCCACGCAGACGTTACACTTCACGCCCGGAACCCGGTTTTCCTATTGCAACCAGAACTTTCGCATGCTGGCGGAGTTGGTGCAGCAGCGCACCGGCCGCAGTTTCGCCGAATTGTTGCGTGATCGGATTTTTGATCCTGCCGGAATGGACAGTGCGTTGTTGGCAGCTAATACCAGCGCCATGCCGGACGGGACGGTTGGCTACGAGGGCTCGCCATCCAGCGGCTTCCGCGCTGCTGAAAACCGCATTTTGTGGACCGGCGACGCTGGGCTTGGCGCCAGCCTGGACGACATGATCGCCTGGGAGCGGTTCATCGACGCGACGCGGGATGACGCGGACGGGCTGTACCGCCGGTTGTCGCGCCCGGTGACGTTTGCCGATGGCAATCCGGCCGCGTACGGATTTGGGCTGGGCCGGTCAACCGAGTTCGGCCGTCCGTTGACAGGCCATGGCGGCGCGCTGCGCGGTTGGCGGAGCCATCGGATGCATCTTCCGTCAGAGCGCGTGTCGGTTGTCGTACTGTTCAATCACATGGCAGATCCGCAGGCTGCAGCGATGGATTTGCTCAGTGCGATGTTGGGCGCACAACGGCAATCGCCAGACGCAACGATTCCGCCCCCGCCCTGGTTCGGAGCCTACGTCGAGCCGGAGACCGGGCTTTCGGTTCGCATCGATGCAGGATCTCCGGGAACGATCCGACTACGTTACGGTCATTATCCGGAACAACTTGAACTGCGGACTGACGGATCGGCGGGCAGCGAGGGCGGGACACGGTTGCGGCCCAGCCCAGACGGGCTGTGGATGGATCGCTCGCGGGAGAATTGGAGTACATGCTTACGGCCGCTCGAAGGCGTGCCGGCAACCGATATCTCCGGCCAGTACCGGTGCGAGGAACTGCAGACCGAGGTGACCGTAACGGATCGATCGGGCGTGGTTTACGGCGCGTTTTCTGGGTTCCTCGGGCAGGGCCGGATGGAATTGCTGGAACCCGTGGGGCCGGACGTTTGGGCGCTGCCTTGTCCGCGCGCGCTGGACCATACGCCGCCCGGCGATTGGACCTTGGCATTTCGGCGGGATGCTTCAGGGCGGGTCGATGGCGTCGAGGTCGGGTGCTGGCTGGCGCGGCGGTTGGAATACGCGCGAGTGGACTGATGAGGCGGGTCCTCATCGTTCATTGAATAAGCTTGTGAACGGATCCGCAGGACCCGAACGAGGCACGAGCCGATGGCATCGTTATTTCTTGGCCGCCAGATCGGCGCATGACATGCCCTGTTCGCCCCCGGTCCAATCATCCGTCGACTCAGCCACTCGGTAACGGAGCCAAGGTACCGCGGCCCACCTGCGATACAGCACGGTGCTGGTTCCCTCGTGCGTGCCGGCCCCGCCCCACTCGGTGATCTCACAAACGAGGTCCGGTGTCTCGAAATACTGAATATGTGTCGGCGTACTAACAGTATCGCCGACACCGAAGGCCACTCCCAGGCAACCAACTGTGCCGACCAGATAGCCCAAACCGACCGAGGGAACCGCGACAAACCAGGACAGCACGCGCACTGACCGCCATTTGGCTCCGCATCCACGGGCGCAACAAAAGCACCAGGCGGGCCAGATCAGAGCGACGCTCGCGACATTGGCCGATACCGCGGTGAAGCGAAGACCGACGGCCGCCGGGACCAGGATAATGGCGATGTATGTCACAACGAACTTCGACGTCGACGAGAGTGCCCGTCGTGAATGTAGACTCATGATGAAGTAGACGCCTACCGCCGTGGGAGGACCAAGCAGCAACCCGGCCTCAACCATTGCGAAAGCTCCGCCAAAGTAGCTCACGGTGACCCAGGCAGGTGAGGGATCATTGCGGTCCTCTCGAGATTTTTCAAGGCGACGATCGGAGTTGTCATCGCTTCGGCATTACGCCGGAATTACGAAAGATACCGCGGATTGCAACAAGACCGACCATGGCGGAACGGGGGTCGAGATCATCCTCGCATTGATGATACGCAAGAACGAATCGGCCAGATCGTGTCCTGCTCACCAGAAAATCCAGCTGCGTTGGGCAGAAATACCCGCGACACGTACAGCCGCAGACAGCACCAGAGCGACGTGGCCTCGCTTTGGCGCGATTTGCGGTACGACGAACTTCCCGGCCGCGTGATACAAGCCGTCGGACGGCTACCGGCGAGCCTTGCGCGCTGCGAAAGCTCGCCGCTTTCTCCTACACCGGTTCCGTCCAACTTTCACAAAATGCCAACGCGCAGTTGCTGAACGGCCGGCCTTCCCGCATCCGCGGAAACGGCGTCCCCTTCGCCTGCACCCCATTCCGTGTCACCTGCGCGCCTAACGCGGGAATCAGCACGGAACTCACCCCATATGGACGGGCATCCGGTCCGACATTCGGGTAAGTGTGGATCAGCATCGGTTCGCCGATGTCATACCATGTCAGGCTGACTGTCTCGTCCAACGTTTCCGCAGTCTCGGTCCAGTAATCGCGCGGATCGCCGGACTTGCTGAACGCTGCGTCGGTCACCGGAATCGACAAATCCTTCAACTCGGCGTTCAACACGCCCTGCACCGTGCGCTGCAGCCAGCGCGCCATGGCGATGTTGTCGGAGTAGATGCGCCACCGCTCCTCGGTCAGTTCGCTTTTGATATAAAGCACATGGCCCGGACCGCCGCCTGAGGAGATGATCCGCCAGAAGCTGGCATTGGTGGAGAACGGCCCACCATCCGTCTCACTGAGGCGGATGAACGGATTTTCCCCGGTCAGGATGATACGGTTCGGATCTGCGACGGTCATGCTGATTACCTCCCAATTTAGCTTCCCAGATTAACTTCCAGGGGGCGCAGTGTGCCTATGGTCCGCCGGATCACGCAACACGACCTCTGTCACACTCGGCCATGACCGCGGCAGAGTGCAGTCAGCACACCAACATTGTCCCATTCAACGCAACGATCGACGGCCTGTTCGACCAGCGCCGCTCCTTCCGCCGTCAGCACGACACCAGCCAACTCGCGGAACTTCTCGCGCAGCTCTGCCGCCGTGAACGGCGCCTGAAAGTCGCCCCGGTGGCTGTCGCACGAATGCGTAGCCCGTCGTCCATCGGTCAGCGTCACCGTCACCCGAGCTGGCTTCAACCGCGGCACCAGAGCGGTCATCGCCGGATCCTCGGTCACCGTCACACGCTGGCGCAGCGCCGCGATCACCGGATCATGCACCGCGCTATCGTCGAGCGCGGCGAAACCGGCATGGCCTCGCACCGCCATCGTCGCGGCGGCATGTGGCAACGAATACTTCGAAGCAAAATAATTGCCCGGATTTGCCTCGCGCATCACCGAGGCAAACCGATACGTCACACAATCGATCCGAGCAATCTGTTCTGGCCGCGGCTGCAGCTCCGCCAAAGCCAGTGCCAGACAATCGAGCGCCGGATGGATCGGATTGCAACACGCATACAGCCGAAAATAGTTCTGCGTAATATGCCAGGTCGAGCCGAGCGCATCCAGCATCCCGTCGGTGGCAAACGCGGAACCGACCAACTGGCCAAATGCCAGTTCGATCGCATCGCTCTGCGCCTCGAACCCGGCGAGCGCCAGATCAGGCGCCAGTGAGGCAGCGAACCCGCTCATGCCGCCGGCAACGTTCAGTGCTGTCGCGCCGGCCACGGCGTTGGTGTAGCTCGGCGTCAGCACCAGCGTCGTTGCGATGCGCATGGCGCGGGATATCCCTGCCGCGTCGAGGCCACGCAACCGGGCCCCCGCCGCCGCCGCCGCGACCAGCGACACCTGACCGTTTTGATGAGCCAACGGTCGCGGCGTGAACCCGCCGGCCAGCCGGGCTGCCACGTCATAACCAAGCAACAGCGCCATCAACAGTTCGCGTCCGGAGCTGCCGGCTTGCTCGGCCACGGCCAGCACTCCTGGCAGCACCTGCATGGCCGCCTGACCCGAAACCAAGCGTAGGCCTTCGCACAGTTCGATCGACCTGCCGGCGATGCCGTTTAACAACGCTGCGGTGCGCGCATCCTGGACCGGCCAGCCACGCGCGTAGACGGTGGCGCCGGTGCCGCCTGACAGACGGTCACGCAATTGCTGCACCTCGGGCCGCTCGCTGCCGGCAAGGATGACGCCCAAAGTGTCGAGCAACACAAGCTTCGTTTGGTCCCGCACGGCAACGGGCACATCATCATAGCGCGCCGCGGCGACGAATGCCGCCAGGTCTTCGATCTGCTGTGCCACGACGGTCTCCTCGGTTGCATGCTATGCCAGTCATAGGTCCTGCACGGCGCGCGTGGGAATATGCCGTCGATTTCCCGGCCCGGTTGCAGGGCCGCGCGAGACACCGCAAACTGGCGGTCCATCGTGTTCGGAGGCATGTGTGCGCAATGCTGGATGCCAGGCCAACCTCTTCTGAGAATTCGTTCGACGTGCTGGTAGTCGGCGGAGGTCCCGCTGGATCGACGATTGCAACATTGCTCGCCCGCCGTGGTGAGCGGGTCCTGTTGGTCGAAAAGGAGCGTCACCCGCGATTTCACATCGGCGAGTCACTGTTGCCGATGAATCTGCCGCTGTTCGACGAACTCGGTGTCGGCGACGAGATCGCCCGCATCGGAATCCCTAAGTACGGTGTCGAGTTCGTCTCGCCATACCACGCCACCCCATCGAGCTACGATTTCGCCGAGAGCTGGGACAAGCAGTTCGACTCGGCGTACGAAGTGCGGCGGTCGGAGTTTGATCATATCTTATTCAGGAACGCCGCTGCGGCTGGTGCTTTGACGCTGGAAGGTTGTCGCGTCACCGCGGTCGAATTCCCGTCGCGCGGTCGGGTTGTTGCGTCGGCACGTGGGGACGATGGGGAGGAACACCGGTTCACGGCGAAGTTTCTGGTCGACGCCTCGGGACGCGACACGCTGCTCGCCAATAAGGTCGCCAGGAAGGTCAGCAACCGACGGCATCATAGTGCCGCGGTGTATGGCCATTTTACCGGCGCACGCCGGCTGCCCGGCAAGACCGAAGGTAATATCAGCGTGTTCTGGTTCGATCATGGCTGGTTCTGGTTCATTCCGTTACGGGATGGAACGACCAGTGTGGGCGTGGTTTGCCATGCGGATTTCATCAAGGCCCGGAAAACCGATGTCACAACGTTCTTCAAAAACGTGATTGCCCTGTCGCCGGCCTTGTCGGATCGGCTGCGCGACGCCGAGTTGACAGGGCCGGCGACGGCGACCGGCAATTACTCTTACACCTCCGATCGCATTTGGGGTCCGGGCTATCTTATGGTCGGCGATGCTTATAGCTTCATCGACCCAGTGTTCTCGTCCGGGGTTTATTTGGCGATGCAGGGAGCGTTTTTTGCCGCCGATGCGGTCTCCGCCTGCCTGCACAAGCCGCAGGCCGAGGCCGAGCGGATGCTGAGTCGCTATGAGGCGGACGTGAAACGTGCGATGGTTCGCTTTTCCTGGTTCATCTACCGGGTCAACCGGCCCGCCATCCGGGCATTGTTCATGCAACCCGCCAACACGTTACGCATGCGTGAGGCCGTGTTGTCACTGATGTCGGGCGACGTGTTCCGTCAGTCGCCGATCCATAGGCGCCTGCGTTTGTTCAAAAGTATATATTATCTGAAAACCATGGCGGGTGAGTTGGCTCGCCTGGCGGCCAGACCGGTCACGCGACTCGGCAAAATATGACCGCAAAAGCCGGCGCGAGAGGCCGCGGGAGTGTCAGGATCTTTGGCCGGGACCAGCCGACAGGACACGAAGAGCTTCGTCAAGCTTCGCTTTCTCGCGTTCGATGATGTCGTAGTATGCGGCCTCAAAGGTGCCTCGGTCGGCCTTACGCTCCGGCATTCTGCTGTACGCCGCCCGCCTTGCAGCCAAAGTGGTCGTGTACAACATTGAGAAATGGCGCAAATTCGCGCGTAGGTCGGTGTAGCGTGGATCGCTGAAGATGGTGTTGAACCACAGTTCATAATGGCCAAAGGGTGTCGGCGGGTCATAAAAGATCAGCCGCAGATGGGTATTGTAGACCTCGTTTGGTCGAATCGCGCGCACCGCTTCGGCCAACCCACCTGGCCGGGTCGGGATATAATGCCAATTCAGCATCGTGGCGCGCGCCGAAGTGTCGTCATACAGCGCGCCCAGGTCTGTGATCGGCATTTCATTGGTGCGCAGCATCAGATTGACGAATTCGTTCTTCGGCACCGGGAAATCGAATGCTGAGATCAGCAACGGGCGGTCGGTAGGCCATTCCGACCACACTCCGGCCACCGCGAGCACATTGTGCGCCAGATGCGTGCAGTTGTTCTCCAACACGTTCCAATTAAACACCTTTTGTCCGGACCGATAGGGCGCGTTGAGCTGGTTCAGATACTTCACAATGGCGGCCATCTTCGCTCGATCCAGTGGCACCCGGGCGCAATACCGATCGCGGCCGAACCCGATCGCGTAATCCGTGGCAACCGACATGTCGTACATGAAGGCAGTTTTGGACATTCCGGCGGGCTGGTCCTTGAACACCTCACGATGGAACACCACCCCGTCGAGGATCCCCATCTCCTCAGCCGTCTTCTGCGTTTGCAAATACCGCTCTTTGGTCAACGCCTCGCCTGGGCGCAGGTCGCCACGAAATACGAAATTCCGCCCCTGCGTCGCGATCCAGTTGGCATTCCGGTAATGGTCGTTGACACTGAGCCCAACCCCTTCGCCAGGCTTTGGGGTCCCGCCGTCATTGCAGAGCGCGACCACGGGATACCCGGCATCTTGCACCCGGCAGACACCGTTGAGGTAAATGATGGAATGCCCGCCTGCTCCGCCCGGGACGATCTCGACGCCGAAGCCAGGCTTCTTGTCGATTTCCGAGAGCGCGCAGAACTCGGCATACCAAGGATAGATCGACGTATATGTCGCCTCGTCGATCGCGTCGCCGGCCACGGTGAAGTAGCTGTTGACGCAACCGCCAAGCCAAATCGTGGAGCACAAAAGCCAGGCAAGCACACGCCGCGAGATCATGGGGTGGTGTCCGCTCGGCCCGGCATGATCGGAACCTGAAGCATCATTTCCCCCGACGCAAGGACGCGCTCGGTTCATTCAGAACCGCGCCGAACACGAGGCAGAGCACGGCGCCAATCGCCACCGTGGAGCCGATGCCGTGCAACACGGGGAAGCGGGAGAACGATAAAATTCCAAACCCGATTACCGTGCAAAGATTGGCCAGCAAGAGCGACGCAACCATGCGTTCGCGCACCGGATCGTCCGGTTCCGAACGCTCGAAGAACAGGCAGTAGTTGGAGCCAACGGCAACCACCAGCAGCAGACCAAACAGGTTGAATATCGACAGCACGCCATTACCGGTCAGCAACGCCGCCGCAGTGCAAATCACCGCTGCACCTAATGGCAGACAGACTGCCGCGATACGCCCCGGCGAGCGCAATGTAACTGACAACAGCCCGACGATGACGAGGCAGCCGACCAGGGACAGCGTTAGCGCCTCATGCAGATAAGCCGCAAGCAATCGATCGGATTCAGCCCTCAGGTCGAGAAACAACAAACTCGGCTGTTTGAAGCCGGCAATCGTCGCGGCCAGCGCGTCCGGCTGGGTAACGCCTTGCAGCGGCAAGAGTGCCGTCCATCCGTGTCGGCCTTGCAGCAACAGCGAGTCGAGGCGCAGTGCCAGGCTGGTTCCGTCCAGATCGGAGCGTTGCAACAACGGCTGCCGGGATGCAGCGGCAACATCCGCCAAGAACGGCGCAAAGCTGTCCGGCCGGAACGCGGTACCCGCCACCGCCTGCGCCAAATTGGCCGCCAATGTCGCGGCGGCCGGCAATGCGGCCTGGCGGGCTTTCTGCATGGCCTCGCTCGGCAGCCACCGTCCGGGGTAGTCAAAGTCAGAGATCGTACCAGCGGCCGCCAGTGGCTTCAGCCGTTCGGCGACTGCCTCACTGGCCATCAGGGCGTGTTGCTGATCCGCGGCCTCGACCACCAGCAAGTAGCGCACATCCGGTGCTCCGGTTTCGCGGCGCAATTGGTCATCCAGCGATTTTTGCGCGGCGGACAGCGGGCTCATGCTGGCCAACTCATTTTCCCAGTAACGCCCTTTGTGCAAAACGAGTGCGATTGCGGCGACCAAGGTCAGTGCCGCCATGACGAACCGGGCTGCTCTTGCCTGGCGCATCAAAGCCAGCAGCGGCACGGCAAAGACGGTGGCGCCGCGAAATGGCGATTGCCGCGGCAGCAATGCAGGCAACACAAATCGCGTGACCGTCAGTGCCACCAGCAGCCCGACGATCGTAAACAGCCCCAACTGGGCGAATCCAATAAAGCTCGAAAACAACATGGTGCTGAAACCGCAAACCGATGTCAGCATGCCCAGTCGTAGGGTTGGTCCGATGCGGCGCAGAGTGGCAGCCGGCGCGGCGCCAAATTCGGTCTGGGTGAACAAATAAATTGCGTAGTCCACCGCTTCACCGATCAGCGTGACCCCGAAGCCGAGTGTGATACCGTGCACAAAACCAAAGCCCAGGCTGACGCCCGCGATGCCGACAATGATGCCGCTGAGCACGGGCAACAACGCCAGCACCAACACGCGCGCGGAACGGTAAGCCAGCAGCAAAATCGCGGCGACCAATCCCATGGCGATCATCGATAACCGGCTCACGTCCTGTATCATGTGTGCCCTGGTTTGCACTGCGAACAGCGGTGGCCCACTTTCCAGCAATTGCGCCTGACCTGCGGCAGCGATGTCTTTGCGAGCCGCAGCGAACACCACCTCTATGCGGTCAATCGCCTGTTCCTGGCCGTTGAGGTCAAACCCGGGCGCCAAAGTTTGCACCATTAGCAAAGCGCGCGAGTGGTCGGGCGACATCCAGACGCCGTCGAACATTTCCGGGCGCGACCCGAAGGCGAGACCGTCCAGCAGATGCACCATCTCGCCGGTAGGATCGCCAGGAATCGTGCGCGCTGCCAGCAAACCGAGATCAGAATTGAGCAAGCTCAGGTCGGCCTCGAGATCGGCGTGCAGAGCAGCGGGGGTGTAATGCTCGGCGGTGACATTTGCGCTGAGCAAGTAACGGTTTCGCCAGAGCACATCACGGTCTCGCGCGAAGTTGTCGGCCTCGCCGTTGTTCACGATGCCAATGCCGGGCGCGGCGCGCAGGTCGTGGGCCACTGCCTTGCTCAGCGCTGCCAGGGTGTTGGGATCGCCGCCCGCGATGGCGAGCAAGAGCTGCCGCGATACCACCCCCGCACGCAGCTGATCGACCAGGATCTGTTGCGCCGGATTGGGCGAACGCGGCAGGAACGCTGACATGTCGGTGCTGAAACGTGTATTGACGATGATGGCAGCACAGACGAGCAACCCGACCAGCCAAACAGCGATGATGCGAAGGCGACCCGGAATCATTGCGGCTCGGGCGTCACGGTCATGTCGCTCCGGTCGCCGTCGGCTTGTTGTGTCAGGACGTCGCGGATCGTGTCCCGCACCCCTTGAATGCGGATCCACGCCACCATTTCCCGCAATTTCGCTTCCCTGGGCTCCAAAGTCAGCGTCCAGCCATCCGCGCTACCAACCAGTGTGGTGGTGAACGAACGGGTCAATGCTGGCATGTCTCCGGCGAGGATTGCCCTTGTGCTGTCAACCAACGTGCGGATTTCGGATGAGTCCTGCAATGCAACGGCGCGCGTCGGTTGGCCTTGTTGCTCGATGGTCAGGCGGTCACCACTGACGGTCAGACGGGAAGCGGTTGGCTCGGTGGTGGTTTTTTGCAGATAGTTGGGGGCCACGTAGAGCAACTTGCCGGACGACTGTTGAGGTTGGTTGAGCAGATGAAAATAGCGCATTTCGACGAAGCGCGCGGTGGCTGAACGCACCTGGTGCATGGCGCTCATGAGGGTTGCCAGGTTCCACTGCGCGGTGCCCTGTGCCGGCGCCGGGTGGATCGCGGCACACAGCAAGACCGACGCGGTGGCGACGGTCAGGAATCGCGACACGATGTGTTGCCAGTTCAACGATGCGGATGACCAGACCACAAGCCAACCCGTGAGCGGGGCATGATCCCGGACGGGCGTCGCAAACTCCATTGCTTAATCACACCGTGTTTGCATCGCAGTCGGTTCCGCCCCAGACGCCGCAATATCGAGGTTGAGTGGCCTGACGATAAGCCCCGCCGACTCCGCTGCCTGCTCCGCATGCGTGGCCATATCCGTCATTCATCCACCCCGTGTGTCTTAGCAAATCATCGACCAGGAAGGCCCGGTGCCATTCGGCTCCCAGCCGGTTGCCTGACTACACTACGGCGGCTCCGGTCACTACACCGGCTCCGCGGGCTATCGATCACGCCCTGGACAAGACTGTCTCGGCCACGCATGAAGTCGCTACGGGACGGATCGTTCCAGGCCGACGAGGCTGCCGGTGCACCATGAGGTAATTCTCGTTCGAGGCCTCCTCGATCAGTCAACAGGGAAGGCCCATGGGAAGGAAGGACATGATGATGACAATCGACTCCCAGGTTCACTGTTACGAACACGACCATCCGGACCGCCCCTGGGTCAGTGTGCTGACCGGCCCGCCGCACGTCACCGGCGATGAGATGGTTGCCGCGATGGACGCGGTTGGTGTCGATGGGGCGCTGTTGGTCTCGCCGTTCGCGATGTATCGTTACGACGCCAGCTACGCCGTCACGGTTTACGCCGCGCATCCGACGCGGTATCGGCTGATCAAGCCGGTCGACCCGAACGACCTCGCCGTGGCGGAAACAATCGCCGAGTGGGCCGCGATCAAGGGGACCGTCGGCGTCCGCATCATGATGCGAGACGGTGTGTCGACCGACCCCGCCGACCCCGGCATCAACCGGGTGCTGGCGGCTGGCGCGCGGCACGGTCTGCCGGTCAACCTGATGACCACGGGCCGGCTGGAGCAGGCCGGCCAACTGGCAGCGCGCAACCCCAACACGCAGGTGGTGATCGACCACCTCGGGCTACAGCAGCCGCAGCAACCCCCGGCGCCGCCGCAGCCCTGGGCCGATCTGCCGAAGCTGCTGGCGCTGGCCTCGCACCCCAATATCGCGGTCAAGATCTCCGGTGCCTGCACGCTGTCGCACGAGGCGTTTCCCTATAAGGATATCTGGGATCCGCTGTGCCGCATCTTCGACGCGTTTGGTTTCGATCGTTGCCTGTGGGGCACCGACTGGACCCGGGCGGTCAACCTGCTGACATATGGGCAGGGCGTCGAGGCGTTCCGTGTCACCGACCGGTTGTCGGACAGCGACCGCGCGACGCTGATGGGCGGAGCGCTGCAGAAGATTTATAAGTGGGACGCAGCAAAAGCCTGATCGGCTCTCGCCTGGGCATCTGGCCTGCCTCAATTTCTGGAAGTCGGCGCCAGGCAGCGCTGCCGCGTGGTTCGTTCCCACGTGAGCCATGTGGCGTCGCGTCCTCCGAAACGCGTCACTTTCGCAGATGTTGTCGCGCTACGAATGAAGCGACCCGTCTGGCACCCGCTATCATTGGAACATGAGTCCTGCGACACGCCCGGTCATGGCGAGCGCAACGAAGCAATCCCGGTGACGGTGCGCACCTTTCATGAGATCGCTTCGCCGCGCCCGCGATGACGGAAAGCCTGCGTCGTGCTTCAACAATTCCGGGTACTGGTCACCCGCGATACGGCGCCTGGGCCAATTGAATCGGTTCCCGCGGGGGTTTCAGCCGTCCAGTGCAGCTCCGTTCCAATCTACACATGAACCAGGTTTAATCGCGCCGCAAGTAGTTCGGTCCTCCGCCCGTCCCATCTCCCGACATGACAGGACCCATGTATGGAGAAATCGAATGCTTTCGTCGAAGCCCTGGCGCCGCGCCGCATTCGCCGGTGCCCTGCTCGTCAGCACTGCACTGACCGGGCTCACCGCCCAGGCTCAACCGGGTCCGGTGAACCCGCCTGCTACGGAGCCAAATCAGGCGGTACTGCCCGATTTTACCGCATTGGTTTCACGGGTGAAACCAGCGGTCGTTTCGATCACCACCACCCTCGGCGCGCAGGCCGAGGACCCGTCGATACCGATCCCGCTGCCGTTCCCGTTCAATCAGATGGTGCCGCACGGCCAGCACGGAATTGAGCAGGCCCGCGGCTCTGGCTTCATCATCCGCCAGGACGGCCTGATCGTGACCAACAACCATGTCGTCAAGGACGAGAAATCGGTCAAGGTTACGCTGGACGACGGCACCGAGCTGAACGCCAAAGTTCTTGGCACCGATCCGCGCTCCGACATCGCGGTGTTGAAGATCGACGCGGGCAAACCTTTGCCGTTCATCCAACTCGGCAATTCCGGTGATGTGAAGCCTGGCGAGTGGATCGTTGCCATGGGTAACCCATTCGGTCTCGGCGGCACCGTCACCGCAGGCATCGTGTCAGCGGTCAGCCGCGACATCGGCGCCGGTCCCTATGATCAGTTCATCCAGGTCGATGCGCCGATCAATCAGGGCAACTCCGGCGGCCCGCTGTTCACGCAGGACGGCAAGGTCATCGGCATGAACACGGCGATCTTCTCGCCCACCGGAGGATCGGTCGGCATCGGCTTCGCCATTCCCTCCGACATGATCCGCACCGTATCCGATCAACTCGTGGCGACCGGTCACGTGACCCGCGGTTATGTCGGCGTCGGCACCCAGGCGATCACCGCCGCGATGGCCAAGGCCCTGCATTTGCCGGAAACCTCGGGCGCTTTGCTGGCCAACGTCCTGCCGGGCTCGCCGGCCGCCAAAGCCGGGTTGCAGCCGGGCGATGTGATTGAGGCAGTGAATGGCCGGAAGGTCGCCTCGCCGCGTGACCTCGCCTTGACCGTTGCCGATGTGACACCTGGTACTGAAGCGAAAGTTCAAATCCGCCGCGACGGGCAGAATCGTGAGATCGATCTGACGGTCGGCGAACAGCCGCCCTTGAAAACCGCCCAGGCGCAGCCTGACGCAGACCACGACACGCACAACACACTGGGCCTGGCTCTCGCGCCGCTTACACCGGACACGCGCGATCAGCTGCAGGTGCCCGACGGTCAGGATGGTGCGGTGATACGTTCCGTGCGCGCCGGTTCGCCGGCCGAGGAGGCGGGCCTGCGCCCGGGTGACGTCATTGTCGGTGTGGGCAATCAGAACGTCAGCTCTCCGACACAGGCCACCAAAGCCATCGGCACGGCGTTGGGGAGCAAGGCCCACGCGGTGGCCTTGCGAGTGCTACGCGACGGCACGATCGCGTTCGTTGGCGTCGAGTTGGATCAATCCGCCGGGTGATTGGATCGGGTCAGGCCGGAGCGGCGGGCGCTTAGGTTACCGCCTGTACGGAGAAACCGCACCATGGCGACCCGGGGCCCGGTCAATCGGATCGGCCGGAAACCGGGGTTGACGGATCCGGCGACGGCCGCGGCCGCAATGTGCGGCGCAACAGCCCGGAAAGCCGTCTGGTGTGGCGGATGTTTTCGCCGGCGGCCATCTCTACCCGGGTCGCATGGCGATGCAATGTCAGCTTTCGCTCGTGGTAGTCCTTCAGCTCGGACCGGTGGCCGACGCTGATCAGCGTCGCCTGGCTAAGTTCATCCCGGAACAATTCCATCACGGAATCCTGACTGGCCGCGTCCAACGCCGCCGTCGCCTCATCCATGATGACGATATCGGGCCGCATCACCAGCAGGCGAGCGAAGCCAATGCGCTGCTGCTCGCCTCCCGACAACAGCTTGTCCCATTTTTCCTCGTCATCCAGCCGCGGGATCAGGCGCTTCAGGCCACACCGGGTCAGCGCCTGCCGCAACGTTTCGTCATCACGTTGGGTGCCGTCGTCAGGGTAGCACAGCACCTGGCGCAACGTGCCAAGCGGCAAATAGGGCCGTTGCGGCAGGAAGGCGGCTTTTGCGCCAGCCGGCAGGCGCACACTGCCGGATCCCCACGGCCACAGACCGGCGATGGCTCGGATCAGCGTACTCTTGCCGGTGCCTGACTCGCCCATCAGTAACACCTTCTGGCCGGCGGCAATTACCGTGTCCGCTTCGTCGATCATGATCCGGCCATCGTGTTGCGCGACCGCCAGACCGTCGAGATGAATATCGCCGTCCGGACTGTCTTCGATGGTAATGCGCTCGCTTTCCTCGATGCCGACCGAGGCGTCCAGGTCGGAGAACGCAGTCCATAGGCCGGTCACCCGGCTGGCCGACGCCAGCCATTCGGCGATGCGCGCATAATTGCCGACCAGCCAGTTCAACGCCACCTGGACCTGGACGAAGGCAGCGGCGGTTTGCGTCAGCGCGCCCAGGGTGATTTCGCCACTCAGGTAATTCGGTGCCGCGAGCAACAGCGGCAAAACCGGTGCCATCACGCCGTTGCCACCCATTAGCCAGGTGAGCCAGGCCTGACGCGCAACCACCTGGGTCCAGGCCGTGCTGACCAGCTGCATGGTCGCGCCGATGCCTTTGACCTCATCATCGGCACCGCCGATCATGGCGATGCTCTCGGCATTTTCCCGCACCCGGCCCATTTCGTAACGCAACTGCGCCTCGGTCCGGTTGCGGTCCTCGATCCGGGTGATCAGCGCCCGCCCGAACAGCATCATCGAAGCCGACATGACGATCGAGTAAACAATCGCCGCGTAAACCATGAAACCCGGGATGCGCCAACCAAAGAACGTGGCCGAGCCGCTCGCGGACCAAAGCACCCCGAAGAAAACGATCGCAGTCAGCACTGCATTGGCGATGCCGTAACCAAAATCGACGACCGGCTCGGTGGCGACCTTGGCATCTTCGGCGATGCGGAATTCCGGCGCATCCAGATCCGGCGCGGCAATGCTGAGCCGATAGAACCGCTGCTCGCTCAACCACGTCGCAACCAGATGGCGGGTCAGCCATTGCCGCCAGAGGATTTGCAGCTTCATGCGGAACATCAGTTGCAATACCGCGACGAGGGCGGCGACAAAGGCCAAAATGAAGAACAGCACGATCGCCTGATAGGCAAAGGTTTGATCATGCTTTTGCAGCGCGTTGAAAAACGCTCGGTTCCACACGTTGATGCCGTATTGGACGACGATATTGCCGACGACGAGAACAAAACCGCTGATCGTCAGAGCCCAGGCCTGAAACGCTGTCGGCCCTTTCCAGTAATCGCCAGCGAGGCGCCAATAGGCGCGCACCGATCCTCGTGCGTTCGGGCGCGGGTCGTCGGGATCGGTCGTCGGACCTTCTGCCATGATTTCCTGCCGGCAAAGCTCCCGCTACTGTGGACTGCGGCGCGGGGTATGCCATCGGCAACCGTGGCGAGGTGATTTGGTTCCTTTGATTGGCGGAAGGTTCCCTTGTCATCATCCCCGTGACACGCACTGTGACACGCACGGGGATGACGTTTGGTGTGATGGCCGGCCCGGTGCGCTTATTTCTGTTCGTCGCCGTACTGCGGAATGGCGGACGGACAGGCGCCCGGCGTCTTCGCGTGCCGCCTAAATATGGCCCGCGCCCTGTGCCGCCAGCATCGCTTCCTCCGTTGCCTGGGCTTCGGTTGTGCGATTGAAATAGGCGTTCAACAGCACCGCCGCCAGCGACGTCATGATGATCGCGTCACCGAACACCGGCTTCAATTCCGCCGGCATGATACGGAAGAAATTCGGCGACACGATCGGGATCACGCCAAACCCAATCGAAATTGCCACGATCAACACGTTGTGCCGCTGCGTCGTGAAATCCACCGTCGACAGGATCTTGATCCCGGTGGCCGCCACCATCCCGAACATGATGAACCCGGCGCCGCCAAGCACGCATTGTGGCACCGAGGCGACGATGAACGCCAGCTTCGGCACCAGCCCCAGCGCCAGCATGATCACACCGCCGGTCGCGCAAACCCAACGGCTGAACACGCCGGTCACCCCGACAAGGCCGATATTCTGCGAATACGAGACATAAGGAAACGTATTGAACAGACCACCGATCAAGGTGCCCAGTGAGTCGGCGCGCAAGCCGCGTTTGATGTCCTCGGGACCGACCTTGCGGCCGGTCATTGCACCCAGCGCGAGAAACATGCCGGTCGCCTCGATGAACACGATCGTTACGACGAGGCACATGATCAGACTCGGTACCAAATGGAATGTCGGCAGGCCGAACTGCAACGGCAGCACGACGCGCAACCAGGCCTCCTGACCCAGCCCGGAAAAATCGGTCCAGCCAAGCGCGATGGTCAGCACGTAACCGGCAGCGATGCCGATCAGCACCGACATATTGGCCAGGAACCCGTGTGCGTATTTGATCACCAGCAAAATGATCGCCAGCACCAGCGCGGCCACGCCCAGATAGCCGGCGGCGCCGAAATCTGCTGCGGCGACGCCGCCGCCGGCCCAACCGATGCCGACCCGCATCAATGACACGCCGATCATGGTGATGATCGAGCCGGTTACAACCGAGGGAAAGAAGCGCAGTACCTTGTGCACAAAAGGCACCACGCACAGGCCGAACAGCCCGCCCACCAGCACGGCGCCGTATATCCCCGTCAGGCCGACGCCGGGCATCGCCGCCATCGCCAGCATCGGCGAGATCGACACGGCCGTTACTCCCATGATTACCGGCAGCCGGATGCCGAACCAGCCGATGCCGACGGTCTGCACCAGCGTGGCGATGCCGCAGGCAAACAGATCGGCGTTGATCAGCAGCGCGATCTGGTCTTTGGGCAAATGCAGAGCCCCGCCGACGATCAGCGGTACGGCGACCGCGTTGGCATACATGACCAGGACGTGCTGCAAACCAAGTGCGAACAATCTGGGCAGTGGCAGGACTTCGTCGACAGGATGGACCGGTTCGGACACGCTGATACCTCCTTGCATGACCGCTCAGCCTGACTGGTCCCGTAAGAATGTCAATAATCTATGCATATACCGGATATTGCCTACTTAATGGTCGTAATGTTAGCTCTACGAGATGGAATTGCCTAATATTTGGTCGGTTACCCAATGACAGTCAATGTCTGCAGTGGCATTACTGCTACCGTGAGATTGTGCTAACACGCTCCCCTGGGCGCAGAATTCGCAAACTAAAACCAGGACTCGCCAGCCCAACGCGCAAACCACCAGCCGACGTCCGCCATTAAGGGCCTGCGTCATGAAACCCGATACGAGATGGAAATTCGACCCGCAGGAATTCCTCACCAAGGTCGGACAGGGCAAGACCACGCTCAGATTGCACGAGCGCAAACCGATCTTCGCGCAAGGTGATCCCGCCGACGCGGTGTTCCATTTGCAGCAAGGCAGCGTCGAACTCCGGGTCTTATCTGCACGCGGCAAGGAAGCCGTGCTCGGCCATTTGACCGTGGGCGATTTCTTTGGCGAGGGCTGCCTCACCGGTCAGCCGCTGCGCATGGCTTCGGCCGTTGCGATCGCCGAAAGCACCGTTGTTCGCATCGAAAAATCGGCAATGGTCAAAGTTTTGCACGATCAGCCGACGTTCTCCGCATTGTTCGTCGCGTATTTGCTGCGGCGGAATGCCCGTGCCGAGGCGGACCTCGTCGATCAACTGTTCAATTCCAGCGAAAAACGCCTGGCGCGTGTTCTGCTGCTGCTGGCGCATTTCGGCAAAGAGACCGAACCGGAAGTCGTGATTCCCGCCGTCAATCAGGAGACTTTGGCCGCGATGATCGGCACGACTCGCTCACGCGTCAGTTTTTTCATGAACAAATTCCGTAAGTTGGGGTTCGTCACTTACAACGGCAATTTGAAGATCCATAGCTCGCTGCTGAGCGTCGTGCTGCACGACTGAGCGGTCTCCGGACTCGCGGTGCGGCGTCGCATCGGCTGAGCAATTTTGAACATACCGGAGCGTTGCAAGCGGCTACTAAACTGAAATTCATCCTTAATGGCAAAGGAGGCAGGAGCCTTGTTCGACCTATGGACCCACAAAGATGAAAGATTTCTGGCATCGACGATAATTGGCCGGGACGGGATACGCTATCACATGACCGTCGAACGATTGCCTGCGCGTGACTGGGAATGGGTGGCGTGGCGTGGCGATCCCGCGCAACAGGCGGTCCGCAGGGGTGTCGCCCAATCCTCGGACGTCGCCGCCTCGAGGGCAACAGCTGCCCGGGGCCGCCTGGAGCGATCGCGTTCCACCGGCCCGACACCGCTAACGCGTACCTGAACCAAGGCAAACAACATCCTGGCGCGGCTGAACATCGACGTTAAGCGCTGTCCATGGCCGGCATCGCAAACGCCGGTGCACCGGGCCGAGGGTGCGCGTACCCCTGGTCGCGGCCGGGTCCAGGATTGCGTCGGGCTGCAACGCCAGGCCGGTTGCTGGAACTCATGCCTTTACGCCGGCTGCATCATCTGCTGCGTATCAAGCAGCCGTAACTGCTCGCAAATAGCCACGGCTGCTTCCTGTGTGCCAGGCAATGTTCCGTCGGAGGCGCCGATCAGCGCCTACGCTCGTTCGGCGGCGAGATGAAAATCGGCCGACATTTGCGCTACCCGGTTTGAGGTCTTGTTGGTTCTTGTTGTTCGTGGTCTTACCTGGGATGTTATTATCGCAGGCGCCAGACGACATCTGGCCGCAAAGACGCGAAACTCACGCTTTGCCGGGTATGCCAATTCGTTTCAGATGATCCGATCGATTCCGCCGGCCGCCATCGGGGTTTGCAATCCCTCGGGATCGACGGTAGGTTACATTCGGAATCAGCAAAGACACGGATCGCGGCTCTCGGGTCCGTCACGAAAGATCAAGTTGGGCTACGCCAGATTCCTCCAGACGATGCGTACCGGCTTTCGACCGGATCCGATGCGGTACGCAGGTGCATTGACGATGCACCGCTTCGCGTAGGCAACCTCGGCTCGACCGTAGGGCCTGTCGACGTACAACGCTGGTTCGAATGGTCCGGTCGAGCCGTGCCATCGCGAGGGAGGCCAGGTTCGTGCGCCAAATCAGTTGCTGAGCAGATCCAATCGCCGGCGACCGTGTCATGAGTGATGCGTCGGACCCCCGGCAACAGGGTGAAACAAATGGGCAAATGGCCAAAGCGGAGCCGCCGGACGCTCCGGTTCCGCGCGCCCTGGACCTCGCGCAGCCAACACCGATCGTCGGCATCGGCGCCTCCGCCGGCGGGCTCGATGCGTTCAAGGCGTTTTTCGCAACGATGCCGTCGCAGAGCGGGATCGGCTTCGTGCTGGTGCAACACCTCGATCCCAGCCACAAGAGCATCCTGACCGAACTGGTCGGCCGGCAAACGCAGATGCCGGTCATGGAGGCCGAGGATGGCATGCCGGTCGCCGCAGACCGCGTCCATATCATTCCGCCGGACTCAACGCTGACCATCGTCAAAGGCATCCTGCACGTGGATCGTCCGGCGCCGCCCCGGCAACGTCGTTTCCCGATCGACACATTCTTCCAATCCCTGGCCGAGGATCAAGAAGCGAACGCCGCCGCCATCGTTTTGTCCGGCATCGGCAGCGACGGCACCCTGGGCATCCGAACAATCAAGGAGCATGGCGGGCTCACGCTGGCGCAATCCGAACATGATCAGTTGGCCATGACCGGCATGCCGCAAAGCGCCGCCGCCACCGGCCTTATCGATAGCGTCATGCGGGTGGAGGACATGCCGGCGCGGCTGCTTGAATATCAACGGCATTTGATTGCCGCTGCCAGCCATGGCGACAGCTACGAGACACGTCAGGTGACCGCACAGCAGATCGCGGCAATCGCCTCATTGTTACGCTCCGGATTGGGGCACGATTTCGCCAACTACAACGAAAACACCCTGGCGCGCCGCATCTTGCGGCGGATGCAGTTACTGCGGATCGACAATGTCCAGCACTACATCCGGCAGTTGCGCAACGAACCGCTCGAACGGAACCTGCTGTTCCAGGAATTGCTGATCAATGTCACCGAATTCTTTCGCGATCCGGCTGCCTTCGAAGTGCTGGAAACCGAAATGTTGCCAACGCTGCTCGCGGGCAAGACTGACGCCGATCAGATCCGTGTCTGGGTTCCCGGCTGCGCGACGGGTGAGGAAGTCTATTCGATCGCGATCCTGCTCAAGGAAGAGATGGACCGTCACGCGATCAGTCCTCGGGTGCAGATTTTTGGCACCGATATCGATGAGAGCGCAGTCGCGGTCGCACGCGCCGGGCGCTACATCGAACCCAAAGGCGCGCTGTCGGCGGAACGTCTCGCACGCTGGTTTGAGGCGGAAGTCGATGGCTACCGCGTGGTCAGGCAGATCCGAGAGATGTGCGTCTTCTCGACCCACAGCGTGGTCAGAGACCCACCGTTTTCGAAGCTGGATCTGGTATCGTGCCGTAATTTGCTGATCTATTTAAATCCCGACCTGCAGGAGCGGGTGATACGCATGTTTCACTATGCGCTGCATCCCGGCGGCATCTTGTTCCTGGGCCCGTCGGAAGGCGTCACCCGTGGCGCCCATTTGTTCGAGCCGCTCGACGCAAAGCATCGTTTGTTCCGGCGCCGTGATACCGCCATCGCAACGCACTTTCCGGACTTTCGTTCGCCCGAGGGTTTGCCGCCGGCCACCTCGCCGCAGCCCGCGGTGCGGCTGACCGACCGGATCGAAAAAGTTGCCCATGCCGCGCTGGAAAAACATTCGCCGGCCTATGTGGTGGTCAACCGGCAGCATGACGTCATCCGGTTCTCGGGCGGTGAGATCGGCCGCTATCTGGAACCCTCTGCCGGCCCCGCGACGCTTGGTTTGTTCGCCATCCTGCGCCGTTCGTTGCGGCAGACCGTGCGCGCGGCGCTGGAACAGGTGGCTGCCAACAGGCAGGCCGTGCTGCGCCACCGCGTGAGGATAAAGATTGGCGGGGCGACCAGAGCGATCAACGTGATCGTCGAACCCATCACCGTCGAAGGTTCCGATCCCAACCTCAACGTCGTGGCCTTCCAGGACCTTGGCACGGTTGCTGAATCGGTACGGGTAAGAAACGCGGCCGAACCCAGGGATGCGATCGCGCGCGAACTGGAGGAGGAGCTGTCTCGCACCAAGGAACAGCTCCAGACAGCGTTGGATACAGCGCAGAGCGCCATCGACGAGACGCGCTCGAACACGGAAGAATATCAGACGGTCAACGAAGAACTGCAATCCTCCAACGAGGAACTCGAAACCGCCAAGGAGGAGATGCAGTCGATCAACGAGGAACTGCAAACCGTCAACTCCGAACTCAGCAGCAAGAACGACCAGCTGATGCGGCTCAACAGCGACATGCAGAATTTGCTCGAGAGCACGCAGATCGCCACGATCTTCCTCGACAACCAGCTGCGCATCAAACGATTTACCCCGGCGATTGCCAGCATCTTCAATTTACGCGAGGGCGACGTCGACCGGCCGATCGCCGACATCGCCAGCCGGCTGAATTATCACGATTTACAAACCGACGTCCAGACGGTGTTGCAGGAACTGTCGGTCATCGAACGCGAGGTGTGGATCGCCGACACCGGCACTACCTTCATCATGCGGATCCGGCCCTACCACACAGTGGGCGGAGTCGCTGACGGTGTGGTGATCACCTTCGTGGACATCACCGCGTTGCGCCGGACCGAGGAAGCGCTAAAGGAACACCCGGCGATTGTCGAATTTGCCCAGGATGCGCTGGTTAGCATCAGTCGTGACGGTACCGTAAGATCGTGGAATCCTGGCGCCGAGCGACTGTTCGGATACCCGGCCCAGTACGCGGTCCGCCGGCAGATCGGCTTCCTGATCGCCTCGGATGCAACCAGGCAACCGGCTGCCTTGCTGGCCGCAGCGCTGCGGGGCGACGTTACCGGTTCCGTCGAGATCCTGCATAAGCGGCCGAACGGCGTCGAGGTGCCGGTCGAAATGACCGCCATGCCAATTCGTGACGCCAATGCAGCGATTGTGGCAATCGCCATGACGGCACGCGATATCTCCGAGCGCAAGCGTGCCGAAGCCCACAGCACGCTATTGCTGAACGAGCTGAGCCACCGCGTGAAGAACGTGCTCGCCAGCGTGCAGTCGCTGGCGATGGAAACGTTGCGCGTCGCGCCGACGCTCGAGGCGTTCAAGGAAGTGTTCATGGCGCGGCTGCGGGCGCTGTCGCGCACGCACGACCTGCTGGTCGATCGCGAATGGCGTGATGCCGGGTTGCGGGACGTGCTGGAGGCGGAGCTGGCGCCGTACCAATCTCCTGGCAAAACGAACTGGACGGCCACCGGGGAGAATCTTCGCCTGACACCGAAAATGGCCCTGGCGATTGGCATGGCGTTTCACGAACTTGCCACCAATGCCGTCAAATTTGGTGCCTTGTCGGTGCCCTCCGGTCACATCGTTATCGCCTGGTCGGAACAGCAAGGTGACGACGGGCACCGGCTGCATCTGACCTGGGTTGAGCGCGGCGGCCCTACGGTGACCGAGCCGGCACAAAAAGGATTTGGCAGCCGCATGATTGCCGAAGGTCTGGCCTACGAGTTGGATGGCGACGTGCAGGTCGATTACCATCCGGAAGGTGTTCGTTGCATAATAAACGTGCCGATCCCCGCCGCCGGCGAACCCGCATGAGCGAAAGGCGGCCATGAACGCAACCCAATCCACCGACACTTCTCCGAGCCTGTGCGTCCTGGTCGTGGAAGACGAAATGCTGGTGGCGATGATGCTCGAGGGGATGCTGCGCGACCTCGGATATCGCGTGATCAAGGCCGCGCGGGTGGCCAAAGCCATCGGCCTCGCGACCTCGGAGGCCATCGACGCTGCGATTCTAGACGTCAATTTGGCCGGCGAGACCAGTTACCAGGTCGCCGACGTGCTGCGGCTGCGCGGCATTCCGTTCGTATTTGCCTCCGGCTACGATCCCGGCAGCCTGCGCGCCGACTTCCGTAACGTTGCGGTGCTGCGCAAACCCTATATGCCGCATGATGTTCGGCAAGTGGTGGCGGACGCACTCCGGCCGTGCGGTTAAAGCGATTTCCAATCAGCCTGGCCCAGTGGCCGCCCTTGTCATTGCCTCCCCCTGTCATTGCGCGCGCAATGACAGGGGGAGGCGTTTGAGCCGGTTCGATCTGATCGCAAAGCGCTCCGGGTCGGCGTGCTGGAGGGGCAACAGCCCCGCACCGTTAACCTATCATTAACGCCACTGTGGTTTCCTGTGCAGGCTCGCGCGATCCCGCGCCCGCAGCGGAGTGCCAGCAGGAGCAAATCATGATTGGCCGCAGACAGCTGCTTGTTTCAGGTGCCGGCATGGCATCCGGAATGCTCGCCGGTCGCCACCGCAAGGCGCACGCCGCCACGCAAGCCCTGCGTATTGGCTATATCCTGCCGGTCGCGTCACAACTCGGCGCCGGCGCCACAGTGTTCGCGCAGGAGGTGGCGAAACGCACGAACGGCCGTATTGTCATCCAGCAGTACCCTGACGCCACTTTGGGCGGCGACGTCGAACTGATGAAGGGCATCCAGCTCAGCAGCATCGACCTTGCGTTCGTGACCGGCATGGGTCTGTCGAGCGTGCTGCCAGCCGCCGGGGTGCTGAACATTCCGTTTCTGTTCAAAAACAATACCCAGGCCCATGCGGTACTGGATGGACCGATCGGCGAATCGTTTCGTAAACAGTTCATTGAGATGAACATCGTCATGCTCGCCTGGGGCGAGAACGGGTTGCGCCACGTCACCAACGCCAGGCGACCGATCGTGACGCCCGCCGACCTGCAAGGCCTCAGGCTGCGCGTGCCGCAGTCCGACGTGCTGCTGGAGGGCTTCAAAGCACTTGGCGCCGACGCCGCACCGCTGCCGTTTCCGCAATTGTTCGAGGCATTGCGCGCCGGCACATTCGATGGTCAGGAGAACCCGATCGCCACCATCGTTGCCGCCAAATTCGATCAGGTGCAGAAGTTCCTGACCCTGAGCGGCCACGCGTACGATCCTGCCGTTTTCCTGATGGCGCCCGATGCCTTCGACGACCTGTCCCACGACGACCGGACCAGCTTCGTCGAGGCCGCCAAACTGGGCGGTGCCACTTCGCGCAGCTTCGCCGCAAAAGCTGAAACCGAAGGTGTCGCCGCGCTGCAAAGGGCCGGCATGACGGTGCAGGCCAGTATCGATCGCGACAGCTTTGTCAGCGCCCTGGCTGTCGCCAACGCGGGCTACGAGAAAACCTTCGGCCTCGATCTTATCCAGCAGATCAGGCAAACCGCGTGACTGGCGCGACCGCTCGGTAAGCGCGCATGGACAACACGCGGTCCTGGTCGCGACATCTCGGGTTGTCGGTGCGCAAACGCATCTTTGGCGGCTTTGCCGTGGTCTTGCTGTTGCTGACGGTGTTGGCCGCGGTCGCCTTGCGCGGGATGGACCGGCTTGCAGACGGCGCCGGCCGGGTCAGTCGGGACAGCGCCCAGGCCACGTCCGCCACGGAAGTCGGACTGCTGGTAAGCGAGGCACGGGCGCGTGTGGTGCAATATGCGTTGACCGCCACCATGGACGACCAGAAGGCGGCGCAGGCCAGCCTGGCCCGCCTCGACCAGGCGATCGAACACGGAAAAAGCCTTGGCAACGAAGCGGACGGCGATCTGCGCGGTCAAATAACGACTTATCGTGCGGCGGTTAATGCCGCCATCGCCGCGGTCGAACTCCGGCGCGCCGGGATCGAACAAATGCTGGCCGCGGCAACTGAGTTGCGCACCATCGTTTCGGCGACCACGCGGGGGCTCGACCGCGAGGAGGACGCAGCGTTGTTGCGCGCCGCGGCGCGGCTGGCGGACAGTTTTGGCCAGACCGATAGTGCGGCGGCGCGGTTTGTCGCCTCACGCACGCCAGCGGAGGCGAATGCAGCGGCCAACTCCCTGCCGGTCCTACGTGCCGCGATCGACGATCTGGGCGGCGCGGCGCTGGAAAACCGGCGGATCCAACGTTTCGTCAAGGGGATGGCGGACCCGTTCGATCGTTTCTCTCAGGCGTTGCAACGTGTGGTAGCAGCGGACGAACGATTGCGCACGGCCACCGACGCGCGCGAGGCTGCGGCCGGCGTCGTGCTGCGGGTTGCCGCGGCGCAACAGGCGCTGGCGGCGCGGTCGCAGGATGACGCCATTGCCTTGATGTTGGCTGGCGCCAGCTTGGCATACCGGTGGAGCATGGTGACCGCGGCCGGTGCGATCGTCATCGGACTGCTGCTGGCGGTGCTGATCGGTCGCGGCATTTCCCGGCCGATTATCGCGTTGACCGGGGTGATGCGCCAATTGGCCGACGGCAACCTGAACATCGCCATCCCGAATGCGGCGCGGCGCGACGAGTTAGGCGAAATGGCCGGCGCGGTTGCAGTGTTCAAGGACAATGCAGTGGAGATGCGGCGTCTGCAGACGCACCAGGCCGAGCAACGCCGGCATGCGGAGCAGGAGAAGCGCACCGCTTTGGCCAACATGGCGGATACGATCGAAAGCGAAACCGGCACGGCGTTGGAGCAGATCCGCCGGCGCACTGCGGCGATGACAGCCACTGCGGACGCCATGAGCGGTTCGGCGGATCGGACCGGGCAGGCCGCCGAGACCGCCGCGAGAGCCGCCGCGCAGGCGACCGCCAATGCCCAAACGGTGGCCAGTGCCGCCGACGAGCTCAGCGCCTCGATCCGGGAGATCGGCGCCCAGGTAAGCGAGTCCGGCGCGGTGGTTGGCCGTGCGGTCGCCGCTGGTGCCAGTACCCGCGCTACGATCGAGGCGCTGGATCTGGAAGTCGAGCAAATCCACGCGGTCGCCGATATGATTGGCGAGATCGCCGCGCAGACCAATCTGCTCGCGCTGAATGCCACGATCGAGGCGGCACGGGCCGGGGAGGCCGGCAGGGGTTTCGCCGTCGTGGCGAACGAGGTAAAACAACTCGCCACCCAAACGGCGCATTCGACGGCAGAGATCGCCCGCCACATCGGTCAGGTACGCTCGGCCACCGGCGCTGCGGTGGACGCGGTTGTGGGGATCGAGCGGACGATCACTGAGATCAGTGCGATTGCCGGTTCGATCGCTGCAGCGGTGGAGCAGCAAGGCGCGGCGACGGCGGAGATCGCACGGAACGTGAGCGGAACTGCGCAGGCCGCGCACGAAATGACGGCGCGCACGGCGGAGGTTTCCGCTGAGGCCAGCGACACTGGGCGGCGTGCGGCCGACGTCCGCGAGAATGCCGCGGGCCTGAACGCGGCGATCGAGGAGTTGCGCCATACGGTGGTGCGGGTGGTACGAACCTCAACCCCGGAAGCCGATCGCCGCGTCAGCCCCCGGTTCGAGGTGAACCTGCCGTGCCGAGTGATGGCAAGCGGTCAGACCTACCGAATGCGGGTCGCCGACCTGTCGGAAACTGGCGCCCAGTTGCGCGGGGCCCTGGAACTGGCGGTCGGCAGTCGGGGCGCGGTCGAGATCGACGGCGTTGGGTTTCCGCTGCCATTCAATGTCAGGTTCTGCGGGAACGAGGTGTTGCGTGTGGCGCTCGCGCTGGACGCGGCGACCGCGGCCAGGTTCAGTGGGATGCCGGAGCGATTGGCGCAACGGCGCGCGGCGTGACCTCGAGACGCTGCAAACCGTCCACCGCCGGCTGATGGTCGGGATCAAGCCGTAGCGCGGTACGATAGTCGACGATCGCCTTGTCGGTCTGACCGAGTTCCTCGTAAATTGCTGCCCGTGTGCCGAAGCAGTTGGCCTCGGTCGGCGCCAGCGCCACGGCTTTTTCGGCGTCGGGAAGGCCCTTCGCGTCGTCGCCCATCAGGTGATACGTCCAGGCGCGATTGTTGTAGGCTTTGGCGAAATTGGGGTCGATCGCGATGGCCTTGGTGTAATCGGCGATCGCCTCGTCACGTTGCCCCTTTTTGGCGTAGCCGATGCCGCGACCGTAGTAACCGGCGGTGGAAGTTGGATTGCGCGCAATCACGACGGTAAAATCGGCGATTGCCTCGTCGTAGCGGCTGATCCTTTCATAGGCGGCGCCGCGATTGCCATAGGCGTGGACGTCCTTAGGGTTGAGTGCAATCGCCTCGGTGAAATCGGCGATCGCCTCGTCATTCCGGTTCTTCCTGGTAAGGGCAAAGCCACGATTGTTGTAGGCGGCGGCGTAATCCGGCTTGAGGGCGATCGCCTCGTTATCGTCCGCGATCGCCTCGTCGTACAGGCCTTTTTGTTCAAGGGAGATGCCGCGATTGTAATAGCCAGCGGCGAAATCGGGCCGGAGCGTGATCACCTTGGTGTAGTCGGCGATTGCCTCGTCATGCATGCTCTTGGCGGCATAGACGCCGCCGCGAACTTCATAAGCCGCCACGAAATCGGGCTTGAGCGCAATCGCCTTGGTGAAATCCGCGATCGCTTCGTCACGTTGCCCCTTGGCGTTATAGGCGTTGCCGCGATCCCACCAGGCCTGGACGTAATCAGACTGCAGCGTGATCGCCTTGCTGGCATCGGCAATGGCCGCGTCGCTCAGTCCCTTGCCCTGATAAGCGTAGCTGCGATTGGTGTAACCAGGCGCAAAATTCGGCCGGAGTGCAATCGCCTTGGTGGCGTCAGCAATGGCCTCATCGAACCGGCCTTGTTTTGCATAGACGAAGCCACGATTTTGATAGGCCTGGGCGAGTTCGGGGTTGATCTCCGTCGCTCTGGTATAGTCGGCTATCGCCTGATCGTCGCGACCCTGGCGTCCCCAATCTACCCCTCGATTGAAGTAATCGATGGCCAGGTTCGCCGTCGACTCGTGGCCAGACCCGATCAGAATGGTGCACGCATCGGGCTTCCCGCCGGTGCAGTCCGCTGCGTTTTCGTAGCGGACCAGCGGCCAGAACAGCATCCAGGCCAATCCGATCAGGATCTGAAACAGAAACATGCGTGTTCTCCCCCGTCGGGGGTCACATCAAAGCGAATGCGCGATCCCCGGCGCGACCGCAATCAGCTCACCACATAATCCGTTTCCAAATCGTTCGCGAGGTGGTTGAAACGCAGTGGGAGGCGGGGCCGATCACCCCCGGCCCGGGAAAATGAACTCCCACGGCGAGGATTCCTTGGTGATGTCGGTCATCACCTCGATCAGGGTCGGCGCGTTGGCGGCCAACGCTTCGGTCAGCGCGCCGCGCAGCCCTCCGGCGTCGGTGACCCGCCAGGACCGCACGCCGAACGCCTTGGCATAAGTCTGGAAATCCGGATTACTCAGCGCCGAACCGGATTCGCGGCCTTCGAATAGCCGGCGTTGGTCGCGCAGCACGTTGCCGTACGACTCGTTGTTGAAAAGAATTGTCACCAGATTGATGCCGTAACGGACCGCCGTTGCCAGGTCGGAGCCGCCGAACAGAAAGCCGCCATCGCCGGTCACCGCCACCACCGGCCGGTTTGGCTGGCCGACCTTGACCCCCAGAGCGGTCGGGAACCCCGCCCCCAATGTCCCGGAAAAGCCTGACGTGATCAACGTTCTTGGCGCATGGAACGGGAAACCGAACCATGACACGTAACCGACCTGGGTCATCTCATCGCACAGGATGCCGTCTTCCGGCAGCAGCTCGCGGATCACGTCCAGATAGGACATCTGCGGTTGCACCGTCTTCAGCACGTCCCACCCATCCCGCTTCGCCTGGGCGATCAGTCCCGCACGGTCGGCGTCTGCCTTCGGCTGCACCGCAGCGAGCAAGGCACGCGCACCGTCGGCGGCATCGGCAACGATCGGCACATCGGCCCGCACCCGATGCATCTCGGCCGGATCGATATCGATGCGCGCCAGTTTGGCGCCCGGCGGCATGCCGCCCCAACGTGCGGTCGGCACATCGAGCCTCGTGCCAATGCCGATCAGCAAATCGGTCATCGGCCAGAGCTTCAGCGCCATCGGCACCGTCAGGCCGAGACGATGCCGGTCATCGACGATGCCTCGGCCACCGCGGAAGGAGACCACAGGCGCACCAATCTTCTCGGCCAAAGCCAGGATTTCGGCGCCGGCGTGCAGTGCGCCGCCACCGACCCAGATCATCGGCGCCTTTGCCGCATCGACCAGCTTCGCCAGCGCGGCGACGCGCTCAGGGTCTGGGGTCGGGTTGGGGAACGGCGGCAACGGGTCCATCGGCGTCACCTCGGCAACCGAGGCGAATTGTTCCCACGGCATTTCGATCGAGGCGGGCCCGCGCCGGCCCGACAGCATTTCCTGAAACGCCCGCGCGACCTTGACCGGCGCCTCGGTCGGGTGGTCGATGCGGTCGGCATGCTTGACCAGGGTCTTCATCGTCGCCAGCTGGTCCTTGAGTTCGTGCAACTGGCCGCGCAGCCGCCCGATCATTGGGCCGGGTACCTGTCCGGTGACGCACAGCACCGGCGCGTTCACCCCCCACGCGGTGGCCAGCGCTGCCGCGGTGTTCATCACACCCGGCCCAGGAACGACGGAGTAGGCAGAAGGCTTGCCGGTGGCGCAGGAGTAACCCAGAGCCATGTAGGCGGTGGTTTGCTCATGCCGCGCATTGATCAGCCGGATGCGGTTGGCATTACGGGCCAATGCATCGAACAAACCATAGGTCTGCACACCGGGCAGGCCGAACATCGTATCTATGCCATGACGAATTAATCCATCGACGATGGCGTCTCCACCGGTCATGCGCGGCATGCTGAGTACCCCTGGCTGTGCAACCGTCAGAGCCTGCCACAACCGGCGCCCGCCGCGAAGCCGGGCATTTCCACAGGCAGCGGTTCATGTAACGATCCCGGAAGTAATCCGTCGCGCACGGAACCGGCGGCAATGATGAGCGTATGGACGCCTGGGAAAACTATCGGTAGAAGCCCCGCCAGTTTGGGAGACGTCGATGCCCGGAGTCCTGAATGAGTGACGCCCTCGGGGCCACTATGGTCATCACTCGACACGATTCTGTCTCTGGGCTTTTGCGCCACCGGCCCGCGGTGAAATCCTGCAAGACTTATCGGGTGAGGCGACATGTCTCGTGCTATGGGGCGCGCCAGCTTGCGCGACCGTTTTGCTTTGGCACTGTAATGTTACGGAACGTTTCGATCGGCGTTCGGCATTCGATGCCGGTGGGCTTCGGGGAATCAGGTTGAATGCGCCAACTTTACCTGCCGATGCGAATTTGGGACCTGCCGACGCGCCTGTTCCACTGGATTCTGGTCGTTCTGATCTTTGCAGCCTGGTTCAGCGCATGGCGCGACTGGATGCAGGTGCACGTGGTGTGCGGCCTGACGGTGCTGACCTTGCTGCTGTTCCGTCTGATCTGGGGCTTTGTCGGCAGTGACACGGCGCGATTCTCGCACTTTTTGAAAAGCCCGATGGCCGGGCTGCGCCATCTGCGGCATCTGCTGCGGCGCGAGCCGGATACCGAAACCGGGCACAACGCGGCCGGCGGGTGGATGGTCATCTTACTGCTCGCGCTGTTATGTGTGCAGGTGGGTACAGGGCTTTGCTCGAACGACGACATCATGGTCGAGGGCCCGCTCGCCGAGTTTGTCGGCAAGGACCGCAGCGATTGGCTGACCCATATCCACCATGTGAACTTCACGCTGATCGAGATCGCGATTTCGTTGCATGTGCTGGCGATCATTACGTATCGTGTGCTGAAAGGACACAATCTGCTGCTGCCAATGATTACCGGGAAGAAGCGATTGCCGGGTGCGACGCGGGCGCCGCGCATGATGCACCCGGTTCTGGCGCTGGCAGTTCTGGTGTTCTCGGCGCTGGCGGTGGTGCTGTTTTTGCTGGTGGTCGGCTACATTCCGTGACGCGGTGAGAGATTCAGGTTGACGGGGGGTGGGTCAGAGTTGGCCCGCATTGTCATGCCTGGACTCGACCTCGCATATGGCGGGCGTCGTCATGCCCGGCTCCGACCGGGCATCTGGTGCCGTACCGTCGCCGCCGGCAGCCGGCGCTGCACGTGTGGCACAGATGCTTGGGTCGAGTCCGGGCACCACGATCGGGCAATAACCAGCGGTCCGTCGAGCCCGGAGCGCCACCGGAAGCCGGCGGCGCCGGGCGGCATTACTTCAGGCGGTAGTCCTTGTGGCAGGCGCCGCATGCCTCGCCGATTTCCTTGAACGCCGCGGCTACCGCAGTTTCGTCGCCGGCTTTGGCGGCCACTGCGAGCTTCTCGCCGGCAGCTGACAGCGTCTTCGCGTCCTTCTCGAACCCGGCGCGGTCGGTCCAGATCGCCGGGGCAGCTTTGGTGTCACCTGTGTCGGTGCCGGGCGGGAACAAGGTGGGGAACACCAGGGCCCACTTCTGGATGGCCTTGCCGGGAGCTTCCAAACTCTTGACGTCACCTTTCAGCGTGATCACGGCCTTGACCCCGGCAGCCGTGCTAAGGAGCAGGTCCTGGCCCGCCTGCCGCGTTTTGATCGGATCGAACGTCTGCTGCGCCAGCGCGGCTCCACCCAGGCCCAGTACCATGGCCGTAACCAAAGCGAGTTTTCTCGTCATCCTGAAACCTTCCCTTGAACTCTGTTGCACCCCGGTCCAATCACGCGGCTCCCGCTTTCCGGTCAGCACGCCGGACGATTCCGTGGCGCCGAACGGGGAACCGCGTGATCCATTGCCAGCTTAGCCACCGCCTCAGGCGGAGACCACCATGAGGGAGACGTTCATGAATGGGATAAATTCCGTCGCGGTGTTTTGCGGCTCCCGTCTGGGATCGCGTCCCGAGTTCGCCGCCGCTGCCCGCGATCTCGGTCGGGGTCTGGGCCTGGCCGGCATCAGGCTGGTCTATGGCGGCGGCAGGAACGGCATGATGGGCGTGCTCGCCGACGCGGTGCTGGAGGCGGGCGGGACCGTAATGGGCGTCATCCCCAACTTTCTGACGAAGTCCGAGGTGGCCCATCAAGGCGTGACCGAGATGATCGTCGTCGACAGTATGCACGACCGCAAACGACGCATGGCGGAGGCAGCCGATGCCTTCGTCACGCTGCCGGGCGGCATCGGCACGATGGACGAGACGGTGGAGATCATCAGCTGGCGGCAACTTCGCCTGCACGACAAGCCAATCTACATTTGCGACATCGCTGATTCCGCGGCGCCGCTAACTACCGCGATCGACAGCATGATCGCGCAGGGGTTTGCGCCCGCCGAGGCGCGTGAATATTTCAAAGTGGTGAACGGCGTACCGGCGTTGCTGACATTGTTGGGATGGGCACCGCGCGGCACCGAGATGGCCGGCGCGCGCTTGTAATCCCGCCAGGCTTATGCAGCGAGTCGCCGGCCGAGACGTTCGGCAGTTCCCGCAAAGGTCCTGGCGGTTTCCGTATCGAGCTCGAACCGTAGCCGGATCGCGTCGCCATCGCTCTGCCGGACTGTGAACGGCAAAGCCACGTTGACCCCCTGGACGTGCAACACCCCACGCACGCCGGCCGTTAGATTTGGCCCGCCGCGCACCTCCGCACCAAGGTCCGACAGATTGGCGAGGCGGGCGTCGTGCGTGCGGCCACCTTCGGTCACACGACACGGCATATCCACCTCGTAGCGCTCCGCGCCGCGTCGATCGACCTCTGCGGTGGACGTGCGCACAACGCGGATCACCGAATGCCGCAACTCGCCCACGGCGAGGTCCAAAGCGGCCACGTTCTCGCGCACCGCAGCGGCGTGATCGCTGGTTTGATCGGCTTCCGCCGACACCTCGTTGGTGCGGCTGGTCATGGCGCCGGCGGCGGTCGCGGTTTCGGCAACGTTGCGCGCGATCTCCGCCGTCGCCGCGCCTTGCTGCTCGATGGCGGCGCCGATCGAACTGGCGATGGCATTGATCTCGGCGATCTTCGCCTCGATGCGGGCCACTGCGGCAACCGAGGCGCCGGTCGCAGCCGACACCCGGCCGATATGTTGGGCGATTTCCTGGGTCGAGCGGGCGGTCTGCGTGGCCAACGATTTGACCTCGCTGGCTACCACGGCGAAGCCTCTGCCAGCCTCGCCGGCGCGCGCCGCTTCAATTGTTGCATTCAATGCCAACAGGTTGGTCTTGGCGGCGATTTCGCCGATCATGTCGGCGACCGCGCCGATGCGGGCGACCTCCTCGTTCAACGCTTCGATCGTTGCCTTGGTCTCGCCCCCGGCAGTGACCGCCTCGCCGACCACTTCGGTCGAGCGGGCCACCTGATGGCCAATCTCGCGGATCGAGGCGGACAGCTCTTCCGCAGCAACCGCGACCGTTTGCGCGCTGGCGCGAGCCGACGCCGACGCCGCTTCGGCGCTCCTGGCCGATTCACCGGTTCGGCTGGCGGAGGCGCTCATCTGCTCGGCGGTTGCCGCCATGGCGGCGGTGCGGCCGCCGATTTGCTGCAGCGCGGCCGCGGTTTTCGCCTCGACGGTTTCCGCCATACCCTGCAGGGCTGCCACCTTTTCCGCTGCTGCCTGCTCCCGTGCCGCTGCCTGCTCGGCTTCCATCCGGCGCTGCGAAATTGCGCTGTCTTTGAAGACCGCGAGCGCTCCAACCATGGAGCCGATTTCGTCGGCACTCGAAGCCGGCAATGCCGTGTCGAGGTCGCCGCCAGCCAGTTGCCGCATCGCGCGCTCCACCTGGGTCAGCCGGCGGATGACGCCGCGGCCGACATAGAGCCAGCTGAGCAGTGCCGCGAGGAAGAGGGCTGCGGCGGCAACGCTCAGAAGCTTGTCGCGGCTGGCGTCGGTCAGTTTCCTGGCCTCGGTGGTTGCCCGTGTCGCGTCTTCCTTGGCATGTTCGACGCTGGCTTCGATCGAAGTGGATAACCCCTGCGATAGCTCCTTATTGGTGCCCGCCAAACTCACCAACCGAGCCGCGAGATCGAGCTGCCGGCGGCGTGACGCGGTCGGGTTGTCCTTGGTGAACCGGTCCCATTCATCGACCAACGGTTGCAGCGTGGCGGAGGTCTTGTCGTCCAGATCGTCGAGCGCCGCGCTCAGGGTCGTGGTGTCGCGCCGAATGGTCTGCATCGATTGCTCCAGCGCCCCGCCGTCCAGTGCCAGCGGAATCCGCGCGATGGTCGATTGCAAGGTCGCGTTCGCCGCGCCCATTCGGCCCAGAGCCCGTGTTGCGTCGGCGACGCTTTGTAACCCGTCAGTGGCTTGCTGGCGCCGGTCGGTGTCGGCATCGCCGCCAAGCGTGGCGATGAAGCCACTCATGGCATTGCGCTGCTCAGCCGAGATCGGTTCCAGCGCACGCGAAAACCGGTCGCCGAGAGCCAATGCGACCTGCTGTAATTTGGCCAGTTTTGCGGATTCGTCCAAAGCATCGCCGACAAGGTGGTCGATCGCGGCGGTATTTTCGCGCAACCGCCGCAGTGCGGTTTCGGTGGTCTGCGTTGCGGCCTCGGACAGGCCCACGGCGCGCAATCCGCGCAACCGATCTTCGGCCCCGGAGAGTTCCGCGGTGACCAGACCGAACCGGGTTCGCCTCGCCTCCTGAGTCATCGCGCCGGCCAGCCCGGAGGCGCTCAGCACCAGCCGGTCGCCGTCACGCGCGAGCAACAAGGCCCCTTCGATTTGCGGCAGCTTGACGTCGACCACGTCGCCAAGCGAATGGCCGAATGCATCGAGCGCCCGCCATCCCACGTAGCCGGAAGCGATCGGCAGCAACGCCAGCACACCCATGGTGCCCCAGAGCCGCCGCCTGACGCCGAATCCCGAACGCCGGCTCCGGGCCGGCACCTCGCCGGCCTCGGTCATTGTGCTGCGGTGGTTTTGATGGCGAACCGACGGTCGATCAGTTCACCGACGGTTTTCGCGACATCAACGGTTGACGGGATGACACCGGCGCGTTGCAGCGCCTCGCCGGCGGCCTGGATGGTGCGTTGTTGCGCCTGCCCGATTGCCGAATTGCGCAGATCGGTGCGCTCCAACTGCCGGGCGGCCACTGCATCATCGACGTTCGCCATCTTGACCAGGTCGGCCCGCAAAGCATCCTGGTTCTGCAAAGCCCAGATCCGGGCCTGGTCGTAAACCTTCAGGACGCGGGTAATCAGTTCAGGGTGCGCCGCCATGAAATCCTCGCGCACATTCAACAACCCGTAGGTGTTGAGGTAGGGATCGCGGAACAGCAGCCTGGCGTGCGCGGTCAATTCACTTTGTGCCATCAGCGGATCGAGACCGGCCCAGGCGTCGACCTTGCCATTTTCCATGGCGGTGCGGCCCTCGGCGTGCTGCAACGGCACCAGTGTGACGTCCTTGTCGCTAAGGCCGGCGTCCATCAAAGCGCGCAGCAGGAAGATGTGCGGGTCGGTCCCGATGGTCACGGCAACCTTCTTGCCTTTGAGGTCGGCGACGCTCTTCAACGGCGAGTCGGCAGGCACCACCAGGGCCGTCCATTCCGGCCGCGAAAATACATAGATCGCCTTGATCGGACTGCCGGACGCGCGGGCCATCAACGCCGCACCACCGGCGGCGGAGCCGAAGTCGAGTGTGTTGTTCGCCAGGAATTCTAGCGCCTTGTTGCTGCCTGCGCTTTGCACCCATTCGATGGCGATATTGTCTTTGGCGAACTCCGCCTCCAACAGGCCTTTGTCCTTTAGCACGAGGCTCACCGGATTGTATGAGGCGTAGTCGATGCGCAGCTTACTTACGGGTTGCGCCCGCGCAGCGATCGGCAGCGCCATGGCAAGCAGGCAGGCAAACGCAGTCTTCCACAAAACACTGAATCTCATGGTGACACCCCTGGTCGCGTGATGCGACGTGATTGCCGCCACGGTGCCAGGGATAACTTAATGCGAGGTTAACGCGCGCAACGTCAGTTGGCTGGTGCGCTCAGTGCGTCACAGAACGCTGGAAGTCCCGTAAGACCTTGTTGCCGCGCGCCACTGCGCTGTCCAGCGCAGCCTGCGCGTCCTGTTCGCCGTTCAGGGCTTTCTCGCACTCTTCCTCGATGATGGTGCGAATTTCCGGCATGCGTCCGAGATGGAAACCGCGTGAATTGTCGGTCACCTGACCGCGGCTGAGTTGGCGCACCGGCAGATCGGCGCCTGAATTGTTGGCGAATGCGCCATGCCGTTCCGCCAGCGCGTATCCGGCATGGGTGATCGGCACATAGCCGGTCACCGCACTCCATTCGGCGTCGCTGTCGGGTTGCGCGAGGAAGCGCAGGAATTCCGCAACGGCGCGATATTCTTCGGGCGAACGTTTCGGTGCCGTCAGCACCCAGAAGCTGGCGCCGCCGATGACCGAGTTAATCGGCTGTGCGATCACCTGTGGGTCATAGGGCAGGAACGCCGGAGCCCAGCGAAATTTGGCAGAGCTGACCAGCGAGCCTCGTAATGCGGAGGAGGCAAAGGTGATTGCCGCATCGCCCGACAGGAACGCGCCGTCGCCCGACCCATCGCGCCCGGTGTAATGGAAGGTTGCTGCTTTCGCCATGTCCAGCAAACGTTGCAGATTGCGCACATGCGGTGGACTGTTGATCCGCAGTTCGGCATCGAGCCCGTTGAAGCCGTTCGCTTCAGTGGCGTACGGTAGATTGTGGATGGCGCTAAACTGCTCGAAATGCGACCAGACCACCGAAGCGGTGATCACCGGATATTTCGCGGCCTGTCTGTCGCGGATGGCGCGGGCCAGCGTTACCAACTCTGGCCAGGTGGCCGGAAAAGCGTCCGGTTTGAGTCCGGCCTTCGCGAAGGCTTCCAGGTTGTACCAGCAGATCGCAGTGGAAGAATTGAACGGTGCCGCCATCAGTCGTCGTTCGGAATCGCTGTAATAGCCTCGCACCGAAGGAATATACGCGTCCGAATCGAGTTTGACGCCGGTTTGCTCGCCGAGCTGCCAGACCGGTTTGATCACCGCTCCCGCTCGCAACATCGTTTCGGTACCGACCTCGAAGATCTGGGCGGCGTGCGGGGCTTCGCCGGCGCGCCACGCCGAGGCCGTGACAACCATCAGCTCCTTATAAGCGCCTTTGTACAGGCCGCGGACCCGCACCCGGTCCTGCCCGGCATTGAACCGGTCGATCAGTTTGGCAAATTCATCGCCCGGCGTGGACCCCATCGCGTGCCACACCGTGATCTCGGTGCGCTCCGCCGCACATGGGGATTGAGGCGCGGCCAGCGCGACCGCGGCAGCGGCCAGCGCTGCGCGACGGGGGATGTGGGCGGCGGTCAGTGCCGGATCCACTCCTTCATGAAGCGGGCATAGCAATCGCGCTCGCCCGGCATTTTCGGCCAGCCGGCGAGTTGCCGCACCGCCACCAGCAACAGCTGGTCTTTCAAATGGGTCGAGTTGTGCTCATACTCCTGGAACGCCGAGTGGGTGATCTTCTGGTTGTGCGGATCGTCCTGGAATTTGCTGGCTACCAGAGCGACGGTGGCCATGTATTTGCTGCGATCGGCACCGGATTGCAGGTAGGCATGTGCCACGGCGGTCGAACGCGCGATGTCGAAGGCGAGGATTGCCTCGTCCAGTTCCACTAATAATGAATCGGGATCGCGGTTGGCGAAATCGAATCCGGAAAGTTCGCTTTCGATCACCGATTTGGTCCATTTGTTCGATCGTGCCGAATCGTTGACGAAATTCGCCATCATATACAGGATACGCGGCTGATACGGGCTGTTGCTGGTACGCAACCAGTAATTACCGGTGTTGCAGTAGTCGAATGGGTGCTGCCCGTCGGTGAAGGCGCGCGGCACGGTGTTGCGCAAAATCAGTTCGGCGGCGCCGAGCTGGATCGTATCACCCAGAGAACGTATGGCTTTGCCATTCTTCAGGTGTTCGGTGAGTTGGCCGAACACGGTGTCCTGGTCGCCGGTCATCAACATATCCACGAAGGCCTCGACCTCGCGCGGCGCCAGCGGGGTTTGGTTGGTTTGCACGAGGCTGCGGCCAAGGTCAGGGAAAGCGTTGGTCAACTGGACGCAGACATAATCATACAGCGAGTAGTACAGTGGACCAACGGCCATGTCCGGCACGCCGGTATAGAACACGCCATGCGCGCGCTCCCATCCGACGTAATCGGCGAGGCCGACGATTGCTCGAGCCCGCAGTGCCTTGTGTCCTGTGTTGCGCGCCTTGCGGCCAACGATGGTGTCCTGCACGTCGATCAGGCCAAGAAACAACAATTGATCGCGCAGCCGGTCACGTGTGGTTTCGTCGGCGGCAAGGTCGAGGAACATACCGTACGACCGCTCCACCTGGCCGCCCATGGTAGCAAGCATGTGGGCATTGAGCCGTTCCTCCGGCGTGCCGCCTTCGCGAATGGGTGCGACGTCCTGGTTCCACACCACTGGGCCGTAATCCGGCGGCGGCACGTTCATGCCCTTCATGGTGGCGTAACGGCCGGGATATTTGCCAAGCAATTGGTTCCAGATGTCGAGACCGGCGGGAATGTACCAAACGCTTTGCAGCATCGGCAGCAGGCGGTACTGCTCCGGCAAATAGGGCGCCAGGTCGGCGGAGGTACGCAAGCCAAGGATCGTGTGATCGTTGTTGACCAGGACGACCTGGCCGTCTTTGACGTTGATGTGATTGGGGACCTGAACGAACGGCGCCTCGGCGGCGGTGACAACGCTCAGCGCATCGCCGACCGAGCGGCCTTCATCGGTGACCATCTTGTAAAACAGGTCGGTGGTGCGCGGTTGATCGCGATCCAGGATGGCGGCGGTCAGCGCATCAAATGCTTTGTCGTTGCGTAAAGTCGCGAGGTCGAGCGGCATTGGCGTATCTCCGGATTTTCCTTATCGGAAGCCTACGCTCACATTTGGGTTGGGGTCAAAGTTGCGGGGACCGGCATCGGACCGCGATCGGATGAGGGGATGATTTGGGCGGCGTTTCGACAGACCGTGGTTCATTCGGGGCTTATGCGTTAGTTCAGCAAAGAATAAAAAGCACAGATGCACACAGATGACCACAGATACACACGAATGCACCGTGCTGGCCTGGCCGTCACGGGGAAGAAGTCAGACGATTCGTAAGGACGTGCCACTCTCGTGATCCGCTCCAATCTCATCTGTGCGTATCTGTGGTCATCTGTGTGTATCTGTGTTTAAGTCCATTTCGTGACACTCGCGCCGTCCTGTCCGCCAGTTAAGAACACCGCCGCATCGTATCAACGGCACTCCGGAAAACAATGATACCCTGCAGTTTCCACCATTGCCGGCGTTGCATTTTACCCATTCTGACACAAGCCGTGATCGTTCTTGGCAACGCAAAAACCGCCCAGGTCAGAAATCTTTTCCGTTCAGTTCCCACCACCCGATTCACAAACTGAACCGCTTTCCCACCGCCGACGGCACCACCACCTTCTCTCCGTAAGCCCGCTCCAGCGCATTCAACGCGCGCCAGCCGGTGCAATGCGCCGGGATGATCAGCTCAAGCCCGAAGGTGCCGAGATCACGCACGGTTTCCGGGATGATTGCCTCGGTCGGCCCGGCCAAATGGAAACCGCCCATCACCGCGTGCAACTTCACGTCCGGGAACATGTCATGCGCATGATGCAAGACGTTGACAATCCCTGCATGCGAGCAGGCGCTGAATACCACCAGCCCTTTGTCGCGCACATGCACTGCGAGGAACCGCTCGTCGATCAGCAGCGGGTCCGGCTCCCACGGCGCGTTATCGGACGGGCGGCAAACCTGGCCAGCGAGACCCTTTTCGTACGCGGTGATGCGAGGGATCTCACCGCTGACGAAGAACCGGTCATCCAGTACAGTCTGTGCTGTGTCCGTCACAATCGGCTCGGCGCCGAGCAAAGCCCAGTCGGCGGGGTGTGGAATGGGTTGCATCGGCAGGACGCCGCCGTCCGGTTGCAATGCACCGCGCGGCCGGAACATGCCGGGGTGCAAATACAACGGCACTGCGCGCCCGCCATTGGCCTGGAAGATCATTCCCAGGGCACGCGGAATCCCACCGGCATGGTCCCAATGACCGTGCGACAACATTGCCGCGCCGATCGCGCCGAAGTCGACGCCAAGCCGCACACCGTTACGCTCGACCGCGTAATCCACCGGCCCGCCGTCGAACAGTATGGTGCGCTCACCCTCCGGGCCGTGTGTGGTGATCACCAGCGCCAGACCGTGATTGGCGCAGCATAGCGACCCGCCGGCCTGAATGCGCAAACCCTGACGGCGCAGCGTCACCCATTCGCGGGTCACGAAAGCCGGCGTGGACGACAGGCTGTCCGTCACATTATCGACCAGCACCTGGATGTCGAGCCGATCCACTGGTTGCAGTATTATCATGGTGTGCTCCGTGAGCGGTTACGATTTCTTGCTGAACCGCACGATCCGTTTACCCTCGTTCGAGGCGCCATAAATCGTCCCGTTCGCGTCGGCCGCCACGCCTTCAGCGCCCACCGGATCGCCATCCGGACGCGGAATGAAATACTTCACCGTGCCGTCCGCCGCATTGCCGATCCGTATGCCGCGCCGGCAACCGGGATCTGGGGTGCAGCCGGTCTTATCGGTGGTCTGCGAGTCAGCCACATAAATTACATCATTTGCATCTACATAAACTCCACTGGGCCTGCCGAACTGCCGCCAGTCCGCAATGAATTTGCCATTTGCGTCGAATACCTGAATCCGGTTGTTCGATCGGTCAGCGACATAAACTCGCTCGTGCGAGTCTACCGCAATGGCGTGCGGCGTATCGAATTCTCCCGGTGCGCTGCCCTTCTTGCCCCACGCCGTCAGGAATTTGCCGGATTTTGAAAACTTGACGACGCGTGCATTGGAATCGCCGCCATGGCCGTCGGCAACGAAAATGTCTCCGTTGCGCGCAATGGCAACACCACTGGGCCGGTTGAAGTAGCCCGGCGCGTCGCCCGGCATGCCGGCGTGGCCCAGGATGAGCAGGACCTTGCCGGTTGGACTGAATTTGACCACCAGGTGGCCCTTGCCATTCTTGCCGTCGGCGTCGGCGACCCACACGTTGCCGTCGTGATCGACGGCGATGCCGTGCGGAAATACAAACATGCCGGCACCGAAACTGGCCAACAGTTTACCAGACGCATCGAAATGCAGGATTGGCGGCAGGTTCGACGCGGCACAGTTCTCCGCTCCGCAGCGCTCGAACACCCAAACGCTCTTGCCGTCGGCACCGATCGCCACCGCGGTGGTCCCGCCCCAGGCGCGTCCGGCGGGGAGCTGGCCAAAGGAGGCGCCGGGAGCAAACGGGTTGGGTAGGTCAATGCTCGGAGGTCCGCCGGATTGCGCCAGCGCCGCGGAGGGCGTCGAGGCGGCGGCCAACAGGCCCATCAGCAATAAGATTCCTGCATAACTGCCACGTGGCATCGCCGTTTCCCCTTTATGAACGGTTCACGCCTGCTTTTGCGTCGCCCGACTGTGCCGCCGGGATTTGGTTTTGCGCAAGTTCGCCGCCGGCTTCCTGGGCGCTGCGGCGAGGGACGCGCGGAAAGCACACCGCGCCGCCGCATTTACCGATGCTTAACCTTTCGCTGGTAATCTGCCGTCTGGTCCAGGGAGCGAGTCAGTACGCTGACTGGCCGACGGATCGGAGAGCGACAGAGTACGGACCAATGCCTCAATTCCTTATTGTCGAGCCCGCTGAGGCCACTCTGACCGCCCTGGCTGAGGCACTGGACCAGGTGGACATTGGCATTCTGCTGCTCGACCGTGACCTGCGCATCCGCTTTTTAAATCGCCGGCAGATGGAAATGTTTGGTTTGCCAACCGAGCTTCTGCAGGCTGGAATGACCTTCCGCGAGATGATGGATCGGAACATTTCGAACTCCCGGAACGTAATCCCGGCGGAGGATCTGCCCGCCTATCACGAGAAGCGCGAAGCCGAGGTCCGGGCGGGCACGATCGCGCCGACCCATATCGATCTGAATGACGGCACACGGCTGTTGTTTGCTTGTCAGGCCTGCCCGGATGGCGGCCGCATTCTGACCTACGCGGATGTGTCGCGGGAATTGCGCATGGAAGAACTCCACGCCATGGAGCAAATCAACGCGGAATTGCGTTTCAATAACGAAACCATGGAGGATCACGCGGCGAGACTGGCCTCGCTTGCCGAAGCGACCGACGAAAGCGCTCGCAAGGTCGAGGAGGCCAAGAAGGCGCTGGAACGCGAGATAGTCGAACGCCGCCAGTTGGAGGCACGATTGCGCCAGATGGCAACCACCGATGGCCTGACCGGTGCGCTGAACCGCTCGGGATTCCTGGCGCTGTGCCAAAACGAGCTGGATCAGAGAGCGGAAGCGGACCGCGGCATGGCGCTGATGATGCTCGATGTTGATCACTTCAAGTTGATCAACGACCGGTATGGCCATGCCGGCGGCGATCTTGCGTTGAAGCAACTGGTCAGTGCGTTGGGCAGCCGGATCCGGCGCGGCGACCTGCTGGGACGCCTTGGCGGGGAGGAGTTCGCTATCCTGTTGCCCAAGATTGCCCCGCCGGAGGCGGAGCGCTTCGCGGAACGGCTGGTGACGCATATCGCCGCGAGTTCGGTGACTTACGGCACCAGGGTGATCGAAATGACGATCAGTATCGGTCTGACGATGGCGACCGGGACGGACCGGTCGATCGAACGAGTGATCGCCCGGGCCGACGACGCGCTGTATCGCGCGAAGGAGAGCGGACGTAATCGGGTGGTGAAGGACGTGCCGGTGGAGGCGGCGTAAGCTCAGCGCTTCGCCCTTAGCCGGGGTCCAGGGGCAAAGCCCATGGTAAGGTCCGGGGCGAAACCCCGGCCTCACGACCGGCATTGACGCAGACCCGTTCTCCCGTCTCATAGTAGCCTTATGGATATGTCCGACTCGCAGCCGGAGGCGGCTGCGTCCCTCGAAACGACTCTCGATGCCTGGGAAACCAGCCTGGCCCGCCTGGAACAACAGGCGGCACAGGTTTTGCGTGCGGCCAAACAACTACGCAAAGCCGCACAGGAAGGCGCGCTGGCGGCGGCTGCACCGGCGCAGACAGCCTTGCGCGACGGCGTGGCGAAGTTGACGGAGACGATGGCCCGGGATGCTGCGACGCCGGCGATCGATATCCCGGCTGCCTTCGAAGACGGCTCGTTTCTGGCCGAATTGTCCCGGGCTGCCGCGGCGGCGGGGGTTACTTTGGTGCAGCGGGACGGCCGCATCACCGCCTATCCCGTTGTGCTCCGCCTGGAGCCACGCAATCTCGGTGTCCGCATTGGCCGTAAGCTGGAGCGGCGCCTGCGGCCAGCCGTGCTGGCCCGGCACCTGAAAGCGATCCAGCAACGGCCGACCCGGTTCAACGCTCGATCGTTTCTGGACCGGCTGCTGCGCTGCTACACCGTACTGGCGCCGGAGTGGCGCTCAGGTGAGGGGCCCCTGGTCGCGCTCGCCGCCTTGCACGACGTGCTGACCTTGTTGCCAGCCGCTGCCGCGGATTATCCCATGGAAGAATTCCTGGTGGATTTGCTGCATCTCGACCGCGAACCTGACGCCCGTTCCACCCGGGGCCACCGTTTCCAACTGGGCGGTTCGACCGGCACCAAGGGCGCCAAACGGCTGACCGTATTTGACGAGACTGGCGTGCAACATGATTACTTCGCCGTGCGGTTCGTCACGGGCCCGCAAAATGCTTGAGATTCGCACCGAACCGTTACATCCGGCCGACTGGCTCGGCGTCATCGACCGCGAGTATTTCAGGGATTTCCTGCACGCCGGCGGTGCTGCCGCCAAATTTGTCATCGGCGACGAAGCCGCGCACGAGGAAATCCAAAGCGAGTGCGCCGTGCTGGCGCGCCGGCATGGGCTGTTGCACGCCCATCTCTCGGCCAGCGAAACAAAGTTGCATATGGCGCAGGAGCTGTTTTTCGCTCTGGTCCGCGTATTGCCGTGGGACGGTCTGCTACAACATTATCTGGAAGAATTGTTCGCGCGGCACGAGCATCCCTGGCCGCGTCCGGGCACCGCACTCAGCACCGCCGAACTGGCCGAGGCGTTCGATATCGCTCCCGGCATCATGACCCGGCACCGCGATCAGTGGCTCAGCCGCGACCTGTGGGACGATCCCAGGCTGGCACGGGATTTTCGCGCGGCCATGATCGCGCTGTGTTTGTCGCGGTTGGATCCGCAGGATAGCAGCGGCGAAGCAAACACCCCGGTGCATCAGTGGCTGCGCGGTGAAAAACCGCCGCTGTCGTCGTTGCGGGAATTCGATATTATTGCGCAAATCAGCCGCACCAACGCGCGGGCCATGCTGATTTCCCTGTGTCATTTCTTGCGTAAGGCGGGTGCGTCGGGGTTGTTGCTGACGCTGGATTTGCGTGCGGCCACCCGCAAGACCGACGCCGCCGTGCGTTATTCGCCCTCGGCGGTGATGGATTTGTACGAGGTTCTGCGCGAATTGATCGACGATCTCGAGCATTTGCCCGGCCTGTTCATTTTGGGCCTCGCCGATCAGGGGCTGATTGCCGGCGATAAGCGGCGCACGCTCGACACCTACAAGGCGCTGGAGATGCGGATTTGGCCGGATGTGCGGCCGGGCGACCGGCAAAATCCGCTGGCACCGCTGGTGATGGTCAGTCTATGAACCTGGAAGCCCGCATTGCCATCGAGGCGTTGCGCGCCGGCGTGCCGAATCGCGCCGCCGTGCGGCTGATGGGCACCGAAGAACCGGCGCTCGAACACGCGTTCGACGAGCAACTGCACCATGTCTGGACTTCCGATCGCCCACATCCCGGCCTGGGGCTTGCCGGCGGCTTCGGCACCGGCAAGTCGCATTTCCTCGGCTATCTGGCCGAGGTCGGCCGCGCCCAGAACTTTGTCGTCAGCCGCGTGGTGGTCAGCAAGGAAACCCCGCTGTCCGATCCGGCGCGGGTGTTCGAGGCGGCGGTGCGCGCGGCAACGTTACCTGACCGTCACGACGATGCGATCACCGGCGCGCTGACCATTCTGCGACAATCGCGCGATAAGATGGCGGCGCTGGAAACTGCGATCGAACAGGCGGGGGATGCTCTGGCGCCGATCTTTTCCGCGCTGCTGTTCTTGCTGCAGCGAGAGACGTTGCCGGCCGGCTTTGCTCGCCAGATGGAGCGGTTTCTGGCGGGTGGCAAGATTCGGCCGGCCGATCTGCGGCAGGCGCTCGCCGCGGTCGGCGGGGCGCGTAAGTTCGATCTGAAGTTGCCCGCGGCCGTACTGCTGATGGAACAGCGGATCCAGTTCCTGACGGCGTTATTGCACGCGGCCGGGTATGCCGGCTGGTGCTTGCTGTTCGATGAAGTCGAACTGATCGGCCGCTATACGCCGCTGCGCCGCGCTCTGGCCTATGCCTGGCTGGCCACCTGGCTGGGCCTTGAGGGTGCGCATGCCTGGCCAGGAATCGTTGCCGCCTATGCCATTACCGATGATTTCGTGACCGCAGTGATCGACGAACGCGACGATCGCAACCGGTTGCCCGACCGGCTGAAATTGAAGGAGCGGCACCACGAGGCGCGGCTGGCAACCGTTGCGATGGCGCATATTGCGCAGACCGTGCGCACGCATCGTCTGCGGGTACCGGGGATCGACGAACTGGCCCGCGCCAGCCTGCGGTTGAGCGAATTGTATCGCGAGGCGTATGACTGGGAACCGCCGGCGATGGATGCACCGGAACGGACTGCGACACGCACCATGCGGCAATACATCAAAGGCTGGATTACCGAGTGGGACATGCTGCGGCTGACCGGTGAGGTGACGCAGTCTGTGGCTGAAGAAATGACAGCGAATTACGCCGAAGATGAAAGTTTGTCGACGCCGTCCGAGGATGAGGCGGAATAGTACCAGCACGTTTAATATTTTTGCTGTCGTGCCCTCACGGCTCTTCGTCGCCGGCAATTTTCTGGCGTACAACGATGCTTCTGCGCCGTAGGTAATCGACCGGTTGACGCTGTGGCACGCGCCCATGAAGAGCCGGAGTTGCGAACGCCAAAATCATCGGTTCCCACGTGTCGTTGTATCGTAACGATCATTTGTCCCTGTGCAGAACAAGCGAAGGAATCACGATCACCGATAACTCAGGAAACCGCGATCTCTGTTCCTCTTAACTTGAAGCACCGTTTCCGCACAGTCAGACCCATCCGGAGTCACCCAACGCTACCGGCAGCATCCCCTTGATCGGCGCTGAAAGAATTTGTTTGAGAGGGACAGAGCAACAGAGAAGATAACACTGAACCCCACGCCCGAGACATCCCGATCAGGCACGGATTGCGTTGCACCCTGCATTTGGGCCGGTGCAGATTTTGCCAGGACCGCCCGTCGGGATACCATCCCTGTTCGCAGGCCACTGCGTCCCAGGTATCAGTTGGCCCGCAGTATCTCCGACAACCCTAAGGGCGGCTTACCGCAGCCCAGAAAGTCCCACCCCCCATGCCCCTCCTCGGCAACGCCGTTCTCGCCGTCTGGAACGATGTCGATCCGGCCATCGAGTCGGACTTCAACGATTGGTATCTGCGCGAGCACATTCCCGAACGTCTGTCAGTGCCCGGCATGAACCGCGGCCGCCGCTTTCGTGCCGACACAGGTGCGCCGCGCTACATGGCATTCTACGAGGCTGCGTCGATGGACGTCCTGACCCAAGGTCCATATCGCGAGCAACTCGACAATCCGACCGCCTGGACGCAGCGGATCATGCCGCATTTTCGTTTCGCGCAGCGCGGCTTGTGCGACGTCGGCGCGTCATTGGGCGATGGCATCGGCAGCGCTGCCGCGGTGATGCATCTGACCCCGTCCGACGCGCCGCAACTACGCATCTGGATCATCGAAAAACTGTTGCCCAAACTATGCACCCGCCCGCACGTCGTGGCCGCGCATCTATGGACCGTGGCACCCGGCGAACCCGTCAGTCCAACGACAGCGCTCAGCCAACAAGCGGAACCCGACCGTCTGCTCGCCTGGGTTGTCGTCGTTGAGACCGCGGACACCGTGACCGCCGACGCCATCGCCGCCACCATCCTGGTGCGCGACCCGAAAGCGCATGGCGCGGCCGAGATCGTTGCCTGTCCGACGTATCGCCTGCTCTACGCGGTCGATCCGCGCTGAAAGCCAAGCGCGCGCCACAGCCGGCGCAGCCCGGACCATTGTTGCGCAAACCAGGAGCCGGTGGCCAACGCCTCGTCGCCGCTCGGATCGCCGGTCGCCACATACTCCGGCGAGAAATCCGCTGTGCCGAACAGCATATCCCACCACGGCAGCACGGCACCGTAATTGCAGCTACGCCGCCCGAACGCCAGCACGCCGTGGTGCGCCCGATGAAACCGCGGCGAGACCAGCAATCGCTCGCCCACGACGCCGAACGAGACCCGGGTGTTGGCATGCGACAGGCTCTCGACGAAGCGCAATACCAGCACCAGCAGCGGAAATTGCATCGGTGGCACGCCGACCGCCAGAGCAATCACGCCGAACCACAGGAATGCAATGAGATCGTCGAGCAGGTGATTGCGGTCGTCCGACCAGAACGTCATCTGGCGTTGTGCATGATGCACCGAATGCAGCGCCCACCACCAGCGGAACATGTGCGACACGCGATGCCGCCAATAGTCGGCAAAGTCCAGAATGACGGCGTAGATCACAAAGGTCAGCACCGCGTGGCCGAGCAACGCCGGGAACACCCGTTCCAGCATCGGCGGGATCCATCCGTGATCGGTGAGCCAGCCGTTCATCGCCACCTGCACCTGATAGAACAGCACAAACGTTACCAGCGGCAGCACCCCGACCCGCGACAACACGGTGTAAAAGATGTCGACCCCGACAGCCTTCTTGTCCGGCCATCGCTCAACCGGCCGCCACTTTTCCAACGGCAAACAGATCGCCAGGGTCAGCGCGACCTGCACTGCGCCGTAGACCGCGAACAAAACCCAGCCGTGCGCGAGTTCCTCCCAGCGCATCAAGCCCAGAGCGTAGAGCACCGGGATGATCAGATGCTCGTGCAGCCAGCCGGCGGTCAGATCGAACGGATCACCCAATCGGGTCCTCTCTTTCCATCAAGGGCTTGGCGCCGTGGGATTGAGCCACAGCCCGTGCGGCGAGCGGCCGACATCGATGGTTTCGAAATCGCCGGTCTCGGGATGCAGCACTGCAACCTTCTCCGCAAACCGTCGGGTGATCCACAGATCACCATCCGGCGCGAAGGCGATGTCGTCCGGCCCGCCCGGGATGTTGAAGCTCTTAAGCACCTTCAATGTTTCGGCGTCGAGTGCGGTGGTGGTGCCGCCGGCGCGGTTATTCACCCAGAGGATTTTCTCATCCGGCGAGAGAAACAAATTATGCGCACCCTTGCCGGTGACGATCTTGTCGGTCACGTGGCCATTCTCAGGATCGACCACCGCGACATAGTCGTCGCCCATGTCGGCGACCAGCACCCTGCCGTTCAGCCACAGCACGCCGGCCGGGGTCGGGCCAACCGGCTCGGTCCATAACGGCGTCATCGTTTTCAGGTCGAACGCCGCCAGCTTGTCGCTACCCTGCAATGAAACAAACACTTTGTCGCCGTCCGGCGAAAACGCCATGTGACTGGGCGTTGACGCCGCCAGGAAGCGTTTGACCAAGGTCATCGTCTCCGGGTCGTAAATATCGACCTGATTGCGTGCCAGCCCGTTGACTACCAGATATTTTCCATCCGGACTGAACCCAAGTTGGTAAGGGTCGGATACTGCCACGCGCCGCTGCACCTCACCGGTCTCCGGATCGAGGAACAGCATCTGGTTCCCGGTGGTATCGCCGATCAGCAAGCTCTTACCGTCCGGGCTGAGGATCACGTGATGCGGCTCGCGCAGCGCCGGGATCCGTCGGAGTTCCTTACGCGTCGACATGTCGACCACGCTGATCGAGGCGCTCCCCGAATTTACTACGAATGCGAGGCCGGTGGCGCGTGCGGTTGCGCCGCCCGGACCGAAACTGGCGCACAGCAGCAGCGCGGCGGAGACAATGAAGATCCGCAATAACCTGAAGGCCACGGTCGACTGACACATAAAATCGAATGCCCGTTCGTGTCGCACGCGCGGCAGCGTAATGGCGGCATCGTCTTGGGACGGTTTCCGCGCCGTCATGGCATGGCCGGGGCGCGTTGCACGTCCACATTAACCCGGTCTGGCGATGCGGTGGGTCGGTCGATCCGCCGTAGCCGACGGGGGAGGGGAATGACGTCAGGCTCGAAAACGCGGAATCGCAAGTCAGTCCCTCCAGCGTAGCCGACGCATTCCCTACGCCACGTCCGGCGTTTTTCGCAAGCGATTGCTTACGGTGTCATCTGCCTCGGCATAAATCGCGGCAATGAAGGCGAAGAACACGCAGGCTGGCGTGGAGATCAGCACATTGTCGGTCATCGCATGGGCGGCAAAGGTCACGAACACGAGCCGCATTACCACCTGCTCCAACGCCGGCAATCGCCGTGTGTGGGAGATCGCCCACAGCACAAACAGCACGATCAACAGCGAGCGGCCGACATACCCGCCCTCGACCTGGATCCTCAAATATTCGTTGTGTGCCGCCCAGGTGTGAAGCAGGTCGATGATAGGACTGTTGTGCGGGATGACGAGGTTGCCGGAACCGAGACCCCAACCGAACCAAGGCGCTTTCGCCGAAGCTGCCTCGAACATCGGCCACAGCAACTGGCGGCCGCTCAAATTGTCCGCATTTCCGTTCAGCACTTCGAACAGGCGCAGGGAATGATAGCTCTGGCCCAGTACCAGCAGCACGGGGATGGCGGTAAGACCCGCTGCGACCAGCACCAGGCGGTGGGCACGTGGTACGGCGGAGTTGGGTGCCAACAACAGGCTGCCCCCGAAAACGACTGTGGCATAGGCGGCGGGCGCTCGGGCGCCGGTCAGGAACAGGATCGCCAGATTGATGCCAATCAGCGCGGCCTCGCCCACAGCGGCGGTACGCAGCCAGCGGATCAGGCCGGCATAGAGGGCAGGCAGACAGACTCCGGCCAGGAATGCCGGATGGCCAAGCCCGGCAAGGCGCAGACCGCCGCTGTCCAAAAACACCGGGCGTAAGCCGGCGAGATCCAGCATGGTGCCCAATGCGACGGAAAGCAGCGGTGCGAGTGTGACTGCTCGTCGCATCGCAGCGCCCCAGCCACCTGGTTTGACACAGAAAAACAGCAGAAACGGCGTGACGTCGCCGACCAACGAGCGCGCCGTCTCCGGCAGTGTCAGGTCAGGATGTACTCCCGCGACCACGCTTGTGGCGGCCATGGCAGCGAAAGCCCAGACCGGGTTGAACCGATCCAGCACCAGGCCAAACCGGAGGATGGTCAGAACGACGAGGCCGATTTCGGCTGCCTTGACCGCAGCGATGGCAGGTTGAAACGCCTCGGGCCCGATCACGTCGGCTGCCGCCATTTCCAGCGAAAGACCGGTGACCAGCACCCAGCCAACCCAGGCGGCGGTGAGGTGGCGACAGGCCAGCACGATGCCGCCAGGCACCAGGAGCGCGCCGATCAGGCCCGGCAGCAGCGACGGCACGAGCCAGGCGGTGGCCACCAAAACGGCGCCAAGACCAGACACCGCGATCAGCGCCGGGGTGTCCCGGGTTCTGGGCCAGGTCGTCATGGCAGAAGTTTGGCCGGCGATGTTGAAGAAAGGGTTTACGGAGAACGTTCAACACTGTTGCCACACGCCGTGGGTGAAGAAGCCAGACAGTCTCCGCCTCGGACGTCTGCGCGGCTGGCATCGCTGGTGGGAGGATGGCAAGTATTTGCCTGGGTAATCGATATGAACAACCTGTCCGGCCAACCGTCAGAAGCACAGATATCCACCGCTGTGGCCGGCCACGGCGCCAAGGCCATACCCAGTCGGGCGGCAACCGTCGCACGCGGGATGGGGAAGGGTGTCGTTCTTGCGGTCACCGGTTTGATCGCACTGCTTTCGGTCAGTCGGCCGCGATCTGCTGGGCGGGGACACCAGTGGGGCCGCCCAATTCGACGTCCGTGGATGTTGCAGGAGCCGCATTCTTCCCCGGTGTCTCGGCTGTTTACGTGTCTGTTGGCCCGTGCGTGCGCGCGAATGACGATGGATCGACGCGGCGACCGCTGGACCACGGCGTGACGGATCATCCCGATTTGCCTCCATTGGCAGCTGATTTTCCAAGGCGGGTGCTGCGGTCTTATTTGCCTTCGTCTTTGAGCGGTTGAGCATTGCTGCTGACCGGCGGGGATGATGCGAACCGGGCACGAATCTGGGACGCCGCGACTGGTGGTCCGATCGCAGGATTGGAGAGGTCCCGCGGATATTGGCACGGCGATCGGCTGGGGCCGCGGATCGCGGACTTCGGTCCGGTCGCGACCTTCAATAGCGACGGCTCACGGGTCCTGCTGGTATCGGATAGCGGCGAAACCGCGGTCTGGGATACAGCGAGCGGTCACCTCGTCGCGACGCTCCGCATCCTCGGAATGGCAATCGTCGAGGCTTCGTTGGTCGAGGCTTCGTTGAATGATAATGGAACCCGTGCCGCTCTCGCTGGCGTCGTCGATACGGGCCGTGCGGACCGGACTGATCTGGTATCGTGGGACATCGCGATCGGCGGACACTATCAACCCGTCGCTTTCGACGTCGCCGCGATGATGAGCGACGATACCGGTATGCATGTTTTATACGAGGAGCGCGGGCAGTTCCATGTGTGGTCCGCAGGTGTCGACGGACCGAGGCCATCCATCAGGATAAGCGACGCGATCACGTTGCGGACTTCCCTCGCGTTCCGCGGCGATCAGCCACTCGTCGCCTTGTTGCGAGAGCCGGGTAAAACAAGCGCAACCGTGGACCTCTGGGACCTGGCGAAGCGAGATTCCCACACGACGATCGCCTCCGGCGGCGCAACGGACGCGACGTTGGTGCCTGGCGGGCGGTACTTGGTTACTTCCGTAACGAACACCGATGGTGTCGAAAGGAAGACGGTCTGGGATACCGTTTCGGGAAATGAAGTTTCCAGTTTTGATGCGAACCGCGCGCCACTTTATGCGATCGGGCGGCCGGCGGAATTCTATTCCGCCTACGGTGCGTTACACGGTGCGATCGATCTGCCAGATCACGTCCGCGCATGGGATCTCGCGACCGGTCAGCCAGTGCGATCCTGGTTGGGGCGCGACCATTGGCTGGACTTCGCGACCGAGAGCCCCGACGGCAAGCTGCTGGCGACCTGGAGCAGGAACGAGGGCGGCGAAATTCGCGGATCTGGGTCAGGCACGCCGTCCGCTCGCATGAGCGGGCTCGCCGGCGAGGTTCGGTCGGCCTCATTCAGCGGTGACGGGAAGCGTCTGGTGGCAGCGGACGATCGAGGCAATGTCATGGTATGGGAAGCCGCCGCCGGTCGGGTTCTGCTGGCGCTCAGTACGCCACCCGGGCCGGAGTGGGCGCCCGCGGTGGACAAAAGACTACCCTCACGGCCGCCGTTTCGGCTTCCGGCGGGCGATCGGGCGCCGGTCGTAGCATTGAGTCCGGACGGCACAAGGCTGGTGACGGCCAGCCGCGCGCCGGGCGGAGGTGCGGCGGTTACCGACACAGCCCCGATGCCCCGCGTTGGTGTTGGGAAAGCAACCGTTTCGCGCGGAGCGGGGTGCCGGCCGGACTTCGCGGTTATGCGTTCAGGTAATCAGCCTGCGCCAGGTACCGGCGCACGTGCTCGAGAAACGCATCACGGAATTCCAATGCGATGACTGAGAGAGCCCGCTCGCTCGAGTGTACCAGCGCCGATCCGATGATCAAGGCAGGCTCGAATGGCCTGATCACGAGACCGTTGCCGACGAACTCACTTGCGCTGAACGGGTCCACGATCGCGACGCCCATGCCTTCCGTTACCAGGATGCAGGCGATCGTCGCGAGCGGCGTTTCGATCGGCGCCCTGCGGGCAACCGATTGCAAGGCGACCTCAACGGGTCCGACACCAGATCTGAACCGCGTCAGCAAGATCAGGTTCTCGTCACGGAGATCTCTCGAACGCACCACAGGATGCCCAGAGAGCCGATGATTGGGTGGCATGGCAACCACGGCGCCGTCCCCCAGCGGCGTGATCGTCAAGGAATGGCGTTGGAACGGGAAGGCTGTGAAGCCGATCTCGAACTGCCCGGCGACGACGCCATCCCGGATCATCGGCGAAGGCAAACCGTCGATCATGACCTTGAGCCGTGGGCGTTCGCGAGTGAATTTGGCGATAAAGCGTGGCAGAAAGCCTGTCGCCAGTGCCGGAAGCGCCGCGATCTTCAGCGATCCGCCCTGGCCCGTGCGAAGATCCTCAGCGAAGTCGCGAATTTGCCGTAGCCCGACAAAGGAGCGTTCCACCTCCGCCAACAGAGCGTGCGCCTGGGCTGTCGGAAGCACGTGGTTGCCGCGGCGGTCGAACAATGCGAGGTCGAGTTCGGCCTCCAGGTTGCGAATCAGCCGGCTGACCGCCGGCTGGGTGACGTGAATGATCTCCGCCGCCGCAGTCATCGCACCGGTGAGCATCACGGCCCGGAACGCTTCGATCTGGCGGCTGTTGATCACGGTCAAGCATAACCTGTGTGCATTCTCGCAGGCAAATTTCGCATTTGCTTTTATGGCTCGCTCGGTCAAACTCCGCACTGTTACAACCAGTTATTGTCAGGCAACGGACCATTCCCGGGCCACGATTCATCCGCCCAAGGGCATCAGGAATGCCGCGAGTCTTCATGCCCACAGCCATTTCAGGGACATTCGCGCCCCGGGAACGCCGCCTGGCGATCTGGAACCGGCACCGGCCGATCGGAGTGGCGTTGCCGATCCGCATGGGCACAACTCCGCTGGGGCGCAACGATCCCCGCATTGACGGCGACCGGCCACAACGCTGGCGCCCTGATGGCGGGCGAAGGGCAGTTGCCTGCGGATCCGGGTCAGCGAAAGCCGGGCGTGGCGTGCGGAAATCAAGATCAAGGAACTGAACACGATGAATGAATTTCAAATGTCGACGCATTCGTCTGATTACCGCAGGCCAAATAGTGCGCATGGACTCACGTTGGGTGACGCGGTGAAACGCACCCGACTGTCACGCCCGGCCAGGCGTCGCGAGATCCTGCACGACGCCGCGATCATTACGGTCGGTGTGTTGATTTGCGTCGTGGCGATTTGCATTATCTTCGGGCAAACGCTGCCCTCGTTACCCGATGCCGCGCCGATGCCGAACTGGCCGCCTGGCTCGATCTGATCAACGGCCACAGCTGAAACCGAGGGCAACGGGACGTCGAATGACCAATATTTCGCTGCAGTTTCTGTCCCTGACCGCCGGCTTGTATTGGGGCCACTGGCGCCAGCGCTGTTGAATGTTTTGGTATTACGCCGCGCGGGGCAAACGATGCAGATCACTTTATTCGAGTCGGCGATGGGACCGCAAATCGGCGACGCGATCATCGCGATCCAGCATGGCATCAATCCGGTACTGGTCACGCTCATGGTCGGCATCGGCATCATATCGTCGTTTCTGACCCTTCCCGCGTGGTGGTGGGCACTTTCCGCCATATGAGATATACGCACGGCGGCCGTCCAATGCGCGAAGGTCCTCACGACAGGGAGCGCCGCACGAAACGGCCGCGTGACGCTTACCCTCGGCCGCCTTGGGTTTAAGCGCTTCGTTTCCGATCGCGTGCCTTTCGCTGCGGTCTGCCGGTTCGGAGCCCGTCGCGTCGGCCACCTGTGCGGCCGTCACTCCCGACAGGACGATGGCGTTACGCTTGTCTGTCATATATCGCGATACATGCAGTTTGCTCTGGGTTGGCCTGGTGCTAATTTGCAATTGAGACACGTGGGGGGAGCACTGTGGGGCTTCGGGTCATCGGATCAGGCGTCGGGCGCACTGGCACGAATTCGCTGAAGCTGGCGCTGGAACAACTCGGCTTCGGACCCTGTCACCACATGACGGACGTGCTTGCCGATCCTGAGCGGGCCCTGATGTGGATCGATGCGTTCGAGGGCCGCGCAAACTGGGACGCGATCTTCAAGGGTTACAGCTCAGTGGTCGACGCTCCCGGCTGCCGGTTCTGGCGCGAACTGGCCGAGCAGTATCCACAGGCAAAGGTGTTGCACTCGGTGCGCGATGCAGACGAGTGGTTCGACTCCACGCAAACCAGCGTGTTTGCACCCGACTCCCGTAGCCTCAATCCTGAGCCGCCGTACGATCGTTTCTTCGCGCACAACCTGCGACCGTTTCGCGAGCACATCCACGATCGCTCGTTCATGACCGACTACTTCCGCCGTCATAGCATCGAGGTCGAGCGAACAATCTCCAAGGATCGGCTCCTGGTCTATGAGGTCGGCCAGGGCTGGGAGCCATTATGCGGATTCCTGGGCGTCCCTGTGCCGGAGGTGCCGTTCCCGCTGACCAACACCCGGCAGGAGTACGCTGCTCGCACGTCGGCGCGTAACGCGACGCGAACGCCGTCCTGATCGAGCAAACTTCGCCCTTCTGGGCCGCCGGAGGATCACAGCCGCGAGTTATGTTGTAATACCAACCCGCTTAACGATCGACACTCGAAGCCATCTCCATCTCGTCATGGCCCGGCTCGTCCGGGCTATCTGATGTGGCACGGTGCTGGTTCAGATGGCCCGGACGAGCCGGGCCATGACGGTGAGGGGCGAAAGTCAACCGTTAAGCGCGCTGGTTAAGTCCGTGACGTTGTGGCTGTGCCCGGAGCGTTCGCAGCGGCAGCGACATCACCTGGTGAGGAAATAAACCATACAACTCTTCAACGGTTCTGCGTCTCCCTATGCTCGGATAGTTCGCATCGTGCTGCGACGCGCTCTGGCGGCATGGTTCAACGCGATCACGGCGAGACCATCGTTCGAGCAAACCGTACCATTGCCGCCGTGACCGATCACAGCTTGTGACGCCTGAGGCAAGCCGCTTGCCCAGCGGTCCTGATATTCGTGCTGGTTATCTGGCCAGCTTGCGTGTCAGCTGGGAATGCAATTGGGAAAGCGTCTTCCTTCGCAATCATTTCACCGTGAACGGTGCCGTCACCACGCTGCCAGGCGTGACACCATCGAACTCCAGCCGCGCAACTGCCGCTCGCCCAGTGGCGCTGGTCGCTACCAGGACGGCCTCCATTTGGCCGAAGCGGCCGGGATGCAGGCGTGGCAAGGTGAACCGGCCTTTGTCATCAACCACCACGTTGAACCGTTCGCCTTCGTCTACTCTGACCGACACCGTCTTCACCGGTGAGAAGTTGTCTACCGCAAACCCAGACAGCGGCTGCCCTTTGTGGTGGCCCGGATCGACCGGGTGGTCCATGACAATGACCGGCCCGCGGTCCTGGCCCAGGTGACGGAACGCCGCCACGGTCCAGGCACCCACCGCACGCCCGGTGGCGAGCCCGTCAACGCGGTCGAAGGAATAATGAATACCGCCGTAATCCTGACCGGCGGCGGCCTCCTCA
>Ga0187867_10000075_pt1 | contig 86101 bp, 76 predicted proteins | sample June2016WEW_13_1_FD_132976 | JGI IMG/M metagenome (GOLD analysis project Ga0187867, IMG submission 132976) | Peatland microbial communities from SPRUCE experiment site at the Marcell Experimental Forest, Minnesota, USA - June2016WEW_13_10 | ecosystem: Environmental > Terrestrial > Soil >...
AGTTTCGCGCATACCAGGCGACGGAGAGGCCGGCTGCGGCCGCAATCAGCAGCCCCGTGCGGCCGGGATTGCGCCAGGACCGATCGAGCCAGAGGACCGCCAGGGCCATCACCAGGCCTGGCAGGAGGTAGGCCTCCTTGGTTCCGATGGCGAGGCCGACGCCGGCTCCGGCCAGCGCCATCCACCTTCCCTCACCGGTTCGCGCCGCCCGCAAGCCGAAGGCGGCCGCTGCCAGCAGACCGTCGAGGGCGATCACGTCGTCATAGGCGGATTGGACCTGGCTCTGGAAGAAGCTCCAGGTGGTGACGACGGTGAGGACGGCTATCACGCCCACCCACGGGTGGCGACCCAGCTCGCGTACGAGCATTGCCCCCAGCGCCGCAAGAAGCGCGATGAAGAAGAGATCCACGAAGCTGACGAGGCTGGCGTTGTGGAAGGGGAGGATCACCGCGAGCAGGAGGAGGGTACCGTCGCCGGGCTCAGCACCGGTGTTGTCCCCGGGAAGGGCGAAGGGGAGATTCCGGATGGAGCCGGTCTGGAGCATGTGGGCCGCGTTGACGATGTGGTAGTGGAGGCTGTCGAAGCTGGCGCCCATTGTCGGCGGTCCCGACAAGGTGAGCGTCAGAGCCAGCACGGCAATGGGAATGGCCACCACCATCACCGCCGTCGGGAACTTCGATCCGTCCCATCGCGATCGGGGTGACGCGGGAATGAGGCGGAGACTGCCCAGAGCCAGCGCGGCTACGCAGCCGACGACGACGGGCAGCCACAGAACCCCCAGGAGTCCGAGGATCTCGAGAAGGACTAACCAGCCCGCCACGCCCACCATCGCCGCTGTGCCCGTACGGTCGAGGAGGTCAGCCTCGGCGGGAAGCAGGGCGCATCCGATGCGGAAGGCGGTGATCGCTGTCAGGCCGAGGAGCACGGCCAGGGCGACGGTTCCGCCGAGCACCTGGACCCATAAGCTCACTGGTGCACACCGCCGCAGTGCTCCTCGGGGAACGCGGAGGGGGCCATCTCGGCGGCTAGTGTAACCAGTGCCGAGACGGCCCTCCGCGGCTCGGAATCATCTGATCGATCAGCTGCAGCCGGACGTGGCCCCGCAGTTGTGGCACTTGTAGCAGGCGCCGGAGCGGACCATGAGCGAGCCGCACTCGCTGCACGAGGGCGCGTCGGCCTGGTTCTGGAAGGTGCTGGTCGGCGAGACTGGATCCATGCCGAGCGGCATCAGCACCTGGGCGGCGTTGGCCGGGCCCTCGATCGCGGGCGCGGGTTCCGTCTCCTCTGCGTCTCGGCGGATGATGCCGATCTCGGTCTGCTTTTCCACGCTCAGGAATCGGGAGCCCAGCCACCGGAAGATGTAGTCGACGATCGACTTGGCGATCGGGATCTCCGGGTTGCGCGTGAACCCCTGCGGTTCGAAGCGCATGTGGGCAAACTTGTTGACCAGGAAGTCGAGCGGCACCCCGTACTGGAGCGCGAAGCTGACGGCGATCGCGAAGGAGTCGGTGAGCCCGGAGACCGTCGACCCCTCCTTGGCCATCTTCACAAAGATCTCGCCGGGGGTGCCGTCCTCGTAGAGACCGACCGTGATGTAGCCCTCGTGGCCACTCACCTCGAAGCGGTGGGTCAGCGCCTGGCGCTCGGCGGGGAGCTTGCGCCGCAGTGGCCGCTCCACGATCCGCACCTTCTCGCCGGTCGTCTTGTCCATCGAGGTGGCGAGCGGCTGGGAGCGCTTGCTGCCGTCTCGGTAGATGGCGAGTGCCTTGAGCCCCATCTTCCAGCCGTCGATGTACGCCTTCTCGACGTCCTCGACCGTGGACTCGTTGGGCATGTTGACGGTCTTGGAGATGGCGCCAGAGACGAACGGCTGAACCGCCGCCATCATCCGGACATGGCCCTGCCATGCTATCGACCGCTTGCCGTTGCGCGGGGTGAAGGCGCAGTCGAAGACCGGGAGGTCGTCGTCGCGCAGCTTGGGAGCGCCCTCGATGGTGTCGTTGGCGTCGATGTACGCCACGATGCCGGCCACCTCGCCCTCGCCGTAGCCGAGGTGCTTGAGGGCGGCGGGCACGGTGTTGTTGACCATCTTGAGCATGCCGCCGCCGACCAGCTTCTTGTACTTGACCAGGGCGATGTCGGGTTCGACCCCGGTGGTGTCGCAGTCGAGCATGAAGCTGATGGTGCCGGTCGGCGCGATGACCGAGATCTGGCTGTTGCGGTAGCCGTGGCGCGCGCCCAGCTCGTGGGCCTCGTCCCACGTGGACCGGGCGGCGGCGAGCAGGTCGGCTTGGACGGTGGACGACGGGATCGCGTAGGCGGCCTCACGGTGCTTGGCCATCACCCGGAGCATCGGCTGGCGGTTAACCGCGTAGCCGTCAAAGGAGCCCACCTCGCGGGCGATCCGGGCCGACTGGGCGTACCCCTCGCCGGTGAGGATGGCGGTCAGGCAGGCGGCGAGATCGCGGCCCCTGGGGGAGTCGTAGGGGATGCCCTTGGCCATCAGCAGGGCGCCCAGATTGGCGTAGCCGAGCCCGAGCGGCCGGAACGCCTCGCTGTTCTTCCCGATCTTCTCGGTGGGATAGCTGGCGGGGCTGACGATGATCTCCTGCGCGGTGATGGTCAGCTGGACGGCGTGACGGTAGTCATCGATGGCGAAGCTACCGTCGTCGTTGAGGAAGCGGAGCAGGTTTATCGATGCCAGGTTGCACGCCGAATCGTCCAAGAACATGTATTCGCTGCAGGGGTTGCTCGCGTTGATACGGCCGCTGTTCGACGACGTGTGCCAGTCGTTGATGGTGGTGTCGTACTGGATCCCCGGGTCGCCGCACTGCCAGGCCGACTCGGCCATGAGTCGGAGCAGCCCGCGGGCCTTGACCGTCTTGAGGATGCGGCTCGGGTCGGTGACCGCCCGGAGTTGCCAGTCGCGATCCTCTTCGACCGCCCGCATGAACTCGTCGGTCACCCGCACCGAGTTGTTGGAGTTCTGGAAGAAGACCGAACCGTAGGCCTCACCGGTGAACGCGCCGTCGTAGCCGGCGTCGATCAGCGCCCACGCCTTGCGCTCCTCGGTCACCTTGCAGGTGATGAAGCTCTCGACGTCCGGATGGTCGGCGTTGAGGATGACCATCTTGGCCGCGCGGCGGGTGGTGCCGCCGGACTTGATCACCCCGGCAAAGGCGTCGAAACCCTTCATGAAGGAGACCGGACCGCTCGCCGTTCCGCCGCCGGCCAGCTGCTCCTGGGAGGAGCGGATGGCGGAGAGGTTGGAACCGGTGCCGCTACCCCCCTTGAAGAGCATCCCCTCGCTCTTGGCCAGGTTGAGGATGGACTCCATGGAGTCGTCGACGCTCTGGATGAAGCACGCCGAGGCCTGCGGGGTCCTGCCAGGAACCCCGAGGTTGAACCACACCGGGCTGTTGAAGCTCATCTTCTGATGCAGGATGAGGTGGCACAGCTCGTCGGAGAAGGCCTCGGCGTCGGCGTCGGTCGCGAAGTAGCCACCCTCGCGGCCCCAACCAGTGATGGTGTCGACCACCCGGGAGATCATCTGGCGGACGCTCACCTCCCGCCGGGGCGTCCCCAGGGGGCCGCGGAAGTATTTGGACACCACCACGTTGGTCGCCATCTGGGACCAGAAGGTGGGGACCTCGCAGTCCTTCTGCTCGAAGACCAGCTCCCCCTTCTCGTTGGCGATGCTGGCGGTGCGCTGCTCCCAGCTGACCTCGTCGTAGGGGTGGATCCCGGCCTTGGTGAATCGGCGTTCGATCCGCAGGCCGCTGGTGCTCACCTCCAGCTTTCCGTTGCCGTTGCGGCGGGAGCCGCGCCGGCTCTCACCGCCCATCGCGGCCGGAGCAGCGGATGGGTCCGACGGCGGTGGGGAAGCGGAAGTGCTCACTGTGTGTTCCTCTTTGCTGAGTTGTCTGGCGCGGCGATGGAACCCACGTCCACGAGGGACGGCTCCAGGCGGGCGGACCCGGCCACACCGAGTACTCTGTCCCCCACAGTATCCCACATGTTGGGGTCCGCCCGGGCTGGAGCCCCCACATCTTGGTACCGGCCGTCCGCCGTGTCAAGGGGTAGTGGGGCCGCGGGTCACCATGTGGCGCAGTCGCCAAGGGTACGGGGTTCACCCACAGATCATGGCGCGATAGACCTCCGGCAGGTCGACCTGGATCATTCCCCTCCGTTCGCCGGATACCAGGAGGAACTCGCCCCGCGGGGCCCGTTCGAGCCGGCGCCGCTGGTCCTCGGTGAGGCCGAAGGCGCGGTCCATGGCCGCGACCTCGACGGCGCGGTGGCCTCCGCAGAGCACCACGGAGCAGTTGCTGGCGACCACCATCCCCTCCTCGCTGCTCAGCAGGTCCTGGACGTTCTGGGTCGCCACCACCAGGGAGCTGCCATGCTTCCGGGAGCGCCGGGCGAGCTGGGCGAGCAGCCGCCGGAGGGCGGGGTGCGAGGTGAGCATCCCCACCTCGTCGAGGACGATGTGGCGGCGCCGGGGCGCCCGCCGGACGAGTTCCCAGAGCAGCCGCCCCAGCAGCAGCGTGGTCACCGGGACCAGCTCCTCACGGATCTCGCGATGCCCCACGCCGACCAGCGGGCGGGTCCAGGCCGCCGCCGTCGGGCGATCGAGGAAGCCGGCCAGCCCGCCGTCCAGGAAGCGGCGCAGCACATGGCACACCCGGGGGGCGGTTCGGTCCAATTCGTCGAGGCACTGCCGCAACCGCGCGCGCTCGCCGGCGGCGCGGGCGGCGGCCTGAGCCGAGCGCGCCGCGGCTTCAACGGCAGCCCTTTCGAGCTCGCTGATCCCCTCGCAGAGCGCCGCGCAGACGTCGATCACGACCGCCGCGGCGTCGTCATCCTCCCCCAGATCAAAGGGGTTGATAGCCGCCTCGGTCACCAGGTCGAGCCACTCCCCGCCGAGGCGTTCGATGAGTCCCCGGTACTCGCCCTCGGGGTCGACGACGATGGCCTCCACCCCGTGCCGGCGCGCCTCGATCACCAAGCCCCCGATCAGGAAGCTCTTGCCCTGCCCCGAGGCGGCGAAGATCCCGATGTTGGCGTTGGCATGGTGAGCGTCCTCGAAGGGGGCGACGCTCACCGGCAGCCCGCTGTCCGCCATCCGTCCGATCCGGTACCCATCCGCGTCGTCGATGCAGGCCTGCAGCCAGGGGATGCAGCTGGCGGCGGCGTGGGAGTCCACCAGCTTGCCAGCCCCGGGGGGGCACCCCAGTCCGGACGCCGCCAGGAAGCCGTCGAGGTGCTCGAAGTGGCCGGGACGGCACCCGCCCAGGGTGGCGTTGAAGGACCTGCGCAGCTTCCTCCAGCTCAGATCCAGGGAGTCGAGGTCCTCCCCGAAGGCGACCGCCGTCAGCCAGAGGCGGAGTGGCCGGCCGGCGTTTCGAGCCAGCCGATCCCGGAGGCGCCGGGCCGCCTCGAGACCGGTCGCGACAGCTGCGTCGGGTACGAGGCCCTGCTCGGCCTCGAGGAGCTGATGCGCCCCCAGGTGTCGCATCCGCCGGCTGAGCAGCCCGGTCGCGAGGCGGCTGGAGGTGGGGGTGAGGTGGAGGGAGATGTCGCACTCGACCGGGCAGTGGATGAGCGCCGCCATCCAGCCGGCATCGACCGAGCTGCCGGGGAGGCGGTCGAGGACCGCGGCCCGGGCCAGACGCTCGCCGATCCAGGCCTGCTGCGGCTGGTCGACCCAGGCGAGGCGGCTCAGGTCGAGACCTCCGTCGCGGAGATGCTCGCGCAGATCGGCCCCGGCCAGCCGGTGGGCCGGGATCCCGGCGGCCGTCAGGCTCGCGGCGACGGAGCCCAGCTCGCGGTCAAGCTCCACAGGATCGTGGTGGCGGATGGCTGCGGAGACGCGGCGGTGGAGGGCCGGGGCGGCGGCAAGACGGTCTCGCCAGTGACGGTCGATCGCCAGGCTCAGTGCACCCGTCCCCCCGCCCTCGCCCTCCACCCGGTGGCGGCGCACTCGCACGGTCAGGAGCAGCTCCGCCGAGAGGCCCTGAAGCAGTGCCTCGAGAGCGGCGACAGCCGCCTCACGACGCCAGGGCTCGCACGCGAGAAGGTCGACTTCGGCGCAGGCGAGGACGCCGAGCAGGAGACCGTCCGGGGTGACCAGGCGGTCGCTGTCGATGCGGACCTGCCGTCCGGGGGCAGCGGATCGGGGGCGCTGCAAGGGAGGATCTAGACAACCCGGCGCCGGAGGATCCTCCGAGCGGCCGGCATGCGTGGCGTGAGGGGGGGAGAGAGGAACCGCGAGTCGACGGTGCTCGCCAGGTCCTGAAGCGCCGTCGCCGTCGGCCCTGAGCTCTCCAGGCCAAGCAGGCGATGATTCGTCTCGGCGCGCTCCAGGTCGGGGTCGTCAGGGATCTCGGCGGCGATGGCGCCTCCCAGGTCGGCCATCGCCTCGTCCAGGGCGGGCTCACCGTGAGAGCGGTTGACCACGTAGCGGAGCCGGTCGCGAAGGCCGAGCCGGCGCAGAGCCTCTGTGCTCCGATAGGCGTCGAGCACTCCGCCGCCGGTGGGTGTGACCACCACGAAGATGTCGTGGGCGCTCCGCAGCGCCCAGCGTGTCAGGGCGCTGAGGTCGCGGCCGACGTCGAGGACGATGGTGTCGCAGCCTCTCCTCTCCAGCTCCCCGACGGTGGCCGCCGTCCGCTGCACCAGGTCGGCGTCGTCCGAGCATCCGGCCGGGAGCAGGCGGGCGGGCCCGGGGACGAGGACCAGTCCGCACGGGTGGGTCGTCAACATCCGGTCGACCGCTGGCGCCGCCGGTCCGGCATCGGCCAGGCACCAATCGGTGGGAGCGGCGAGACCGAGGCGTATGCCGGCGCGGGGGCTCATGAGGTCGAGATCGACGAGGGCGACGCGGGGCGGCGCCAGCATCCCCCAGGCGCTGCCGCGGTGGGCCTGGCCGGCCAGGAGCCCCGCCACCTCGACCGCCAGGGTGGTCCTGCCGGTACCGCCCGCGAGGGAGAAGAAGGTGAGCCGGCGGGTGGCCCGTTGGGCTTCCGTCGGGGTGCCCGTGGCGACGCCGGCGGTCCGGAGGCCCCCGCGCGCCGGTGTCTCGACGGCTGCCGCGTCCATCCCGGCGCCGCGGCGGGCCGGCGCGTCGACGACCGCCGAATCGGCCACACCGAGGAGGGCGAGGGGAGGGGCACTCGACGGATCGGCCTCGGCCGGCGCGCGCACCTCACGACCCCGTGACCCTGCCATCGGCTCCGGGAGGAGCACGAGGGGTACCCGCCGGGAGGTCTCCACCGAGGGCGCTCCCGCCACGCGCCGCCACCCGCCGTCCGGTGGCCGCCAGGCGTGCTCGAGCGCAGGGGTGGACGCCGAGGCTCGGCCGGGGGAGCTCGACTGGCCCTCGAGCGGGTGCGCGCGGGATGCCTCCGCGAGGACCAGGAGGCCGCGCCGCCGTCTGCTCCAGAAGCGCCCTGCGGTGACCGCCCACGAGATGAGGATCCGTCCCTCCTTCCGGGCCAGTGCAAACGTCAGCCCGGCAGCCACCGCGATGAGCGCGAGAGGGACGGCGGCGATGCGGGGGAGGGGAGAGTGGAGGGCGAGGTAGGCGAGGACGGCGCCCGCCGCCACGGTTCCCAGCTGGGCCGGGGTGAGCCCCCAGGCGAGCGGCTCCGGGGTATCGAAACCGTCGGGAAAGTCGATCTCGCCCACAATCCGTCCTCCTCCCTCGCACCTTCTCCCCGCGTCCCCCGAACCCCTCCCGGGGCGCCGCTGACCAGGCTATCCGCGGTCGGCGGACATCGGGCGGACATCGAGGACACGGCCGTCCGGTGCCACCCACGGCGCTGTCTCCCCGGCGGCCTCGGGGGACGCCGGTGTGCCCTGGCGATAGCAGACGGCGACGGCCAGTGCGGCCGCGGCGATGAGCGCCCACGGGGTGAGGAGGCCCAGCGGAGGCGCTGCATTGGTGGAGATGTCCAGGTAGGCGGCGACGCTGATGGCCACCCATACGGCGAGCACGGCGGTCCGCAGGGAGCCTCCGCCATCCCGGCGAGCCGCCAGGGCGGCGAGCGACCATGCCGCGGCGGGGACGAGGAGGGCGAGGTCGTCCCAGTACGCGTGGGGGGACGCGAGGAGGGAGAGCACAGCCGCGCCCGCGAGTGCCACCTCCAGCCGCTCCGGACGGCGCCGCACCGCCCACCCCAGCATGGCCGCGAGCACCACGGCGACCAGTTCCCCGGCCGCCGCCATGACATGGGAGGCGGTGCCGTTGCCGGCGACGGACCCAGCGATCCCGACCAGGCTGACCATGTTGGCAAGCTGCCACCGGGTGGTCGAATCGATGGCCGAGCCGACGAAGCCGGCGATCCCGCCGGGGCCGGCGACGAGCAGGGAGAGCAGCAGCGATGCCGCCACACCGGCCGCCGCCCCCAGGATGAGCCGGCGGTCGCGCACCCCGACCACGAAGGCGGCAAGGCCCAGAGCCAGGTGAGGTTTGCCGATCAGGGCCGTCACCGCCAGGAATGCGCCGGCCGTCCCCGGTCTTCGGTGGCGGAGCAGGGCGTACGCGACGGCAAGGCCCAGCGCTGACACCCCATCCCACTGGCCGAGGAGCAGGGTGGCCCACGTCCCCAGGCAGGCGAGAGCGACGAGCCCGATGGCCACCTGGGTCATCGGTGCCAGCCTGCGCCGTCCGGGCGCGGCACGGATCGCCACCACCACCGACACCACCAGCAGGGCGAACTGGAGCAGTGACCAGAGCCGGTAGGCGCTGTCGAGGTCGAGAAGGCTGACCGGTAACGCGAGCGCCGCCGCCAGCGGAGGATTGACGAAGGGGAGGTTCCCCTCCCGATCGGGTGCGATCAGAGAGGCGTGGAGAGGGGCCTGCAGCGCCTCGTCGTACATCGAGCTGCCATGGCCCTCACGGAGCAGGGTCGCTCCGATGTACGTCGAGGTGAAGTCGCTCCGGCCGATCTGGAGAGCACCCACCCCGACCCAGAGGACGAGGTAGGCGGCCAGCATCGCTCCGCAGAGAGCCGCGGCCGTCAATGGTCCCGATCGCTTGCTCGTCACGGTGCCCGACGATACGAGTTCGGCGCGGGACACCTCGATGCGCTGTGCGAACCTTGACGCCCCGGTGACGGCCATCACACCTTCGTTACAGGCTGGAGAGAAAGGGGCTCAGACCGGCCGGTGCTCGGGGGCTCCTCCGAGAATCCTGGCAGTGCCGCTCAGCGACCTCTTCCACGCCCTCCCCTTCGTTCTGCTGCTCGGCGTCGTCCCGGGAATCGCGCTCACCACGCTCATCGCACCCCGTCTGTCGTGGGCCGAACGTCTGGCGGCGGCCCCGGGCTTCTCGGTGGCGTGCGTCGGTGTCAGCGGCCTCGTCCTCCACCTCCTCCATCTGCCCTTCTACCCCCCCACCGTCATCCCGATCCTGGTCGTGCTGGTCGGAGCGGCGATCGTCCGGCAGGTCGCGAGCAGCCGGCAGGAGAAGCCGGTTGACGGTGCGGGCTGGCTGGTCGTGGCGGTCGCCCTGGCCGCCGGAGCGGTGCTGGCCGGCATCACAGCGGCTGCGATGAGCGGCGATGTGCTCCCTCCGGCCAACGACCCCTCGCTGCACGGCGCCGTTGCCGCGACCATCGTCCAGGACCGCGACGTCCTCCCCGTCGTCCCGGTCCCGGCGGACGGGTCGGGTTTCGTGCGCACCCAGGCGGCATTCGAGGCCACCGACGCCCTGGCCTCGGAGATCGGTGCGGGGGGTCCCGCGCAGGTCATGGTTCCACTGGCCCTGGTCAGTCTCCTGGCGCTGCCTCTCGGCCTCGCTGTCCTCGCCTATCACGTCACCCAGGATCGGCGCGTGGCGGCGGTCGCGGCCGCACTCAGCCTCGGTCTGATCTTCCCGGTCTGGCCCGCCGGCTACGGTGATTACCCCTACCTCGTCGACTCCACGCTCGTCGTGCCTCTGATCCTGGCCGTGACCCGCTGCCTGGAGGGGAAGGCTGTGGTCAGCAGCGCCGTCATGGCAGGTGCCGCCGTCCTCGCGATGTGGTCGATCCATGGCCTGGAGCTCCCGACCGCCATAGCCGTCGGGGCATTCCTCTGGCTCTCGATACTGGTCACGCGCAGACGCGCTGCCCTGGGGGGTGCCGCCGTCGCATTCACGGCAGTGGTGATTGCAGTGGGCGCCGGCTACGTTCTGACCCGCGCGCCCTCTCTCCCCCCAGCCCACCTCTCCTCGCAGTCAGTGCCCAACGAGGCGGTAGCCTACGTCGCCGGGCAGCGCAACGCTGGTCTCGGAGCTCTCACGCCCTTCGTCAACCTGGACCTCTCCATCATCGGTGGAATCCTGCTGTGCGCCGGCGCCGTCACCGTGGTCGTGACCCGGCGGTGGCGCTGGCTCCTCGGATCGCTGGCGATCCCCCTGCTCTGCGTCGCGGATGTCGCCGGTCCCCAGTGGCTCCATCCCCTCTGGGTGAGGCTGTATCCGTGGACCGACCTGGACCGTCTTTACGGGCTCGAGTACTTCGTCATTCCCGTGATCGCGGCCATCGGAACCGTCGCGCTGGTGGACATGCTCTCGCGCCGCGCCGCCCAGGGCGGGCCGGAGCGCTCCCGGCGCATGCCCGTCTGGTCGGCCGCGGCCATCGGCGTTCTCGCGGCCGGCGGGCTGGTCCTCGGTGCGTCCCGCTCCTCCGACATGCTGTCCGCGATCCTCGCAATGTCGCCGCACGTCCCGGCCCAGGATGCGGCTGTGATCGACCAGCTCGCCGCCAAGCTGCCGCCGGGGTCTCTCGTGCTGAACGACGGGGTGGAGGACTCCGGACAGTGGATCACGGCGCTGACCGATGACGTGGAGGTCGAGCCCCGCGGCTATGCCGAAACCTTCCCCGACGACTGGCGGCTGGTGGCTCTCTCCGGGGCGTGCTCCGACCCCTCGTCGGCGCGTGCTGCCCTGATCGGCGTCCGAGCCGTCTTCGTCGGCTCCGCGGGTGGGGCGACCGGCCCCCACCACTGGAACGCGGCATGCATCGCGGCGATCCCGGGACTGCGCCTGGTTGCCGGGTCCACGTCCGGAGCCGCGGGCTTCCTCGTTGGCTGACGCCGGCACCGGGCGGCGAGAGTAACGGACCCCCGGGCGGGCCGTCGCGATCCTGTCAACACCATGTCGCCACCGGATCACTTGCGGCCTTCGAGGGGCCGGTAGGATCAGCCGCGTGGAGCAGGCCCCTCTCACCCTGAGCGTGCCCGCGACGCGGCGGCGCGGGCTGTCGATCCACGAGCGCCGGCTGGTGCTGATGGGCTTCGACGCCCTGGCCATCGCGCTCGCCTTCGTGCTCGCCTTCAATCTCTGGACGGCCCAGGTCCGGCACGTGGGGTTCTCGGTGCCGCGGCTGGGGACCGTCGTGGCGCTCGGACTCTGGGTGGTCTCGGCGACCATCGTCGACGCGTGGAACGTCAGGACCGCGAGCTCGATGCGATTGACGCTCCCGCGTGTGTCCACGGCGCTGGGCATCTCCCTGATCGGCCTGCTCGTGGTCTTCCTGATCGTGCCCTATCAGATCACCCGGCCCACCATCATCATCTGGGCACCGCTCGCCTGGATGCTGGTGATGGGGGAACGCCTCCTCTACCGCCGGCTGGTCGCGGCGTCCTCACCCCCGGCCCGGATCGCCCTGGTCGCCGACCGGGGTGCGCTGACCCGGGTATGGCCGGAGGTCAAGGGCCACATCCGCGGCCTGTACCAGGTGGCCGCCGTCGTCGATCCCCGCCGTGACGACTGCACTCAGAAGCTCTGTGACGTCGTCGAGCAGCGAGACGTCGCGGAGGTGGTCCTGGGCCTCCGTGACGACATCGACCGTCCGCTCTTCCGAGGCCTGCTCGCCTGCCACGACGCCGGCATCAGGGTCCGGTCGCTGGCGGACCTGTACGAGGAGCTGACCGGTCGCCTGCTCCTGGATCAGCTCGGCCACACGTGGCTGCTCGGGCTGCCGATGCGAAGCCAGACGTCGCACACCTACGCCGCGATCAAACGTGCGCTCGACGTCACCGTGGCGAGCGCCGCTCTGCTCGTCCTCGGGGTGGTCATCCTGCCGCTCTCCGTCATCATCAAGCTGGACGGCGGTCCCGTCCTCCACCGCCAGGTCCGAGTCGGCAAGCACGGCCGGCCCTTCCCCGTGGTGAAGCTGCGCACGATGCGCGAGCAGCCTGGCGGGGCGACGACGTGGACTGAGGTCAGCGACCGGCGCGTGACCGCGGTGGGCCGCCTCATCCGGCGCCTCCACCTCGACGAGCTGCCGCAGGCATGGTCCGTCCTCCGTGGCCAGATGTCACTCATCGGCCCCCGCCCGGAGCAGCCCCAGTACGTCGAGCAGCTCCGCTCCGAGATCGACTTCTACAACACCCGGCTCACGGTCCGCCCGGGATTGACCGGTTGGGCCCAGGTCAACTCCGGCTACGGCAGCAGCGTCGACGATGCTCGCGTGAAGCTGAGCTACGACCTCTACTACGTCAAGCACCAGTCGCTCAGCCTCGACCTGATCATCATGGCGCGGACGGTCATGGCTGTCCTGTCTCTGAGTGGACGATGACATGTCGCGGGTGACCACCAAGCCCGTGCGCATGCGCCCTGCACCGTCCGTTGACGAGTTCGCAAGGGCGCCGGCTCGGCGCGAAGCGCCGATTGCACCTCCGGGAGCCGGGGGCCCCGGGGCTGGACCGTCAGGGGCCCCGGCCGGAGCGCGGAGCGCCATCGCCTACGGCGGTGCCTGGAGCATCCTGGTGTGGATCGCGACCAATGGGAGCAGCGCGCTCAACACCATCCTCCTCGTGCGGACGATGCGTCACACCGAGTACGGCGTCTTGGTCATGGCGGCCTCGCTCGTGGCGATCCTCAACGCCGTCGCGAGCTTCGGCCTCGCACCGGCACTGGTCCAGCTCGCACCGAGAGCTGGCGCTGACGGGGCCCGCCTCGTGCTGCGGTTGGCGCTCACGGTGAGCTCCGCCATAGCCGCCGTCGTAGCCGTGCTCACCGGCATCGCATGCCTGATTCTCGGGATCGACCACTTCGAGGGGTTGGCCGTCGCGCTTGCGATCATGATCCCCATCGCGGCGACCGCACCCTTGGTGGCCTCACTATCAGGCTATCTCCAGTCGGTTCACCAGCCGCGGCTGCTCGCTGCCGGGCTCCTGGCCGCGCCGCTGGTGCTCAGCGCCATGGTTGTAGCCCTCTGCCTGTCGAGCCACCCCGAGGCGAGCATTGTCGCCGGCGCCCGGACGCTGGCGGCGCTCGTCGTGCTCGGGTCGCTGCTTCTCATCGTGCGCCGCCGCAGGCGCATGGGGCCTGCGCCGGTGCCTCCCACCCCGCGGGATGCCGTGGACGTCGGCCGCGTGATTGCGCTCGGCGGTTCCCTGGTCGGCGGCTCGCTGACGGCAATCGTGCTCGCGCAACTCGACGTGCTGGTGCTCGGCTTCGCCCGTGGTCGCGAGATCGTGGCCCTCTATGGACCCGCCTCGCAATTCGCGTTCACCGCCCTGACAATGGCCGCCACGATTGGCACGTTCTATCTCCCCACCATCGCATCGACCTTCGCTCGCGGGGACCTGGCGGGTGCGGGCGACCTCTACCGATGGGCTTCTCGCTGGGCCTTCGTCTGGGCCGCACCCGTCATCGCCGTGATGTTGGCGTGTCCCACGTCGGTGCTCACTGTCCTCTTTGGCGCCGCCTACGGCTCGATGGCGACCCCCCTCCGCATCCTCGCCGGCGGCGTGCTGGTGAACGTGCTGTTCGGCTTCAACGGGCCTTCCGTGGACAGCCTCAACCGGATCCGGCTCATCCTCGTCCGGCAGGCTGCCGCCCTGGCGTTCAATGTGGGAGCGTGCATCGTGCTGGTGCCGGCCTTCGGCGCGGTCGGTGCGGCGGTCGCGACCTCCTCCTCCCTGCTCTTCTCGAACCTCGTGGGCAGCTTCCTGCTGCACCGACAAACCCGGATCCCCCCCTACAACCTGAGGCTTCTGGCGGTGGCAGCCGCACTGGGCGTCGCCATCGGCGCCGGCCTTGCGGCCGACCGGATCCAGATGCCCGGGCTGGTGCGGATCTTGATGGTCGCACTGCTTGCCGCCGGTCTCTGCGGGGCGGTCGCCTACCTCGCCTCCAGCGCTGAGGAACGCCGCGCCATCCGATCCGGGGGGACCCGGTTGGCGACCGGTCTCAGAACCGGCCTGCTGTCGCATCGGGTGGTGTAGGGTGGCGTGGCGATGACCGGACGCAAGGCGCTCACCTCCGACCTGGCGGTGTTCGGCGGACCGGTGACCTTTGACCCTCCGAAGTCAACCGGCACTCTGGCGACTCCGGATCCGGAGAAGGTCCTGCGCTACTCGAGGATCTTCTACGATCGCCGCTGGTATACCAATGCCGGGCCGGTGAACCAGATGCTCGAGGCCCGCCTCGCGGAGTGGCACGGCACCGCTCACTGTGTGACCTTCTCGGGCGGGTTCTGGGCAGTCTCCCTGGCGATCCGGCAGCTCGCTTTGCCAGGCCGGCGAGAGGTCGTGACCCCCTCGCTCACCTACCGGCGGATGGGCGAGATCATCGCGTCGGCCGGGATGATCCCGCGCTACTGCGACGTCGACCCTGAGACGCTCGCACAGACAGCCGAGACCACCCGGGTGTGCGTGAACGACAGCACGGCCCTCATTCTCGGCGTGCACCCGGCGGTCGACTGCTGCGACGCCGCCGGATTGGAGCGCCTCGCGTCATCCACTGGTGTGCCCCTCCTCTTCGACTCGGTCGAATCGGCATATGAGACCAGCCAGGGCCGCCGGGTCGGCACCTTCGGACGCGCGGAAGGCTTCTCGCTGCACGCCACCAAGCTCGTGAACGGTTTCGAGGGCGGGTACATCGTCACCGACGACGAGGAGCTCGCCGACAGTCTCAAGCTCATGCGCGCTTTCGGCATCCCCGAGCAGGACCGGATCGCCTCCTTCGGGATGAACGCGAAGCTCAATGAGGTCCATGCCGCGGCAGCCATGGCGAGCCTCGACGACCTGCCCGCGCTCATCGAGCGCAACCGGCGCCTCTACGTCGCCTACTGCGAGCTGCTCAGCGGCATCCCCGGGCTCACGCTCCGCCGCCTGGACGAGAGGGAGCTGACCCCCTACAAGAACATCCTGGTCCGGGTCGGCGAGGCCTGGCCACTCAGCCGGGACGACACCGTGGGCGTGCTGCGCGCGGAGGGTGCGCTGGCCCGCGCGTTCTACTCACCCGCCCTGCACACTCAGACGACATATTTCGAGACGCGGTCGGATCCCCTTCCGGTGGCCGAGCGCGTCTCTCGGGAGTACGTCCTGCTGCCCTGCGGCGACCAGGTCAGCGTCGCTGACGCCGCCGCCGTCGTGGACCTTCTCCGTTTCATCTGCGAGCACGGCGAGGAGATTCACGCACGCCTGCTTGATCGGGACGCGCAGGGGGGCCACACCAGCGCCGATGCCGGGCGGCCGGAGCGGCCGAGGCCTTCGGGGAAGGTCGCATGAAGCGTGGGCCAGAGGACTTCGCCCTGGTCGGCGGCACCCGCGAGTTTCTGTCGGACCTTCCGGTCGGGCAGCTGTACTTCCCGAGCTGGGAGCGCTACGAGGCAGCCATCCGCGACATCCTCGAGCGGCAGTACTACACCAACCACGGCCCGCTGGTGAGGGAGCTGGAGACGCGGCTCGAGTCCTTCCTGGGCGTGCGCAACGCGGTGACCGTTACCAACGCCACCCTCGGCCTCTACCTCGTGGCACTCGCCCTCGAGTTGAAGGGCAAGGTCCTCATGCCGGCGTTCACCTTCGTGGCGACGGCTCAGGCCTTTCTGCTAGCGGGAGTCGAGCCGGTCTTCTGCGAGGTGGACCCGATCTCCCATCACATGACGCCGGACACCGCTGAGGCTGCGCTCGAGGACGGCGTGGCAGCCGTGTGTGCCGTGAACCTCTGGGGCGGCAGCGCTGACGTGCCGGGTCTGACGCGATGGGCGCGCTCTCAGGGCCTGCCGCTCGTGTTCGATTCCGCGCACGCGTTCGGCGTCGAGCGGAGCGATGGTCGGGTGGGGCGCTTCGGCCGGGCTGAGGTCTTCTCCTTCCACGCAACCAAGGTGATGTCGGCAACCGAGGGCGGGTGCATCTGCACCGACGACGACGACCTGGCCGAGCGCATCCGAAACATGCGAAGCAACTACGGTATCCGGCGCGCGATGTCGGTACCGCTGATTGTCCAAGCTCGGATGTCCGAGGGTCAAGCCGCGGTCGGGCTGGCGAGTCTCGATCAGCTCGCCGACCGTATTCGCAACAACAGGCAGATCTTCGACGCTTACCGATCCGGCCTGGGCAGCCTGCCCGGCGTCCGCGTGGTCGAGCCGGCCAATGTCGTGCACAGCAACTACCAGAACGTGGTGATCGAGGTGCTCGAGGACGAGTACGGGCTCTCGCGCGACAGCCTGTGGTCGGTCCTCCGGGCGGAGGGCGTGCGCGCGCGTCGGTACTTCAAGCCCGGGGTGCATCGGTCGACCCCGTTCGACGCGCTGCGCCCGCAGCAGGTCGATGCCCTGCCGGTGACCGATGACCTCTGCCAACGAGTGCTGCAACTCCCCATCGGGGCCACGCTGACCGCGACCGACGCGGAGCGGGTCGCCGGCGTGGTGCGCGATGCGCAGGAGTTCGCCGATGGACTCCGTTCCCGTGTCTGACGGACCCCGGATCGGGATCATGCAGCCGTACTTCTTCCCTCATCTTCCGCACTTTGCCCTGATCGATCAGACGGATCGGTGGGTGGTGCTGGACGTAACCCAGTACACGCCGCAGACATGGATGAACCGGAATCGGGTGCTGCACCCCAGCGAGGGCTGGTGGTACGTCACTGTCCCGGTGCGGGGTGTTGCTGAGACCGCCCCGATACGAGAGGTCATCCTCCACAACCCGGACTTGAGCTTCCGGCTGACAGCCGGGAGGCTCCAGCACTACCGGCGGCGAGCGCCGTACTACCGCGAAGTCCTCGGTCTGGTGGAGCGGGCCTTCTGCGAGCGCACCGATGACTCGCTGGTTGCGCTCGATGCCGCCAGTCTGAGGGTGGTGTGCGAGTACCTGTCGATAGAATTCGATTACTCCGTCTGTTCCGAGCTGGGCCTCGACCTGTCCGGCGTTGAGCACGCCGGGCAGTGGTCGTTGCGGATCGCCGAGCAGCTCGCTGCTGCGGAGTACCTCAACCCGGTGGGAGGAGCCGCGCTGTTCCGACCGGCCGAGTTCGAGGCGGCGGGAATCCGTCTCCGATTCCTCGACGTTCCCCCTATGACCTACGAGGTCCCGTCGCCGTACGCCTTCGTGCCGTCACTGTCGATCATCGACGTGCTGATGTGGAACAGCCCTCGGGAGGTGAGAGGATTCATCCGGGACCGGGCGCGGATCCTGGACCCGCAGGGGGCCGCGACGTGATCCGCGAGTCGGGATCTGCGGCGGATTTCCCGGCGTGGGACTACCAGGAGTACCCGAAGACGCTGCCCCGCGACGACTTCTGGGGTCAGTGCCGGCGCACCATCATGGGCCGCCGGATGAGCGAGGTGGAGGTTGGGGAGCTGGTCGCCCACCTCCGTGCGGTGCTGGACCTCGGACCAGCCGATGTGCTCCTCGATCTCGGCTGCGGCAACGGGGCCCTGGCCGCGAGGCTCTTCGACGACTGCACGGCGTACACCGGGGTCGATCAGTCGGCTTACCTTATCGAGATTGCCAAGGAGTACTTCGAGCGGCCGCCCAGGTATCTGTTCATCCACGGGGACGTGGCTGAGCTTGCGGATTCCGTGGCAAGGCCCGAGTCCTTCACCAAGATCCTCTGCTTCGCGGCTCTGCAGTACCTGCCTCCCGCCACGGTGGACATGGTGCTGCGCGCGGTATCCGACCGCTTCCCGAACGCTCGGCGCATGGTCCTCGGCAATCTGCCCGACCGGGACAGGGCAGGGCGCTTCTATCGCGATGGCTACGCTGAAGGCGATCTCGACGAGCACAGATCCCAGGTCGGGAAGTGGTGGTCGATCGATCAGATGGGAGCGTTGGCGAGGAACTTCGGGTGGGACATCGCCACGTCGAGGATGTCCGAGGACTTCTTCAACGCGAATTACCGGTTCGATGCGATCTTCACGAGGGAGTGACGCGGTGAGCATCGAGCTGATGGCACCAGGCCAGGGGAGCGACCCCGTGGCCGGCTTGGCGGCGTTGCGCGCCCTGGGGCAAGCAGCGTGACCCCGACTCGCTCGGAACCTGCGATGCCCGCGGTCGCCGTGGTCATGATCACCTACAACCACGAGCCATTCATAGTCGAAAGCATCGAAAGCGTGTTCGCCCAGCGCTACGACGGCGTGATCCACCTGGTGGTGGCCGATGACTGCTCGACCGACGGAACCCAGGCACTGATAGCCGATACACTCGCCCACGCTCCGGCCCACGTCATCGTGCACCCGCTGCTGCGGACGAGCAACGTCGGTGGCTTCGGAAACCTCACAGGGGCCTGGGAGGTAGCGAACCAGAGTGGCAGCTCGTACATCGCCATTCTCGAGGGAGACGACTTCTGGTGTGATCCGTCGAAGCTCGCTCTCCAGGCGGGCTATCTGGAAGCGCATCCGCGGGCAACCATCTCGTTCGGTCTGGCGAGGGAGCTGATTCTCTTTGAGAATCCTCCGAGTTCAAAGGTCGTCATCATCCCGCCCACTGAGCATCCGACCTACGGGGATCTTCTGCTTGGCAACTTCATTCAGACGTGCACGGTTCTCTATCGGGCGGGGGTTTTGCCGCGCTTCCCGGAGTGGTTCGCTGAATGCCCGATTCGCGATTGGCCGTTGCACTTGGTGCACGCGAGCGACGGTGATATGCACTATCTCGATCGGGTGGTCGCGGTCCATCGCCAGCACGAGGGGGGTAAGTGGTGGACCCCGGGCAGGAGCCAGCGCAACCGCAATCTCACGACTGAGGCCATTCAGCGCGTGGCCCTGGCTCACCTGGGGACCAGAGGACAGGTGAAGGGTCGACGGTTGATCGCAGCGCGCCATGCCTGGCGGGCCAGCAGCAGCCGGAACGTCGCGGGGCGCTACGCTCACCTGGCCATGGCGGGGGTGCTCGATCCGCGGCGCGCCGTCCGGCGGGTGCGCCGCGGCAGAGGACCGCGGTCCTCCTCGGGGCAGGGGTCCACGTGAGCGCCGCTGCGACTCGGTCAGCGCCCCCTCGGGTTCCGACGGCGGTGCGGGGCGCCATCGCTCGAGCATCGAGTGGAGGGTCGGCCGGATGATCCGCAGACCGAGCGCCAAGCCCTTGCGGCGGAGGTCTGGGCTCCGCATTCCCAGCCGGGGGGGCCTCCAACGGCGGATCTCGGGAGCGGTGGCTGCCACGCGCCGGGCGGTTGCCCGATCGCGGGCGCGGAGGCTCCTCCGGGCTTTGCCGGGCCAGGCCAAGGTCCATCTGGGTTGCGGGCAGAACCGGTTCGAGGGATGGATCAACGTGGACATCAATCGCGCCGTCCAACCAGATGTCAGGCTCGATCTTCGGGGCGGCTTTCCCGCGCCTCCGGGATCGGTGGGCTTCATCTTCTCCGAGCACCTCTTTGAGCACCTGACCCTGGAGGAGGGATGCCGGGTCTTCTCCGACTGCCATGCCGCCCTTCAGGCTGGAGGTGTCATGCGGATCGCCATGCCAGATCTCCGATACGTCGTGGAGCGGTACATCGGAGGTGGAGACGTGGGCGACCTTGGCCCCGAAACACGAGACGATGTGGAGTTTCGGAAGATCGACAGCCCGGCCCGGCTCCTCAACTTCGCGCTGCGCTCGTGGGGCCATGTCTACCTGTACGACGTCGACGAGCTGACCCTCCGACTGCGTCAAGCTGGCTTCACCAAGGTTGAGAGTCCGAAGATTCTGATGTCGCACCACCCGGAGCTCGTCGGGCTCGAGAAGCGCGAGGCGTCTCGACTGATAGTCGAGGCGACGAAGTGACGGCGGTGCTGTTGCCACGGACGAGATGAAGGGGAGCTTCGGCGATGACGGGGTGCCGCGGAGCCCCGCTGCTGCCGAGAACGCGGTGGGCGGCGTGGTCGCGGTGGTGGTCACCTACTGCAGTGGCCGTGATGCAGGCGCCTGCTTCGCCTCGTTAGCCGGGCAGCTGGAGGCGACGGATCGTCTGGCCGTGATCGACAATGACAGCCCCGATGGGTCGGCGGAGAGGATTGCAGCGACCCTGAGGAGCCAGGAGGGCCTTCCCGAATGGAGGTTCATCCGGTCGCGCAGCAACCAGGGCTTCGGCCGAGCCTGCAATGCGGCGGCGGCGATCTGGCCGCGCCACGACGTTCTGCTTCTCAATCCGGACGCGATGGTGACACCAGACGCACTTGACCGGCTGCGCCAAACGCTGGCCTCCGACCCGAAGGTTGGCGCGGTCGGACCGCGCATCGTGCGACTCGATGGCTCTGCCGAGCCGGGGGCGCGGCGATCCCTGCCCAGCCCCGGTGTTGCACTCGGGCGGCTCCTCCGGCTGGACCGCGTCTCTCCGCGACGCTTCGGTGCCTACAACCGACTGGGGGAGGATCCGCTGGTGGTCGCCGACATCGGCGCGGGATCGGGATGTTGCGTCCTGATCCGACGAGCGGCGTGGGATCAGATCGGCGGCTTTGACCCGCGCTTCTTCATGTACGGTGAGGATCTCGACCTCTTCTGTCGGCTTGGTGAGGCTGGCTGGCGCGTGCGCTACCAGCCGGCAGCCACGGTGCGACATCGTAAGGCGGGAAGCACAGAGGAGCACCGCGCCCGCATGATCGTCGAATTCCACCGGGCGATGTGGCAGTACTACCGCAAGCATCACCTCCACGGGGGGGACGCGCTGCTCGCTCCGCTGGTTCTGTTCGGGCTGGTGACCCGGGCCTCGGCGCAGCTTGTGACCTGCGAGGCGAGAGCTCTGATCCACCGCCGGGACGTCGTGACCGTCACCTCAGAGCCCAGATGACCTCGCCAGGCCCGCTCCGCAAGCCGGCTGCCCCCAGGGTTCGGGTTACCGCGATCGTGGTCAACTGGAACGGGCGTCGCTGGCTTCCGGGAACTCTGGCCACCCTGCATGCCCAGACCGGCGTCAGCTTCGACATCGTCATCGTGGACAACGGGTCCACCGACGACTCGGTGAACTACATCAGGGCATCCGCGCCGGAGGTGATCCTGGTGCGCAGCGAGGTCAACACTGGCTTCGCCGGGGGGATGAACCTGGGGCTCGCCCACTCGACCGGCGAGTACGTGCTGGCGCTGAACCCCGATGTCGATCTGGATCCAGCGTACCTGTCCACCCTGCTTGGCGAGATGGAGGTCCGGCCCGATGTCGCCGCTGCGAGCGGTGTGCTTCTCCGGTCGCCCGGATCCGATGGGAAGCCGGTCGTGGACAGTCTCGGGCACCGGATGCTGGCTGGATACTGGCCGGAGAACGTCGGCCATGGACGGCAGATGAGCTGGCCACAGCGAGCGCCCTGGGAGGTGTTCGGCGTGTGCGCCGCCGCTGGTTTGTATCGGCGGCGCGCTCTCGAGGATGTGAGATTACCGTCCGGTATCTTCTGCACCACATTCTTCGCGTACCTGGAGGACGTCGACCTGGACGTGAGGCTCCGGGCGCGTGGTTGGTCGGCGATTGTGGTGCCGGGCGCGGTCGCCCATCACCAAAGGAGTGGCACCGGTGCTCGCGACCGCGCCTTCGTACGCCGCCACATCGTGAAGAACAGCCTTCTGCTGCCGATCAGGACGATCCCGGCTGCCTGGCTCAGCCGCGACCTCGCTGTGATGCTGGCGATCCGGCTCGGGGTCGTGATCCAGTATTCCATCGCCTCCCCCTCGGCGATCCTCGGGGTCGCCGACGCCTGTCGCGCTCTGCGTGGCTCGCTTCGGGAGCGGCGGATGATCAAAGAGTCGACCGTCGTCCAGTGGAGCACTCAGCGGCACTGGGTCGAGCCCTTCCCCTGGCGAGTCAAGGTGCCCAGGTTTCTGCACAAGGTGCTCCAGCGCGCCGTCTGATCCCCGGCTGGTCTCCGCGCCGGGCACCGCCCGTCTCGCGCTAACCGCCGGCGATCTGCTTCGCGAAATCCGCCATGGCCTTGGCCACCTCGGCGGGGCGCTGCACCGGCAGGTCGTGACCGCCGTCCACCCACGCGATCTGCACACGCGAGCCGAGCACATCCCGGGCGCGCTGCACTCCCCGGGCCTTCTGCTCCATGGGCCAGGGACCTCCCTGCGCCGGCACCAGGAGCACGGGGCATTCGATCCGTGCCATCAGCTCGAAGGCGTCCAGCTCATACAGCCGGCGGGCGATCTCCATGTGCTGTTCCAGGGGCAGCCGGGGTCGCACCGTGCCGTCCCCCACCGCCTCGAAGTTGCCGAGCAGGATCTCCCCCGCCGCCCCGGGATCGCCGCCGTCGGCGAGCGGCCCGCTCGAGGCCCACTCGCGCACGGCGTCCTCGGTGATGCCGGTGATCCGCGGGGGGTGGAGGCGCTCCTCGGCCTCGGCCCAGGTCGGGAAGTGCTCCTTCAGCGACCCGGCGCCGCCGTCGACGCAGACGCAGCCGAGGACCCGTTCGGGGAGGGCAGCCGCGAACCAGAGCGCCACCGAGGCCCCCCAGCTGTGGCCGGCCACCAGCACTCGCTCCAGGCTCGCCGCATCGCAGAGGCCGCGCAGGTCGTCGACGACCTCCGCGAAGGAATATCCCGCCTCGGGACGGTCGGAGCGGCCGTGGCCGCGCAGGTCGGGGGCGAGCACCCGCCACCGCGGGCTGAGCCGCGCGGCCACCAGGTCCCACCAGCGGGCGTTGCTCGCCAGCCCGTGGAGGGCCAGGATCGGCGGGCTGCCGCCCGGATGGTCGCGCACCGAGAGGTGCAGGGTGCCGCAGTCGACGACATACTCGCGCACGCTGGCCATTCTGCCATCCGCGCGCTTGCCGGGGCTGACGGGCACTGAGCAGGGCGGCCGCCCCCAGCGGGCGGCGTCTAGCCGTAGATGGTGACGGCGCCTGAGCCGGGGACCATGCCCGGCGCGAAGGCGCGCATGTCACTCGCCATCGCCTGCGCCGCGGCTCCCGCCGGCGCGTAGAAGATCACCGCCGTGGCGTCCTGGTTGGCCCCCGCCCCGATCTGCCAGGACGCGACCTCGACGTACCCGTGGGGCACCAGGAAGTTGAAGGTCGGGGAGTAGAGGGCGACCGCGGCGACGTGGTCCTGGATGGCGAGCACCGTGGTGTGTGCGGCGTTGTACTCACCGTCGTACTGGAGGCGCAGCACCGAGATGCTCGCCAGCGCCCAGGCATCGAGGAGGCCACCGCGGTGCTCCCAGGTCACCCGCCCGATGTCATTGACCATCACCGTCCGGCCGTCGTAGTAGCGGGCCAGGAAGCCGGCCATCTGCTGCTGCACCTGGGTCTGGACCAGCGCCGATTCGGGGGCGTTGACCATGTAGTCGAACTTGCCGATGGGCAGCGCCACGAGCAGCAGCACCAGAGCCAGCGCCAGGTTCCGGCGGACCGGGGCCCACTCGATCCGCGGGAGGGTGCGCAGCGTGAGCCAGACCCCGACGATCACCAGATACGCCTGGTAGCGGTCATCCCACCCGAACTGACCGTAGCTGGCGTGGAGGAGCGTGCCGATGATCCAGGCAGCCCAGAGCGGGCGCAGCACCCGGCCGCGGACGGCGATGACGATCCCGAACCCCAGCAGGACCATGAGGAAGGGGTCGAGGCTCAGGTTGGACCAGATCGTGGAGAGGGAGGGCACGAGCGTCTGCAGGAGGCTCTGGTGGCCGAGCAGGGCGGTCTTCTCCACGATCGAGTTGGGGAAGAAGAAGGCGCCGTGGGCGAGGTCCACCACTCCCATGACCCCGATGGGGATGGCGGCCGCAGCCGTCCCCCCCGCGGCCGCACCGATGCGCAGCCAGAGCGCTGGGTCCGGCCGTCGCAACCGGAGGCTCGACCAGAGGGGCGGGACCACCAGGGCGAGCGCGCATCCGGCACTCAGGAAGAGGGTCTCGAAGCGGATGGCGCTGCCGAGCAGGCTGAAGAGCGCGTAGACGAGCACCCGGCGAGCGGTCACACCATCCCGGATCAGCCATTCGAAGGCGATCAGCAGCCCGAGGATCAGCGCCGTCTGCAGGGTGTGCTCCATGCCGAGGACGATCAGCTCGGGCAGGAAGAGCACGCTGGGAAGCAGCATCACCGCGAGGTAGCGCACCGGCGAGTTGATGGCCCGGCGGAGCACCACCAGCTCCTGGCGGCTCGTGACCAGCCAGACCACGACCAGCGCCGCCAGGCCGTTGATGACGAAGGGGAGCCACTCCGTCACCGCCGGCACGACCTTGATGAGGGCGGCCAGCAGGAGGATCCAGCCGGGTGACGAGTCTGCCGATTCCCAGTCCCCGGGAACCACCCCCCACGTGCCGGTGGTCGCGAAGGTGTGCGCCATCGAGAGATGGATGTAGGCGTCGTCGATGATGTAGGTGAGGGTGCCGCGCGTCAGCACGACGATCGCGATCATCAGCGCGGAGGTCACGATCGCGAGCCCCGCGCAGGCTACCCAGAAGGTGCGGCGCCGGTCGATCTCCTCCGGGGGGACCGCCAGCGCAGACGTGATTGCCATGACCTCGCAGTGAAAGCCGCAGCGCGGCCCCCTGGTGAGCCGGCGTGTCCCCGGTCTTACCACCCGGCGAGGCGCCGTCCGGACCGTCGTGACCGAATCGAGATACCACCTTGGCGAGTCGGTTGCCTGGGCGCCGCCTCCGGCTCAGCTCGAGGTTGCGAGCTCTGCCCGATGGCGTGGGGGCAAGAGAAGGACGGTGAGGATCACGGCGGCGACCACCACCAGGACCGGCGTGTAGGCGTTGAGCTCGAAGACGATCAGGGGGAGGGTACCGATCACGTATGCCACTGACAGCAGGAGGGCGGCGACCGCGCTGGAGATGGGGAGCCGCCGGCCGGCGAGCCCCAGGGCGGGCGCCAGCAGCAGGAGGTCGGTGGAGAAGACGTGCGGGGCCAGCAGAAGCGAGACGGCCACCGCCGCTGCGATCGCGAGCTGGGGATCGTGGCGCAGGCTCCGCCGCAGTCCCCAGCTGGCCACCACCGCGAGGACGGCTGCGACCGCGAAGACGAGGAACCCGGCGGCGCTTCCCCACAGCGAAGCGGCGATCCCCGGCAGGCCGATGGTACCGGCCTCCTGCTGGCTGCCCCTCAGGATCAGGGTGCGGGGCCAGTCCACCCAGTGGGCGCCCAGGATCGCGACCGTGCTCACCGCTATTACAGCGGCGCCGATGCCCATCCCGAGGAGAGCGCGCCAGCGCCCGAGAGCAATCAAGACCACGGGCGCCAGCCACACCGTCTGGATCTTGATCGCGAGCACGGAGAGGAGGAGGCCGGCGAGAACCGGGTGGCGCTCCAGCAGCAGGACGGCGGCCACCAGGGCCACCAGGAGGAGGGCGTCCCACTGACCCTCGGCGATGACCCAGGCTGTCGGCAGCGAGAGGACGGCGAGGAGCGTGACCCACAGTGGGCAGCCCAATCGCTTGACGAGGAGCCACCCTCCGAGCCCGATGGCGAGCATCGAGATGGCGATGAACAGGCAGAGCCCCACGGTGCGGGGCAGCTCGGCCAGCGGGGTGAGAACGAGAGCCGCGATCGGCGGGTTCTGAAAGGGGTCCGTCCCCGGCTGCGCCGCTCCCAGATAGGCGCTCTCCGCCGCGCGCAGCGGCCCCGCGCAGTAGAGGCACTGTGATCCGTCGACGATCATTCGCGAAGCGGAGGCGAAGGCCGCGAAGTCGTTCGGCGAGCCCGATCTGACCGTGATGACGCCGCGGATGCCCTGGGTGACGGCGTAGGCCGCGAGGACCGCGCCGGTGACCATCGCCGCGTGGCGGCTGATCCCGAGACGGAGCCCTCCGCTTTGGCCGTCCGCGTGGGCATGCACTCCGAGCACGCGCCCGTTCTTACCACCCGGCGAGCCCCATCCCGAGTTGTCGTGACCGGATCGAGATACGTGGCGCTCGAGGTCGCTGGGTTCTCGTGAGTCGCAGGGACATCCGGCGCCTCCTCAGGTAGGCTAGAGGGCGTGCCCACACCTCACTCTGCGCCCAGCCTCGAATGGACGGAGGACCCTGCGGCCAACCGCCTGGTTGCCGGGAACCCCCTCGCGCTGCTCATCGGCTTCTGCCTCGACCAGCAGTTCCCGATCGAGCAGGCGTTCCTAGGGCCGCTGCGCATGCGTGAGCGGCTCGGGACGCTCGACCCCGAGCGCCTGGCCGCCCTCGACCCCGAGGTCTTCGCGACCGCCTTCCGCACCCCGCCCGCGATCCACCGCTTCCCGCGCAGCATGGCCGAGCGCGCCCAGGGTATCTGCCGCATCGTCGCGGAGACCTACGGCGGTGACGCGTCCCGGCTATGGCGGGAGGCCGGCACGGCGGCGGAGCTCCACCGCCGCCTCGCGGCGCTTCCCGGCTTCGGCCCGCTCAAGGCGCGGATCGTCACCGGCGTGCTCGCTCGCCACTTCGGGGTGAGGCCGCCCGGCTGGGAGGAGGTGGCTCCGGACTTCCCCACCCTCGCCGACGTCAGCACCGCGGAGGAGCGTCGCGCCTACCAGGCCGCCAAGCGGGAGCACAAGGCGGCGGCGCGGGCCGAGGGCTCCCAGCACCCCCCACGCCGCGCTCCCTCACGCGCGGTTCCCGCCCCGCCCGGATCGTCGGCCAGCTCGCCCGGGAGGGCGCGAGCCCGGCGCTCCCCGGCATCGAAGCCGTGACCTCGGCCCTGCCCGCGGCCGTCGAGGTCTTCGAGGACGGCGACGTCCGGATCGTCAGGGTCGGTCCCATGGGCCCCTACGCCAACAACGCCTACATCGTCCGCGACACCTCCGCGCACGCCGGCCTGCTGGTCGACATGCCGCTGGAGGAGGGCCCGCTGCTGGGCGCCATCGCCGCCGAGGGGGGCGTCCAGACGGTGGTCGCCAGCCACTGGCATCTGGACCATTGGGCGACCTACGACGCGGTCCGGGCCGCGACCGGCGCCCCCGTCCTGGTGGGCGACGCCGAGATCAACGTCCCCGAGGAACGGATCAATGGCCGGCTTGCCGACGGCCAGGAGCTCCGGGTCGGAGGCATCCGGATCGATGTCCTCCACACCCCCGGCCACACCCCGGGCAGCATCTCACTGCGCGTGGGCGCGGCGGTGATCACCGGGGACACCCTCTTCAACGGCGGCCCGGGCAAGACCTTCGCCGCCGGCGACCTGGAGACGATCCTGGCCTCGATCGACGCCCGGCTCCTGCCTCTCCCCGCCGCCACCCTCGTCCTGCCCGGCCACGGGCGAAGCACCACCATCGCCGAGGCCGCGTCGGGTCGCGAGGCGTACCGGCGCCATCCCAAGCCGCGGGGATTCTCCGGTGACGTCGAGTGGGGGAGCTGACCGGCTGAGCGGCGGGCCTCGTCAGATGCCGCCGCCGTGGGCGGGGCGCCGAGCTCTCCGGACCGCCCCGGGTACCATCTCCGCAGCGCCCGCATCGTCTAGCGGTTAGGACCTCACCCTTTCAAGGTGGCAACCGGGGTTCGACTCCCCGTGCGGGTAGTGCGCTCCCCACGCGGGAGGCCGCGTGGGGGCCCCTTCTCTTCTCACAGGGGCTCGCCGCCCCTCGGCGGCGCGGCTCAGCCGCGCTCGCCTCACCCCGCCATGGCTCGCCGCAGGCGGCGTGAGCCCGGTCGTCAGGCCACGAACTGCCCGGTCGCCATCAGGGTGGCCAGGAAGCCCATCCAGCCCGCCGAGGCCGCGATCAGCACCGTGCGCGACTGGGGGTGGCGCTGGGTCACGTCCGCGAGGGCGAGGTAGATCGGCACCACCGTCATCTCGTACCGGGGCACGCTCAACCAATAGATCAGGGCGGTGGACATCAGCCACGCGACCGCGGCGAAGACGGTGAGCGAGGGGGCAACCGTCCGCCAGTGCCAGGCCAGCCAGAGGACGGCGATGAGTCCCGCGACGCCGAAGAGCAGCTCCATGCCGAAGACGAAGCTGTCGCCGTTGATGCCCTGCACGAACGACTGGAAGGTGGCGCGGGCGCCATCCCACGGCCAGGCGAAGACGCGGTTGAAGGAGGCCGAGCGCTCCACCTGCAGGTAGACGAGCGGGTTCCCGGTGGCGAGCCACCCGTAGGCCACGAAGAGGAGGGGGGAGAGGGGAGTGGCGAGGATGGCGATCAGGCCGCGTCCGGGCCGACCATGCCGGCGGATCAGATGGTCGACGACGAGCGCCGGGATCAGGGCGACCCCGGTGATCCGCACCAGCATGGCGACGGCCGCGGCGATCGAGGCGCGCCCGTCCTTGCCCCGGCGCATGTAATAGAGCGACACGGTGGTGGCCGCCAGGAAGGTGCTCTCCGAGAAGACCGCGGTCAGGAAGACCGCGTACGGGAAGACCGCGAGCGCCCAGCAGGCGAAGCGCGCCGACGCCTCGTCGCCCCGCTCCAGCAGGATCAGTTTGGCGAGGAACACCAGGCCGATCAGCTCGCCGATCGCGCTCACCACGATGCCGGCGAGGATGGTGTTGGGCACGACGAAAGCGGCCACGTGGACGAGCAACGGGTAACCCGGGAAGTACGCCCAGAGGTGGCCGCCCGCGCCGACCGCCAGATTCACGGGCCCGCTCGGATAGCCGCGCTGGGCGATCTCGGTGAAGGCGCCCCCGTCCCAGAGGGCGAAGGGCTGGAGGAGCGCTGACCCGGATGGCAGGCCCGCCCCGGTGCCGCGAACCCACACGGTCAGCATCGGCACCAACAGCCCGATCAGCTTGCTGGCGGCGAAGGGGGGCAGGACGATGCGCAGCACGCGGGCCTCGCGAGCGGCGCTCTTCCAGGCGCCGGCGAGCGTGGACGTCATCGCCGGCGAGTGTATCGGTCGCCTTGGGCCTACCGGCGGAGCGGCCGGTGCCAGCCGGGTGGTCTCCTCGCCCCCGGGGGGCGCTGCTCGCCGTGGCGGATCTCGATCAGCTCGAAACCCGGGCTACCGAACCGTTCCCTCATCTTGGCCTCCGGGGGCCCGCCGCAGGTCTCCCGTCGCCCCGAAGGGCATCTCGTGGCCGACGCGTGATGCGATCGAGTCTGCCCGGTCGCTTGGGAAGGCGAGACTGGTCGGGTGGCCGCCACAGCTGATCTGAGCACCAAGACGGCGCCTGGAGCGTCGCCCTCAGCGGGTCGTTCACGCTCTCCGGCGACGCCACGGGGCGGTCACCTGCCGGCCACGGCCGTCGTAGGCCTGCTCGCCGGCAACCTGGTCGCCGAGGTGGTCAGGGGTGTCTGGAACGTCGCGAGCGCCGGAGGTGTCAGCGACTGGATCCCCCTCGTGGCCGCGGCGCGGATGGTGGCCCGCGGCTCCCAGTGCCTGTACTGCGCGGGGCCGCTCGCCTCCGCCGAGTCCTCGTTGCTCGGGGGCCCCGTCCCGGTCGGGTTGCTGGGCACCATGTCCAGCCCGGGCGGTAGCTACCTGCCCTTTCTGAACCCTCCTCCGGCAGCGCTGGTGCTGGTCCCTCTCGCTGTGCTCCCACTGGCGATCGGCTTCGCCCTGTTCTCCGGACTCTCAGTAGCCGCAATTGTCGCCAGCTACCGCGTGCTCACGCGGCGGATCGGTTGCCCCCCCTGGCCGACACTCGTGGCTCTCCTCTGCGTCCCCGGCGTATTCAGTTTCGCGTTGGGCCAGTGGGCGGGAGTTCTCACCCTCTGCCTGGTGGTGGCCCTGTGGCTCCTCGACCGGCATCCCCTCGTGGCTGGTCTCGCCCTCGCCTGCCTTCTGATCAAACCCCAGTACATCTGGCTGGTCCCACTGGCATTGGTGGTGATGCGCAGGTGGCGAGCGCTCGCCGGCCTCGCGCTTGGCGCCCTGGTCGTCGCTGCCCTGAGCTTGTTCCTCGTCGGCCCCGGAGGGGTCGCGGACTGGGTCGGGCTCTCGCTCACGGCGGGCACTGCCCAGCTCTCCAACTCCCCGAGCGTGCCCGGTCTGGTGGGGATGGTCCTTGGCCCGGGGGCTGGCTACGCCGCGCTCGCCCTCGCCGTACCCCTCCTGGCGGTGGGGGCGGTGGCGTGGCGGCGGCGGCTACGCGCCGATCCTCGTCTGACGGTCGCCACCTTCGTCTGTCTATCGCTGCTGCTCTCGCCCCACGTGCTGGGCCAGGACTTCCTGCTCGTCGCCCCGGCGGTGGCTCTCGCCGGTCGCACCCGGCCCCGCCTTGCCGGCGCCGTGGCCCTCCTCCTCTCTGCGAGCTTCGCGGGGATCTTGGTCTTTGGATCCATCCAGGTCGACGTTGCCTTCGCGAGCGTGGTGGTGGCCACACTCACCGCGGCTCTGGCTGGGCCGCCGGGCGGGTCCGCCGTCGCCGGTATACTCGGTCCAGTTCGCGGCGGTGCCCGCCCAGAGCAGGCCGCCACCTAGTCCACGGAGGCCCACCAGATCACTCCCGGCAACGGTCCCACTGCCGCGCTGCCAGCGTGGGGGATGGATGATCCTGCGAACCCCGGCAGCGGGGTCGTTCCCGTCGATGGCGGCGGGCGCGGGCGCGGGTCGCCCCGTCCGGTCGCCTTCTCCGTCTCCGGCCTCGACGCCGCCATCGTGATGGCCGTCCTCCTGATCTGGACCGGGGTCTTCGTCTTCTTCTTCGCGCAGCGCTGAGCCCGTCCGGTGGCGCCCATCCGAACGCGGTTCGCTCCCTCGCCCACCGGATTCCTCCACCTCGGCAACGTCCGCACCGCCCTCTTCGCATGGCTGGCCGCGCGCTCCACGGGGGGCAGCTTCGTGCTCCGCATCGAGGACACCGATCAGGGGCGGTACGTCCCGGAGAGCGAGGCCGCCATCCTGGAGACGCTCAACTGGCTGGAGCTGACCTGGGACGAGGGGCCGGAGGTGGGCGGCCCGCATGGCCCCTACATTCAATCGCTGCGCCTCGAGCTCTACACCGAGCACGCGCGCAGGCTGGTCGATTCCGGAGCCGCCTACTGGTGCACCTGCGCCCCCGCACGCCTCACCGAGATGCGCCTCGAGCAGCAGCGACTCCACGAGCCACCGCGCTACGACCGTCGGTGCCTCTCCCGCCAGGCTGAGGTGGCGGCCGAGCGCGCCGCCGGGATGCCCGCGGTCCTCCGGCTGCGCATGCCCGAGGGCACGACCGAGTGGGACGACGCCGTCCACGGCGCGATCAGATACGAGAACGCCGACATCGACGATCAGGTGCTGCTCAAGTCGGACGGCTTCCCCACCTACCACCTGGCCGTTGTGGTGGACGACCACCTGATGGAGATCACCCACGTCATCCGCTCCGACGAGTGGATCCCCTCGACCCCCAAGCACCTTGCCATCTACTCGGCGCTCGGCTGGCAGCCGCCCGTCTTCTGTCACGTCCCCACGGTGCTGGACGAGGCGCGCCAGAAGCTGTCCAAGCGGCGCGGCGCCCGCACCGTCCTGGAGTACGCGGAGGAGGGATACCTGCCCGGGGCGATGGTCAACGCCATGGCGCTGCTGGGGTGGTCGAGCGGGACCGAGCAGGAGGTCTTCAGCCGGGACGAGCTGGTCGCCGCCTTCACCCTGGAGCGGATCCAGTCCTCGCCCGCTGTCTTCGACGCACGCCGCCTCGACTCCCTCAACGGGCTGCACATCCGCCGGATGGACCCCGAGGCGCTGGTCGCGGCGCTCGAGTTCCACCTTCCGGGCACGAGCCTTGACGCCCGCCGCCAGCTGGTGCCCCTGCTCCGGGAGCGGATGGTCACCCTCCACGACGCCGGCCCCCTGGCAGCGCCTTTGATCGGCCCCATCTCCTGGGATCCGGATGTCGTCTTCCCACCCCGCAAGGTGGATGCTGCCACGGCACAGACCCTCCTCGAGGCGGCCATCGCCGAGGTGGAGGCGGGCGGCCTGGACGGCCTCGAGGCGATGCGGGAACGGCTCACCGCTCTGCTGGACGCCCGCGAGGTCAAGGCGCGCGACGGGTTCCGGGTCCTCTACATCGCCATCCTCGGGGCTCCCGCCGGGGTCCCCGTCTTCGACGCGATGGCGTTCATCGGTCCCGAGAAGAGCCTGGAACGTCTGCGCGCCGCGCGGCAGGAGCTGGTCCACCGCATCGGGCCCGCCGGGTAGCGTCGGGTCGCCTGTCGGGACGGGGTGCCCCCTGGAGCGCGGCTCCCCCGACGCGGAGCTGCCCGGGTCAGCCCGTCCGGGTGGGGCCGCTGCGTTCCACCGTCATCCGGACCAGCACCCGGCGCTCGCGGTGCATCGCGAGCCGGTAGTCCTCCCAGTCGGGGTGCTCTCCCGAGGTCAGCCGGTAGTAGTCGACGAGCGGTTCGAGCGCCCCGGGAAGGCTGAGGATCTCGACCGGCCCCTCGACGCTGCACCACGGTCCAAAGAAGCGATCGGTGAAGAAGCAGAGGGTGGCGTGGGGGTCGCGCCGGAGGTTGAGCGTCTTCATCGCGCCCTCCCGGGTGGAGATCACCACCCGGTTCTCCGCGTCGACCGCGGCCACCACGGGAGACATCTGGACCCCGCCGTCGCGGCGGCGGGTGGCGAGCACGCCACGACGGTTGTTGCGGACGAACGCCAGCGCCGCCTCATGGTCCATCGCCGATTACTGTACGGCCCAGGGCCGGCTCTGGGGGGCTCGGGCCCGGGTCAGCCCAGCGCGGCTCCGACCTGTGACGAGAAGTGGCAGGCTGCGAGATGCCCGGCGCCCTTCTCCTCGAGCGGAGGCTCCTCGTCGCTGCAGATGCCTGGGACGTGCGCGATCGGACAGCGTGTGTGGAAGCGGCAGCCCGAGGGCGGGTGCAGGGGTGACGGAATCTCGCCGGACAGCTCCACCAGCCGCCTCTGCGACTCCACCCGCGGATCGGGCACCGGGACCGCGGAGAGGAGGGCCTTCGTGTAGGGGTGGAACTGGGTCGAGTAGAGGTCGTCGCTGGGTGCGATCTCCACGATCTTGCCCAGGTACATGACCAGGATCCGCTGGCTGATGTGCCGCACCACCGAGAGGTCGTGGGCGATGAAGAGATAGGTGAGGTGGAACTCGGCCTGCAGGTCCTCGAGCAGGTTGATGATCTGGGCCTGGATGGAGACGTCGAGGGCGGAGACCGGCTCGTCACAGACGATCAGCTTGGGGTTGAGGGCGAGGGCGCGGGCGATGCCGATGCGCTGCCGTTGGCCCCCGCTGAACTCGTGGGGGTAGCGGTTGTTGAAGTAAGGGTTGAGACCGACGACCCGGAGCAGCTCCTGCACCCGGTCGTCCTTCTCCTTGCCTCGCATCACCCCGAAGTTGGTGAGCGGCTCGGCGATGATGTCGCCCACCGTCATGCGCGGGTCGAGGGAGGCGAAGGGGTCCTGGAAGATCACCTGGAGGTGCTTGCGCTGCTGGCGCAGGCTCTCACCGTGCATCCGCGTCAGGTCCAAACCCTCGAAGAGCACCTGACCCGAGGTGGCCGGGAGGAGCTGGGTGAGCACTCGGGCCAGCGTCGATTTCCCGCACCCCGACTCGCCGACCAGCCCCACCGTCTCCCCGGCGCGAATGTCGAAGCTGACCCCGTCGACGGCTTTGCAGATCGCCCCCCGCCCGACATGAAAGTGCTTGACCACATCGACGGCGCACAGCAGCGGTTGGCCGGACGGCGCGGGTGGACTGCCAACGGGCGGCGGCTCGGTGGAGCTCGCGCCGGTCACGACCCCGGTGCCTCCGGTTCGGGGTCAGAGGCCGCTTCCGTCGCCGTGGCGGGTGGACCGACCCCGCTTGCCACTCCCGGCCGGGTGTCGACCAGCGACGCCGCCCCCATCTCCGCGTAGGCCCGCTTCATCGTCACCCAGCAGGCCGCCGTCTGGCCATCGCCCACCGGCTTCAGCTCGGGAGAATCGCGGAAGCAGCGCTCGAGGCGGAAGGGGCAGCGCGGATTGAACTTGCAGCCCGGCGGTGGAGCGATCAGGTCGGGCGGCAGGCCCTCGATGGAGGGCAGGCGCTGGAGCCGGGCCGAGTCCACCCGGGGCAAGGAGCGGAGCAGAGCCCAGGTGTAGGGGTGCTGGGGACTGTCGAAGATCTGCTCCGTCGGTCCCTGCTCCACGATCTCGCCGGCATACATGACGACGACCCGGGTGCACAGCCCGGCGACCACCCCCAGGTTGTGGGTGATGAGGATGATCGATGTTCCGAGGTCGCGGTTGAGATCGCGCAGGAGCTGAATGATCTGGGCCTGCACGGTCACGTCCAGCGCGGTGGTTGGCTCGTCGGCGATCAGGATCTCGGGACGGTTGGAGAGGCCCATGGCGATCATGACCCGTTGGCGCATGCCGCCGGAGAACTGGTGCGGGTAGTTGCGTTCGCGCCGAGCGGCGTCGGGCACGCGGACCCGGTTGAGAAGCTCTAGGCCGCGCGGCCTCACCTCCCGGGATGGGACCTTGTCATGGGCCCGCATCGCCTCCTCGACCTGGAACCCGATGCGGTGGACCGGGCTGAGCGAGCTGAGCGGGTCCTGGAAGATCATGGCGATGTCGCGGCCCCGGACCTGGCGAAGCTCCTCCCGGCCGATGGTCAGCAGGTCCCGACCCTTGAAGAGGATCTCGCCGGCGACCACCCTGCCCGGCCGCGGCAGGAGCCCGAGGATGGAGAGGGCGCTGACGCTCTTGCCGCACCCCGACTCCCCGACGATGCCGAGGGTCTCCCCGGCGGCCAGGTCGAAGCTGACATCACGGACCGCCTTGACCTCACCGTCGTCGGTGAAGAACGACGTGGAGAGCCCTCTCACGTCGAGCACGGGGTCGCCCGTCCGTCGCTCCATCAGCGTCGCTGCCTCGGATCGAAGGCGTCGCGCAGGCCGTCGCCGAAGAAGTTGAAGGCGAGCAGGGTGAGCGAGAGGGCGAGCGCCGGGAAGAGCAGCATGTAGGGGTCGAATCCGGAGAGCAGGGGAGAGAGGCCCTCGCTCGCCATGCCGCCCCAATCCGCCTGGGGGGCGGGCACCCCGAAGCCGAGGAAGCTGAAGAACGCCGAGGTGAGGATGGCGGCGGGGACCACGTAGGTGGTCTGGACGATGATCGGCCCCAGGGCGTTGGGGAAGATGTGGACGAAGAGGATCCGGCCGGTGCGCGCTCCACCGGCCCGGGCGGCCTCGATGAACTCTCGCTCCCGGATGCTGAGCGTCTGGCCCCGGACCAGCCGGGCCATGTCCATCCAGGTGACGGCCGCGATCGCGATGATGATGTTGATCAGCCCGGGTCCCAGCAGCACGTAGAGGACGATCGCCACCATCAGTGGCGGCACCCCGTAGAAGACGTTGATGATCAGCGCGAAGATGGCATCGAGGACTCCCCTCAGGTAGCCGATCAGGAGACCGACGCTGACCCCCACCACCATGACGATGGTGGCGCAGATCAGGCCCACGGCCAGGGAGACCTGGGAGCCCACCATGAGCCGGCTCAGCGTGTCGCGACCGAGGTCGTCGCAGCCCAGTGGGTGGGCCAGGCTGGGCAGGGTGTAGTCGGGGCACGTGCCCACCAGGTTGGGGTTGTACGGGGTCCAGAAGATCGACACCACGCACATGACGACCAGCAGGATCAGGTAGACGGCAGCGGCCAGGGCCAGCCGGTTGCGGCGGAGCCGGCGTAGCCCGTCCCGCCAGAGGCCGACCTGCTCCCGGGCCAGGGTGCCGCCCGCGTACTCCTCCCAGGGGGTGAGGGTGGCGGCCATCAGTACCTGATCCTCGGGTCCAGCACGGTGTACAGCAGGTCGACGATCAGGTTGGAGACGCCGATGAGCAGCGCGAAGATGGTGAAGACCCCGACCGTGACGTTGTAGTCGTGCTCGGTGATGCTCTCCACGAACTCCTTGCCCAGGCCTGGGATGCCGAAGATGTTCTCGATGACCAGCACGCCGACCAGGATGCCGACCACGGTGGTGCCCAGGATGCTGACCACCGGCACCAGGGCGTTGCGCAACCCGTGGCGGAGGGTGATCACCCACTCGCGCAGGCCCTTGGCCCGGGCGGTCCGGATGTAGTCCTGCTGGATGACCTCGAGCATGCTGGCCCGCGTGATCCGGGTGATCTGGCCCGAGGTGTAGAGGCCGATCGCCAGGGCGGGGAGCCACAGCTCGCCGATGGTGCCGTACGTCCCCGTCCACACCGCCGCGTAGGCGAAGTTGCCATTCGTCAGAGTGCCCAGGAAGTTGGCGAAGACCATCACGCCCAGGGCTGCGATGACGAAGCTCGGCACCGTGTATCCGATGACCGCGAAGCTGGTCAGCAGGTAGTCGACCCAGGTGTTCTGACGGATGGCGGCGAGGACACCGAAGGTGATGCCCAGACCGATGGTGACGATCAGTGCCGCCCCACCCAGCTCGCAGCTCACGCTGAGCTCGCGGAGCACCAGGGGTGTGACCGGCTCGCCCCGGATGTACAGCGAGACCCCGAGGTTGCCCTGGACCGCGCCCTTCAGGAAGTTCCAGTACTGGATCAGGATGGGTTGGTCCAGGCCGTACTCATGAAGCAGGAGCTGCAGGGACTTGCCGTGCACCCGCTGGCTGATGAAGGCGTTGCCGGGGAGCGAATGGACGACCACGAAGACGCCGAAGGAGACGACCAGCAGGGTGAGGGCGATGATCGCCAGCCGCTGGATGATGTAGACGAGCGTTCCCCGGGTCACTTTCGGTTGAGGCCTCCCCGCCGATGAAGGGGGACGCCCGGCTCACGCGCCGGGCGTCCCAAACTCAGCTTCTGGTCTGCCCTCTCAGTGGGAGAGGATCGAGATCTGGTCCCAGTAGTAGTCGAACCCGGTGTTCGAGCCGGCTCCCTTGACCCAGGGTTGGATCAGGAAGTTGCCGACCGAGTAGTAGAGGGGGATGTAGGCCACGTCCTGCTGCAGGATCGTGGCCAGCTGGTCGTAGAGCGGGAGCGCCTGAGAGATCGGCTCCGCGTCAGCCTGGTTGAGGATGCTGTCGTAGGTCGGGTCGTCGAAGCCGCTGGTGTTCGCCCCCGCGGCGGTGGCGAAGGTGCCCCAGAGGTTCGCGTACCAGTCCTGGGGGTTGTTGTAGTCGAACTGCCAGCCGTCACGCGACATGACGTACTGGCCGCCCAGGCGGTTGGAGATGAACTGAGAGGCATCCCCGACCGGGTTGAGGTTGACATGGATGCCGAGGTTGGTCTGCCACTCGTTCTGGAGGTACTCGGCCACCGGATCGTTAAGCCCGCCGGTGTTGTACGAGTAGGTGAGGTTGGAGGTCAGTGTCCCCGTCGGGTCGTACTGCTTGAGCAGCTGCTTGGCCTCGGTGGGGTTGTACTGGGCCAGCGGGTCCTGACCGTCGCCCAGGTTGCCGATCAGCCCCTTGGTGATCAGGCCCCCGGTCGCCGCGGTGCAGAGCAGGTCATGGCACACGGTGCTGGCCAGGCCGGTCTTGTCGACCGCCAGGTCGAAGGCCTTGCGCAGCCCCACCGCCGCCGCCGACTCCCCGACGAACGGGCCTCCCGTCTTCGGGTACCCGATGTTGAAGCTCAGCCACGTGGTCCGGCCCTTGGGCTGGGTCAGCAGGTCCTTGGAGTAGGGCGAGCTCTTGATGCTCTCGATGGTCGGGTAGTCCAGGTTGCCGCTGTCCCCCCCGTACCCGATGATGCCGTAGCTCCCCTGCTTCCACGCCGCCACAGTGGTGGCCAGGGCAGAGGGGTCCTTGATGTCGACGTCGACCTCGGTGAGGGTCGGCTTCGGCGAGCCCCACCAGTCCTTGACGGCCTTGAAGACCATCGACTGCTTGGGGATGAAGGAGGCGAGGTAGAAGGCCCCCGTGCCCACCATGCCGTCGGTCTTGCTGCTGGGCTTGGTCCACCAGTTGACGGGGTCGTTGTGGATCACGTTCTCATCGACGATGGCCCCGGTGGTCCCCTCCAGGGTCCAGGCCGCCATGCACCAGCCGCAGGGAGAGGCGAGGGTGATCTGGACGGTGTAGCCGGTGAGCCCGTCAGGAGCCGTGAGACCGCTCATCTCCAGGCTCGAGTTGCAGGTGGCACCCGACGTGCCCTTGCCCCGGAAGCAGCCCCAGAGACCGTTCTCGATGCTCTGCTGGAAGTTCAGCGGGCTGCCCGTGGTGCTCGCGGGGGGCGAGCCGGCGGCCGACTGCACGGCGGAGAAGCCGGCGATCGCGGAGAGGTTGGAGGAGTAGGGGCCCTGGAGGGCGACGGCCCGGTCCCAGGAGTAGAGGACGTCCTCAGCGGTCACCTTGTCGCCGTTGTCGAAGGTGGCGTTCGGGTTGAGGTGCACGGTGTAGGTCAGCCCGTCGCTGGAGATCCCCCCGTTGGACGCTGTGGGGACCGCGGTCGCGATGTCGGGCACGATGGCGAGGGTGCTGTCAAAGCGCCAGAGGTTGTCGAAGACGTTCTGCATGAACTCGGTGTCGACCTCGGCGTCCGCCTCACCCGGGTCCCACGTTCCGGGGTTCTGAAAGGCCGGGAACTTCAGCACCTGGCTGCTGGCCAGGCCGCCTGACGAGGACGACGAGCCGCTGCTGGTGCCGCCGCAGGCAGCGCCGATCACGGCCACCAGGCTGAGCAGCAGCATCGCCGGCGAGGCCCGGTGCCGGCCAGCCGCCGCGCCTCCAAGATGTGGTCTTCCCGACGTCATCTCACCCTCCTTGCGTCCGACGTGGTTCGGAACTCGCGACAGCGGCGATGGTGCCGTCCGTGGGCATCGTCCACCGGTGCCAAGTCTTAAGTCGCCCAATGTACCTCTCTCACCGCCGGTCGGTATCACCCGATGGGGTGAGCCGTGAGAGGGGAGGGCCCGAGACCGCGGGAAGATCACGCTGAAAGCATCGAACCAGTCACATTGTCAGGCCGGAGACGGCAAGCGCGCCGGCTCAACCGGCGGCGTCGCCGGCCGCCCGTGTCCGGCCCAGCAGCCAGTAGGCGGTCGCGCTGACCACGAAGCCGACGGCGAAGCTGAGGTCGCCGGTCTGAGGATAGATGCTGGCCACCCAGCCGGCATAGAGCGACTGGTTCATGAACGGCACGCAGGCGGCGATGCCGAGCACGAAGGCGGCCACCCCGCGCCAGTTCGAATGGTGCCGGTCGAACAGCAGGGCGGTGCGCAGCCGCCCGCCGCGCATGGCCCAGTCGGTGAGCACCACCCCGAGGAAGGCGACGATCCAGTAGGTGCTGAAGAAGAGGAAGTCCTCGTACGCCCCACCCGTCCCGCCCGGGCCCACCTGGCCGGTCTTCACCACCAGGTATCCCACCAGGAAGCCGACGATCCCGAAGCCGGCGGCGGCGAGCGCCCGCCGCCGCCGCGCCGTCATCCGGATGCCCATGCTGAGGAAGGACATCGCGCTGCTGTAGAGGTTGATGGCATTGGCGGAGACGGCACCGACGCAGATGGCGAGGGGGGCGACGACCGCCAGGACCTCGGGGAGCGGCTTCACGAACTGGTCGGTGGGGACGTCGGTCAGCCCCCACCGCGTCCCGGCGACGGTCGCCAGTGCCGCTCCTGCGACCTCCAGCACCCCGCAGGTGGCCAGCAGCCCCAATCCGGCGGAGAGGACGATCCGCAGCCGGCTGGTCTCCCGGGCCAGGTAGCGGCTGTAGTCGGAGGCGTACGGGTTCCAGCTGGCGGCGTAGGCGAAGGCGAAGAAGACCGCGATCATGAACGCCCCCACCGGCCCGCCCCCGGCCGAGGTCGCCGCCGCGTCGAACCCGGTGCCGGGACGGGCGTGCAGGAAGATGATCGCGGTGCAGGCCAGGAAGACAGCAGCCAGGAAGGGGAAGACCCAGCGCTCGATGGCGTGGATGAAGTTGTAGCCGGCGAAGGCCACCAGGATCTCGACGAGGACGACGATCCCGAGCGCCGGGGCGAACCCCGGCACCGGCAGTCGCACCGCCGCGCAGAAGGTCTGGAGCGCAAAGGCTCCGCTCACGCTGTTGACCGCCACCCAGCCCGCTCCCGCGGTGAGCACCTGGAGGCCGGCGGGAAGCAGGTTGCCGAGGAAGCCGAAGGCCGCCCGGCTCTCCACCAGCTGGGCCACCCCGAGACGCGGTCCCATCACCGAGAGCAGCCCCTGGAAGACGGATCCGAGCGCGGTCCCCAGCACCAGGGCGATCGCGGTCGGCCAGAAGCCGCCGCCGAAGAGGACCACCGGGAGGACACCGACGTAGACGGTGGCGAACTCCAGGTTTGGCGACGCCCACATCCAGAAGAGGCCCAGCGGCCGGCCATGCCGCTCGGCATCCGCGATGTACTCGACCCCACCCGGCTCCACCGCGGCGACCCGCTCGCCGTAGACGCCCTCGCGCGCCGGGACCGCGCCCCCCTCCAGCTCCACGGTCGCGCGCCCGGCCGGCCGTGCCGGAGCCTCGTCGAGTGCCTCCGCCATCGAACCCCTACCCGTGACCGCCAGAGACCGCGCCCTCCAGGCGCGCGCGGAGGCGGGGCAGCTCGCTGACGGCGCGGATCACCGCCACCCCCCGCGCTCCGGCCGCGATGCAGGACGCGGCGTTGGTGAGATCCACACCGCCGATCGCGACCACCGGGATGCTCACCGCCCGGCAGATGCCACCGAGACCATCCAGCCCGATGGCGGGGTCGGCGTCCATCTTGCTCGGCGTCGCCCAGACCGCGCCCCCGCCGATGTAGAGGGCTCCCTCGACCTCGGCGCGTCGGGCCTCGTCGGGGTCGCCCGCGGACCGGCCAAAGCCGATCCCCGCCCGCAGCGCGCGCTGCACGCCAGCATCGCCCTGACCCAGATGGACGATGACGCCCAGCGCCTCCGCGGCCGCGACGTCGTCGTTCATGACGATCATGGCCAGATCGCCCACGGCGGAGATCACCTCTCGGCCCACCCGGACCCGTTCCGCGGTGGAGACCTCCTTGAGCCGGAGCTGGACCACCGACGCCCCGTTGCGCGCCGCCCAGCCGGCGGTGGCGGCGTCGGAGACGATGGCGTGGAGGATCACGCCGGGGTCGCGCCGGTCGCTTCGATGCGGACCTCGGAGTCGAGCGTTGTCGGGTCGAGCGCGGCGACGCAGTCGTAGAGGTTGACGTGGAAGCTGCCTGGGCCACGCGCGCCCACCGCCGCGTGCTCGGCGGCCACCCCGAAGGCGGCCAGCGCCTCGGTCGCGGCGCGCAGGGGGTCGTCGCGGTTGACGGCCGCGAAGCAGCCGCAGAGCGCGGTCGACATGCAGCCGGTGCCGGTGACCTGACCGAGCATGGCCACGCCGTTGCTCACCGCCGCACTCCCGCCCGCCCCGGCGATGTGGTCCACGGCTCCGGTGACCGCCACCGTGCAACCGAGGGTTCGCGCCGCCGCCGCCGCCAGCGTCCCCGGGTCGCCGGCCGAGACCGAGTCGACGCCGCGGATCTCCGCCGCCTCTCCGATCAGTGAGGAGACCTCGGCCGCGTTGCCGCGGACGATGGCCACCGACACCTCCGTCAGGATCCGCCGCGACGCCTCGGTGCGCATCCTGGTGGCTCCGGCACCGACCGGGTCGAACACCACCGGTACACCGTGCCGGTTGGCGGCACGACCCGCCAGCACCATGGCCTCGACCCACTCCGGCGAGAGGGTGCCGATGTTGAGCACCAGCGCCCCAGCGTATCCGGCCATCTCCTCGACCTCCGCGAGGGCATGAGCCATCACCGGTGAGGCGCCGACGGCGAGGGTGATGTTGGCGGTCTCGTTCATCACCACGTAGTTGGTGATCTGATGGACCAGCGGGTGGGCGGCGCGGATCGCGGTGAGCGATGCAGCGGGCGAGAAGCGGGAGGTGACGGGCGTCGGCATCGTGATCACTCCTGATGGGTGGCATGGAGGACGTTGACCGGCCCGTCGCCATGACCGATCTCGACCAGGCCGTCGGCCACCGCGTCCGCCGCCACCCGCGCGGCGGTCCGGGCGGCGGTGAGCAGGTCGTCGCCGAGGGCGAGCCGGGCGCAGAGGGTGGCCGAGTGGGTGCATCCGGCACCGTGGGTGGCCGGGACGTGATGTCGCGCCACGGGGATCTCGTGGTGAGCGCGCCCGTCGAAGAGGTGGTCGACCGCCGATTCACCGTGGCCGCCGGTGACCAGCACCGCCGGCGCGCCCATCTGGTGGAGCCGCTCGGCCAGCTCCCGCCGGCTGCCCTTGTGGCCGGTCAGGGCCTCGGCCTCGGGCAGGTTGGGGGTGATCACGGTGGCCCGCGGGAAGAGGCGGCGCACGAGGGTGGAGACGGCATCCTCGCGCAGCAGCACCGCCCCCGACGACGCCACCATCACCGGGTCCACCACGAGGGGGAAGTCGGTCCTCGCCAGCCACTCCGCGACCGCCTCGATGATCGGCGTCGTGAAGAGCATCCCGGTCTTGGCCGCGTCCACGCCGATGTCATCGTTCACCGCGTCGAGCTGCGCGGTGATGAAGTCGGCGGGCAGCTCGTGGATGGCCCGCACCCCCACCGTGCTCTGGGCGGTGAGGGCGACGATCGCCGACATCCCGTGGCAACCGGCGGCCGCGAACGCCTTGAGATCCGCCTGTATCCCGGCACCCCCGCCGGAATCGGACGTGGCGATGGTGAGACATCGCGCCACCGACATCGGAGCCCTCCCTACGCTGGCATTACCCAGATCAGGTTCTCGGGTGTGATCTCAGCCAATCGGGCACCCCGGGACGAAGACGAGCGTATCACCGCGGCCCGACAGACCGCTGACGGCCTAGCATCTTCCGATGCGGATCCGGCTGGCCCTCGAGGCGGACGGCCCAGCCGTCCACGCCATCTACGCGCCGGTCGTCGAGTCCACGGCCATCTCCTTCGAGACCGCGCCGCCCTCGTCAGCCGAGGTGGCGCGGCGCATCGCTGCCCACCAGGAGACGCACCCCTGGCTTGTCGCCGACTCCGAGCGCGGGATCCTGGGCTACGCCTACGCCGGGCCGTTCGCGGCCCGGGCCGCCTACGCCTGGTCGGTGGAGACGAGCGTGTACGTGGCCGAGGCGGCGCGCGGTCGTGGTGTCGGGCGGGCCCTCTACCGGTCGCTGCTGCGCCTCCTGGGTGCCCAGGGTTACCGCCAGGCGATGGCCGGGATCGCGCTCCCCAATCCCGCGAGCGTCCGGCTCCACGAGGCGAGCGGGTACATTCAAGTGGCCCTGTTCCGAGCCGCGGGCTGGAAGCTCGGGGCCTGGCACGACGTCGGCTGGTGGCAGCGGCCGCTCCGGGACGGCGACCCGGACCCGATGGCGCCGAGGGCGCCCCTGGCCCTCTCCCATCTGGAGGTCGAGGCGCTCGCGGCAGCGCTCGACGCGGACGGCCCCCTTCTCAGGGACCGCCCTCTTCCCTTCTGACCAAACTTCCCCGGCGGCCGCGCTCAGCGCAGGTCGGCGGATCCGAGCTCCCCGGAGGCGGCGGGCCGCGCATCCGCCGCAGCCACCTCCCTCATGCCCGCCGATCCCCTCGCGCCCCCGGGCCTGCGCCGGGTGGCAAGGAACGACCCGATCAGGATCAATGCGAACCCGAGCACGGCCCCGATCCGGAGCGGCTCGCCGAGGATCGTGACCCCGAGCACCAGCGCCACCGCCGGGTTGAAGTAGGTGATCACGGTCGCTCTCACCGGTCCGATCTCGGCGATGAGGGCAAAGAAGAGGACGAAGGCGACCGCGGTGCAGACGACCCCCAGGGTCACCGCCGAGGCGATGACGCGGGTCGTGGGATGGCTGTCCCCCAGCTGGATGATCCCGACCGGCGCGTAGACCACCGCCGCGAAGGCGAGCGACCCCGCCACCACGCCGACGGAGGGGAGGTGCGACAGCCTGCGGGAGATGATCATCGGGCCGACGGCGTAGCCCACGGTGCACACCCCGATCTCGGCGACCGCCAGGAGGTCATGGCTCGAGATGTCGAAGCCGAGCAGGACGGCCACCCCGGCGAAGCCGACCCCGAGACCGGCCAGGCGGCGACCATCGAGCTGGTGCTCGCTGCGGGTGACCCAGGCGAGCAGCGCCCCGAAGAGGGGGACGGCGGCCACCAGCAGGCCGGAGAGAGAGCTGGAGAGCTTGGTCTCGGCACTGGAGAGGAGAAACCACGGGATCATCAGCTCGGCCACGGTGTAGGCGATGAGCCACCTCCAGGCCGGGAGGATCGGCCGCACTTCCTTGCGGGCGATCGCCACCGGGACGAGCAGGAGCGCCCCGATCCCGGTGCGGATGAAGACGAGGCTGGCTGGCGAGATCCCGGAGACCGCGACCTTGATGAGCAGGTATGGGATTCCCCAGACCACGCACATGACGGCGAAGAGGATCAGCGCCTTCCGGCTCACCGCCACATCCCCCTGAACGCCGGGGGAGGGAGTGGGCATCGAGCCGAAAGCACCGTTCCCGTCACTCGGTGCTCAGAGCGTCGGGTGCATCTCACAGTGGCCTTAAGGACGCAAGTGTCCTTAACCACCCTGGAGCACACGGCGGGTCCCCCTGGAGCACACGACGGTCCCTTCGAGCGGGCAATCCTACCGCTCGGCCAGGATGTCGGCCACCAGGCCCGTCCACCCCGTCTGGTGCGATGCCCCGAGGCCCGCGCCGCTGTCGCCGTGGAAGTACTCGTGGAAGGGGAGCAGGTCGTGCCACGCCGGGTCGGCCTGGAAGAGCAGCGTCTCCCCGAACACCGGGCGCCGGCCGCCGGCATCTCGGAAGATGGAGACGAGCCGCGAGCAGATCTCGTCCGCGACCGCGCCGAGGGTCAGCCGGCGCCCCGAGCCGGTCGGGAACTCCACCTGGAACTCGTCGCCCACGTACGAGTGAAACCGTCGGAGTCCCTGGACGACCAGGTGGTTGAGCGGGAACCATACCGGTCCCCGCCAGTTGGAGTTGCCCCCGAAGAGGGCGGTGCGGGATTCCCCCGGCTCGTAGTCGACCCGAGCCTCCTGGCCGCCCGCGTAGGAGAGCACGAAGGGATGCTGCTCATGGAAGCGGGAGACCGAACGCAGCCCATACGGACCAAGGAACTCGGCCTCGTCCAGGACGTAACCGAGGATCCGGCGCAGCTTGTCGGGCTGGACGATGGAGAGGAGCTGGCGGTCGCGATGACCGGGGACGTGGCAGTGCTCCACCACGCTCTGCACCTCGGGCTTGTTGTGCGTGTACCACTCCATCCGCGCTCGGAAGTCCCCGAGCTTGGCGAGCACCTTGGGCTCGAGCACGGTGACCGCCATCAGCGGTACCAGCCCCACCATCGAGCGCACTCGGAGGGGGGTGTGGCTGCCGTCGTCCTCGTGGATGGTGTCGTAGTAGAACCCGTCGGTCTCGTCCCACAGCCCCTGCCGGTTCATCGCCACCGCGATCAGGGTGAAATGCTCAAAGAACTTGGTGGCGATGTCCTCGTAGGTGTCGTCGTGATCCGCCAGGGTCAGCGCGATCTCGAGGAGACCCAGGCAGTACATCGCCATCCAGGCGGTGCCGTCGGACTGCTCCAGCCGTCCCGCGACGGGCGGCGGCGAGGAGCGGTCAAAGGGGCCGATGTTGTCCAGCCCGAGAAACCCGCCCGAGAAGAGGTTGCGCCCCTCGGCGTCCTTGCGGTTCACCCACCAGGTGAAGTTGATCACCAGCTTGTGGAAGACGCGCTCCAGGAAGTCGTAGTCGCGGTCGCCTGCGATCTCGAAGACCTGCAGCGCCGCCCAGGCGTGGACCGGAGGATTCACGTCCGAGAGGTCCCATTCGTAGGCCGGGAGCTGGCCGTTGGGGTGCATGTACCACTCCCGGCAGATCAGGATCAATTGGCTCTTAGCCAGCTCTGGATCCACGTGAGCGAGGGCCACGCAGTGGAAGCCCAGGTCCCACGCCGCATACCAGGGGTACTCCCACTTGTCGGGCATGGAGATGACGTCGCGGTTGTCGAGATGCCGCCAGTCGCGGTTGCGGCCCTCCCGGTGGGCCGGCGGTGGAGGAGGGAAGGCGGGGTCGCCGTCCAGCCAGCGGTCGACGTCGTAGTGGTAGTACTGCTTGCCCCAGAGCATCCCGGAGAACGCCTGGCGCATCACCGTCTTCTCGTCGGCGCTGCGGTGTGCCGGGGTCAGCGCCGCGTAGAACTCGTCCGCCTCCCGGCGGCGCAGCTCCATGACGGCGGTGAACGCGTCGCCGAGGTCGGCGGGCGCAACGGCGTCGTGAAGTCGGAGCCGCACCGATGCGGTCCCGCCGCCCGGGACGGTCAGCCGGTACCAGAGCGCCGCCTTGGTGCCGCGCCGGCCCGGGTGCACGGTGGGTGTCCCGTTGACGACGTGGTCGCCGATGCCGTCCTTGGGGTACGCGGGCCCGCCACCGCCCCAGAGCCGGCGGCTGTTGGTCTCGTTGTCGCAGGCGAGCGGCGTCGCTCCCGGAGAGGCATCCAGGCGCCGGCGGCCGAGGAGGGGGTGCGACGAACGCAGGCTGCCCCCCTCAGCGCTGATCTCGGGGCGATGGTGGTCGCCCTCCCACGACCAGGTGTTGCGGAACCAGAGGGTGGGGAGGAGGTGGAGGTCGGCCTGGTCGGGACCGTGGTTACGCACCGACAGCTCGACCAGGATGTCCTCCGGGCCGGCCTTCGCGTAGTCGGCGGTGATCTCGAAGTACCTGCCGCCGTCGAAGATGCCCGTGTCGGCCAGCTCGTACTCGGGGTCGTGACGGCCCCGCCGCCCGTTCTCCTGGACGAGCTGCTCGTAGGGGAACCGGCGCTGGGGATACATGTACCGCCAGCTCATCCAGGAGTGGGTGGGCGTCGAGTCCAGGTACCACCAGTACTCCTTGGCGTCCTCGCCGTGGTTGCCCTGGTGGCCGTCGAGCCCGAAGATGCGCTCCTTGAGGAACGGGTCCACGCCGTTCCAGAAGGCGAAGGCGAGGCAGAGGGTCTGGCGGTCGTCGCAGATCCCGCCCAGGCCGTCCTCGTTCCAGCGGTAGGCGCGCGAGCGGGCATGGGCAAAGGGGAAGAACTTCCACGCGTCGGCGTCGGCGCTGTAGTCCTCGCGCACGGTGCCCCAGGCGCGTTCGCTCACGTACGGGCCCCAGTGTCGCCAGGGAGCGCGCCCGCGCGGGACCTCCTGAAGCCGCTGCCATTCGGCGGTGCCGGCGGCCGGATGAGGGCTCATCGCCTCGATTGTCTCAGTCCGGGTGGGACGGTCCGACGGCCCGCACCGGGGGACGGTCTCTCCGAAATTCTTTTCGTGACGAAAGATTCGTGACGAAATGTTTTGAGAATCGACACATTCACCCCTACCCCGATGGTCGCGACCCTGCTCCGCCGAGCCGCTCCATCTGGCACCATCCGTGGCGATGTCTGAGGCTGAGCGTGCGCATCTCGCGCGCAACGCGGGGGAGCTGGCGCGACTGCGCGGCCTCGGCTCCCGGCTGCTCGCCGGCGAGCTGCCCTCCGAGCTGACTGGTGGGTGGACCCCGTCCGCCGTCTTTGCCCATCTCGCCTTCTGGGATCGCCTGGTGCTCGCCCGCTGGGACCTGTACGTGCGGGACGGCGTCATCGAGAGCCTCCCCGACTCGCACATGGACCTGGTCAACGCGGCCGGGCTGCCCCTCTGGCTGGCGCTCCCTCCGGCGGCCGCGGTGGCGCAGGCGATCGAGGCCGCCGGTGAGGTCGTCGAGCGGATCGCCGCCCTCAGCCCTGCGGCGGTGGAGGCTGCGCTGACCACCGGCCGCCGGGCGATGCTCGACCGGACCTTCCACTGGACGTCCCACCTCGACGAGCTGGCCGGGCTGCCGCCTCCGCGCTGAGGCTCCTCGCCGGTCGGCCGTCAGCTGGCCGCGTCAGTCTCGACGAGCACCCCGTCGTTCGAGTCCCCGAGCGCCCAGCAGTCCGCGGAGGCGACACAGACGACGTTCTGCAGCTGGCCCGCCGAGCGCTGGCCGGACAGGGTCGGGCTGTCGACCACCGTCCACGCGCCGTCCCCGTTGGTCTCGATCAGGGGCTGAGAATTGCCGGACCGGCTACCGACGGCCCAACAGTCCCCAGTCGTGAGGCACGTCACCCCCTGCAGGAAGCTGTTTCCCCTGACAGCGGGGCCGCTCGCGAGCGTCCAGGCGCCGCCCGCGTACCGGTTGAACAGGGGCTGGAAGGGCGCGGAGGTCGAGCCCACCGCCCAGCAGTCCGAGATGCTGGCGCAGGCGACGCTCTCGAGGCTGCCGCCCGAATCGCCGGTGGGGGTGGTGACGAGCGCCCAGGCGGTGCCCGTGTAGTGCTCGATCGCCGTGCCACCCACCGCCCAGCAGTCGTCCTGGCCGGGGCAGGCGATCCCACCCAGGGCGACGACCTCGGCGGTACCCGAGACCAACGAGGGGCTGTGGACCACCGCCCACACACCTCCCGAGTAGTGCTCGACGAGTGCCTCCGGTCCGCCACCGACCGCCCAGCAATCACCGGGCGCGGGACACGCGATGTCATCCAGCCAGTAGGGGGTGCCGGCGTCCGGGGCCGCCACCGTCCGCCACGCACCGCCCGCCAAGGTCTCGATGAGCGGGCCGTACGGGCCCTCCCCGACCGCCCAGCAGACACCGTTGGCGAGGCAGGCGATGCCGTTCAGCTGGCCGGTCTCACCGCCTCCGGCCAGCGTCCAGGTGCCATTCACGTCGTGTTCGATTTCGACGCCCGCCGTCCCCTCCACCGCTCCTCCGACCGCCCAGCAGTCAGCCGCGGAGACGCAGGCGATGTCGTTCAGGGCTGTGCCGCCGCTCGGGACGCCGACCACCCGCCATGCTCCCGGCGTCTCGTCCGCCGAGGCTGACGTTCCAGACGCGCCCCCCGGGTTCGAGCCGGGCGAGCCGCCGCAGCCGATCAGAAGGACGAGCGCCGCCAGGACGATTCCTCGCCGAGCCGGCTCCCGGATCGTGCCGCTCACCAGCCCACCTCACCCGCCCAGCTTGCGGAGGAAGAGGAACACCGAGGTGTACTGCCGCCGCCGGTGCTCGAAGACGATGGCGGGGTAGTCGGTGAGGTGGCGCCGCGCCTCGATCAGTGCTTCCGAGAGCGGCTGAACCTTGCTCATGGTCGCCGGGCTGATGCCGAAGTCGATGGGCTCCACCAGCTCCAGCTCCGAGCACGAGTGCGCCAGTGCCGCGATCTCCGATGGGGTGAAGAGGGCCAGACCGCGGCCTCGATGCCCGGCGGTGCCGTTCAGGATGCATTCGGTCGCGATGGCGACGACACCACCCGGCCTGACCACCCGCGCCATCTGCTGCAGCGCCTTCTGGGCGGCATGGAAGCCCCCGAAATGCTCGATGGAGCTGAGCGAGAAGGCGACATCGAAGGTGCCGTCCTCGTAGCGGAGATCCAGGCCGTCCATCCACTGGCAGACGAGGCGGTTGCGCTGGTACGGGGCGCGGGCAAAGCGGTCGGGGGAGACGAGCATCCGGCCGTCGCCCTCCAGGGACCCGAACTGCGTGCCGCCGTAGACGTCGGTGGCGAAGACCCAGCGGACGTGGTTGGTCAGCTCATAGACGGGCTCCTCGTGGCCCGCACCGACGGAGAGCACGAGGCTGCCGGGATCGACGGCCGAGAGCTCCTCCAGGCCGCAGAGCAGCTGGGCGAACTCCCAGTGCTTGCGGTGCTCCATCTGGAGGGGGAAGTCCGGCCGCATGGCCACGAGGTAGGGGAGGCAGCGCCGGATCGCCGCGACACGACGCGGATCGTGCCAGTCCTCCAGCTCGCAGAGCTTGTTGAGGGGCAGGCGCCCGGTGAGATTCATCGGAGCGGGATTGCGCACCTTGACCGAGACACCACCGGGATCGGGCGCTGCGGCGGGGACCGGGCGCAACGCCGCGGCCCGGAGGCGCAGGGTGCCCGCCATCGTGGCCAGGTCGCGCGTCCAGGCGGGCATCGTCGGTGTCACGCGCCGGCGGTCACCCGACGTGGGTCTCTTCCGCGCTGAGCTCCCAGAGCCGGCGCGCCGCCGCCGCGTCCTGCCCCGCCGCGCTCGGCAGCTTGCGCTTGCGGTTGGTGAAGTACCCGCCCGTCTCGGAGGAGACGTCGGGCGAGTCGGCGAGCCACACCAGGGTGTCCGCGCCCTTCGTGGTGCTGCGCGCAAAGGGCCGCGCAAGCGTCATGCCGAAGGCCATCAGCGCGCCGTTGTTGCGGTTGAAACCGCTCGCCACGAATCCCGGGTGGAAGCAGTTGGCGGTGACGCCGCTTCCCTCCAGCCGTCGCGCCAGCTCGGTGGTGAAGAGGATGTTGGCCAGCTTGGACTGCCCGTAGCGGGAGAAGCCGCCCGTCCGGTATCCCCTCTCCGCGTTGACGTCGTCGAAGGGGATGTGCGCGCCGTGATGGGCCCCTGAGCTGGTGGTGATGATCCGAGCCGGTGCGCTCGCCCTGATGCGCTCGAGGAGAAGGTTGGTGAGCAGGAAGGGGGCGAGGTGGTTCACCGCCCAGGTCAGCTCGAGGCCGTCCTCGGTGAGGCGCCGCGAGCTGTTGACGCCGCCGGCGTTGTTGGCCAGCACGTCGATCGTGGGGTGCTTGGCCAGGATCTCAGCGGCAAGTTTGCGGATCGACGCCTGCGAGCTGAGATCCGCATAGAGGACCTCGACCTCCGTCGCGGGGCCACCCGCGGCCGTGATCTGGGCAACCGCGTCGGCCGCCCTCGACTCGCTACGGGCCACGATCGAGAGCCGCGCGCCGCGGCGGGCCAGCTCCCGTGCCGCTGCCAGCCCGATCCCGCCCGTCGCGCCGGTGATGATCACCCGCTTGCCGGCGACCCCACTCCATTCCTGCATCGAACGTCTCCCAGGTTTCGGATCGGCTGCCGTGAGCCTGTGCTCGCAACTTCGCCTGAGCCTACGCCCTCACTCCGGCTCCCCGATGGCGAGGGTGACCTTGACCGCCGCGTGGTCCTGGGGTCGCGCGGCGGTGCGGAACGCCTCGCGCCAGGCTGCGAGGGGGAAGCGATGGGTGAGCCAGTCACGCCAGGGGACGTCGCCGTGAGCGAGCATGGCCAGCGCCGTGTCGATGTCATCGCGGCGGTATCCGTTGGACCCCACGACGGTGACCTCCTTGAAGTAGGTGAGGGTCGCCTGGGTGCGCCGGGCGCGGCCCACCCCGACACGCACCACCCTCCCTCCGGGACGGACGATCGCCAGGGACAGCTCGGCGGTGGCGGTGCTGCCCACCGCGTCGACCACGGCCGCGGCGCCGCCGGTGATGAGCCAGGGGAGGCCACGCCACGGTCTGCTCAGCCTGCCTCCGGCAGCCTCGGCGATGCGGTGCACCACCACCTCCGGGCGGTGGGAGACGGTCCCCGCCCCGAGGGCTTCCACCAGCGCCCGCTGGTACGGCCAGGCGGCGCTGACCACCACCCGTTCCGCGCCGAGCCGCCGCAGGGAGGCGGCGACCCCCAGGCCGATGGTGCCGGCGCCGAGCACGACGACCAGGCCGGGCGGCTCGACCCGCCCCCCGCCGAGGACCTGCTCCGCCGCATGCGCGCCCACCGCCAGCGGGTCTGCGAGCACCCCCGCCTGAGGCTCCAGCCCGTCCGGCAGCCGGCGCAACTGGGAGCGGTGGGCGTGCATCCGGGTGCCCATCCCCCCCGGCAGCCCGCGAATGTTTCCCGTGTGGATACCGCTCCCCGAGACGCCCGGTAGGGGCTCTCCCTGGTGGGCGCAGAGGGGGAGCATCCCCTCCGTGCAGGCGGGGCACGGCGGCAGCCCGCGCGCCGCGCATCCGAGCCAGGGGTTGACCACCACCGTCTCCCCGCCCGAGAGGTCGGTCCCGGCGGGGTCGGCGACCCGGGCCACGATCTCGTGGCCCATGACGTGGGGGAAGGAGACCAGGCCGGAGAGCGGGTTGTCCCAGTCCGCCTGGAGGGTGGCCTGAGTGACGTCGCTGCCGCACACGCCGGTGAAGATCGGCTCGAGGGCGACCCACCCAGGCCCGGGAGACAGGGGGTCGGGCAGCCTGCGCAGACCGAGCGGTCCGGAGCCGCGCAGAGCCCAGAGCGGATCGATGCGGCTGAGCGCCCCGGCGACGGCGAGGCGCGCCGGCCGCGGATCAAAGACCAGGCCCAGCATCAGCGCGGGGTCCGGCAGCGGGGGTCGTGCACGTCGCGAACGGTACCCGGAACGGCTGCGGTGGGTGGTGGCGGAGGAGGATCGCGCTACGCGTTCACCGCGTGGGGCGCGATCTGCCGGCTCTTCTCCAGGTACCGCCTGATCTCCAGCAGGGCGGCGATCCCCTCGCCGACGGCGGACCCGAGCTGCTTGGTCGACCCCGCCCGGACGTCGCCGGCGCAGAACACCCCCGGCTGGGAGGTTGCGTAGCCGTCGGTGACGACGAACCCCCACCGGTCCAGCTCCACCGTCCCCTGGAGGAAGGCGGTGTTGGGGTCCAACCCGATGAAGACGAAGGCTCCGCGCGGATGCCAGCGCAGCTCCTCACCGCTCTGGCGGTCGCGGGCGACCACCTCCTCCAGCCTCGGGCTGCCGCGCAGCTCCGTGACCTCGGTGTTGGTGTGGACGGTGAACCTGGGGTCTGAGCGGACCTTGTCCTGGAGGAGCTGGGAGGCCTTGAGCTCGGGGTTGAACTCCACGACCCGGATGCGCTCGGCGAACTGGCTGAGGAACATCCCCTCCTCGAGGCCGGAGTTGCCGCCCCCCACCACCAGCAGCTCGTCCGCGCCCCTGTAGAAGGGGCCGTCGCAGGTGGCGCAGAAGTGGACGCCGGCGCCGATCAGCTCCGCCTCCCCGGGCACGCCGAGCCGCCGGTAGGAGGAGCCGGCCGCGACCAGCACCGCCTGGGCGCAGACCCGCTGGCCTCCGGACAGGCGCAGGACAGTGTCCGTCCCATCCGGCTCGAGCCCCTCGACCGCGACCGCCGCCAGCATCTCCACCCCGTAGCGCCGAGCCTGGGCCACGAACCTCTCGGCCAGCTCGGCGCCCCCGATCCCCTCCGGGAAGCCCGGGTAGTTGTCCACCCGCTCGGTGACGCCCGCCTGCCCGCCGAGCGCGCTGCGATCGACGACCAGGGCGCTGATCCCCTCGCGGGCCGCGTAGATGGCGGCGGCGAGTCCGGCCGGCCCCCCTCCCACGATGGCGAGGTCGTAGGCGGCACGATCCGCCTCCAGCTTGAGCCCGAGGCGCCGGGCCAGGTCCCCGTCCGACGGCTCCAGCAGGTGGTCCCCCTCGGGGAAGACGATGGTGGGGATCGTCCGGCCGCCCTTCTGCAGCTCCTCGACAAACCGGAGGCCCTCCGGGTCATCGTCGATGTCGACCCAGACGAAGGGGACCCGGTGCTCGGCGAGGAACTTCTTGGACCGCTTGCAGTCGGGGCACCACGGCGCTCCGTAAAGGGTGATCTCAGCCATCCTCGACTCCCCATCAACGTGAGATCAGATCCGGTCCTGGACAGTGTGCGCCATCGGGTCACCGCCGGCGCCTGCGGCGGCTCCCCCTCCAGCCCCGCTCGCCCGACCACAACTGCAGTTCGGACAGGCTTTCGGTGACTGTTGTCGATCAGCCCCGGTGAGGCGGTCAAATCCGCCGAAGGGGTCGGAACGGGTCCCCCTGATTGGGTCAGATGACTGAGCGCTGACTGCCAGGTCGACAGTGCCCGTGGGGGCCGCCAGCGCACCCCAGGTCAGCCATTCTCCGTCCGCCGCCCCGTCCCGCCGTCCACCCCTGTCACCGACTCTCGTCAGGCCGTGTCCATCTTTTCACAGCGCCCGTGAAATGATCCGGCCGTTCGAATGGCCCGGCCCAGCATCGGACTCGGTGACTGGGATGCGCCGCCCGGGGAAACAGTCCAGTGCACAACCCGCCCAATCCGCGGCTCACGCCACCCGGGGGGAGAGGGGCCTGAGGTGGCCGGCACGACCACGCCCGGCATAGCTTCGGGACAGCTCGCTCTGCTGATCCCGGTGGGGAGCGACACGTACGCCATCGCGCTGGAGACCGTCCGCGAGGTGGTGGTCGAGCCGCGGGTGACCCAGCTGCCCACCTCGCCTCCGGTGGTGCGTGGCGTGTTCAATGTGCGCGGGGACATCATCCCGCTCCTCGACACCGGCCTTCTGCTCGGCCTCCGTGCATGCATGGAGGAGCCCTACGCGGTGCTGGTCGAGACCGCCCACGGGACGGCCGGCCTGGTGGCCACCGACATGCCGCAGACAGTCCGACTGAACGAATCGGTGGGCCATTCCGACATGGAGGGGACCACCGAGACCTACCTGGTCGCTGACGCCCGGTTGGCCGTCGCCCTCGACGTCCCGGTGCTCCTCAGCCCTGCTCGGATCTCGCAGTGAGCCCTCAGGAGTCGCTCTCGGAGGGCGACTTCCAGCGCCTCTTCGCGACCGAGGCGGAGGGTCGCCTCGACACCCTGGTCGACGAGCTTCTCGAGCTGGAGAAGGGCGGTGCCAACCCCGAGGTGGTCGCGTCCCTCTTCCGGGAGGCTCACACCATCAAGGGCGGCGCCGCGGTGGTCGGGATGCCTCACGTCGCCCGCGTGGCGCACGCGCTGGAGGACCTTCTGGAAGAGGTGCGCCGCGAGCGGCGCGGGGTCGACACCGCCCTGATCGACGCGGTTCTCGCCGGTGTCGATGCGATCCGAACCCTGATCCCTCTCGCGGTCGCCGGCCAGGAGCACGAGGAGGTCGCCTTCGAGGCCGAGCAGCGGCTGCGCATCGCCGTCGGGGGGCCTCCGGTCGTGGAGGACAAGGCCGTCGCGGGCACCACCTCCCGGCTCGCCGAGCCGGCAGCCCCACCTGCAGGGATGGCCCCGGCCCCGAGCGCGCCGGTCACCCCCTCGCCCTCTGCGCCAGGCGGCGGCCCGGCGCCCGATCGGACGGCGCCCGCCTCCTCAGGGCCGCCCGCGCCACCTCCGGCGCCTCCCTCGGATTCTGAGCCGGTTCCACCGCCGGCACCGGCGGGCGAGCACCCTGCCGGGTACGGGGCGGCAGCGGAGATTAGCGGGGCCTCCGACGGCGCCGCGGGTCACGCCGAGCCGGCCCGGGCCACGGCGACCGAGATGCTCCAGATCCCGGTCCACCGGATCGACGACCTGGTCCGCCTGATCGGCGAGGCATCGGCCGCGACCCTCCGCCTCGGGAGTGCCCTCCTCGAGCGGCTGGAACGCGATCCCTCCGGTCTCACCGAGTACCGCGACCTGGTCCGCTCCCTCAACGAGCTGCAGGAGCTGGCCCTTCACGCCCGGATGATCCCGGTCATGTCACTCGCTCCCCGGCTCCGCCGGGCGGTGCGCGACCTGGCCCGGGAGACCGGCAAGGAGGTGCGCTTCGAGACCCGGGGCGAGGACGCCGAGATCGATCGCGGCGTCCTGGAGCGTCTCGCCGATCCCCTCCTCCATCTGGTCCGAAATGCCGTCGACCATGGCGTCGAGTCCCCTGACGAGCGACGCCTTCACGGCAAACCGGTCGAGGGGACGATCCGGCTCCACGCCATGCAGCTCGGCTCCGAGGTGGTCATCGCGGTGAGCGACGACGGCCGGGGCATCGACGTCGCCCGGGTTCGGGAGGCGGCGGGTCGCACCGACCGCACCGCCATGGAGATGGACGACGAGGCCGCCCTCTATCTCATCTTCCGATCGGGCCTCACCACCGCCACCAAGCTCACCGGCGTGTCCGGCCGCGGGGTGGGGCTGGATGCTGTCCGGGCCAGTCTCAATGCGGTGCGCGGGCGCATCGAGGTCCGATCTGACCCCGGTATGGGCACGGAGTTCCGGATCGCCGTGCCCATCACGATGGCGACGCTCCGCTGCCTGGTCATCAATGCGGGCGGGCAGGCCTACGCCATCCCGCTCCATTCGGTCCGTGCGGTGCTGCCGCCTCAGCCCTCTGCGACGGTGGGCGGGCGGGCAATGACCATGCTGGACGGCCGTCCGGTGCCGATCAGCAGCCTCGCCTCCGTGCTCGGCACGGGCAACGGCACCGAAGGTCCGGCCGTCGTCCTGGCCGGACTCACCCGGAGCCATGCCTTCAAGGTCGACGACCTCGTCGATCAGCGCGACGTCGTCGTCAAGGGCCTCGGCGAGCTGATCCCCCGGTTGCCCGCGGTGGCCGGGGCCGGCGTCCAGCCCGATGGCAGCATCCTCCTGGTGCTCGAGGCCGCGGGTCTGATCGAGCGGGCCCGCCGCATGGAGAGCGGCGACCGGTCCCAGGAGGCCGCCAGCGGAGTCGCACAGGGGGAGGCCGTCACGCAGCGTGCGGCCTCGATCCTGGTGGTCGACGACGCCCTGACCGTCCGCGAGCTGCAGCGCTCCATCTTCGAGAACGCCGGCTATCGCGTGCGGGTGGCCGTCAATGGCGAGGAGGCGCTCGTGGAGATCTCCCACGAGCGCCCCGACCTGGTCCTCACCGACGTCCAGATGCCGAGGATGGACGGCTTCGAGCTGACCGAGGCAATCCGCAAGCAGCCCGGTCTCGCCTCGCTGCCGGTGATCATCCTCACCTCCCGGGGAAGCGATGAGGACCGCCGGCGCGGCCTGGAGTGCGGCGCCGACGGCTACATCGTGAAGAGCGGCTTTGACCAGTCGGCGCTGCTGTCCGCGGTGGAGCGGCTGCTGGGGGCGGAGCGGTGACCCAGCCATCCGAGGACCGCGCCCTGAGGCGGGCCGCGATCAGCCGCGCCGTGCGCCGGGCCGCCAGGGAGCGCGAGCTGGAGCAGGCCGCCATGCGGCGGGCGCTGAAGCGGGCCTCTGGGCGCGGCACCGTAGCGACCGGTCTTTCGGCCGTCGAAGGGCCGGTGAGGTGAGCGCCGTGCCGGCGAAGGACATCCTGCGGGTGCTGATCGTCAGCGGGCAGACGGGTCCCTGGGCCACACAGCTCGCACGGGCCGTCGAGGCCGACCGTGACGCCAGCGTGGTGGCTCAGGTCCTCCCCGCCCAGGCCGTCGCCTCCATCGACCGGGATCACCCCGACCTCGTGGGCCTCGACATGTCCGGGCTTTCCAACAGTGACCAGGCCGCCGGCCTCGTCCGGGAGATCCTCGCCCTCGCCCCCGTGCCCATCCTGCTCATGGTCCCCTCCGACCACCGGCGAGACGCCTCGATGGCGGCGGTCGTCGCCGGCGCGGTGGAGGTCATGACGTACCCGGCCAGGTGGGACGTCGCCGTCGGAGCCGAGCTGCGCAAGCGCCTTCGTGCCCTGGGACACCTCTCGCAGCGCCGCCGCGAGCGGCTGCGGCGCCCGCCGGTCCGGGAGCTCCGCCCCGCCGCCGCCGGTGGGAGGCGCAGCTCCGATGGCGTGGTCGGACTGGCGGCCTCCACCGGTGGCCCCCCCGCTCTGGCACGGGTTCTTGCCGGCCTGGGCGGGCTCCAGCGCCCCGTCATCGTCGTCCAGCACCTGCAGTCCGGCTTCGTGGACGGCTTCCTCGGCTGGATGCGGCGCGAGTCCGCGCTCCCGGTCGAGCTCGCCGTCGACGGCGCCCCGCTCCGGCCCGGGATGGTGCTCGTGGCACCGCCGGGGCTGCACGCCATCGTGCGGCGCGGCCACCGGCTGTCGCTTCTCGACGAGCCAGTGACCCTCCACCGCCCATCCGCCGACGTCCTCTTCCACAGCATGGCCGACTGCGGCGACGAGCGCGGGATCGGCGTGATCCTCACCGGAATGGGGGACGACGGGGCCTCGGGGCTGCTTGCCCTCCGGCGGATCGGCGGGACGACCATCGCCCAGGATCAGGAGTCCTCGGCCGTCTACGGGATGCCCAAGGCGGCCCATGACAATGGCGGTGTCACCTGGGTGCTGCCCCTCTCCGAGATCGCCGCCGCGGTGCTCCGCGCTGCCGGCGTAGCGGTGCCCGCATGACCAGCGAGATCCTGCTCGATACCGCCAGTGAGTTCGTGGAACGGAGCGTCGGCCTGCGCCTGGACCCCGCCCAGCGGTATCGCCTCGACTACTGGCTCCACCACACCGCGGAGCAGCGGGGTGTGCCGGACTCCACGATCGTCGAGGAGATCGCCGCCGAGGGGCCGGCGCTCCAGGCCTGCCTCGACGAGCTCACCGTCCAGGAGACCTCCTTCTTCCGCGACCCCGCCCAGGTCGCCGCGTTCCGGCGCGACGTCGTGCCCACCCTCCACTCCCCGCTCACCGTCTGGAGCGCCGGCTGTGCCTGGGGACAGGAGCCCTACACCATCGCCATGATTCTGGCCGACAGCGGCATCGCGAGGTGGCAGGTGGTCGCCTCTGACATCTCCTCCCGTGCCCTCCGCCAGGCCGCCAGCGGGCGTTACGAGGAGCGGCAGCTCACCGGGCTTGACGAGAAGGAGCGCAGCCGGTACCTCCGCCGGGCCGGCGACCAGTGGGAGATCGTCCCCGAGCTACGGTCGAAGGTGACCGTCTTCCGGCACAACCTGATCCGCGACCCGGCCCCGGCGCCGGCGCGGGGCGCGGAGGTCGTCTTCTGCCGCAACGTGCTCATCTACTTCGACCGCCCCGACGTGCTGGCCGCCTTGGAGCGGATCCGCACCACCATGGACCCGCGCGGATGGGTCTTCCTCGGCTACTCGGAGTCGCTCTGGCAGGTCACCGAGCGCTTTCACCTGGTGCGGGTCGGCACCGCCTTCGCGTACCGGCAGCCCGACTCGGTGCCGGCGGACCCGGCCGCCCAGATCCTCCCCGCCCCCGACTATCCGAGCCATTCGCGCGGCCCCTCCAAGCGGACCAAGTCTCACGTCTCAGCCGTGCCGGCTCCGGACGCCGGGCGCGGCAACGGCGTCCGGGCCGCCGCGACCTACGCCGAGGCCCGGGGAGGCTCCCGGCCCTCCGTGCCCGCGGGGGCCAAGCTGGGCTCTCTCCACGCTCCCTCCGCGGTCTCCACGCCGCACGTGGCCTCCGCGCCGTCCCAGCCGCCACTCCCGGTGGCCGTGACGAACGAGTGCGGCGGCGACCCCTCGATCGCGGCCCTCCTCGCTGCGGGCGAAGCCGGTCTGCAGGCGGGCGACGCGGCCGCCGCGGTGGCCGCGCTCCGGAAGGTCGTGTACCTCGACCCCGACCATGCCATCGCCCAGTTCCAGCTGGGCCTCGCCTTCGAGCTCCAGGGCGAATCGCGCCAGGCCCGCCGGGCCTTCAGCGTCGCCAGGGCCGCTCTCGGCCGCAGCTCCGCGGCCGCCGAGGTAGCCCTCGAGGGCTACCAGATCGAGGAGCTGGTCCGCATGATCGACCACCGGCTGACGAGGACACCCGAGCCATGAGAACACTGGTCCACTTCGAGACGATGGACGGCGAGTGGGCCGTCCCCATCGAGCGGGTCCAGGAGGTGCGGCTGCCCTACGGGATCACCCCCCTGCCCGTGCCCAAGGACGGGATCGCCGGCGTGCTCCGGCGTGGGGACGAGATCCTCACCGTGCTCTCCGTGCTCGGCCACGGCGCCGGGCATGTCCTCGTCCTGGACGGCGGCGGCGAGCGCTTTGGCCTGGTGGTCGAGAGCGCCATCGGCATCCTCCGGGTGGAGGAGAGCGCGATCACCACCCCGCCCTCCGGCCAGGAGAACCCGGTGGTCTCCGGGGTGATCCGGGCCGATGAGCAGCGGATGATCCTGGTGCTCGACGCCGACCAGCTCGCCAAGGAGCTCCAGTGAACGGCACGATCCTGGTCGCCGACGACTCGATGGTGGTGCGGGCCGTGCTCCGGCGCCAGCTCGAAACCGATGGACACACCGTCGTCGAGGCGGTCAACGGAGCGGAGGCGATCGACGCCTGCCGCGAGTACCACCCGGACGTCATCCTCCTCGACGTCGAGATGCCGGTGCTCGACGGCCACGCCACCCTGGAGCGGCTCAAGGCGGATCCCCAGCTCAAGGACATCCCCGTCGTCTTCCTGACCGGGCGAGTCGACACCGCCGACGATGTGAACGGGCTCCGGCTCGGTGCCCACGACTACCTGCGCAAGCCCTTCGAGGCCAATGAGCTGATGGCGCGGGTGAGTGCCGCACTCCGGACCAAGTGGCTGCAGGACGAGCTGCGCACCCGCAACGCCGAGCTGGACCGGGTCTCGCGCATCGACATGCTGACCAACATCTACAACCGCCGCCACCTCGACGAGCACCTGCGCTCGGTGATCAGCGCCGCGCGGCGCCACGACCGCAGCGTGGGCGTCCTGATCGTCGACATCGACCATTTCAAAGACGTCAACGACGAGCACGGTCACCTCGCCGGTGACGCCGTGCTCCGCGAGGTCGCGGCGCGCCTCCAGCAGGCGATGCGCACCGAGGACGCCCTGGGGCGCTGGGGAGGCGAGGAGTTCCTGGCGGTGCTCACCGACACTCCGCCCGACGGGGTCCGGGTCATGGCCGAACGGCTGCGGCAGGTGATCGCGGCCGCGCCCTTCACCCTCGACGACGGCAGCCAGATCCGGGTCACGGTCAGCGTCGGCCACACCAATGGGACCGAGGACGCCGAGGTCCTCGTCCACCGGGCTGACGACGCCCTCTACGTCGCCAAGGCCGAGGGCCGCAACCGGGTCGCGGCGGCCTGAGATCCGGGCGGAACCCCCTCAGCCTCGGTTCCCGACGGCCCGGCGGTAGGTTCGCTCGTGGGCGTCGAGGGTCGCCTCCAGGTCGAGGTGACGCTCGGCGTGGCTGCGGCAGGATTGGCGGCTCAATTGATCCGCCCGTCCCACTCCCGCGGCCGCCCCGGCGACGTCGCCCGCCGCGACCAGGATCCCCGTGACCCCATCGGCGACCACCTCGGAGAGGCCGCCCCTGCGGAAGCCCACCACCGGGGTCCCGCAGGCGTTGGCCTCTGCCGCCACCAGGCCGAAGGGCTCGTCCCATCCTGCCGGGCAGAGCACGGCGGCGGCAGAGGCCATCTCCGCCCAGAGCGCGGACCTCACCAGGGCGGGGCGGACCTCGAGGGTGAGGCCGTCGTCGAGCGCCTGCAGCTGGGCGCCGTACTCTGGGTCGTACGCGGGGCCGCAGAGGAGCAGGCGCCGCCCCGCCGCCCGGGCGATGACGATCGCCTCCCGGGCCCCCTTCTCCGGTGAGAGGCGGCCGGCGAAGAGGAGGCGGCCGGAGGTCGGGATCGGGGACCACGGGATCACCGTCGTCGGGATCCCGGGACGGAGCACGGCGTCGATCTCCACCAGGTCGCGCCAGGACGCCGCCTGGGCCTCCGAGACCGCGGCGACGAGCGGCGGGCGGGGGCTTCGGCGGGCGGCGGTGAGGGCAGCGCCGATACCGGGGTCGGGGGGCATGTGGAGGGTGTGGAGCACCGGGGCGGTGAGGTTCGCGGCGTGGCGGATCGCCGGGACGTCGAAGGCGTGATTGTGGACGAGGTCGAATTCGAGCTCGTCCTCTCCGATGAGCGCTGCCGTGGCGGCGAAGGCGGCCTCGGCGGCGGTCTTCCCGGCGGCTCTGGCGGCGGCACCCCGCGCATCCAGGATCGCTTCCGAGGCCTCCGGACGGAAGAGGGTGGTGCCGAGCAGCGCGGAGTCCACCCCGGTGTCGACGACCCGCACCCCCTCCACCCGGGAGCCGCGGGCGGCAAAGACGGTGACATCGTGTCCGCGCCCGGCGAGACCCCGAGCCAGGTCGACCAGGAAGGTCTGCACGCCGCCCATCTGGGGCTCGTGCAGCGGGGCGATGAGCGGGGCGATGAGGGCGATGCGCATGCTATCGGGCGTCATTGAAGCGCCATCGCGGATTCACATGGATCGGCATCACGGATTCGAAAGGTGGCCTGGGGTGGAATGGGCTCGCTACCGATCTACGACCTCCCCCCCGGGTGGTGCCGGCCGCGCATCGCGACCGGCGCCACCCCCAAGCTCCGGGGAACCGGTCGAGGTCCGAGGAGTGGTGAAGAGGTTGCTGGCGACGCGGAGGGGCACGGCGGAACGCGGGCCGGCCGCTGGCCGTTGGCGCGCGCGCGTGGCCACCGTCGCGACGCTCGCCGGCGTGGCGCTCGTGATCGCGGCCTGCGGCACGACGGGCAGCTCCTTGCCGGGCCGATACGGCGGATTCCGGGATGGCAACCTCACCGACGGGAGCGTGGTCAGCCTCAGCGGGTCGACCCTCGTGCTCAACACCTCGAGCGGCGACGTGACCGTCGACTTCAGCAGCTCGACACCCATCAGCCAGACCGGGACCGGCAGCGTCTCCGACATCGCGGTCGGGAGCTGCATCACCGCGACCGGCAGCGACGCCGCGGGTACCATCGTTGCGAACCGGGTGACGGTCTCGCCGGAGGTCAACGGCTCCTGCCCGGCGACCTCGTTTGCGGGCGGCAATCCGGGCGGCTTCCCGGGCGGCCGACCCGACTTCAGCTTCGCTCCGCGACCCTCCGGTGGTTTCAACTTCGACTTCGCGAGCGTCCGGGGGGTGGTCACCGCCGTGAGCGGCGGCGTGGTGACCGTCCAGCCCACCGGTGGCTCCAGCCAGGGCATCACGGTACCGAGCACCGCCTCGGTCTCCACGACGACCGCGGGTTCGGTCTCCGACCTGACGTCCGGCACCTGCGTCGCCGCCATCGGCCCCAAGAGCTCCTCGGGTGTGGTGACCGCCAGCTCCCTGCTCATCGAGCCCGCCGGTCCGTCCGGCTGCTTCACGGGCGGGAGCGGGTTCGGTGGCTTCGGCGGCGGCGGATTCGGCGGCTTCGGAGGTGGTGGGGGCGGGACCACCACCACGACGACCACCAGCTCCTAGTCTCCGGTGGTGAGAGGCTGCGCTCGGGGCCCGGCTGCGCGAGACTGATGCCATGCGAATCCTGGTCGCCGAGGACGATCCCGGTCTCCGTTCCGTTCTGATCCAGGGCCTCGAGGACGGCGGCTACCAGGTCGATGCCGTCGGCCGTGGCGACGACGCCATCGACCAGCTCAAGTTCTACGAGTACGACGTCGCCGTGATCGACTGGCGGATGCCCGGCGGCGCCGGCATCGACGTGGTCCGCTGGGCACGCCGCCACGAGCGGCCCACCGCGATCCTGATGCTGACCGCCCGGGACACCCCGCCCGACCGTGTGGAGGGCCTCGACGCCGGGGCCGACGACTACCTGGTCAAGCCCTTCGACTTCAGCGAGCTGCTGGCCCGGATCCGGGCTCTCCAGCGCCGCCCCCGCGGGGTGGACGCACCGGTGATCACCCGGGGCGGCCTGGCACTCGACCCGCTCCGCCGCGAGGTGACCGCCCTCGGTCGCCCGGTCAACCTCACCACCACCGAGTACAACATCCTCGAGCTGCTGATGCGGCGGTCTCCCGCGGTCGTCGACCGCAAGGCGATCGCCGAGCACGGCTGGCGGGACGAGACCGACGCCCTCGGCTCCAACGCCATCGACGTCCAGCTCAGCCGGCTCCGGGCCAAGCTCCCGAGCGCCGGCGTCCGGATCGTCACGGTGCGGGGCGCGGGATACCGGCTCGAGGAGGCGGGGTGAGCTTCGGGCCCCTCGCAGGGATCGGTCGCGCCCTCGATCGGCTCTCCGGCGGGACCGCCACCGGCACCGGCGACGCCGGACGGGACGCGCTGCGCCGGGTGCGGGTGGCGGCCACCCGGGTCGCCCTGGTCAGCACCGCCATCGTCGCCGCCGTCTACCTGGTGATCGCGGTGGTGGTGGTCCTGATCGTCAGCGCGCGGGAGGCCTCGGAGGTCGACGCCCAATTGAGCCAGGCCCTGGCCACCTCCACCGCCGGCGGTACCCCGCAATCCACCGGGACGTCGAGCTCTCCGCTCTGGTACTGGTTCGTCGCGGCCGACGGCACCGAGATAGTCTGTGACCCCCAGGCTCAGCTGCAGGCGTGCACGGTCCCGACCTCCACCGGCAACGAGCTCCCGGCGTTCGCCCTGGGCGTCGGAGCCACGCCGCAGACCGTCTCCGTCGGCGGCGACGACTTCCGGGTGATCGGCACGGACATCAGCCCGGCGGTCCACTACGACGCCCAGGTCGCCGTCGATCCCGTGACCGATCTGCCCATCTACGAGCCGGTGACGCTGGTGCGGATGGTCATCGGTCAGTCGCTGAGCGGGGTCGGCTCCGCCGAGGGCAACCTGATCCTGGCCGAGACCATCGTGGGTCCGGTCCTCCTGCTCGCCGTCTTCCTCGGTGCGCTCACCATCGGCCGCCGGGTGGCCGCCCCCATCGAGCAGGCTCGTGTTCGCCAGATGGAGTTCACCGCCGACGCCTCTCACGAGCTGCGCACCCCGCTCTCGGTGATCGAGGCCCAGACCTCCCTCGCCCTCGCCCAACCGCGCGACGTGGGCTGGTACCACGCCGCCTTCCAGCGGGTGCAGGGGGAGAGCGGCCGCATGCGCCGGCTGGTCGAGGACCTGCTCTGGCTGGCCCGCTTCGACACGACCCGTGAACGCGCGCAGGCGGAGCACGTGGACCTCGCCGTCCTCGCCCACATGGCGGCCGATCGGTTCACCGCCGTCGCCGAGGCCAAGGGCGTCCGGCTGACGGTTCGGACGGCACCCGAGCCGCTCGTGGTCCACGCCCCGCCGGACTGGCTCGACCGCCTCCTGGGCGTCCTCTTGGACAACGCCTCCAAGTACGTGCCGGAGGGCGGGAGCATCGACGTCGCGGTGTGGCCCGACGGCAACCGGATACGCACCTCGGTCGACGACTCCGGTCCCGGCATCCCCGTCGATGAGCGGGCGCACATCTTCGACCGCTTCCGGCGTGCCACCGACCAGCCTGGCGGCGCGGGGCTCGGCCTGGCCATCGCCAACTCCGTCGTCTCCGCCACCGGGGGCCGCTGGCAGATCGGGGACTCGCCGAGCGGTGGGGCGAGCATGGGGGTGAGCTGGCCGCGCTCCCTGAGCAGCGGTCGCGAAGCCGGCGTCATCCCCGAAACCTGACCGCGCGCGGGACTGGGGAGCGCTGCGCCAGTCTCGGCGCCTTGGGTCGGGGGACGTGGCAGACTGTAGGCCGTCAGATGACCACATCAGACACCGAGCCGTCGCCGTCGGGGGTCGCGCGCCTCTGGCTCACCGAGATCACCCACAGCCGGATCGTCGACCGTGCTGGGGAGACGCTCGGGCGAGTCGAGGACGTGATCGTCCGTCTCGGTGCGGGCGGCTATCCGCCCGTGACCGGGCTGATCGCGCGACTTGCCGGCCGGCGGCTCTTCGTCCCCCGCGATCGCCTCGGCGAGGTGGCGGGTGGGCGCGTGCAGCTCACCGGCGAGACGCTCAGCCTGCTCCGCTTCGAACGCCGTCAGGGTGAGGTGCTGCTCCGCGCTGACGTGCTCGGACGGCGGGTGATCAGCGTGGAGACGGGACGATTGATCACCGCCGGCGACATCCAGCTGACCGCCGGGCGCGGCGGGTGGAAGGTGGCCGGCGTCGACTCCAGCCGCCGGGGAGCGCTGCGGCGGATGCTGCCTCCTCCCTTCAACGCTCCCCGCCACCACGCCCGCTACTTCGTCGACTGGGCTCAGGTGGAGCCCTTTGTCGGCCACGTCCCCACCTCCCGGCTGCTCATGCCGATCCGCCGGCTGCGCCGCCTCCACCCCGCCGAGATCGCCGACATCGTGGAGAGCGCCTCCCATGAGGAGGGGGAGGAGATCATCACCGCCGTCCACGCCGATCCCGAGCTGGAGGCTGATGTCTTCGAGGAGCTCAACACCGAGCACCAGGTCGAGTTTCTCCACGCGCGATCCGACGCTGAGGCGGCCATGGTGCTCGCCGGCATGGGCGCCGACGACGCCGCCGACCTCATCACCGAGCTCGACCAGGCGCGGCGTGCCGCCATCCTCGCCCTCCTCCCTCCCGCCAAGCAGGCCAAGGTGCGGGCCCTGCTCAGCTACAGCCCGGAGAGCGCGGGCGGGTTGATGAGCCCCGATTTCGTCGCGGTGGCCGAGGCGGCAACCGTGACCGAGGCGCTCGCCGCTGTGAAAGTTGCGGGGCTATCGCCCCAGGTGCTCGCCGACGTCTTCGTCACGGACGCCTCGGGCCGCCTGGTCGGCGCCGTCCCCCTGGTGAGCCTGATCCAGGCCCGGGGCAACGGCGGGGTCGCCAAGCTGGTGCAGCGGGGCGACACCGCGCTGGAGGCGGGGGACGACCTCCCCGAGGTTGCCCGGCTGATGACCGACTTCAACCTGAGCGTCGTCCCGGTTGTGGACGAGGGCCGCCGCATCATCGGGGTCATCTCGGTGGACGACGTGCTGGAGGCGATGCTCCCCGACTCCTGGCGCCGCCGCTCCGAGGCCGATCACGGCTGAGACGGAGAATAAGGGTCGCTGATCCTGCCGGACCTGGGTCGGGAGCCTCACCGCCCCCTGGTAGACTGGCGCCGGCAGTCAACAGCCAGAGGTGCCCATGGAAGACGGCGATAGTAGGCGGTCCGGGGCTCCATCGACGTCAGCAGCGACGTGGTGGTGCGCCGGCGCAAAGAGGCACGTTAGCCCAGGGGTCTGACAGCGTCGTGACCTCCTGAGCGGCGGGCCCGCTCAGTTGTGCTGCCCCATCCGGCAGCGGGAGGTCCGGCTTGGTCGACGAGAGGCACCGGAGCGCAGGAGAGGCGCGGAAGAGCGCGGTCCTCGACGACGCTCACCTCGGCGACATCAAGGGGGCCTTCGGCACCATCCACGAGCAGGAGCACGGCAGCCGGCGGACCTGGCGGCGGCGGCTCCTCGCGCTGGCCGTGATCATGGGACCGGGGCTCATCGTCATGGTCGGCGACAACGACGCCGGCGGCGTCGCGACCTACGCCCAGGCGGGACAGAACTACGGCACCAGCCTGCTCTGGGTGCTGGTCCTGCTCATCCCGGTGCTGATCGTCAACCAGGAGATGGTGGTCCGCCTCGGGGCGGTCACCGGGGTCGGGCACGGGCGGCTGATCTTTGAGCGCTTCGGGAAGTTCTGGGGATGGTTCTCGGTCGGCGACCTCTTCCTCCTCAACTTCCTCACCATCACCACCGAGTTCATCGGCATCGGTCTCGGCGCCGCCTACTTCGGGGTGAGCCCGTACATCGCCGTCCCCATCGGCGCCATCTTCCTGATCGGCATCACCGTGACCGGCAAGTTCTCGACCTGGGAACGCCTGATGTTCGTCATCCTGGGGGGCAACGCGCTGGTGATCCCCCTGGTGGTGCTCGCCCATCCCACCCTCGGTCCGGTCCTGCACGGCTTCCTGATCCCGGGCATCCAGGGCGGGCTGAGCTCCAATGGCGCACTGCTCATCGTCGCCATCGTGGGCACGACGGTGGCCCCGTGGCAGCTCTTCTTCCAGCAGTCGAACGTCGTCGACAAGCGCATCACCCCGCGCTGGATCGCGTATGAGCGAACCGACACCGTGGTGGGCGCCTTCGTCGTCGTCATCGGCGCCGCGGCCATCATGATCACGACCGCAACGGCGTTTCATGGAACGCTCCTCGCCGGCCATTTCGCCGATGCGCAGACGGTGGCCGAGGGGCTGGCCAAGCACGTCAGCTCCGCGCTCGGCGCCATCTTCTCGGTGCTGCTCATCGACGCCTCGGTGATCGGCGCGAGCGCCGTCACCCTGGCGACCTCCTACGCGTTCGGCGACGTCTTCGGGATCCGCCACTCGCTGCACCGCTCCTGGCGGGAGGCCAAACCCTTCTACGCCGTGTTCACCGCCGTCGTCGTGGTGGCGGCGGGCATCGTGCTCATCCCCCACGCCCCGCTCGGTCTGATCACCACCGCGGTGCAGGCCCTGGCGGGCACGCTGCTGCCCAGTGCGAGCCTCTTCCTGCTCCTGCTCTGCAACGACTCCGCGGTGCTCGGCCCCTGGGTCAACAAGCCGTGGCTCAACGTGCTGGCGACCGTGATCCTCGCCATCCTGGTGATGCTCTCCCTGATCCTCGTCTTCTCCACCATCTTCTCTGGCGTCAGTGTCACCTTCCTGCTGATCCTCTTCGGCGGCATCCTCGTGGTCGGGCTGGCCGGGATCGGCATCTCCACCCGGGGCAGCCTGGCGCCGGCGGTGACGGCCAAGGCCAAGGAGGATCGGTTCACCTGGCGGATGCCGCCCATCGCCCTGCTCACCCGGCCGGTGCCGTCGCGCGGTCGCAGGATCGGGATGACGGCGATGGGTGCCTACATCCTCGTGGCCGTGCTGCTGCTGCTGGTCAAGGCGGTCGAGCTGGGCCTGGGCCACTGACGGGCGCGGGCCCGCTCGTCCCATTCGCAGTCCGGCGCTTGATGTGACAATGGGGCGCATGGGGACGGACAGCGCTAGAGATGGGGCGCGGCCGCGCCTCGACCCGGCCGACCTCTACGCCGTCGACCAGCTCTTGAGCGATGAGGAGCGGCTCGTCCAGCTGACGGTGCGGGGTTTTGTGCGCGAGCGCTTCCTGCCCCACGCCGGTGAGCACTTCGCGGCCGGGAGCTTCCCTCGCGAGCTGATCCCCGAGCTGGGCGAGCTGGGCCTGCTGGGCATGCACCTCGAGGGGTACGGCTGCGCCGGCGCCTCGGCGGTCGCCTACGGGGTGGCCTGTGAGGAGCTGGAGGCCGGGGACAGCGGTCTGCGCTCCTTCGTCTCGGTGCAGGGATCGCTGGCGATGTTCCCCATCCACCGCTTCGGTAGCTCCGAGCAGCGCGAGCGGTGGCTCCCGGAGATGGCGGCGGGGAGGGCGATCGGCTGCTTCGGGCTGACCGAACCCGACGCGGGCAGCGATCCCGGGGCGATGCGCACCCACGCACGCCGCGAGGGCGGGGACTGGGTTCTCTCCGGGACCAAGATGTGGATCACCAACGGCTCGCTCGCCGACATCGCCGTGGTCTGGGCGCAGACCGACGATGGCATCCGCGGCTTCCTGGTGGAGCGGGGGACGCCCGGCTTCTCGGCCCGCGACATCGAGGGCAAGCTCTCCCTCCGTGCCTCGGTGACCTCGGAGCTGATCCTCGACGAGGTGAGGGTGCCGGAGGCCTCCATGCTGCCCGAGGCCCGCGGGCTGAGCGGTGCGCTCGCCTGCCTCGACGAGGCGCGCTTCGGCATCGCCTGGGGTGTGCTCGGCGCCGCTCGCGCCTGTTTCACGGCCGCCGTCGAGTACGCCCGCAGCCGCGAGGCCTTCGGCCATCCGATCGCGCACTTTCAGCTCACCCAGGCCAAGCTCGCCGAGATGGCGACCCGGCTGGTTCAGGGACGGCTGGTGGCCCACCGGCTCGGCACCCTGAAGGACGCCGGCCGCGTCCACACCGTCCAGGTGTCGCTCGCCAAGCGGGCAAACACCCGGACCGCCATCGAGATCGCCCGCGCGGCGCGAACCATCCTGGGTGCCAACGGGCTCACCCTCGACTACCCGGTCGCCCGCCACATGGCAAACCTTGAGGCGGTGCTCACCTACGAGGGGACCGAGGAGGTCCACACCCTGATCCTGGGGAAGGCCATCACCGGCGAGGACGCTTTCGGGTAGTCGGGGGTCACCGCGAGGGCGGGGTGTCGGCGGGGCCCATCATCTCGGGGGGACCGGCGTCGGACAGCTCTGCTGTCCGCGCCTCGTGCTCGAGCTTTTCGCAAGAGCGGGCTGCCGGTGGGGCACATCGTCTCGGGGGACCGCAGTCCGACGCCTTTGGCGTCGGCTGCTCGTGCTCGGCGCGATTGCATCTCGCGTCTGCGCAAGCCCCACTCGACGACCTGCCCCGCTGGCAGCCTCTCACGGTGACCGGGCCTGGTCGGCGCAGAGTACCGGGCGCGTATCGTCTTTGGCATGCAGCAACGCACTCTCGGCCGCACTGGGATTCAGGTCAGCCCGCTCTGCCTCGGCGCCATGATGTTCGGCGCCTGGGGTAACCCGGACCACGACGACTCGATCCGCATCATCCATCGCGCCCTCGATGCGGGGATCAACTTCATCGACACCGCCGACGTCTACTCGCAGGGGGAGTCCGAGCAGATCGTCGGCAAGGCTCTCGCCGAGGGACGGCGGGACCAGGTGGTGCTGGCCACCAAGGTGCACGCCCAGATGGGCGACGACCCCAACGCCCAGGGCAACTCACGGCGCTGGATCATCCGCGAGTGCGAGGCGAGCCTGCGCCGCCTCCAGACCGACTGGATCGACCTCTACCAGATCCATCGGCCGGACCCGAGCTGCGATATCGACGAGACCCTTGGTGCGCTCACCGACCTGGAGCGTGCCGGCAAGATCCGCGCCTTCGGCAGCTCCACCTTTCCCGCGTCGCAGATCGTCGAGGCGCAGTGGGTCGCCGAGCGCCGCGGTCGGGAGCGCTTCGTCTGTGAGCAGCCGCCGTACTCGCTGCTGGTCCGCGGGGTCGAGGCCGAGGTGCTGCCCGTCTGCAAGAAGTACGGGATGGGGGTCATCCCCTGGAGCCCGCTCGCCGGTGGGTTCCTCTCCGGCGCCTACCACCGAGGAGCGGCGCCGACGAGCATGCGAGCCACCCGGCTGCCCCAGCGCTACGACCTGACCCTTCCGGTCAACCAGCGCAAGCTCGACGCCGTCGAAGGACTCACCAAGCTCGCCGGCGAGGCGGGCATCAGCCTCATCCACCTCGCCCTCGCCTTCGTCATCCGCCACCCGGCGGTGACCGCGGCGATCATCGGACCCCGCACCATGGAGCACCTGGAGAGCCAGCTCGGCGCTGCCGAGGTGACCCTCGACGAGGCCACCCTCGACCGCATCGACGAGATCGTGCCGCCGGGGACCAACCTCAACCCCGCTGACGCCGGCTGGGCCCCGCCGGAGCTCACCGACAGCAGCCTGCGCCGCCGCTGACGGCACCCCCTCGGGGAACCGCGGGGGACAGACGCATGCGGACACGTGGATACCCGACAGCGGCGCGTGCGACAATCCGCCCCCATGGGAAGGGGTTGGTGGAAAGAGGCGCTTGCATCTCTCTGCCTGGCTGTCGTCCTCGCGGGCGTGCTCACGATCAGCGTGGTACAACACCGATCGTCAGCTCCCCGGGCGAGCCAGGCGGAGGCAGCGACCACGACGTTGAGCTCGCCCGAACCGACGTCGACCCTCGCGCCGATCACCTCCACCCCGCCTTCCTCGTCTCCCGCCCCGTCCAGCCCGCCTTCCTCGCTCCCCGCGCCCTCCACCCCCACCGCCAACGGCGCGGGTATCTCCGCCCCCCCGCAGGTCGCGCCGCAGCCGGGGTCGACCTACTGCGCGTCCCCCGTGACGCACATCTACGAGCAGGCCATGCACGTGGATGACCCCAATTACGACAGCGATCCGAGTTTGCCGGACGCACAGCCCGGCAATAACATGGGGTTCACCGGCTATCTGGACCTTGCGGGCGGGTGCGCGGTGCCCGCTCTGACCGGAGAGTTCACGATCCTGGATCCCTCGGGACAGCCGGTGTCGTGGTGGTCGGGAGCGTCCCACGCGTATGCAGCCGTTCAGGTGCCGTCGGGTGGGATGGCCGAGATTCCCTGGTACGCCTTCGCGGTGTGGATGTGTCCCTTCCCATACACCACCCCGACCCAGATCCCTGTCGCGACCTTGGCACCTGGCACCCTACCGCCGGCACAGCCAACGCCGACGCCTCTGCCCAGCTCCTGTGTGACCGCTCCGCTCGGGAGTTACTCCGTGGTCTTCACCGTTACGTCGGCATCGGGCGCTGTGCTGGGCACGGCGACGACTCCCATTGAGGTGAGCTGAGTCGGTCATTCCCAGTCGCCGGATTCCACCTCCTCGACGAGATCCAGGAGTCCGGCGGCTTCCCAGGCGCGGTTCCGGGGCGAGCTGGTCAGCGATGTGAGAACACCGGCGCTCTGGAGTTCGCTGATCCCATTGGAGATTGCCGGCTTGCTCCTGCCTGTGGCGGCCACCCCAACCGCCACCGTGATGATGGGATGCGCCGGCAGGACCCTGATCAGGTCCCACGCCGCAGCGTCCGACCGCGGATTCGAGCGCGATCGGACTTGTTCACGCCAGCCCGCCTGCAGCAGCTCAACCGAAGCCACGTAGCTCGTGGCCAGTGTCGCCGCCCGAGCGGCGGCCGCCGCGAACATCTCGATCCAGCGGGAGAGAAGTCCTTCCCGGAAGTCGGTCAGGCCTCGGATGTACGTCCCCTTGTCTCTCGCCAGCGCGACGCTGATCGGTGGGACGAAGGTTGGTGCCAGTCCACGCCGGCGCAGGATGACCTGGACGAGTGCGCGGCCCGTGCGCCCGTTCCCGTCCTCGAACGGGTGAATGGTCTCGAACTGCGCGTGGGCGATTGCAGCCTGGACCAGTGGAGGCAGGCTATCGTCGTTGGCGAAACGGCAGAGATCATCCAGGAGCGGGGGCATCTCCTCGGGCGGTGGCGGGACGAAGTCTGCTCCGCATGGGTTGTAGTCGTTTCCCCCAATCCAGTTCTGGCCCTGCCGGAACCTGCCCGCCATGGCGCTGGCATTGGGAGCTCGTGCCAGGAGTCGGCGGTGGATGTCGAGGAGGTCGTCCTGCGTGATGGCATCAGCTGCCACCGCCCGCTCGATGGCCAGCTGCATGGCATCGATGTTGGCCAGGATTCCGGCAGCCTCGGCCCCGATCGACCTTCCGACCTCCTGCTTGGCCTCGGCGCGAGCCAGCGTCCGTGTCTCGACCTGCATGCCCTCGACCTTCGAGGAGGCTATGGACTCGGTCCTCAGGAGGAGACGGGCCAGCGGCTGCAGCTCCAGCCTGTCCCCGCGGTTGAGTTCGGCAATCGCCGCCTCCGCGTCGGAGACCACTCCTGCCACCGCACCGGGCAGGTCTGGCTCGAGCTCGGCGATCCGCTCAGGCACAAAGGCTTCGTACTCGCAACCCCTCCGGTGTTTGGAGGGGGCGTAGATCGATGGGTTCCACTGCCACACCCGGTGCTCGTATCTGCCTCGCACATCCTTTCCCTAGGATTGGCCTTAAGGAAAGGATAACGCTCATCCTTTCCTTGGAACAGGGCGCCTATCCTTGCTTTCTTCCGGCTAATAAGTAAAGGATATCCGATATCCTTTACTACCTGGGAGGCCAAGGAAAGACTTGGGACCAGCCCGACGGCTCTTCTCGAACGCCAATTCGGCGTGTCACGCGATAGCCCGGGAGAACCTCCGTGCGCCGATCGCGACCCCGACGATGGCCAGCGCCGCCATGATCGCCAGTCCCTTCCACACGTCGATGGAGCCGCCGTTGCCGTTGAAGACGTCACGGGCGGCGGTGACGGCGTAGGAGAGCGGGTTGATCTTGCCGATGTCCTGCAGCCACTGGGGCGCCAGCTGCAGGGGGAGCAGGACGCCGCTGAGGAGCAGCAGGGGGAGTGAGAGCGTGAAAACGAGCGGCGCGTACGAGTTCTCGTCCTTGAGGGCGAGGGCAGCCGCATAGGCGAGCGAGGACATCCCGAGCCCGATGAGGGCCACCAGGCCGAGCATCACCACCACGCCGATGAGGGTCGGCTTGAGCCCAAAGGGGATGGCCAGCAGCAGCAGGATGAGCGACTGGATGAGGAGGGTGAGCAGGTCGCGGCCGGCGCGGCCGAGCAGCAGGGCGAGGCGGCTGACCGGGGTAACCCGGAAACGCTCGATGACGCCCGAGCGCAGCTCGTCGATCAGGCCGAAGCCGACGCCGCTCGCACCGAAGAGGCCGAGCTGGATCAGCAGGCCGGGCACGAAGACGTTGTAGGCGCCGCCCGGCGGGAATCCCGGGATGTGTACCAGCGACTTGAGCAGGGGGGCGAAGAGGAGGAGGTAGAGGACGGGCTGGATGACGCCGATGATCACCCACGCCGGGTTGCCGATGAAGATGAGGAAGTAGCGGACAAACATCAGCCAGGTGTCGCGCAGCAGCTTCACGATCTGTACTCCATCTGGTGTGCAAACGTCTCGGTCATGGCGCTGTCTCGCGGAGCGAGCGTCCGGTTTTGCGGAAGAACACGTCGTCCAGCGAGGGACGGTGCAGCGAAAGGGTGGCCAGACTGATGCCCGCACCGTCGAGCAACCGGATGATCTGCGGCATGGCGGTCTCCCCGCGGTCGACGTAGAGGCGGAGATCACCCTCCTCCTCGGTCAGCTCCCGGATGAAGGCCTGCCCCTTGAGGACGTCCCGCGCCCTGTCGGTCGGGCCCTCGGGACCCACCAGCACGATGTCGCCGGCAACCTCCCGTTTGAGCTCCTCGGGCGTGCCCTCGGCGACGATCTTCCCGTGGTCGATGATGGCGATGCGGTCGCAGAGCGCGTCGGCCTCCTCCAGGTAGTGGGTGGTGAGGAAGACGGTGGTGCCTGATTCGCGCAGCCTTCGCACCTCGTCCCACATCCGGGCCCGGCTCTGGGGATCGAGACCGGTGGTCGGCTCGTCCAGGAAGAGGAGGTCGGGCAGGTGCATGAGGCCGATGCCCACGTCGAGGCGGCGCTTCTGGCCCCCGGAGTAGGTCTTGGTCTTGCGATCGCCGCAGTCGGTGAGCTCGAGGGTCTCGAGGAGCTCCGCCGCTCTCTTGTCGGCCGTCGTCCGGTTCATCCCGTAGAGGCGCCCCTGGATGACCAGCTCCCGGCGGCCGGTCACCTCGGAGTAGCTGCTGCCCTCCTGGCTCACGTAGCCGATCCGCTCGCGCACCTTGGCGGGCTCGTGGCGCAGGTTGCAGCCGGCGACCGTGGCCTCGCCGCTCGTGACCGGTAGGAGGGTGGAGAGCATCCGGAGGGTGGTCGTCTTGCCGGCCCCGTTGGGCCCCAGGAAGCCGAAGGTCTGGCCTCCCGCGACGTCCAGGTCGACGCCGGCAACCGCCTCGACCGCCCCCCTTCTGCCTTTGAAGGTACGGCGCAGGCCTCGCGTATGAATCATCGGTGGGCTCTCCCTCTGGACGTCTATGACTGCTCGGGCTCGGGGACCGGCCCGCGATGGTGTCGTCGTCGCGCCATCTCATGATCGTGCATGAGCTCAAACTGGGCGCGCAGGCTCTCCTCGTCCCAGGTGAGGCGGCCCGCGCGCATGTCCTCCACCAGCGACAGCACCCAGCGCAGCTCGGCTTCCCGCAGAGCCCGCTCGTGCTCGTCCTCGAGCAGGACGACCCGCGGGAGGTGCATCTCCTGGGTGAGGGCGGCGGACGCCTCGGCGCGGGCGGCCAGCTCGGCGCGGAGCTCCACAGCCCGGTGCTGGAGAGCATCCAGGGCGCGGTCCAGGGGGAGGTAGGCCAGGAGGCCGACACCGGCGGTGAACACCAGGTGTTCGCGGGCCGGCCGCTCCAGGACGTCCTGGAGCCAATCCTCGAGCGCCTCGTGCCCCTCCGGGGTGATCCTGTACACGGTCCGCTCGGGGCGACGTCCCTCGCGGGTCGTCTCCGCCGGCTCGATCCAGCCGGCCGCCTCGAGCTCCTCGATGGCCCGGTAGAGGGCCCGCATCTTGCCCTCGGCGTAGTCCTTGCGCCGGTCGTGCATCAGCCGCTGCATCTCGTACGGGTGGAGGGGTTGCTCGGTGAGCAGGGCGAGCGCGGTCAGGGCGATGGTCCCCTGGGGCGGCCTGTTGATGCGTGTCGACATATTGCGTAATGCACTATAGCATGTTGCCGAATCTGGTCAAGCGGTCCGTCTCCCGGCTCCGCCCGCCGTCTGGCCCGTGGCGGCTCGGCGCCGTCTGAGGTCCGCCTCATCCCGGCATCGCGAAGAGCGCCAGACATGACCATGTGGCACCTCGCGTGGGACATCGCGCGTGCGAGCTGGTTTCGAAATCACCCGTGGGGGTGATTGACACGTGGCTGGGATTCGCGCGTAATCGACGATGCCGCTGTCCCCAAGATGCGTGCGGCCAAGGTGCCCCCCGGCCGCGAAAAGCGAAGCGGGACAGCGATCCATCTGCCAACCGCATCGGCGGGAAAAGGAGGATGTATGCACGACGCTCCTGTCCTCCACGGTGCCGACTCAGACGTCTCCGGCACCGTCCACTTCCCCGGTCGGCCGAGCGCCGGCCATCCGTGCATGGAACCCTCCGCGGACGACCCCGAGCTGGTCACCCGCGTTCGGTAGCCACACCTCCTCGCTCCTCCTAATGGTGGTGGGGGGAGTGAGACGGCCGGTCGGCGCCTGGCGCCGACCGGCCACCCTGACGCGAGCGCGGAAGGCCGCCCTCGGCGGGTGATCCCGGCCGGCCCCGGTAGACTTCCCTTCCCATGGACCTCGACGCCGCCAGCCTGCAGGCCGTCGAGGCGGTGCGGCGCTGGGAGGCCGGCTGGCTCGCTGTCACCCCCCACTCCTCCGTGTCCGTCAGCTCGGAGCGCGCGCACATGGTTCTCGAGGAGCTGGGCCGGCGGCTGGGGGACAACTACCCCTTCTTCCACCCGAGCTACGCCGGCCAGATGCTCAAGCCGCCCCATCCGGCGGCGGCTGCCGCCTACCTGATGGCGATGCTCATCAATCCCAACAATCATGCCCTCGACGGGGGGCCGGCGACCGCCGCGCTGGAGCGGGAGGCGGTGGCGGCCATCGCCGCGATGTTCCACTACCCAGCCGGCTTCCTCGGCCACCTCACCTCGAGCGGGACCATCGCCAACCTGGAGGCCCTCTTCGTCGCCCGCGAGCTGAGGCCGGGGACCGCCGTCGCCTTCAGTGAGGAGGCCCACTACACCCACGAGCGGATGTGCCGGTTGCTCGGCGTCCGCGGGGTCAAGGTGCCCGCCGATGCGGGCGGGCGGATGGATCTCGGCGCCCTGGAGCACCTGCTGAAGACCGACACCATCGGCACCGTGGTGCTCACCGCCGGGACCACCGCGTTGGGGGCGGTCGATGCCATCGACGAGGCGCTCTCGATGCGCGAGCGGTACGGGGTTCGGCTTCATGTCGACGCCGCCTACGGCGGCTTCTACACGATCCTCGGCTGGGACGGGTCGGGCGGCATCCCCGCCGCACCCTTCCGGGCCATCGCGGAGTGCGATTCGGTCGTGGTCGATCCGCACAAGCACGGCCTCCAGCCCTACGGCTGCGGCTGCGTGCTCTTCCGCGATCCGTCGGTGGGCCGCTTCTACGTCCACGACTCCCCCTACACCTACTTCACCTCCTCGGAGCTGCACCTCGGCGAGATCTCGCTGGAGTGCTCCCGGGCCGGAGCCGCCGCCGCGGCGCTCTGGACGACCCTCCAGCTCTTCCCGCTCACCCCGGACGGGCTGGGGGCGATCCTCGGAGCCTGCCGCCGGGCCGCGGTGAGCTTCGCGCGCCTGATCGGGGGGTCGGAGCACCTCCGCCTCTACCAGGGGCCCGAGCTGGACATCGTCAGCTACTTCCCCTGGAGGGAGGGGATGACGGGGGCGGACGTCGACGCCGCCAGCCAGAGCCTCTTCGAGCGCGCGATGGCGGACGAGGCTCCCGTCTACGTCAGTGTGGCGCGGGTCACCGCCGCGAGCCTCCACCGCCGCCATCCGGACATCGAGACCGGGGGCAGGGACGTGCGCATCCTGCGCAGCGTGCTCATGAAGCCCGAGCACGAGGACTTCGTCGAGGTGCTCCACGACCGGCTGGTCCACTTGATGGGCTGAGGGTCGGTACCAGGATGCGGCAGGTCCTGCGCGGCTGGGTACGTTGGCTTCGCTATGGTCCGCACGCGCTCGCCGTGGACGTGGCCGTGCTCGTTCTGGGGTCGGCGATAACCTTTGCCCTACCCTGGGAGAAGAGGAGCTATGACTGCTCCACCCCTTCTCCCGGTTCCGTCTGGTGCTCGATCGGTGTGATCGTGGCCGCCGCGGTGGGTATGTACTGGGTGGTGGCGTGGGCGAGAAGCACGGAGCGAGGGCTGGAAGGTACCCAGCTTCTGCGCAGGACTGGATTGACGACGTCCGCTCTGCTCTCGATTGCGATATTCGGGGCTGCGTCGATCCTCGCAGCTGTTGACGTCCTGTTGTGGAATGGCGTTTCTTGTGGACTCTTGAACGGGTGATGCCGAGCGACGCCCACAGCTGGCTCAAGACAGGAGTGGCGGTGGGTCTTGTGGCGCCCGCTGCATGCTCCACCGCACCCTTGGCTCGGCGCTACCCGAACCTGTGCGACCTCGATCGCTGGCGCCGCAGCGCGCACGCCCTCCTGACGCCGCGTCCTGTCAGCTCCTGGTCTCCGCCTGAAGCTGCCCAGCTCCAGCAGGAAAGGCGCCCGTGACCGAGAGACCGCCCATGGACGAGGGTGAGGTGCCGGCTGCCCGAGGCCGCTGCCCGGTGCGGGCCGGCTACTGGCGACCGATCGGCCATGGCCCCTCACGGTCGCGTGCTCCGTCATGGTGCTGGAGGGCCTCTTGGGGCCGCCCACTGTGGCGGTCGTGCTCTTCTGGAACAGTGTTTGGGGCGGTTCGACCCTGAGTTGGACCCAGCTCATCCTGCTCGTCGTCGTCGCGATTGTGGCGATGGCGCTCTGGATCGGCCTAGCCGTCGCTGCGTCCCGCCGCCCTTCCGCGTACTGGGTGGTGGTGGCGCTGCAGGCAGCGCTGCTGCTGCTGGGGTGTGTCAGCCTCGCCGAGGCGATATGGGGCCCGAGCGGAGCGCTGGCCTTAGTACCGACCCATGGATGGTCGTCGCTCTCGAGCGCTCTTTCCGCGACGCTACCGGGGTCTGTCTTCATCACTCTGGTGCCCGCGGCGTGCCTTCTGGGATTGCTGGTGCCGGCCTCGCACCGGGCCGTGATCGCACGTGCGACTCCACCCAGCCCGCCCAACTGAGTACGGGACCTTATCCCGGCCAGGGACGGACCCAATGGGAGAGGTGCCTCGCCGCTGCGTCGGCGCTGTTTTGAGCCCCCGGGAGAACGCCGCTCACCGCGATCTGATGACTCCAGGTCTATCCCACCGGCGCCAGTCCGCCCACCACGGGCGCGGCGGTGGACGTCGTTGCGATGGTGAACGTGCCGCCCAAGAACGGGAGTGGCAAAGCCACCGAGGCTCGGACCGTGACGGACGCGACCACGTCATCGGTTCCCTCTGGGCTCGTGCACGTCGTCGAGCCCACGACGCCGCTGAAGGCGTCGCCGGCACCGCTGCAGACCGAGGCAAAGGACGGCAGGAGAGAGGCAACGCTGCTCTCGGCGGCGACGTAGTCGACCTGGCTCGCTCCGGCCGCCGCCGCCTGCTCCGCGGCGTCCTGTGCGCGCACGTGCGCCTCGTACAGCTGGGAGAGATCCACGGCCACGGCGATCATGCCCACGATGAGGAAGAGCATCGAGAAGGCGAACATCACCAGGATCTGGCCGTGCTCTCGGATCCGGCTCTGGCGGCGACTCAGCATTGGAAGGGACTGGTCGAGCCCGACGTGGTCTGGCACTGCCGGTACTGGGGCGGATACGCGTCCGCTGTGGCACTGAGCTGGATCGACCAGAACCAGAAGACGCTGATCGGGGTTGCGGAGAAGTTGAGCGTGGCCTGGGCGGTGCAGGTGACGGGGGCCGGGATGCCCCTGGCGCTGAGGTCGATCTCCCCCTCGAGGTAGGGGCCTGTGCAGGTGATCGGTGTGGTCACGGTCAGGTAGCCGCTCTCACTGCCGCTCGGGTTGAGAGTGTGCAAGAAGGCATAGGCGGAATCGGCCTGGCTGGCGGTCTGATCTCCGAGTGGAGGCACCAGCGCTGCCTGAGCCGAGAGATCGACCGCCGTCTGGAATTCGTTCTCCGCCCTGAGCTCGAGCATCATCCCCACGAATCCACAGACGATGACGATCATGACGGGGAGCACCAGGGCCATCTCGAGGGCGGCCTGTGCTCGCTGGCCGCGGCGCCAACTGGGCCGGGTTCTCATGGCGAATACGTGCCCACGTTGACGGAGGCCGTCTCTGAGATCGGGAGGCCCCAACCGCGCCAGTTGAAGGGCCCGAAGCCGGGCGGCACCATGGAGAGGGCATAGCCGGTGATCGCCACCGTGACGTGGCCATCGCCGTCGTCGGCGGCGCAGACGACGACGTGCCCGACTCCGTCATAGCCCGAGTGGAGATCGTTGAAGTAGTCGGCCACCTGGTCGGCGGTCGGGCATGCGTTCGGTCCGATCTCGCCGCGCAGCGCGGCGAGGTTGGACGCGTACCAGTTCTCCACGGTCGTCCCGAGCATCGGTTGCTGCAGGAGCGGAAGGACGTTCGCGTACACATCGGTGAGCGCGGGAGTGAGGCTGGTTGCGGAGCCCTGGGCCGACATCGCAACCCCGATGCCCTGTTCGACGGATGCATCCGCGGCATCGGTCTCGATGGTCCAGATCCAGGTGTCGAGGATCGCCATCAGTGCCAGGAGAAACACGCCAAAGACGAGAGCAAACTCCACAGTGGCCTGCCCACCGCGGTGGGGTTGTCGCGGTCGCCCCCCCAGCACGTCACGCCACCGGGACGGTCCGGACCTGGTAGACGGGCTTGGCCGGGAGGGCGGCGTCGACGAGCGCGTCGGGGTAGGTGATGCTGCAGGCGGTTATCGCCTGGGCCTGGGTGTTGTGGTTGATGCCGTCAACCCCGCCGTCGGGAGTGACGCATTCGTAATAGGCGGTGTTGGTGCCGTCAATCCAGCCCACGAAGGCGGTCACGGTCACGTCCTGGGCCGCCGAGACGGTCGAACCGGCGGCTGGCAGTGCCCCCTCACCGCTGATCTGCTTGTAGTAGTGGGTGATCCCAGCTTCCCCCGGTCCCGAGCTCTCCGCCTGGGACGTGCCGGTCGTGCCGTCCCCGAAGGTCCAGTTGATCGTGTCGGACGGCTCCACGGCCAGGTAGTAGCTGTAGACGATGGATTCGCCGTTGGCGTCGGGGGGACCGATGACGTTCGTGACCACGGGGGGGACGTCAGGCCCCTGGGGCTGCGGGGTGATCCAGAACGTCGTGGGCGCGAAGACGACGTAGTTGTCCGGAGCGCTGGTCTGCACCTGTCCAGCCGTCACACCGGCCACGGCCATTGCCTGCTGCACGGTCGGCACTGCCCAGGTGGTTTCGACTGGTGGCGTCTCGGAGGGCGGGGTGGCCACGTCGGGCTCCGGCTGGACGGTGAGACTGAGCCGCGGCCCGTCGCACAGCCACTCGCCGCCGGAACTCTTCTCCCATTCCCCATCGCCGCCGGGCTCGGTCGTCACTGAGGCGACGAGCGTCTGGTTCTCCAGTCCAGACATGATGAACCCCCCCGTGGCGAGCCCTGAGTCGGGTAGAGCGCTGGGTGGGGCGGGTCCGTACTGGGAGGCGGCTGCCCAATTGACCCCGAGTGCCGCCGGTGCCGTGTCGGCCACACTCCCCCAGAGGTCGCCGAAGGAGCCCGATGAAGGCACGATGTCGGCATTGATGGTCCCGGTCCAAAGAGCGAACGGGAAGACCGTCACCGCGCCGGGCAGGTACTCGGACTCCAGAAACGATTGGCCAAGCACCTGAGCGCCTTCGTAGCCGATGTTCACGCTGCAGGGCGTGCCGGCTTTGGGAGGCGGCGGGTTGGTCCCGGGGGTATAGATCCCGTCTCGCGAGTTGGTACCCGTGGTCCGGCAGTAGAGGGTGAGGCTGCCATCGGCGGCGACGCTACCAGCAGGCCCCGGCTGTGGAGGTTTTCCGATCGCCAGGCTCAGTCCCGCGGCAGGCTGACAGTTGGCGGTCACCCCATTCCCGGAGTAGGCGAGCACCGCCGTGGCCCCGGTGCTCACGACAATCGCGCTCAGCGCACAGAGTACCGCGAGTAACCTGCGGCGGCCCAATCCTTCAGATCCCAACTAGACTGAAGATCGAATCCGCAGTCGCGTCGTCGCCTTGATCCCAACTGTCATTGACAACTAGATACTGGCCGAGCGCGGCGTTGGTGTGTGTCGTCGTAACGTCAAGCTCCCGTCCCTCTTGCCCGGCAGCTAGGCCCTTGTTCGTGACGGTGCCGTCCGACGCCGTCCATGTACTTGTGCAGGGCCCGATAGCGGCTCCGACGAAGACGACGCCGGCGTTCGTCAAACGGTTCACGGTGAGATCCGACATCTGCTCAGCCGTCACCGCCACCGCGTCGTACTTCAACGCGTACTCGCAGGTCTGGCTGTCCACCACCTTGCCTCCAGCGCGAAGGAAGCTGGTAAACGTGTTGCCACTCCCCCCGTACAAGAAGTCGGTGACAAAGTCGGGTTGGTCGTGCTGGCCAGCCCACTCGGCGAGGGTCCACCACATCTCATCCTCGGTCACCCAGGTCTGGAACTCGGCGCTGCTCAGCTGACCGTTGGTCAGGTTCTGCATGGTGACCGCCGGTGGTTCGGGCACGATCTCAGAGCACGCCGGAACCATCGTGGCCTCCATATCGAACCAGGCCTCCTGGACGGCCGTGAGGTTGGTCGGCCGTGGCCCCTGATCAGAGAGAAACGCCGCGGCTCCCGGGATCGTGGTGTCCTGTTCGTCGCAGTAGGAAGTGGCAATCACGCCCGCACTCGCCGTCGCGCTGGGGTTCGCCCCGGTCGCGCGCGTGGTGCTGGAGGTGATCGGCGAGGCGGTCGACGTGCCGGCGGTTGCGTGGGCCCCAGTGCCACACCCGGCTGCCAGGCTGGCCAGCAGCGTGAGGGTCGCGAGCCATCGGCGCAAGCGAGCCAGACAGGGCCGGCTCGAAGATCCAGACGGGCAGGGGAGAGAGGTGCCCACAGTCCTTCCTTCCCAAGATGCAGGTGATGCGATCGGCAGTGTACTGAGATGACCCAGGGTCCTGCTGGGTCATCACGGACGGCCCGAGCCTACGGAGTGCAGACAGACAGCGAACGGACAGTCGAAGTGCCCTTGCGGTGTGTCCGCGCCTACGACGTGACCAGGGTCACCGGACAGCTGAGCTTCGGCGTGCCCGTCAGCCTTCGGTCTGCAGTGACGAGCTCGCATCCCAAACCTTCCGCGAGGGCTACGTACGTCGCGTCATAACCCGTGAGGTTGTGGCGCAGCTCCCATATCCGTTCGATCTGTCCTTGGACCGAGTGACGGCGGATCCCGAGGCGGCGCCACGTGTCGATCACACGTGCGGCCTCCGTCGAGCCGAGCATGCCGGCCCTCTCCTGACGGCGGATGACGTGAACCACTTCGGAGTCGACCAGCCCCGGCGCATGGAGCTCCTCGACCTGGAGACGGCGGCGAGCGTCGCCGGCGTTGACCAGGGCCAGAACTGCGGCTGACGCATCCACCACGATCACCGTGCGTCCCGGCCCGCATCGAGATCGTTGAGTACGAGGTCGGCCGAGAAGCCGAGGTCGGGCAACTCAGCGAGCAGCGCGGCGTTGTCCGACTGCCGCGCCACGGCGGCCAGCTGACGGACGGCGAACGCCGTGAGTGACAGCCCGGCTCGGTTCGCCATCCCCTGAAGCCGGCTCGCCACCTCGTCGGGGACGTTGCGCAGGTAGAGGGTCTTCATTCGGCCATGCTAGCACATTGCTTGCATCGGCCCAAGGCGCCGGGGTGCCACGCGTAGCTAGGCACCCCCATCTCCGGTGCGCTCATCCGATGAGGGCGCCGCGTGCCCCAGTTCGTCGAGCTGGGTGATTGCCTGCCGGCAATCCTCGCGCAGCTGATCCACCGTGATCCCGTACGGTCGTTGATCGAGGACATCGAGGTCGGTGTAAATGTGGTCCAGCGCCGTCTGGATGTCGTCGGGGAGCAACTCGCCCTTGTGGGTCAGCTCGGCGTTGATGCGGTCCCATTCCGCGCGATTCTCACGTATGAGGTGGTGCGCCCGGGGATGTTCCGCGTCAAGGACAGCCCAGTCGTGGTCTCGCCGCTCCTCCCACATCTTCACGTAGACACTGTCGAATTCACCGACGGCGATACGGCCATCGACGAAGTCGAGCATGGTTTGACGAAACTCGCCGATCCCCGGAGTCACGCGAACCCTCCCGTGGTGAGCAGGCTGCTGAGCTGAGTTTTGCCCAGCTGAAACCCGCTCCAGAACTGACCGTCAGGATACGTGAACATCACTTGGCCCGTGCCCGGGTCAAGGTAGATGATGGCGGGCTGTCGCTGGAAGGTGCCCACGATCTGCTCGTGGGCCGGGTCCATGATCCAGTCCCGGATGTAGTCGCTGATGGCCGCACGCCCGGCGACGGTCGGCGTCGTCTGCGGGAGGCCGAAGGCGTTGCCGTGCCTCGACGCGAAGTGGTTGAGGGATTTCGTGTCGGCCTCATACCTGCGCGGGACCTGATCTCGCGGGTTGACCTCGCTACCGCTCCCCCCACCCCCGGCGCTGAGATGCCCACCGCCACCGCCGAGCGCCTTGGCCAGCAGGGCGTCGATCGCGACGGCGCCGGCGGCAACGACCGTCCCGCTGACCGCCAGCCCGGTGCCGGCCGTGGTGGTGGTGACGGTCAGGGTGCCGCCGCCGGCAAGGGCCAATGCCATCCCGCCACCTGTTCCCGCACCTCCACCAAGCGGCAGCAGCAGCTGGGCCGCGATCCGGGCCATGGCGGCGAGCGCCTCGCCGATGGAGGCGGCGATCTCCGCCAATGCCTCGGCCAGGCTTGCGAGAAGCTCCGTGATGGTGGCGCTGGCCGACGCCAGGATCCCCGCCTCACCGGCCTCCGACAGGCCAAAGGTGAAGAGGGCCGCGCCGGTCAGGACCGCGGCCCCGGCCATCACCTCCTCGACGGCCTGGTCGTACTGCATCTGGGCGCTGCAGATCGCGAAGGAGGCCACGTGCAGGGCCCCCGCCACCGCCTGGAGCTGCTGGTGGAGCGGGGCCAGGCCGGCCGAGTACTCGTACCAGGCCGCCGTGTAGGCGCCGGCCGCCTGCCCCCGCCACCAGGGCGAGATGTCCTCGGCCTGTGGGGCGAGCTGCCGCTCGGCAGCCTGCAGGGCCGTGTCGACGGCCTCCCAGGCAGCTGCCATCCGGGTGAGCCGCTGCGGGTCGCCGCCCGGCCGGCCGGGCATCCAGCCGGGAAGGCCCATGAGTGGATTCCCCTCCCTCTCAGGGCGTCATCGACCGCGCGATGCTCTGCTCGGCGGCCACGAGCACGGCTCCGGCTTCCTCGACCCGCCGTCCCAGCGTCTGCAGGCCGTCGCCGAGGTTGTCCAGGGCGGTCAGCGTCTCCCGGAGCACCTCCCCGTAGGCGGTGTCAGACGAGGCGTGGCCAAAGGGGTCGCCGGCGGCCGAGCCGTGCGCCCCGAGGTCGGCAGCGGCGTTGACGAGCTGGCCGCGCGCCCGCTGGAACGCGTCCGAGAGGTCGTTGAAGGAGGTGATGCTGCCGACGTACAGGGTGGCGCTGCTGCCCGATGCGCCCTGTCCCGCCGCTGGTGCCACCGCATGTCCTCCGTCCCCTGAAGATCGCCCCGGTCATGGTCGGGGCGATCGCCGGACATCGGACGGACAAAGTCACCCCCGGGGAGGCAGGTGGTACTCCAGGAAGGCCGCGGTCTGCTCCCAGGCCCGGGCTGCGGCCTGGGGTCGGGAGAACATCGCCGAGTCGTGGTTGTCAAAGGCGTGGCCGGCGTGGGGGTGGAGGTGCAGCTCCACGTGGCGGCGGCCGGCGAACTCGTGGGCCACCGCCCGGCGCTGAGCGGTGTTGATGTAGGTGTCGTCCTCGCCGAAGTGGAAGAGGATCGGGCAGGTGATCTTGGGAGCCAGCTCGAGGGCGCCGGGGATGGCCGACCCGTAGTAGCAGACGGCGACCGCGGGGTCGGACGCTGCCGCCACCATGTAGGCGATGCCGCCACCCAGGCAGAATCCGATGATCCCAACCCGGTGGTCGCGGGTCTCGGGAATGCTCCGCAGATGCTCCAGGGTGGCCGCCGCGTCGTCGGCCGCCTGAGGCACGTCCAGCCGCTGCATCGCCTGGAAGGCGCGCGGCAGGCTCTCGGGGAGGTGCTCGTCGAGCACCAGGTCGGGCTCCAACCGCGAGTAGAGGTCGGGTGCCAGCGCGACGTAGCCGAGGCCGGCAAGGCGGTCGCACACGCCCTTGACATACGGGGTGAGGCCGAATATCTCCTGGACCACCACCAGTCCCGGCCCCATCCCGCCCTCCGGAAGCGAGAGCGAGCCGGAGAACCGGTGCCCGTCGTGGCCCCAGATGCTCTCTTCCCTTCTCTCCATCGTCACGACAGCGTACTCGTCAGCCGGTGTTCTGCAAGCCCGCGGCGATCCCGTTGACGCTCCGCAGGATCGCCTCCAGCAGAGCTGCGCGCTGCGGGTCGGCCTCGTCCAGGGCCCGGTAACGGGCCAGCATCTGGGCCTGGAGGACGGAGAGGGGGTCGATGTAGGGGTCGCGGAGCCGGAGCGTCTCCTGGAGGAGCGGCTGGTCGGCCAGCAGGGTGCGCTTGCCGGTGATGTGGAGCACCGCCTGGAGCGTCCGCGCGTGCTCGGCGGTCACATCCACCCACATCCGCTCGCGCAGCCCGGGGTCCCGGACCAGCTCAAAGTAGCGGCTCGCCACCCCCATGTCGGTCTTGGCCAGGGTCATCTCGAGGTTGCCGATCAG